>Ga0116227_10002069_pt1 | contig 45757 bp, 47 predicted proteins | sample S1TSphgellanicum_FD_89693 | JGI IMG/M metagenome (GOLD analysis project Ga0116227, IMG submission 89693) | Host-associated microbial communities from peat moss isolated from Minnesota, USA - S1T2_Fb - Sphagnum magellanicum MG | ecosystem: Host-associated > Plants > Peat moss > Unclassified...
ATTTGGATTTTTTTTTTTTTTAAAACAAATATTTAAAACCCCCCCTTCCCCCCCGCGCCCCCTTTTCTTTTCGGGGGGGGGGGGGGGGGGGTGGGGAAGCAAGCGCGTAGTGAAATAATGTTGGAAACGGATCAGTACGAAGCAGGCAGATAGCAGCTTTTTCAGGCGGGAACAAAGGTGGTCCAAATTGGCGACCTCGCTTGTTCGCGGGGAGGACAGAAGACAGACGAGGGCGCACGCATTATGTGACCCACGCAGACGACGAGGACGTGCAGGAGGAATGTCATCAATTGCCACAAGTACCACGCAGCCAACGCTGCGCTGGCTCCATCGTACAACCATGTGATAATGTACCAGGAGCTTTGATTGACGAAATCGATCGAGCGAAGTATTGTCCCCGCACCCCTCTCTCCTCCACCCAACATTTGTTTATAATTAATTTCACAATCATTTGCGAATCAGTTGTCTATTATCTTATGACTCTTGAGTAGTAGAGGCCTCTCCCTCGCTCCCCCTTCCTTCAGCCCCCAAGCTCCCGTGTGTACCTATTTATGATACCTTGGAAACACGGCTATTGCAGACAATAACTCTGTTGTTGTTGTTGCTGTTGAAACAGACGATTCTTTTGTTGTTGTTGTTGTTTCTGTTGAAGAGTGTTGTGTAGTTGTTTGGACTTCAGAGGATCGATCCATCATCGGATTGTCAATCGGTTGTGTCCTTGTTGTTGTTGTTGCATTATTGGTCTCAGATCTAGACAATAACTCTCGATGCACGCACTCGAAATTGTGTGTGTGACTCGTATTGTATATTGTGTGTTGGGAGGGGAAGTGAGTTTCGAAATCATCGTTGGGACTGATTTGCGATTTTTTGGCGTAGAGAGATAGATCGGCAGCGAGAGGGGCTCAGCTCTGTGGGATTTTCTTGTTTTCTGTAGAAGAAAGAAAGAAAGAGAGAAATATTAGTTTGGATTGATCAGTTTTTTGAGAGGAAACGAGAAAGAAGTTTGGCACCAGTTTGTGAGTGATTCTTTTCTTTTGGGTTAAGGAATAAGTGTTATTCGATAGACAGGAGGAGCCACGCGTTTTCTATCATTAAGACGTCGATCCCGGGGTTGTGATCGGGACGAAGGGCGAATACATTGCTCAAGATCGGGCGATGGACCACAACGTTGTTGAGGGTACCTATTTACTCATCACTGTGCTTCTTTGCTTTGATTGTTTGTGTAGGAACAGATGTCATTGCTGCAGTACTTTGGTCTTAGTAAGGCAAACCGCCTGGCGTGCCTGAGATCGAGTGCTTTTGTTGGCAAGTTTCTCGTCAGTTTACTGAAAACACTGTGCGTATTAGCTATCGTTTTCTGATCATCAGTTCTGGCGCATGTGTATCACTAGAGGATATATTCTGGTCATGTTTTTTCTCATCTTTATGATATCTGAAGGGTTTGAGAATCATGCTATTTTTGTTCTAGACTGTGCTGTTTTTCTTGTCAATTCGCTTGCTGCTCAGATCAGAAATGTGGATGAGCATGAGAAGGTCAGATCAGAAGTTGATTAGGATTATCTAGAACTTTTTCAGATCTTCTCATGTTCATCACAGGGTTAGATTCTTTTCAGCTCTGATTTGCATATAGAATAATACCTCTGTAGAGCGGGTTGGTATTAGGGCAGAGACTGATCAGGATGCAGATCAGGTCAGTAGTCTGCTTATGAAGTATTCTTGGTGTAGTGGAGGTGAAAATGAGGTCAAAGTGAGGGTCTAGGCACCAAGTTTGCATTAGGGATTGAGAATCTGTTTCAAAATACTGATGGTCCAACAGTTTAAGTTACATGAATTAGATTGCTCTTCCAATGGATTGAGATCACTTTATGTGAGAGATTTCTGTAACATTTCGAGGATGGTCATGTGGGGTGAACAGGAGATGCATTGACATGCAACACCATAGCAATGGATTCGCCAGCAGTTGCTGAGGTATACAAAGAAAAAGAGTGCCTGTGAGGGAGAGAGAAGATGCATGCATATATGATTTCCATCCCCTTTGAAGATGTAGCTGTTTTGAATCCAGGATATGGCTCAATGATACTAACTTTCTTTTATATAGTATTTGATGTTTTCATGTCCACCCCATGATGCACCTTCCAACAGTATCACACATATGCTTACATGTGGACTTGCCTCTGCAAAGATTCAGGACAGTGTTGTTCCACAGCAGCCAAAGAAGAGGCGGCATAGGACTATGTTTCATTATGTGCCTAAAGCGAACTGGATGAATGGTAAGCAAGGAATGCTTTGTGCCCTTGAATCTTCATTCCTTTCCCACAGGATTCTTTGCATGGTTTTTTGTCTACAAGGTGTGATGTGAATCCTGCTGATACCTGCAAATGATTTCTACAATTCTTTCACAGCTTTGCTGCAGATCAAAAAGGGTGGAAATTAATTCTTGTTTGTTGTGTGGCATGTGCATGGTTGGATGTGGAATTGCTTCTAATCTGCAGATCCTAATGGTCAGTCCCCAAGATTGCTCTGCAACTCAAGACCTCATAAATTTTGGATTGCTTGAATGAAACTCCCAACATCAGAAGCTGCAATTAAGATATTGTAATGTTGGAGTTTACATTGTTGAATCACACAAAGCTGGGTGCTCTGAAAAAGACCTTTTACTTAATTCTGGGTGCACATGGTGTCACACCTGAATTCTTCCCATTTTCAGTTATATTTTCCCAATGTATAATGAGCATGATATGCAGCATAGTGCAAAATATTCTGAAAAGCTTTGTCAGAGTTCTGTATTCAGCAGTCATCTCTTTGGATTGCACATATTTTTGGCAGTGTGTTCAGAGTTTTTTGGGCTGTTTTGTTTGCAGGTCCCTTTTACTACAAGGGTTACTACCATTTGTTCTACCAGTACAATCCTAAAGGAGCAATCTGGGGTGATATCACATGGGGCCATGCTGTCTCCAAAAATCTTGTTCACTGGCTCTATTTGGAGGATGCATTGAAGCCTGACCAGTGGTACGATTCCCTGGGTGTGTGGTCAGGCTCAACTACCATAGGCCCTGATGGCATCCCCTTCATTCTCTATACAGGTTAGCTCAAGCTCAATTTCTTGTGCTGCATCTGTTTCTAGGAATCTTCATTGTAGCACAATATTAGTTAGAGACAGTATTTTTTGTGCTGGGCAAAGACTCTGTTTTCAATTCTTTAGGTTTCCTCTTTTCTTCAAGGTTATGGACTATTCAATCACTCATGTTGTCTGTTAAAATGGCAGTTGTCATCTGTCCATAAGCTGATGTCCTCATGGATTGGTCACTGTGTCTGTTTTGCAAGATGCAATTCCAAGATTTCTCTCCAGAAGAATGTATGCTGTAAGAATCTAAAAGTGACTTTCTGTGGCATTAGGTGGATCTGGTAGTGTGTTGAGTGCTTTGGAGCAGTTACAGTGCATAGCAGTCCCTGCAGACCCCTCAGACCCACTTCTCAGAGAGTGGGTCAAAGTGCCTGAGAATCCTATTGCGGCACACCCCCCTGGTGTCGGTGAGCAGGACTTCAGGGATCCATCAACTGCATGGCAGCAATCAAATGGCACTTGGGCCTTCACAATCGGTGCAAAAACAGAGGATGCTGGAATTTCCCTGCTGTACACGAGCACAGATCTGAAGAAGTGGGAGTTGGAAGAGAAGCTATTGCATTCAGGCCCTCATTTTGGAATGTGGGAGTGTGTTGATTTCTTCAAAGTAGATCATGATGTGCCAACTGGTTCAGACCCTCAGAAATATGTTTTCAAAATAAGTCACTTTGATGAGAAGCGGGATTACTATACAATAGGCACATATGATGAGGATGCTCACAAGTTTACCCCTGACCATGAAGGCCTTGATGTTGGGCTTGGACACAAATTTGATTATGGGAAATACTATGCTGCCAAATCATTTTTTGACCCTGTGAAGAATAGGCGCATTAATTGGGCCTGGGTGGCTGAATCTTGCACCCAAGAAATGGACATTGAGAATGGCTGGTCATCTATTATGGTAAGATGCCCATCCCCTCACTGTATTCTATGGAGTTGCAGCACTTCAGATTCAGCAAATGTGGGTTGGGTGAGATTTGAAGGGTTTCTCTCCAATATTCTATCTTTTACTCTTGCAGGGAGTACCAAGGACTCTCACACTGGACAGCAAGACAGGCATCCACCTCATCCAGTGGCCAATTGAGGAAATTGAATCTTTGAGGACAAGTAAGGTGTTCCAAACAGATGTGAACCTGGATGCAGGTGCTGTTGTGGAAGTCAAGGGTGTTGCAGGTGACCAGGTGAACATTCAGACTGAGGGAATTTTCACATACCATCTGCATGGTCAAGTGCACTCCAAGCATTGTCATAGTTCTTGTGGCAACTGATTGTGAAAGGGCAACCAAAATTTCAAAAACTTGTGGATTTTCGCTCTACTTTCTAGTAATTACTATTGGAACACTCATTGTCTGGTGATTAAATGGCATGTGCAGTTGGATGTGGAGGTAATTTTTGAGCTCCCGGACACATCAGCTGTGGGAGTTACAGATCAAGCTGACCTCATTGATGCGGTTGATTTCAGTCAGTGTGGTCATAAACATTGTAGCACCTTTGGGCCTTTTGGCCTCTTTGTCCTAGCGGATGAGAGATTGGAGGAGAAAACAGCTGTGTTTTTCCGCATTGCACTTTCAAGTGAGGGTACATGGACCTCACAATTTTGCCACGACCCAATCAGGTATGATAAAAGTCAAGAATACATAAATTCCCTGCTACTTTTGTATAAAAAGAGTGTTAAGATTTTTGCAGCCAAAAGTACTGTGCAACCTATCCGGGCAACTGGTCAGTACTGAGCAAGAAATAGCATTTGAATTGTGCAGTTCATCAAAGCTAGCTGACAATATTGCCAAGCCAGTATATGACAGCACTGTGGAGGTTTTACCCACAGAAGATTTTCTGGCACTTCGCCTACTTGTGAGAATCTCCTCCCTATTATGTTGAGAATGAAACAATTTTCAGTAGGTTGTACAATAATAGAGAGGCTTTACACATATTTTTTACAATACTGGCATTAATGCATGAAATATGTTTTCAATGCATTTGTGGATTTTTGTAGGTACAATAGGATGCTAAGCAAAATTGCATTCTTTGTTTCCCTCTGAATCGAGGAAGTCCATGTTGTTGGCAAGCATTGCTGGAAACAACCCACTTGTGTTCTCATTGATGTTTGTTTTGTCAGTCTGCAGCTATTTTGAATTGATGTTGTTTATGTGTTTAGGTGGACCGATCAGTACTGGAAAGCTTTGTGCAAGGTGGGCGGGTGACAGTCACCTCAAGGGTGTATCCTAAAGAGGCTGTTGATGAACAGGCAAAAGTCTATCTGTTCAATTATGGCAAGACCCCCATTACTGTGCGGAGCATCACTGCCTATCATATGACAGAGGCTGTATTCACCGATGATCCTTTGGAAGATGCTGTATTGCGGGAAATATAGGCAGTGCTCAAATGTTCTTCCCATTCTACAGAAACCATCTCTTATTCAGGGTGACCTTGACATTACAGCAGCCCTGATGCCAGGGCATCACCTGGCATAATGACCAAGGAAGGGTGGCTGAGTGTGGTATAATTTCCTGCCATGCAAGCAGGAGGGCCTGTCAAACTGGCCCACCTTGCACATGAGTGTTTTGCAAAACACAAACGCCCACCCACCGGTGAAGGCATTATGTGTAGGGTAAAGGCCCACTGGTGAAGACATTATGTGTAGGGTAAAGGCCCACTGGTGAAGACATTATGTGTAGGGTAAATCCCAACCAGTGAAGACATTGAGTGTAGGATGAAGCCCCAAGGTGGGAGCATTCGGAAAATAAGGGGCCTTGGAAGATGGAATAGCCAAGTCCAACCCCACATTATGGGAATGTCCTCAGCGAACATGGGATTTACCCATTTGGAAAGCACTTGGCAAATTTGATTGTGAACCCAAAACCTGGTTAGATCAGAAGAGGGAGGAGAGGGAGGGCTCTTACGCCTGTTTCTGAAGAATGGAAGGGATTTTATACCTACAATAGAGATAAGATCCTTCCCAAATGCAAGAGTAGGTGTAAGAGTCCTCCTCTTTTCTAGGAGGGATATTCATAGATATAAACCACTCCTTTAGGTTCATTCATTGTTCCTTTGACTCAAAGGATTAGTCCTAGACAAGGCCATTGAATGTCCTTCATTAAATTGCATTCAATTTCAAGGACAACATCAATTTTATCCATAAAATGAGTATATTCAAATAATTTTGAGTTTTTGCATGGTTGAAAATGAACATGCCAAAACTTGTGTATCATTTGATGAAACCCTAGGCAAGCTTCATTAAACAAAGCACCCAACAAAGGGGAGCAAGGAAAAGCAAAGAGAGAGGACCAAAGTTCAAGCTGGAACCAGGAAAACCCAAAGTGGGTCACAAAGGGGCAAAGGAACAAATTATATTTCAGAGCTCCCCGCATTGCAAGGAGCATATTAGGAAGGAGACCTAAAAGAGCGATAAGCTTAGAAAAGTCTTCATTTCCAAAGGCAACAAGTTTCAAAATAGAAGTGACCTGAGCTTTTTGTAAGGCGAACAACATTCTTTGTTTATAGAAAACATGTAAAATTATTATAAAAAAACCATTGATGCCTTTTGCTAACCATGCCATGCTAGCACATTGATGAATAAAGTCATCCAATAGTTGATGCAAAACACCCAAAAACTTTTACAACAAAAAAAAAAAAAACACAAATTATTTGCATTGGAGACAAAGTTGCATTTTAATTCAATGCCCTTACTTCAAGCAAGGCTATTAGTGTCACTAATGAGCCTGTATGTTAATGTTTAGCAACTTTTATTTTACTGACAAAATTTTGTTAAAAAGTGAGAAAAAATATTTTTAAAAAATTGAAATTATTTTGGAAGGTTTCAATCCTTAGAAGTGAGGGAATTTAATTTTTTAATTGTCATGTTTCTATATTTGGTTTGCAATGTGTAGCCATAAATATAGTTCAGGTTGATTAAAAGATTTGTACGTCATATTAGGTTTATACCTAGACTTGACTAAATCTTCATGGGGATGCTCATCATTTTTTCTACATCTTCTTATGGATGATTGCCACTTAGACTACATAAAAAATTTCCTTTAGAAAATAGTTATGCTTACCTTCCAGGGATCCCTGAAAACTTGGGTTGCATTTGAGGAGTTGGCTACCAACTCCAATAGAAGGTCCAACTCCATTTGTGTGGTGTACCTAAACCAGTGATTATTATTATTATTATTATTGGTGAATTTTATTCATTTCATTATTATTTTTTGAAAAAAATATTCTATAAAAAATCCCTATCTAAACACGTTAAATTTTTTTTGGAAAATTGAGAAAAATCATTACAAATTGCTTACAATATGAAAGGGAGCTTAAGATTTTTCTTCAGTAGGGTCAGTTTTCACATTGAAAAAACGAATAATTATTTGTTTTCAAAAAATGAATTCATTTTTAAATTACATATATTTTCATCATCTATCTATGAAGAAAGGTAGTTTGTTTTGTTTTGTATCAATGAGATCCACCAAACCATGATGCTTCAGATCGCATTCTTGGTCTCTTTGAAAAGCTCTCGAGGAGGGAGGGGTGCATTGGCTTCTTTTCATAGTGTTTGGACTTGCGGTGTTGAAGTTCTTGAATATTGAATGATTTCTTCACTGCAAATTAAATTAAATTGTAGCTGAAAATTTCAGAGGAATTGGAATGTGCCTTTGGTGTTGTTGGAAAGATCTTGATGAGCAGGATTTAATGGAATATATGTGGTAAGATTTGGATTCAGAATGTGGGACATATTGATTTTAAAATGATTTCTGCCGCTAAAAATTCAAATAGATTCCAAAAAACCAGGTTTTGGAAGGAAAAATCAGTGAAGGATGCAATAACACTTGGGCCAACGGCACAGGCCACACTAGTCTACTATAATATTGTGATATGAGTAGTGAAATTATTCAGAGTAGCCTATGATAATTATGATGATTTTCAACATGTCAATTGATATTTTCACAAAATTTCATTTTACTATTTTGAGGATTATTTCATGACGAAACTGACCTTAGGGTAAGGTAGTATAATTTGTAATATCGCCAAATTGGGCTGAGCTTACTTTTGGATGATCGCCACTTGAGCAATGTCACAAAAATTGGAAAGAAAAAAAACATTATAAAAAAACACTGACCCAAACTCAGTCAGCCCCTCTTTTGGGGACCTGGAATAGGTACGTGATTTTTGGGACTTGGGACCTGGACGCTGCCGTAGGTACGCTCCTCTCGAAGTTCTGCACCACTGGGGGTTTGCGAGTTTGTACGCTTCCTTTTGCAATCGTATGCGCGTTGCGTTTGAGGGGGGATCGTTGGTTTCCTTTTCGAGTTCTTCTTAGGCGCTCTGGATCTAGGGTTTCCTCTTCTTCCTCTTGAGTGGCAGTTCTTCTGGTTTTGGAGTGGGAGATCATCGCAGCAAAGATGGGCCGCGGTAGCAGGTATCCGCATTGCTCCAAGAAGTACCCAGTGCCGCTGTTTTCTGGGGCTTGGTCGGGGAGTAAGGGAACAACAACAGGTGGTGAAGGTGTCGTGATTCTGGCTGGAGGAGGAGGCAACGGTCGGACCGGGGTGCCAAACTGCTTGTTGCTGGCACAATATGATTTTAGTACATCCGTGCTCTCCGATGCATTCCATAATTTCTCTACGGACGATGATCCTCCTTATAGATTGGCTGTGCAGCCTGGTGGCAAGGGTTTCGTGTGCTCCTTCGAGAATGACTGCCGGCTGTTCACGTTGAAGAAGGCGGCGGATGATGATGGTGGAACCAGGATTTTCTCCGATGAGCGCCAAGTTGAGGTCCTGCAAGCCGTAGGGGAGCAGAACAGCTTAGTGTTTAGTGCTGATGGAACACGTTTAGCAGCCGGAGGCGATGATGGACACTTGCGTGTCGTCGAGTGGCCAAGCCTTAAGGTAAGCATCGACAGTACAATGTGTGAAATATTTCGTAGCCGGCGGCAGCAAGCCGATGTATGTGTGGGGTTTTTAATCGACAAATGCGTTTTAGGGTTCTTTTGTCTTTGGTCTCTTTTCTTTACGGTTAGAGGATTTCCTCTTTTTCATGCTTGCTGATTGGTTGCTGCTTTTGTTTGTCAGATCTGTAATGTCCCTAACCTTGTTACGGAATCATGTCTCAATTCCTTTCTAGTTGACTTAAATTGTAAGCATGGAGAAATTCTCAGTGCTTATAAAAAAATAATATGAGCTTAGTGATGGTTCTTTAATATTGTCATGAGCTTACAAAATTGAATGTGTGAAAACCTAGGTTGTATAGTACTGGAAGGATACAGCATATGTATGTGAATCTCAACATAGAAAAGGTGAAGTCCTAGTTTTGCAAAAGATTGATATTGGTAGATTCTCTTGGTGTGGCCATGGTAATCAATATCCAGATGGCCTTCATCTTCATCCAATTTTTTTCATGTTTGGTTTGGTTAGCTGGAACTGACATAATGGCCAACTTCATAGTGTTTTTTTTCTAGCTTTTTCTCTATTATCTCATTGATAGATGTTGTTCAAATGCTCTCTTTGGCTTCTATGATTCTGCTTTGTGGCGAGTCACTCTGGGATTTATCATTGAAGAGTAGGTGAACTTGCGCTCAGGGAATGGATTGTATTTGCATTATCCAGCAAAGAATCATGATTTTTAGAGTTAACTAAAATTTGAACTTTTAAGGGTGTTATGGCAGGAGTGAAACCCTTAGGATTTAAATTTGTGTTCTTAGATTGGGCAAGCCAAACACTGGCACACAGCTAAGCTGTTTTTTTATTTTCTCAGGATACTAATGTCAGAGGTGATTAACATGCACCTCAGGTGATTCTTGACCAAGTTGATGCACACAAGTCAATAAAAGACTTGGACTTCAGTTTAGATGCTGCACTCCTGGCCTCAACATCAGATGACAGTGGATGCCGGATATGGGACCTTGCGAAAGGAACATGTGTCACCTCTCTTCCATCAGTGAAGGGTGAAGGTTATGGGTTCGCCAGATTTTCAAGAGATGGCACAAAGCCTCTACTGTTTGTGACAACTAGGAAAGGAAGTAAAGGCTTTGTGTCAGCATTTGATACTTCAACATGGCGGCAAGTAAAGTCTAAGAAGTTGCAAGAAGTGCCCATCTCTGCCTTTGCTATTTCTCGAGATGGAAAGTAAGTACATTTCTCAAGCCCAACATTAGTTCACAGGGGAGAATCTTGTGCAAATTTCTGGAGTCAAACCTGTTCAGAATATTTGGCCTGTTTCATTGTGTGGTGTGCTTGAGCAAGTCAGCACTCCATGAATCTTTTTTATTCAAAAAAAATGAGAATGCATATTGGGTCCACAACCAAAGGCACCTTTGTCTAGGATTCTGTTGACAAGCCATAGTGTGAGAACTTGTTTGCTGACCTAGCCCTATAGAAGCACATACATGACTCTGGGACTTTGGTGTTACATACTATGGTTGTAGGATGCAGGCTGTGGAGGGTTCTTATTAGTGACCAATTTTTTCTTTTGATTTGCAATGTCATTTGGCTGTACTTCTGGAACACCTCTGTTTAGGTCTGCTTGTGTCTTTTCTCCCCAGCAATATCAAACTCCTGTGGCCTTTCACTTCAGTGGCAAGCAGTACCTAATACTTGCTTGCATATCTGCAGGTTGCTTGCTATTGGAAGCTGTGAGGGTGATGTTGCTATTGTTGATGCTGCAACACTGTCAATACAGCAGAGGGTAAGACAGGCACACATGATCTTCGTGACAGCCATGGAGTTTGATCCAAATGGTCAAGCAGTTTTGACTGTGTCTGCAGACTATAGTGCACGTGTTACTCCTATTGAACCAGTTGGGGGGGATGCATGGCGAGGATCTCTTTTGTTAATTGTCATTTTTGTGCTTGCCATGCTGGTGGTGATAGTTGGTGATGGACTTCTTGCCAATTCCCCACAAGCAGCATCAGTGTCTGAGTTCCTTGCACGATTGAAGTCCAGGTCTCTGAAATTGACTCCTGATGGTGGTGTATAAATTGTGCCAACACTTTCTAGTTTGTCCAGTTTTTAGCTGCTATTGTATGGAAGTTGTTGGGGAAATAGTGGATTGGTGACAATATACATCTTGGTATTATATTGAAGAAAAATTGCACCTATCAGAAGTGCACCTGTGGGAAGTTATGACTATCCCATCAGTTGGAGTCAGATCTTGAAGTGGTACCCAGTGTTGGGTGGGTATCTGATTTTGTAAATAACCACTGGTTCTGGTTTTCAAATATTCAGAATCAGAGAATCAGCAGTTCTGGGTTTTTGAAACAATCAAAATAAACGAACAGTCAGTTCTGGTTATTTCAAAAACCTTGAAGAACTGTTGGTTTTCATGAAAGAACTGGTGAAGAAGTGACCATTTTGTACACACTGACTTACGTGACTTTTTCATATTTGTTTGAGAACCATGGCTTATGTATCAGAACTGGGAATTTTGATTTTTTTGGAGAACCATTGCCTATGGATCAGAATCAGGTATTTTGACTTTTTGGGGGAACTGTGGTTATGAATGTTAAGAAACACCCTGATAGGGGGGTCCTGGTACAGTTTTAATACCCATCCAACACTGGTTGTAAATACCATTTTCAGTAACAGAGAGTTCAAAGGCACCACCCACTAGGTACTGCAAGAATTCATCCATTGCTCAGATGTTTGGTGTTTTTGATTGGCTCTCTCTGATGGTGTAGAAGTTCCTGAGTGTTGGAGTGTCTAGTGATGTGTCTTCAGTGCTAGCCAAATTCAGTGAATGTGACTTACCCTTGCATCTGGATTTGTGACATAAACTCAGAACTTGTATGTTTGGGTAGTAGTTGGCTCCAAATCTTTGGCAGAGTATTATATCACTTCTTTTCTGCTCGAGTCAGTACTGGAGTGCGGAGTTTGTAAAATTAGTCAATTCTAGTATTTGGGATATGCTTTATTGGATGAGGAAAAAACCAAAAACATCAGCGTCAGTATACAGGTTTGATCATGTTTACAAGTTCATGTTGCATGAACGGTGTCCATGTGAATTTAATTGATTTTCATTAGAAAATCTTGTGAACACCCACCACCTTTTGCCCTTCATCCTGTCTGTAGAAGCTAGCATGCTATCAGTTGCATGTCATTCTTGATCCTCTGACCGAAAAGAACTGCCACACAGAAGCCAGTTGCTCACCAAGATTCTCCTGTTGAATGTAGTCAATCTGGACTGATCTTCACAATTCTTAAGCCACAGACTGTGCCCAACCATTGGATGTTTATGCAAGCCAAACCATGAATTTCACACTCATACTTTCAAATCTCATTCATGCACACACACACACACAAGACTCTATGTACCAATGGTGGGTGGTTCTCAGATTGAGGACCAAATACCTGCCAGGGGTTAGACAGGATATATAGACATATAAACTGGTGGAGGTCAAACATTTAAAGACCCACCCCCTGCTCTGCCCTGACATAATATAGAATTTTCATGGTATCCAACTCCGGCTCCAACCTGGAAAAAATTTTAATGCCAAAGAACCAGCAAAGAACTGTTGGTTCTTTCATGAAATCTGGTGGTTCTTTAAGGGGTTTCAAACACCTGGAACTAGCCGGTTCTTTGATTCTGATTTGTTCCAAATACCTGAAACTGACGGTTTTTTTTTTAAAAATCAAAGAACCACCCATCACTGGTACCCCTATGATCTGTAAGAAGCCCCCCTCACCAACATCAACATTAGGCAGGTGGAAGAGTATTGTTCCTTAGCAAGGGACTCCTCACTCAGATGTACTTCTGTTGAAGCTACAGTCAAATGGCAAAGTTTATCATTCCTACAAGTAAAATAACAACACAAACACATCACTTCTTCATGCAGCTTCACACACTGGACAATCTTTACAATCAGACTTTGATGAACCACAATCGAGTTTCCAAGGTGTAAAACCCTTTGCAACCTATAGTGTAAGCTCTCCTTCTTCACCCTGCCTCTACCTAGCTACCTAGGTTACCTATGCAAGTGGTGGGTAAGTATCATAGATAAGTAGGTAAGGAAGGTAAGTGGTTACTATGTAGGTAGATAAGTATGTAAGGCACTTGGTGACTACTAGGTAGGTAGATGCTTGTGAATGGTGAGGACATAGCTAACCACCTTACAACGAAAAAGTATTTCTTATCCACACACCATCCATCCAAGTACACAATATACCCCTATGTACTAGAGAACATGACCCCAATCTTGCAAGTTTTGCAATCCTAGTGGCCATGGACCCGGAAAAATCAGCCACAAAGGTCGTGTTCCCTGGTGCAAAGAACAAGTTCCTGTGTCAACAGTGACGGGAACTCCCTGTACAGCAGGGTTCCCTCTGAAGCCTGAAAATCAGCTGGGAAAATCATGCCTCAGGGATGGCGGAGACCCCTCTCTCCCCCTCTTTACAGATGCTGGTTAACTTTGGCTATTGGAGGCAAGGTTGGGTTTTCTTTAATCATCCACCAGTGCACATGTCAAACATTCTTTGATCATATTTATGAAGTTCTTGTGTCTTTCTAAGTCATTTTGAAATGAAAACTTGCCTATCGTCAATAAAACAAAGCACCCAACAAAGGGGGAGAAAAAGGTACAAGATGGAAGGACCCAAGTCCTGATCATTTTTGTTGTATCATTGTCCATAGTTCTTAGTATTTAGCATGCATTGTGCATAACAAAGCATGATAGTACCATGGAATCTACAACACACCATGGAGTTTACATGGGCAAGGAAGTAGCCAAGATTGTTGTGTTGGAGGAAGTGGTTGCCGGATTATTGAGTTTATGGAAGGACCATGTGTTGAAAGTCCCAAACATTGCCTTTCTAGTTTAACAAAATATTTTTGGCATACTCACAATGGATATTAAAAAGCAGATCATTTTTTTGTTCCAGGATTGTTCACAACTTCATGGCGTTGTTGTCTTGGAATTACCAACCTAGATGATTTAATAATGATTTATTACAAATGAAGATTTTTAAAAAGCAAAAGCTGAATTGTTAGAAAGACACAATGATGCGTTAAAAGAAGTTGGTGATACAATCCTAATGTTGGGTTCATTATGAAGGTTGGGGCATGACAAGGGAAGGGTTTAGAAATTGTTTCAAGACTTATGCACATTCCCATACGTGTGACAGAATGTAAAGAAGTGAATCCCAACACTACCAAGTTGATTCCCATTTGGGAGTTAAAAGTTCTTAGTTGTTTCACAATTTTAGAACAAGGTTGATCAAATCAAACATTTTCCTAATCAAGCCTTCTCTACATTGTTGGAAAGGTTTTGAAAATTATACATTTAAAGTGGGGTCATATATTCTCTATTTGAATATTTGAAACACAAGTTAAATGGCCAATTGAATGGTCGGCAATCAATTTAACAATTTGACTTGTAATCATTAGAATGTCCAATAAAAGGGTCAAACCATTTTCAATTTGGGAAATTGATTCATTCATGGAAAGATCTTTTCAAGAGTTACAATTTTCCCCTTGAAAGCTTTTGAATCAAAATCCATATCAAGGAATTATGAACCTACAAAAATATTAAGATTCAAACCTTGACAATTTTAAAGTGGGGGTTTCAAATTTTTGTGCCATTTTCGATGCAATCCTTGCCATCATTTACAAAGTATAATATAAAGAGGAAAAATGATGAATCCTCACCACGTCTAGGCAGTGGTGAATTTTTTGAATGTGAATTACCCATGGTTCGTCCATGCACCATTTGGTTTCAAACTAGGCTAACTACTTTTCACTTTTTGGTTTATGTAGTTTGATATGACCATTAGTCCTACTTAAGAACTTATCCTAGTTATATTTTAAAGTTTCAACATGTTTTTCTTGGGTGAGAATTAGGGTTCATGCCTAGGTTTATATTTCATTTCAAAATTGAGAATCAATAAGGTTCTTTACCCATTTGATAAACCTAAAGGTGTGTCAACTAGTTTTTAACAAAAGGATTAACATTGCAAATTTAGCAAGTTGGTAGCGATACTTGCTTGAATAAGTTCAACAACTTTGTGAATTTGTGGCTTACAACTATTAATCAATTTTAATATTTTGAAAAAAAGTTATTAATTTTGATTGTTGGGATTGTTCATTTAGGGAATTGAAATAAGAAAAATAATAATTACAATTAAATTTAATTTTTTCCCAACATATTTTCATATTCCATGCCAATGTTCAATTCAAGGTTGCACTGATAATTTGATTTGTTGTTGTTGCATATTATCATAATATGAATTGGAAATTTTAACTCTAAAGGTGAAATAGAGTTTGCAACAACTACATTTAAATTTCCTTAAATCTTTTCAACTTTTCATACTTGATCAATTTGAAAATGTTCAACATCAATGTTGAGATTTGGAAATAATAGAAATTGCATTTGGATTTCTTACACACTTTTCAAGCTACCATGTTTCAGCTTGGGGAATTTGGGGAATTTCATCATTTCAAAGTTATGAACAAGAGTTTGTCATAATTATCTTTGGATATTAGTTATCTTTTAGACTTCATAAACTCCTCTTGAGTTGTCATGGTTGAATTATGAATGTTCTGCATTTGTTGCTATGAAATGGAACTAAAATAACATTTGCATTTGGATTCCATAAGCTCTAATGTAAGTTATAATCTTTTAATTTATGACTTTTAATATTGGGGTTGTGAATGTTGTTGCATTTGGATTGAACATAAACTCTTTTGAAGCTAGTATGTTCAATTTGGGCATGTTTAACATTAATGTTTTGGAATGGAGCTTGTGTAAGAATCGCATTCGAATTTAGTTTAAGTTTTATTTAGGCTATCATGTTTCACTTTGGAATTATTCAACATTAGTGTTGATAATCAAAGCTTGCTAAAACAACAATTTGCTTCATAAATTTTGTCTCAATTTGTGATTGTTTAACATAAGTGTTGTGAATTGAAGGTCCATTTAAAAATCATAGCAATGTCCATGTAACCTAATATCAATGAAGAATCAAAATCAATACCTATATCTATATACAACCCAAGTTCCAAATATACATACCAAATTCATAACCTACTAGTTGATACATGTACACATATTTATACTAGCATGATATGAAAAACTAGTGGGGTCCCTAATACTAATACTTGTATTATATTGAAAAATGGACATACCAGTCCAAGACTAGATTTAACAAATTAGCTCAAAATATTTGAGGGAAGATTAGGCTACTGTGTTGTTACATTGGAGGAGGCCAAAAGGGGATTCATTTGGACCTACAACCCCTATGCATAATCTTTTTGTTCGGTTGAAGAGGTGTATAATCTAGGATGATTTTTACAAGGCTCACCTTTAACTTTGTCATTTTCATTTGTAAACTTTCAATATTTTTGTGTGCCTAGAGAAATTCTTATTATATTTGGAAGGTACCCTAAATCCATGAATATCTTCCTAGAAAAGAGGAGGGATATAAACCCCTATTCCATAAGAGTGGGATGGATTTTACACCTAGAATAAGGTAGGTGTAAGATCATGCCCATGCTTAAGGAGTAGGCATAAAAACACCTCCTACATATTATGATATCCATATGTTTAAATTCATGATAACCAAGTTTGAATTATGTTTTATGATGGGAAAATTCACAAGTGTTGGACATTACCAAAAAATGTGGGGCCAAATTTGGCTATTACTTCATCTTACATCCCTTGTTTTGAGAATGCAAATTGGGGCTTTACACTACACTAAATTTCTTGGTGTTTAGATGTTTTGATTTTTTTATGAAAAAAATTATAATTTTCTTTTTGGGGAACACAACATCAAAGACAAGTGACTCAAATGAAACCCAATGAGATAAGACACAATGAGACTTTCGCCCATTCACCAATGGGTTTGAACCCATGACCTTTGTCGTATGAAACAAAGGTCATATAAGTTAAATAAGATGTTTAAGTTTTCAACCATTGAAACATTTTTTGGTACCAAAAAAAAATGGTTTAGGGTTACCAACTCTAAACCAAGAAATGTTTTTTTTGGAAAAGTTTCAAAATAAACCCTATTCCTACATGGAACTATTTTTGGGACCATATTCTGGCGTTTTATCCATGTATTTTTAACAAGTCTTTCCAATCTTGGGTAGGTATGTAATTTCAATCCAAAATTAGGTTGGATATTAATCGATTCTTTCATTCAAAATTGGACATGTACCATCAGGAAACATGTTCAAGATGATACCCCCATCCCTGCCGGGGTATCAATTTGCTGGGAATTGGTTCCTTTAGAATTCAAATATTAAAAAATAATTTATATCAATATCTTGGAAGTTACCAATTTTGGTGTACATAACCTTGGGTATGGTTCTTAATTAAGTTTAGGGTAGTTGTTTAGAGTAAGGCTTAAGAAGCTAAATGAGTTTAGGGTAGTGCCATTGAGGATTAAACATTGGATTAAAGTTTAGGTTAATTGTTTAGGTTTAGGGTTTATCATTCATATAAAGACACAACTTGTTTGGCCATGACTAGGTACATTTTTTTGCTTTGTGTGTTTGTGTTTTTTTTTTGTTGTTGTTACAAGGAGGGAAAAGGGAAGTTCCTTGCCATGTTGCTTTCGGGTGCTTTTTGTTGTGCCATTACTTTTGTTGCTTTTAAGCATTCCTCACCATGTCAATGTTGCTTTTGGGCTTCCTTGTTGTGCTGTTGTTTGTGGGCCTCTTCATCATGTTGTTGTTTTTGGGCACTATTTGTCATGTTATAGTTGTTGTTTGCATGAGGTGGAGTTGTTGTTGGCACAAGGTGGAACTATCGTTGGTGCAAGGTGGAGCTACTAGTTGACCTTTCAAAGTAAGTCAATTTTCTTTTCCAATTTAATTAACATTGTTTTCCTTTTCTTTTTTGCTTTCTATGTGTGTGTTGTGTTTTTGTTTTGATGTTGTTTTTTGTGGTTGTGTTTTGGCATGATCATTTTTTACCAATTAATTGCAAAAAAAAATTTTAAGTTGAAATTTAAATAAATAAATAAATAAATATTTGTTCGGTTTCCTTTGCTTGGGTCTTTTAACACAACTTGAATTAAAGTGAAATGGGGCCAAATATTATTGTTGATGTTGATATGCTTGTAAATGAAAGTGATATTTTTATTGAAAAGAAAAGTGAAGAAAAAATTTAAGTGTCAGTAACAATCCCAAGTTCTCATTCAAAAAATGAAGATAATATGGGAATAATCCTTTAAAAATTACGTGAACGAAGACTTAAATGAAGGCCCTATGGAAGAAAATTTCCAACTTGGGTTTTTTTTGTATTAATGATTAGTTAAAAGTTGATGTGTATGTCCCATAAGTTCTGTGTTGTATGTTGTGTTATGAAAAACTAGTAAATTTTACAATATTAGGGCAAAGAACTAGGTTAAAAAAGGGTTAGTTTGTTACTTCAAAAGTAATGGGATAATTGTATTAAAATAACATGTAGATGGAAACCATTTTCTAATTGCAAGAAATTTGAAGAGGAAATGAATAGAATGTAAAAAACTATGGAAAAACAATTTGCAAAGAAGAGGTCTATAGTTAATGGGAGAAAAATTTAAATTTTTTTTGGGGCCATCAATTCTTATAAAAGAAATAATGTACACCATAAAATTTTTTTTGGAAGATCTAGGTCTTCTTATTGTGAAAAAAAATTTACCCATTCAATTTGTTGAAAGCATGTGGTTGAAACATTTAATATTGTAGTTATCCCCTTGTGTGGTCTTCCTTTTTACAAAAGCTTTTAGCCAAGATGTGTCAGAGGACTTAGTGAAAAAAACTAAACAAACATATGTTTTATCAATTTTAGTAAAATGCATGTTTGCAACAAGTTTTAATTTATGGATGTCCAAAAAGGCACATGACTTTTTGCATTAGCAATTATTAAAAAAAAATTAGAACAAGATTGGTGCCTAAACATGTAACAATTGGATTATTTGAGGCATCTGAAACTTTAGAACATGCATTGGCAAAAAAACTAGAAGGATTTTATAACAATATGATTGGACAAAAGAAAAATGCTTATGTTAAATATGAAAGAACTAATATGGATGCCATGATAATTGCTTTGAAGTGAGTTGTTGATTGTGAAGTGTTGGGTGTGAATGAAAGTTTTCAAAACACACATTTTGGACATCCCTTTTCTAAGGCATCAACTTTTGATGAAAGAGTGTGCAAGGGCTTCAGATATGTTTCCATAAAATCTACTTAAGTAGATTTGTAAAAATGTATTACATGACCTAAAAAATCATCGAAATGTAGACATGAATGGATGAAAACTTGCATTATTACAAGCTTTATATCCAAAAAATTGAATACACCAATGAAACCAAGGTACAAAATGCAAGTGTTATTTTGTCTGTTTTGAATCTTAATTTTGCTCCCTTTTGAATTTTAGTTTTGGTCATCTAACTTTACATTTTTGTGGTGCAAGTTTGCGATCAAGGTTATCATGTTTCAAGAAGCACTTTTGTTTCATAAGACTATTGTTTTGTGTTTAGCATGTAGATTGGTCTTCGAATCACAAGCCGTATACCTCCTCCCCTTACATGGCATATATGATCAATCATTGTAGACATTTTGTCATCAATTGTAATTGCTTCCATTTTAAATTATTCTGGAGGTCACTAGTTGTTAAATGATGTTTTACAAACAACCATGTCTATGAGCCTTAAGTTAAAGGAGAAAATGAAAAATCTTTTTATGTGGGATGTTTTTGTTGATGATGATTTTGGTTTAGATATTGAGTTGGGAGTTTTGGCAAAAAACATGGAAAATGAGGTTATTGGGGTCATTGATTATTTCTTCTCTTTCTTGACAAAAGAGGAGAGGAAAAAATCAATGATGAAAAAAAAAAACTCACAATATGTTAGCCGTAATGTTAGATTCTAGATTTGAAAGTGTCACAATTCTAACATTGGGTTCATGACTAAGTGTGAAATCCAAGGGCCCATGAAGTTGAGAGTGTGTTTAAGTGTGAAACGCACTCTCATAAATGGGGGAGAGTGCAAGGGTTGAAGCCCAATGACTCTAAAGTGCACTCCCACTTTGGGAGTTGCATTTATGCAGGAGTTGCAAATGTTCAGAGCCTTGGTTGGAAAGGAAAAAAACCACCAAATTGGGCCCCCATGACACCATTAGAAAGCTCCTGAAGTGTAGATGCTTAAAGTTTCCTCACATTGTTCATTTAGACTTAATATGCATGAGTTATGATCAAAAGAAAGGGCAAGAGTCAAGTTGGGAATTTGACTCCCAACCACAAATCGCTTGAAAGTAGGGGTCAAATGAGGTCCGATTGGAGAGTGCTTTAAACAATTGGAAAGATATTTTCAAGGGCTATAACATATTGCCTTCGTACTCTTGAAAAAAACTTGATTTAAAAAAGATATAAACGTCCAAAGTTTTGGAACAATAAGAGTCCTAGTTTTGGGACTCCCATTTGGGAGTCCTACGGAAAAGTCCATGTGGAGAGGCACATAGTATATTATAGGGAAGGGAGTGGTGCCTGTTCCCAAAGGTTGCGAGCCATGTGAAGCTTGTGTTTGAGGTTGTCCTTATTAAGTTTGTCACACCACTTCCATTCGACTTGCATTAACCGCTGTTTTTTTTTGGTTGTGTAGGTTGATATCATCTTGAACTTTCGCTTATGAGTTCGTTCGAGTTCCATCCTAGAGTTCCAGCACGCCCTCCGACCTCGAAGTGTTGCAAGTTAGAGAGTGTGCCTCAACTCTTTTCATCTTTCGTTGTTTTCGCTTTGGGACCCACCTTTGGGTCTTTTGAAAAATTTGGGGGCACGTCGAAAAGTTTAAGATTAATTTTTTTTTTACTGGTTGTGAGCTTGAGGTGGCCATAATTGTAGAGTATGATAGAAAATCTCTATTTCCTATGTTCCTAAAATCTTATCACCATTTGCATCCATTGTTTAAAATTGAAAGTTACTTTGTTAACAAATTTGATGAAGACAATAGTTTGTATAATATCTTTGAGATGGTGGTAGGCACCAATGAGCCTGCAAAAGAGCTTGTCAATTGAGAATTGATGATATTTCACAAATTTCAAGTGGATGCAAAAGACATCAAATGCCTTTTGGAACGGTAGAAATAACATAAATCTATGTTCCCAATTATTGACTTTTTAGTTAAACAAATATTAGGAATTGTAAGTTTTCAAATTGAAATTGAAAGAATATTTTTTCTTTTTTGTTGGTGTACAAATTCGAGAAAATGTCATTTACAATTAGAAAACCTTGAAAAACTTATCTTTGTAAATAAAATCGACCAAATGATGTAAAGGTTGGTTGCAAAGCCCCTTGTAGTTTGGTAGAATTGATAGATTTAAAAATAGATGTAAAGAAGTTAGATGAATTTGAAGACTCATTTGAGTGAGGAAAACTAATCAAAGATTAATTTCAAGTTTTTCCCCTTGTAATGAGCTTTGTCAGTTATTCCTTTGATCATTAATTTTTTTGAAAAACTTCAAAACTATTAATATACCTGGAGAGATAACCGTTTGTGAGAACCGGATGAATAATAGGGAGAAAAGAGAAAATAAATAACCAAGTTGAGTATGAGAATTGGGGGGTAAAAAAAAAGAACTGGCTTGGTTCTTAGTTTAAAAAAATCCTAGAATTGGAATAGGCAATTATTTTTAAAAGTTGATAACTGCCCAACACTGGTTTGTTTTTTGCTAGTACTACACAGCTTCCGGAACCAGTTTTGGTGGCCTATTCTGGTGTCTTATTCATCTACTTTTGTGTTGGGGTAACCCCTGAAGACAAGGGGAATTAGCGGAATGAGGGGGCCATGTGAGGCAAGCATGAGCTCAAAGAAGAGATCTCCTGGGCCCCCAATGGAATGGAAGAACTCACTTTCGAGAATTAAATAACCCCCTCCCTTAGGTGAGGAGAAATTCCGGTTTAGGACATCCCTTCATAATACGCTAGGAAATTTTCTACAAGTCTTTAGTCTTTGTAGAGGTGCTATCAAATCCAACCAAAAATGGTGAAAAACAGTTTTGGAAATAGAAATTTCATGCAACCAATGGGAAGGCTCAGCATGCATTCAAAGTGCCTTGGTTTTTTTCCTTTTAAGGTTTGGCGCGGGGGGACATGTGGGGAATGATTTTTTTCATTTTAAATTTGTTCCCAACATGTTCCTTTCAAGTTCTCAATGTGTTTCACAAGGGTGTTCCCAATAGTACCTCGTTTTAATCCCATATGTTTTGCCCAAAGTCCTCCCTTTCTCACCTATATAATTGGGCCAAAAAGGGAGAGGCACTCCATCTTTCCGTAAAATCTTCTATTATGGGGAGCCTCCATAGTTTCAACTTTTTTTTGGGATGGGTTCATTGCAAAAATAAAAAGTTGGATTTGTGAGGCACCTGCAACTAATTAACATAAAACAGACTAATAAGTATCCCATGTTTATAATTAGTGGAGGTAGGCTTGAGGGTTCAAAACGCAATTTCGAACTTCAGAGCGTGATGTGATATCACTTCAAACACCTTCACGATAAAGATTTTTTTCTTGCTGACTTTCACTTGAATTATTCTGCCCTAATTATATGGACCTTCCTTAATTACATTGGCAGTGAAAATAATTCAATATGCCCCCAAGGAATGTTTCTTATATTTTTAAGGGGTGGGAACTTGATTTCCCATCAAGTTCCCAAACAGTTTTCATCAAATTCCTCTTGTTCCCATCAATAACATAACAAAATCCTTTTGTTTTCATCAAGTTCCCAAACAATTCTTATCAAATTCCTCTTGTTCGGTTTGAAATAAAATTGTGTTTGTTCTTTTTTTTTGGCTATGATCATGCATTGCACATCCAATTTATTTGTTAGAAAAAAAAACCCAACAATTGAAAAGAAAAAAAATACTAATATCGTTCATAATATTGGGCGCTAAGCTTAGCTCCCTGGTAGGTCCCAAAATAGACCAACTAGTTGGGATATTAGAATGATCCGTGAAGTCACGCTTTGTTGAGCTTGAGTTGCACCCATCATTTGATGCTTCATCCTCTTCTGGATGTTGTCCGCAAAGTAATGAAATTTTATTAAATAAAGGTATGAAATGCTGAGACTCAGGATTAAATGCTCGACGCTCGAGAACATTCTTAGTTACAGTAAACACAGCAGTGATTGGTTGAAGGCGTTTAGGAAAAAAAGGTGAGGGCGAATTCAGTTTAGCACCAAATTTGGGGCTAAACTGAGTTTCATACCCCGTTGAAGCCTAGTGTACTTTTTCCACTGTTTTTGGAAATCTCATCCCCTATGTGACCAAACACGGGGTTCGGGTGCCGTCTTTTCCTAACTTTACGGATAACTTTAATAGCCCAGGTTGAAACTGGTGACAAAGAGTTTTGGAAGTAGAACTTTTCATGCAGCCAATGAATGAGGAGGGCCCCCCCATACTCACAAGGCCACACATCAAGGGCCATGTCAATTGTTCCTTAAGATGTGGGGGACAAGTTCCCAATGACATTTCCATTATGTTCTTCAAGTTCCTCAAGATGTTCCCAATAGCACCACACTTTATCCCATATGTTGTCTAAGGTTGAACTAGCACACGGTACTCTTTGGCTCTCTATGCTGTTGCACACCGCAAAGCAATGATCAACTCATGGACAAAATGATTTGGTTTTGTGAAAATTTAGTTTTCATTTGAATGAAAATATTGAATAGCATTGCATGCAACTTGAAATGAATTGAATTTTCAAAAAAATTAATTTTATTCAGATTCTTAAATTTAATTCAAAATGTAAAGTTGTTTGTTCAAATTGACCGGATTTCAGGTTCAATTCTTAAATCATCTATTGAATTGAATTCAAGTTTGATTCAATTCAAATTCAAATCAATTGAAGTTCAATTTTTTTATATGGGATACAAATTGATATAAAAGATATTGAAATTATGTTCATGATTATAATGTTGGAAAAAAAAAAAGCTCTAAAAATACACAAATTCAAAAAGCACCTTTCTATTCCTTTTTACTTGACAATCGATTAAACAACATATTCAAGTTTAGAATTCTCATTTCAAAAGGGATGACTTATGAAGCCTAAAACTCTACCTACTCTACCTAAACCAACTCCAATGAATCATTGCCACTCACAAGAAAGCACTTGTGTACTGCACCTCTTTTGAGGAGTGCCCACCACTTCCAAGATTTTTTTCTTGTGATGGACCAATCAAAGTGATACCTAGGAACCAATAGGTGTATTTTCCTTGTCTAGTGGATACCTGGAGAAAAAAAAAAGAAAAAAAGGGGGGGGGGGGGGGGGGGGGGGCGGGTGTGGAGGGGAGGGTTTCTTCCTCTATAACTACCCCGAGTTAATAATGGGGGTATTAGCCAAGGCCAAAAATGGTGATGAACAGTTTTGAAAATAGAAATTTCATGCAGTCAATGGGAAGGCTCAGCATGCACTCAAAGTACCTAGATTTTTTTCCATTTTCCTTTGTTCCCTTCAAGTTCCCATCAGGTTCCCTTGGGTCCCCAGTGTGTTCCCTGAGGGTGTTCCCATTACAAAAGAAATCTCCAAAATCTTTGGAGGCACCCCGCCATGGATTCTTCTTCATCTTCGTCATCTTCTTCGCAAATAAAGTGAAGCAACGAATTCGCTTAATTACAGACATAGAAGTTCTGTGCAAGCGAAGCTCCAAAGATTTGAAAGGAACTTTGTGGCAAAGTTCTTGCACTTTGTAATATTACTTCAGAATGATCAGAATTCTGCAACAACAAAACATACACATACTAGAACTTTGTGGCAAAGTTCTTGCACTTTGTACAAAATAGGATTTTCTGAGTGATCAGAATTCTGCAACAACAAAAAAAAAAACCCATACCAGAACTTTGTAGTCTAAGAAGGAAGTTTAGGTAGTTGTTCAAGGAGGATTGTTGTGATGGGTTCCTTGTCTCCTTTCTTGATGTCAGTGAGCTCGCTAGCTTTGTTGTGTTTTGGGCTTCTTTTCTATGGTTGGAATGAAGGTGCCCGGCCTCATAGTTACAGAAATCTTCATAGTTTTCACAAAGAGAATGGTGGAATGGAGAACAACTTTGTTGCCTCTTCTTCTTCTTCTTCTTCTTGCTCGGCTAGCAGTCTTTCTGTGAGCAATCTGAAGAAGCACATGAGAATGGGAGGTCTTACAAGCGATCAAGTTGTTGCCATGCAGGGGGGAGAGAAGAGCAGCAGCAGGAGCTCCTGGATGAAAGCACCACCACAGCACCCTATGGATCCTCTCACAGTGGCGGAAATTCTAATTGTACAGACTGTGTTGAAGGAGTCTTCGCGCTTGGGAACGGATAATTCCAACGTCCTGCATTATGTGGTGTTAGAGCTTCCAGAGAAAGAAGAGATTCTTGCTTGGTTGCCCGGTAACCCAAATTTGCCTCGCAAAGCTATGGTAGTCATGAGCATGGAAGGGAAACCTCACAAACTCATAGTCGACCTTAAGTCCAAGAGAGTGATAGAGGACCAGATTGTTGAAAGCTCAGGACGACCACCTGCTTCTTTCGAAGAGCTTCAATTAGGATTAAGCCTACCGCAAGAAGACCCTCGTTTCTTGGAATCCATTGCGGCAAGAGGGTTGAGCCTTTCAGACGTTCTTTGTCTCCCCTTAACTGCCGGATGGTTTCGAATTCCAGAGGAAGAAGGGAAAAGGCTGTTGAAGTTTCAATGTTTCGACAGAAATGGAACGGTCAATTTCTACATGAGGCCAGTGGAGGGAATCGCCATCCTCATCGACCTCGATACCAGAAAGATCCTCAGCTACTATGACAGGAGCAAGAAACCTCCTGTTCCCAAGGCGGAAGGGACTGACTACAGACTCGAGATGCAGCAACCTCCTTTTGTCACTCCACTGAACCCAATTTCAATTGAGCAACCTCAAGGACCAAGCTTCAAGATTGAAGGTCATCAGGTGAAATGGGCAGATTGGGAATTTCACATACGACCTGATCCTCGAGCAGGCATGGTGATTTCTCGAGTCACTCTGAAAGATCAAACCCAGCAACAACAACAACAAGACAACAAAGGGCACATTCAGAGGAGCGTATTGTATGAAGGTTTCATATCAGAGATGTTTGTACCTTACCAAGACCCATCTGAGGGATGGTATTTTCGTACATACTTTGATGCGGGCGAATATGGGTTAGGAATCCTTGCATTACCACTTCAGCCACTAGATGACTGCCCAGCACATGCCAAATATATTGATGCGGTTTTTGCAGCACCGGATGGCTCACCTTATGTGACACCCAACATGATTTGTGTCTTTGAACGGTATGCGGGGGATATTTCTTGGCGTCACTCTGAAGCTCTTGTCCAAAATGTTCAGGTAATAATATAAGCCAAATTCTTTTACACACACACACACACACACACACATATATATATATATGTACATAGAGACAGAGTTTGTTTCAGTACTGTAGCAATCACTTGTGTTCATCATAATACGGTATTCTTCTTCTTCTTCATTTTTTTCTTCTGTCACCAATTTCCAAAGTTGTTGTACTTAGGTTGTTTGAAATTGCATTTGTCAATTCCCTAAAACCCTGATGCTACACCTTCCTTGCACTTGTGAAACTCATAATGTCTATCCAAGGTGCAAAATCTCTATACTCTGCTCCCGGATTCAGTCACAGTTCCACTGACCACTAAACCCCTTTGAGTAATGTATGTCCGTGACAACAAAACCAAAAGGATGGAACATGATAGCATACTACAATTGCAATGGCAGTAATTGAAAAAATAAGGTTTAATGGAGGAGTTTTCTTAAGGGCAACTTGCTAATGAAAGTGTGGGCTTCATTTGGACAGGTACGGGAAGTCAGGCCAAAAGTGACATTGGTTGTAAGGATGGTGACTTCAGTTGGTAATTATGACTATATTGTTGATTGGGAATTCCAGACTGATGGTGTTATTCAGGTTAAGGTAAGTTAATGATTCTTGCTTGACTTATACTTTATACCAATTTGGTGATTCTGTTTTCCATAAAGGCCCAAAACCTTTTTTGCTTTGCTCCCCGGGTCCTTTTGAAGAGGCCATTGAAGCAGGGTGGTTGTATGTGATCCCGAAATTTCTTCCCCTGAGAATTTTCCTCACTGCATAACTTTGCAGATTAAGAACCATCTCTGAACATTCTAGCAGCAATAATGAGCTTGTCATGAGCTTGTCAACATATGAATACTTACTATGCACAATTATGAAATGGGAACTCTGCACTTCAAGTGCATAGGCTTAATGGCTTGAGCTTCATAGTATGAAAGTGTTATTATTCTCAAATTGACAAAATTGGTCATTTGAATTATGGCAGACTGGATTGACAGGCTCATTGATGGTGAAAGCAACCGAGATGGAAACTATAGAGCATCCAACAGAAGATACATCAGATGGCATTCACGGAACCCTTGTCTCTGAAAACACGATTGGTGTATCTCATGATCACTTTTTGAACTTCTATTTGGACCTTGACATTGATGGGCCCAAGAACTCGTTTGTTGAAGGCAAGCTCACAAGAAAGGTGGTTCAAAACAGCAAGTTTGGGCGCAAAAGTTATTGGGATATGGAGCGTCACACTGCACAGACAGAGGAAGAAGCTAGGATTCAATTGACCCTCACCAAACCTTCTGAATTCCACGTGGTGAACACCAATAAAAGGACACGGCTAGGAAATCCAGTTGGTTATAGACTAGTCCCTGGGGCCACTGCAGCACCTTTGATGGCATTGGACGATCCACCACAAATGCGGGGGGCTTTCACAGATAACCAGGTATGGGTCTTCATCTCAATTTCAAATTACTGAAGGTTGCAGTTTGATTTCATGCCCCATCCACTTTGAAGTTATCACTAATGCCTACCTTTAGGACTGTTGTGATGGGACCTCATGTGTTCTTGAATGGTTTCAAAATGCTTGTGTTGTGTGATACTTATTTGCACCTTACACCTGAGAACTGAATATGGACTTAGGCAGAGTACTGTGGGTAAAATGGATTTTGTCATTTCTAATCCTATCAATTTGATTTGAGCGCAGCTATGGGTAACAGCATACAATGCAAGCGAGAAGTGGGCTGCTGGATTTTTTCCATCCCAAAGCCATGGAGATGATGGTCTGGCTGTTTGGTCAAACAGGTACCTATATTACAATTGCACCTTTTGAGTTTTCTATAGATGAGGAATTGGCTACCATGCAATATACAAATCTCCAAGTTTACTTACAATATTTTTACAAATTCAACTAGCAGATGGGAAGAGTACTAACAATATAGCTTCAAAGGAGGCTATTGTTTTGTGTTTTGAAGAAAGATAATTGTGGGCATTGCAGGAACCGAGGAATAGAGAACACTGACATCGTCCTTTGGTATACATTGGGTTTCCATCATGTTCCATGCCAAGAAGACTTCCCCATTATGCCTACTATATCTGGCAGTTTTCAACTCAAACCAACAAATTTCTTTGAGAGAAATCCAATTGTGAAAACAAAGCCAAATTTTGGACAAGAGTGTGCCAATTCTACCTAATGACATTATTAAATGTCTCTTTGCATGTGGAGTTCTTCCAAGTTTATTATAATAAAAGAGACCGAGTTGGAACTTTGTACCATTAAAGAGTCTAAAGTTTGTTTCTATTGACATTATTGTTTGTTATTTCTACCTCCAATAAATGAGGATCAATGTCACAAGTTTTACCCATTCTTTTCATGTGATAACTTCAGGTTCATACAGTTCGTCCATCCACTTGGCAAGTACGTTCCCTCTTTGTTGTGCTAGTTCACAATCCTCTTGCCAAATTTTGTTGGACAATAAGGATAGAGACCAGCTTGGTTGGGTCTTAACTTTTGAACATCCCAGCCTGGTCTTGGTACTCTGGTATCAACTTTTGAATGTACCAGCCTCGTCCTAGTACTGAATACTTTCTAGAAATTTTTTGTACGAGCTTGGTCATGGTATTTGGGTACTTCTTAAAACTTTCATACCAACCTTGTCCTGGTATTGGGTACTTCTTAAAACTTTCATACCAACATGGTCCTAGTATTGGGTCCAAGGCCGATATTGGGCTGGTATGAGGCAGGTAAGTAGCTGATATTGAAACTGGTATAAAATTGGTGACAAGCCTGGTATTTACCTCAACTCCCTACCAGGTTTGTACTGGTACAAGGCTGGTTGTGCCTGAGGTCATACCGAGCCTTGTAGGGTCCTTTCTAGCCATGGTGATACCATGCACAGGTCTATATACTAGACCAACGCTGGTGGAGATTAGAGACTATTGGTTCCAAATAATAAATCACTATGAGGGATTTGATCTTACATAAGGATCCAAAAGTGTGTTCCATTTTGTTTAGTCTTCATCATATATGTAGTTTCTATGACAAACTCCATGTGGACCTGAAAGGAAATATTGAGATTTTAACTCAGATTATGGTATGCAAACCTTTTTTGAACTGTGGTGATTGACACCATCATCTATTGATTTGAGCTATAAAGAGCCACCATGATTATATGCAAGTCCATTTTGTTTACAAACCTCTAGATTGTTGGAGACAAGGCACATCAAAGGTAGGAAAACAAAAAGTCTAAATCATCAACTTTTACATTAGAGCTGAGAAATCTCTCAAGTTGTCAACCTTTCATGGTTGTAGTAAAGATCAATTGCATGAGGTTCCATTTTCACAACAAGTGTTTTCAAGCGTCGAGTGATGTGAAAAGTTGTTTGAGCCTTGAGGCTTGCACTAATTGGAACGCAAATATTCCAAGAATGGAGCAAATTGGAACAAGTCATATTGCAATGAAACATTTAACTTGAAAGAGAAAGTAGAGGTGTTGGAATTTGAGAAAACTGCATACTTTATGTTTCAATTCTTTGGGGGCAATTCTGGAATCAAAGAGTGGCAACTTTAGGCTCAATTCCTTAGTTAAAAAACTGAAAAAATGGAATTGAAATTAGTAATTGTAGCCAATGTAAAAATGCAAGTAGTTGTGTAAGTTGAGGACATCAACAAGATGGGTTGTTGTTGCTCAAAAGCAAGCATCTTGGCTATGTTTAGAAAGAAAAAAATTGACCCAAATTTGCCAAGGGACCCTACTTATAGCATTCTCAAACAAATTCACTTCCCCTTCAAGAAGAAGGGAGTTGAATCAGGCTCCAAGGCTTCTTCAAGACCTACTTCTCGGCCACCTTCTAGATGATGGGTTCTTTGAAACTAAAATGTCTTGATTTCTTGCACCCAAGATCAACATTTGCTCTTCCTTGGATGATTATGTCTACACTTGTAGAATCAAAAGGTAGGAGTTTTTCGTTTTTAGCACAACGTATGGAAGAAGGCTATGGAGAAAATGAATCAAATTTTCTTTCTTTCAGGCAAACACACTTTCCCTTGAAGTGGTATTGTTGTCTTCCAATAATAACAATCTTGGTCACTTATAAATGGTGATTGGAATTCAACTAAACATTGCCTTAAATTCGACACTTGAAAAAGATTGTCTAGAACTTGGAATAAAAGCTTGACCTTTGACTTTATCCAAACAAATTTTGGCTCCAAAAAAAAATTACTATCTTTGCATTGAATTTTTTGTCATATCCAAACAATTCATTTGGAGATAGGTCTTTTCTTTTGTGAATTTTGATGTTGGCACTATAAGATAATAAAATCTAAAATCCTCTTGCCCCATCATTGCATGACCTAATTGTGATTTTATCAAATAGAAATTCATGACCTTTTTTTCCAGAAATGTTATTTCATTCTTCCATCAAGAAATTTGTTCATAATTTTAAAATTGTAGCTTCATCCTTTGACTTTACAATAGCAATTTGATATGTGTGGACCTTTTGTGTTGTTCAAAAATGCAATTTGAAACATGAAGTGTGCCTTTTAGGGAGCCATTTGAACAATCACATTTTCTCAAAATAAGTTTGAAGCTAGATGGATATGTTGATGAAGACTCACTTGAGTGCTTATCCGAAACCTAAAATTACAACATCACCAATTTTAAAGATTGCAACTAATTGTACACAAGCAAATATATAGACCTTTGTTTTAAAAAAAAATTCACATACACCACATACAATATGAAAATAGGATTGTTATAAATTTTTAATTCCTAGTAAGAAACAACATATCAACCTTTGAAAAATCATTAAGTTGTCTATAACTTCATTAAACACAATCCACAATAAAAGATGTAGAACATGAGAAAACCAAAAGCAATTATAGAAAAATTGAACCTTAAGCCAAATACCTTAGGTCCAAAGGATTGGTGGCTATATTATATTGAAAGGAATATGATTGTTTGAAGATATCCAATACCATCAACACAATTATGTAAAGTTGTTGTCAATTTTAGTTCTATAGCTTTGCAACCTTTCTTGAAGTGTCTCCACAATCCGTTAAACAATTTGCATTACCATTGACTTTTTTTTATTGTAATTTGGGTTGACTATATAAAGACTTTGCATTACCATCATCCATAAGGCATTTCCATGGTTGCTAATTTTTCGTAGAGTGATGCAAACCTTAGTGTTCAATCCGCTTCTAATTGCACACCATTTTTTTATGCAATTTACAAAAATAATCATATTTGAAATAGAAAGCACAACTATGAGAAGCCAAGCCAATGATATTATGTTACTTTTGTGCCTTGACAAAAGAGAAATAGCCATATATGATTTGATTTCTTAAAAGTTCACAACTATTAATACATTTGCAATTAAAGGACAAGTATAAAATTGTAAGATCTCACCTTTCAACCAACCTCAATCAAAGCAATTAACCAAGCTTCTTCCCACAATTTCACTTGAAACCCTCTTTTTTTATCCTTCTTGATGGAATTGACAAATGACCAGTAAACTTTAGAATGAAAAATTCTTAACAAATTGGATTTTCTATGTCATTCAATGAGTTACCTAGTACCTATTGTAGCTTAACGTTGGCTTATATAAAACATTGTGATCATTTTAGCCAATAGAACACTCATACTTTGCATTTTAAATCCAAAACATGTGTCAAGGTAGGACATTTGGTTTGTCTAAGTTATTTTATTTGGAGTAGGTTATGATAGATGTTGGAGCTTGCATTTGAAGTTTGGACTTTAAACCCACCACTTGCTTTGACATGTGCAAATTATTCTAATGTTCTATTCTAAATTAATGAAATGATAGGTGGCTTTAATCATGTAGCAAGTTTGATGATCATATGATATGGCATCCTTAACACACAATTGTCAAACATTTCTTAGAGCATCACAACCTACTTCACATACAGTCACAACAAATAGCTCACATTGAGGTTTATGTAACCACATATTGGGTAGGTACTAGCAAATAAAAATCCCAACTTCCCAAGAACACCATCAATTGAACTTACACACAACAAATGCATTCCCATAAGATAGATTCTATATTCGAAGCTCCCATATTAATAAGTATTCAACATCCTCACATATGCAAAACATTACAAACTTCTTATAGAAGTTCATGTATACCTAACTTGACCCTTGGATGCCATAAAGAAATCAACTTGCATTGATTCGCTGAAGCCTCTCATAAACTCCATCCATGCCTCAATGACTTATCTATCTCTATAGAATATTATGGATTTTCTTGTCTAATGAATAATTCAAAAATCGATTCACATCTAAACTAAAGTTCACATTAGGACATTTTCCCATCAATGTGATTACAACATAGATAAAAACCCAAAAAATATCAATCTCTCCAAAAAAAACAAATATACTAAATGTGGAAAACTACTTAGTTCCACAATGAAGACACTTCTTATTCGAGTCATCCATAGGCTCTACTTCATCATACCAATCACATCCACACAAAAAACAAAACAAACATACGGTTAATCCCAAAAGTCTCACATGTTCATAAATCAATACCACCTCCATTGTTGCTTCACAATTCACTAAACACTCCTCTGAACAATACAAGACAAAGTAAGAGAAGGTTGATAAAAAAAACAAAGTAGGAAATAATTTTCAACACTTAGACAATTTAAACAAATATGTCACCTTTCACACCATAAACCCTAACAACATTGGTAGATACAATTCCAAGTTACACTCTAACTCAAGTTAGTCATCATCATCATCATAAAATCAAATACTTGGTTGTTGTATATATAACCATGTTTCTCAAGTCTTTCAAAGAGTCATATAACCGCCTAGAAAAATTCCGGGTATTTGGCACTCCTTTCATGAAACCCGGAGGATCTATTCAAGGGGTTGAAATACCCGGAACCAGCCATTCTTTGAGTCTGCCTTTTAAATACCGGATCCGGAGGTTATTTGAAAATTCAAAGAACCGCCCCCACACAGCAATAAACCTACCTGCCTAACGCAAAAGTGCTTGTTGTAGGCTAGTCTCTCTTGTGTACCGTGCTTGTGTTGCAAACTCTGTCCGCGCCGTTTGTTTTTTTTGGGAGAATCTTTGTGAGACATTATTGTCTCTGATTCTCGACTTGAAGCAATTATTGCATTTTGAGTCTCTTTGGATCGCAAGAAAAAAACTAGAAAATAGGAAACCAGCCAGAGAGAGAGAGAGAGACACACACACACACACACACACACAGAGACAGGAGTGTTTGGTCGATTCTTTACAGGAAGAAAGCTTTGGTGGGTGGGTTGTGTTGGGGGGTCTTTTAAGATTTGAGGTGGAAGTGGTGGGGGATCAGGTCAATTATCCTCGAATTTTTGTTTGTTTGTTTGTCTGTTGCCAGAGAATCGCACACCCAGGAGGAGATTTATTAGCCAAAAATATGTGTGGGATTTTTGCCTACATAAACTGCCATGTTCCCAGAGAGCGGCGCCACATTCTGGAAGTTCTTTTCAATGGGTTGAGGAGGCTGGAGTATCGTGGGTATGATTCCGCTGGGATTTCCATCGACGCCGACAATGATGACCATCTTGAAGAAGTGAAGAAGAAGGGTTTAGGGTTGGGAGGAGAAGGAGCACGACAACTCTCACCCCCTTTGGTCTTTCGTGAAGAAGGCAAGATCGAGAAGCTTGTCACAAGTGTTTACCAAGGTAATGGAGAATTGGGTCTTCTTCTTCTTCGCTGTTGCATGCGGATTTCCTTGACAGGGAGATCTCTCTTTTTGTGCTGCTAAACCCTTAACCCTTCGCAAAGAGTTGCAGGTTTGAAATCCTGGCAATCTTACAAAAACCTTTGAGTTTTCTGTTATCATCAAAGCTGCAGTACAGCCAAACTGCATGCGTGAGAAACTTTTTTTAGGGTTGTCTTTTTTAGGGTTGACTCCTTTTCTCAATGTTGTAGCTATAATGAGGAGAATATATCACCACATTGCAAACTCAGGATTGATCATCTTTCAGTCATCAACAGGATCTGGTTTTTGTCTGATTCTTGTGGGAGTTTTGGAGCCAGGAAATGGATTGTTCCCTATATAATCTGTGACCTGGAAAACAAGACCTCACCATGAAGAAAAAGTAGTTATGAGGTTTCTCAACTGTAGTGCAAATTCATTCACAAAGTTTGTGATGATGATAAGTAGGAAGTGAGAGCTTGTTGAAACAGTTCTCCAAATCATGTTTGTCAGTTAGGATATCATTCCCCTTTAGGGGCAGTCTTGCAGCAGGACGAGAAGTTTAGTTTCCGCAAAAACTGAGGGCAAACAAAATATCATCAAACTTGTGAGTCAAGACAAGTTCATGACATGACGATGATGGTGGTTATGAATTTGAGCAAACAGAGGTGGATGCTACAGACTTGGACCTCGAGTTCCTGTTTGCTAGCCATGCTGGAATTGCACACACAAGATGGGCAACCCATGGACCCCCATCACCAAGAAATGGACACCCACAGTCTTCTGGCAAAGGGCATGAGTTTCTCGTTGTGCACAATGGTGTCATAACCAATTTCATGGCATGTAAAAGTTTGATCTCAACAGCAATCCTCAGACCTCTTTCCATGGAAGATTTGTGAAATTTTTCTTTTTGTTCCATTCTTTGTTTTCTTCATGCACTTGCGGTGTTTTATTTCAGAGTTTTTTCTTTGTCTCTGAGATTGTCATCACACTGTCTTTTGATGTACAGGTTCTGAAAGAAACTCTAGTACGCCATGGTTTTGTGTTTGAGTCTGACACTGACACAGAAGTCATACCCAAGCTTGCCAAATTCGTATATGACTCCTTGACAGCTGAGATTGAATCTGATGGAGGTAACTTTTCTTCTTATACCCAACAACTCTATTGCTGAAAACAATGATTGCACAGAGGTAGCACCACCTCTAGAACATACTGATGTTTCTAGTAGGGCTTATTAATCCTTTTTGCACAATTGTTTCTGAAGAGATTCTGTTTTGGACTCATTGAAGCACCAATCCTCAGCTATCCACATTGAATTAGGGTGGATGTGAGGGAGGTGTAGGTGGCGAGACAGTGAAATTCAGCCAGGTTGTGATGGAGGTGATGCGACAGATAGAGGGTGCTTATGCTCTCATTTTTAAAAGCTTGCACTACCCCAATGAACTTGTGGCCTGCAAGTGTGGGAGTCCTTTGTTGCTTGGTGTGAAGGTAAAATAATACTTCCAAAATCAGCAGTTATTTGGAAGAAATTCTGTCATTTTCCCTTAATTTCATGGCAAAATCTCCTGCAAACTTTTTCAGTTTATGTTTGTTTGTGTTTCAGAGGTTTCAGATTTATGTGCATCATTTGAGAAAATGGCTGTCTAATATGAACAGGAGTTTGGGGAAGAGGACAGGAGAGGGGCATTTGTAGAGAGTGAACTGATCCTAGCCAAAGATGGAAAGCCCAAGGAGTTCTTCCTTGCTAGTGATGCTAGTGCTATGGTGGAGCACACTAAGAAGGTCATGGTGATTGAAGATAATGAAGTTGTGCATGTCAGGGTACATATCTCACACCACACAAGAGTCCTATTAAGATTGGAAACATTCTTGCTTGTGTAAAAACGCAAAATTATCCTACTGTGACACTGTGGTCTGTAGTTTCCGAAAAAGTCCACCAGCACGTATGCCAAAAGATAAAACATTTTTCTTTTTTGTGTTTATCTATTGACTGCTTCTATCTTGCATATGGTCAAATCAGAATGGGTCAGTCTCAATCTTTAAGTTTGAACGAGAGAAAATGGGCAAGTTACGGGGTATGCCAAGACCGGCGTCGGTTGAGCGTGCACTCTCAGTTTTGGCTGTGGAGGTTGAGCAGATCCAGAAGGGGAACTATGACCACTACATGCAGGTATTGATTAATGTTCATGCTTTTGTGACCATGTTTGTGTCAGTTCTAGCATCTCTTTTTCTCTTTCCTTATTAATGGAGGGATCTCATCATCAGATAGCCTATATTACTAAAAGATACTCAAAATGGGATGTTCCAGAAAGAGATCCACGAGCAGCCAGAGTCTTTGACGACAACGATGAGGGGGCGACTAATACATGGTGGTTCAAAGGTTAAGGGGGTTCTTTTGGGTGGCCTCAAGGACCACTTGAGAACAATCCGCCGTAGCCGACGCATTCTTTTCATTGGATGTGGCACGAGCTATCATGCAGGACTAGCCACCCGAGCACTCGTTGAAGAGCTTTCAGGTGAGAATGTTGCCTAATTTGTGTATGAATATGCCATTCATCGTATCTTTGCACATTTTTGTCTTCCAGCAAACAGAGCTGCAGTTTTAGAGCTACTAGAATGTGTTCTCTGGTTTCATCCAGTAATGCCACTTGTATGATAGATAATAGAGGTTTTTTTTTCCGTGGTTTTATATGAACTCAGGAGTCCCAGTTACAATGGAGTTGGCAAGTGATTTGCTTGACCGGCGAGGTCCTGTTTATCGAGAGGACACTGCAATTTTTGTAAGCCAATCAGGGGAGACAGCTGACACACTTGAGGCACTGGGGTATGCAAAGTCTTGTGGTGCTTTATGTGTGGGTGTTACCAACACAGTGGGTAGTGCCATAGCCAGAGGCACACATTGTGGAGTGCATATCAATGCCGGGTGTGAAATTGGTGTTGCAAGCACTAAGGTACTTAGAGTGTGTTGTCGTTTTTGGTTCTGTAGTTCAAGTCTTCTGTTTGATGACTGCTCTCTGATATGAATGCTGCTGTGGTGTGGATCTGATGATCATTGATTGAATAATGGTTTCGAAATGCCTCATATTGGCTGTTTTTCTCACCTGATCACACCAAGTGTTCTGATGGACCACAGGCATATACAAGCCAGATAGCAGCAATGACAATGATGGCACTAGCACTTGGGGAGGACACATTATCTAGTTGCAGTCGTCGGGAGGCAATCATTGATGATCTCATTAACCTCCCAGGTAAAACTCTCGCTTCCAACCTCTATTCATCAGACTCACAAAGTGCATGCACCAAGTGCAGAAATCAATTCTGTTTATTATTATTATTATTTATTAAATTTTTGTCCAGTTTCAGTATTCTTGCATGGAGATTCACAAATGCACTGATGCATCATGGGGTCGGGACAAAAAAATATTACAGATAAAGTGAGGGAGGTTCTGAAGTTGGACAATGATATGAAAGAGCTTGCAAAGGAGCTGATGGAGGAGCAATCCTTGCTGGTGTTTGGACGAGGATATAACTATGCAACAGCTTTGGAAGGTGCACTCAAGGTGAAGGAAGTCGCACTCATGCACAGTGAAGGCATCTTGGCAGGAGAGATGAAGCATGGCCCTCTGGCACTTGTTGATGAGAATCTCCCTATAATTGTTGTTGCCACCCGTGATGCAACTTGCAGGTAACGATACTGAAAAACAAATTTTCAAATTTATTTGTTGTGCATAAAATTAATAGTCTTTGCTCACCCAGTAGGAAGTCCTTTTGTCAACTTATGTTGGAAAACCTTGTTGAGCATGTGGTAATGCGTGCAGCAAGCAACAGTCCGTCATACAGCAATTGCAAGCTCGTAAGGGCCGCCTGATTGTAATGTGCACAAAGGGGGATGCAAATCTAATGTGTCCAAACGGCAGCTACCGTTTCATTGAAGTGCCCCAGCTCCAGGATTGCCTTCAACCCATCATCAACATTGTGCCATTCCAGGTATGTCTCTGCTGCAACTTCATTATCTCTGGTTTGTTGACATCTGGTAGGTAGAGATGTGCATTGGGGTACATTGTTTTGACAATCTTTGAGAGCAATATGTATCATCTTTGGGTGTGCAGCTACTGGCGTATCATCTTACAGTATTGCGTGGCTTCAATGTGGACCAACCTCGCAATCTAGCCAAGAGTGTTACCATTTCATAGTTCAAATTTTTGGTATTATACTTTGGATCTGTCTCTCTTGCAATGTCATTGCCACATTTTCAAATGGTGGAATAAATTGTGTCAAGATTGATATGTTGTGTTTTAGTTCATTTTGATTCTTTTCAGGTCATGTCTCTCCTCAATTTTCTAGAGCTTACCTTGGTTTGGGTTGAGGGGCATGTACAGATCCACCCTTCATGTTAGGATTCTGAATCCAAAGCGGGGAGTGTTTTTCGAAGCGGCCTTTGTCCTCAAGACAACATGCTCTTAGAAGGTCTCCATGTGGTTTGTATTTTTTTCTTCCTCATTTTTTATTTGTTTCCTTTTTTCCTGTTTCATTTTGTGTTCCTCTTCTTATTGGTTTCCTTGACCTTCTCCTTCTCTTTGAGGTCTTGTTGAGGTAGCCAATATCATGGTTTGAGTCTTTCATATTACTACCAATTCTTCTGTTAACTCACTACATTGGCCAAGTGACAACATTGCCTCCCACCCATTGTTGGGAGTTGATATTACTACCAACAAGTCTTATAATAGAAACTCAATACCCATTGTTGGGAGTTCAAGTGAATGGGATATAGACATCCCTAATTATACCATAATTCATTCATTCTGAAAGTTCTCGGAAAAAATTCCTGGTGTATTTGGAAGGGCACCTTGCACAACAGGGCCTCATCAAAGCACTGTATGATTACAAGAGGCCTCCTGCGATTACTTTAAAATGGTCCTGTTCAAATAGGATTATAGCATGTGTTCAAAGGACCACAGCAGTTTAGTTGCAAATATTTCAAGGTTGTAACAAACAAATAAAACCTTGAACTAAAAGTATAAGATTTTTTATTTTTGTATAATTGGCAGATCAAATAGTGAATTTTATTGTTTATGTTGTATGTTCATTGTTTATAGTGTGTACCATAACCAAGATGGTATTATGTGTACAAGTTTACACCAGGAAAAAGAACCAAACTTGCAAGCAACAAAAAGAAGGGATAAAATCAATTATAGTAATAAAATGAAAAACAAGAAGAAATTGAATGTTACGATATTTTTGGATTCAGAATGAGCATTCAATACAAAATAAATTTAAATAAATTCAAAACTTGAAAGGAAGAAAACGCAAAAATTTGTGAACGTGTTAATGATGTGTTTTTGAAACATGCTTTGGAAGAAAGGGTTCCTTTAGAAATGGAGTCTTTCCAATTTTGAAATTGTGGTGGTACATGATGTGATAGCATATTCTTTATGACTGATTGTTTACAGTCTACTAAGGGCTCATTTTGAATTCATAACTTTACTGCCAAGTAACTTCGATGAAAAAATATCCTTCTCAATCTATTTCATGTTATTGCTTCTGGTTCTCAAGATTATGTGACCCAACACCCACCAATGCACCATCCATTGCAAACCCCCTTATGACCTGGTTATGCACGAAGTTTATCCACAGCTCAGTTAGCAAGGTTCCATCATAGTAATCTATCCTGTGAAACCCACCTACTTCCCCCTCACATCACCTAGGTAACAATCCACACAGCACTGATGTGTACCTACACACACACAACAGCTCATAAGAGGTTTCATCACCTCCAAAAAAGGCCCACATTTAGATTTGGTAAATGTGGCATACACTGATACAGGCCCAAATACAGGGTGCAGGTGTAGTCGCTCTAACCACACTGGCAATAACAGCTGAGATGATTCTCACCAGATCTAGTAATGGGTAGTGTAATATCATTATCAGATGTGCAGAAGAGACTGGATCTCCTTCGTAATGTTGAACAAGCAACACCCACTATCTTTGTATTCTGAAAGAGAGACCTGAAATCTTTGCATAACCTGGAGCTTCCTAAAACACTCTTCTATGTCATGCACAAACTTTAGTTTCCAGGTCTCACTTATGACTAGAACTTGGATGACAGTATTGAAACTGAGATCTCCTGAGTGTCTCTCTCCTTGGACTAGTAGAGCTAAAAAAACACAAGAAGAAATATGTTTAAGATTTGTAAAAGTACATGATGACTAGAGTATCAGACGTGCACCACCTTTCAGCAAGCACTATTTGAGGCCATGGGTGAAAGGGGTTCCTAGATCCAGATGAGGAGGGAGAAGGAATCATTGATTTGTGTGAATGTTTGAGGAGAATCCAAAGCGATTAGGTATGACAGTGTTCATCATGGCCACGCCTTCTCCTTCTGTATTCTTTGTCATCTTGTGTTGTTGGTACCACTTTGTTCTCTCTGTTTCAACAAACCCCAAATCACCCCTCAAATGTTACAAAAAGAGTTGCAAGGGTTTACCCATCTACTGAAAAAGCTCTTTATGTTCAGATCTTGCTTGCTTGCTGATACCTGTCATGCCTCAGTATTTCTCAACTGAAACCTGTCATCACCAGGAAACAAACAAAGCATGAGGAAAATACACTTACCAACAAGCTGATGAGGTAGGTTGAAATTGTAATCTTCTTGCGATTTTCGAAACTGAATGTAATAGTAGATCGCAACCGCAATCAAGATCACTCCTACTATGAGCCCAAGTATAATGCCTATGATAGCACCAGCAGATGGGCCCTGTGGTTCACAATCTGGCAGTGAGGGTACACCACATAACCCTGAGTTGTATGTTAAGTTGAGGAAACCGCCATTGACTCCAATTGCATACACTGTTTCAGGAACTGCACCAGTCAAATGATTGTTGTCCAGTCGCCTGGCCCCCACAACACAACAACAAATTTCTCAAAACCTGCAGGTAGGTCCAATTATTTCTGTTTTCATGTGAATGGGCAACAGAACATCCAGGAACTTCTGACAAACAGAAGTACCAGCTTCCAAACAGTAGAACTTTCTGGAAAAATCATTTCTTCACAATCAGAAGGAATAAAAAAGAGCTCACAGATGGCGAAGTTGCGGTGACCCAAGACTGGATGGAATGGGTCCTGACAGTAAATTACTTGAAAGATCCCTGCGCATAACCAGCAAGCAATTTTCTGTATCAACATGAATGCGTCTTTCTTACAGTTGACAGCACTGCAAGGCTGCAGAGCAGGTGGACTAGTAGACCATGAAGAACAAGTTCAATTTTTTAAGTGTGAGAAGTGCAGTAGTGCCTGCAGGAAGGATACTTACACATTTACAAGGGAATTCAGCCCAAGTCCAGCTGGGATGCTTCCTTGCAGCTGATTGTTGCTTACATTTCTGCAATCCGAGACTGAGCAATGTTAACAGCGTCTCCAAATGACTCAACATCACAGAGCAACTTACTCACACAAAAGTCTCAATATTCCTGTCGTACATCAGCAACAGAGCTCAAACCCTAAATTACAGAATTTCCCAGCAAGCTGATGATAGTAGGCAGTGATGGATTAAGACTAATTTCTTACAGAAAATTGAGCTGCGCAAGTTGGTTGAATTCAGTGGTGAGAATGCCTGTAAGACCTTGCCCAGATATATCCCTGTATTTTCACAGATGAAAGACACTCAAATACCGTGCACATATACAGAAACAAACAAATGGTTGAACAGAAAAAAGGATCTGCACTGAAATAAACTCTCAATCTACTTGTGGGTTTTGAGAATTTCTCTTACAGAGGAGAGGCTCCCTTTTGGTTGTTGTCCAAGCAAGAGATCCAAGCAAAATCCACAACTAGAGAGAGAGAGAGAGAGAGAGAGAGAGAGAGAGTTGTCAAATTGGAGGTGGTGGAGAAAACCCATACATACATTTGGGTGATGATGAGTGAAGATCCATCAGCTGCAAGATTGCAAGTCACGCCTTGCCATGCATCCCAGACAGTTGGTGCACACGGATCACCATTCCATCCCATCCTCTCAGGTATACTCAGAGACTGCTTCAATGCATGCATGGCCAAAGCTGCAATCAACAAATCCCAGCACATGCCCAGCCGACCAAGCACACAGCAATTGCTGAATCACATCATCAACACAGCAGTACCTAATGTAGTAGGGTTTGATGTGGTAGGGTTTGATCTGGAAGCAACTGAAGTGGGCCATTTCCTGGAGATACCTTCAAAACCCAAAACTAGAAAATATTTACCTTGAGTGGCATTGGTTGCAATGTCCGAGGGCAAGAGAGCAAGGATTTCGAGTCCACAGATGAGAGGAGATCCATCCACAGGAGTGAGAGTAACATTGAGCAAATCCCCAGTGAGATTGTGAACAGTGTAGAGCAGATCCAGAGCAGCATTGCCACCACCCACAGTCTTGAAGATATCCAGAGCTTCAAATGCGACTTCATTATTCACAGAGACATTGAACACACGCTCACCCGGTTTGGTGATGTTGGGATCGATCTCTGCAAAATGCAACCAGATCTGGTAGTCCAGTTGCGCATCTACTTGGAAAGTGTAGAGAAGTGGGGCACCCGGTTCCTCTACATAGCGACAGGCCTGGTACAGATGCACGGGCCAGTAGTTGGGTGCAACGTTAGCCAGGCTGATGTTCTGTTGGGTCGTGAGGACTGCCTTGGGAGTGTCACTGTAGTTGTCGTCCACTTCCCAAGAACGCCCACCCAGATCGGTTGTCACATTGTCGAAACCGGGGCCGAAGCTACTGTTACCGGCCGTAAGACGGCCGTAGTTCACGAGGATGACGTTCTGGCCAGTGCTGTTGGAAGCGTACGAGAGCGGGTCCACTTGCAGCAGCTCCAGAGAACCGATGACGGGAGAGTCTGTACTGATGCTGTAGAAACAGACAGTCGCGGATCCGTCGTGAATGAAGGCGTAGAGATCAGAGTAAGCGCCGGAGTTGGCCGTGGATTCTAGCCACGGACTGCGCCAGCTGAACACCACCGTGCCTTCCACAGAGACGTCGAAACTGGGCGAGTGTTGTGTCAGATCGTAGTTGTCGTAAACGAAGAACATGGAGATGTAATGACGGCCGATGGGTACCTGTACTTGGTAGCAGTTTTTCTTGCCCTGTGCTACTGGGAAGAAACGGAGCGTCCGTTCCTGTTCCTGTGCGAAATTCTGCGGATGTGACACATTTGCCGCTTCTCCTCCAGAATACAACCTGTCTGACTCCCATGTCTGATTCACGCTGTTGGTGAAATCTGTCGATCCGCCGCAGTCGATGCGTACATAAAACTCTGCACCCAATTCCTCCCCCAACTCTCCTCAGCAAACACGACCAGACTTAGGGTCAGTCTTCTCGCAAGCTCTGAAGCTACTCCGACCCATGAGAGACTAGAGCTTGCAGCTCAAATGCTTTCCCCTCCTTGGGAAGAGAACTACTGCTAGAGGAGATCGAAGATCCCAGTGCTGCAGCATTACCAGCTAGCGGATCGTTCCTGCAGTAAGCTAGGAGTTTGTTTTCCAAATAGCAGCAGCAGCAGAAGAAGAAGCTGGTGGCAAGGCAAAGCTGCAGCAAACTTGTTGGCTTACCGAGACTTGGCTTACCATATGCAGGAACTTGAGCACCGAAAGGGACTTGTGCAGAAGAAGAAGAAGAGGCGATCAGAAGAAGACTCAGCAAAAGGAGAAGAACCCATGACAAGCTGCTGCTCCCGTATTTCCAGCTCCAGTTTCTCGTCGTAGCCATCCCGCCGCAAGATACTCCAAATCCCAAATGCCAGCTTCAAAACTGCCAGCACCGCGGATCCAATCTACCAAGCTACAGTCTAGATGATCTGCACACTGTTCTTCAAACCCAAGACCAGTCTGTCTGATATCCAAGAAACATAAATCCACAGCTCCCGCATCTCTCTCTCTCTCCCTCACTCCCAAGATTCCAAAATTCAGATCCGCAATGCTGTCGGATACAAAGCCAGTACATGTACCCACAACCTCAATTCCTGAAGAAATGATGAAAAAGGAAAGCCATCGAAAGCAGCCAAAGTTCAAGAAGATAACAGAAAGTAGTGTAGATGACGGCCGGCGATGGCGCGCAGCAGCAGCTGCTCCTCCTCATCATCCTTGAGCGGCGCGCGAGCAAGCCCGCGACTAGCCAAAACCGTCCGATAGCCGCAATCAACGGCCGATAATGCTCTAACCCCCACTCACTGCAATGACACCTCCACCAACTCAACCCCATACTACCAACCTCTGACACCCCAATTACTAACTTCAAAACGCGTCAACAGGGATGAAAACTGGACAATATTTTTCCCAACCCATTATGGATGAATGATATAATATTCGGACGAAAGTCGCGGTAATTAATTAATGTCCTCTCGTTTCTGTAATCTAGTTTTGAATTGTCCTGTCGTTTTTGTCCTGTCGTTAATGTCCTCTCGGTTTTTGTACTCCAGTTTTCGTCCTCTCGTTTTTCGTACTCTCTCATTCATGTCCTCTCGTTTTTGATCTCTCGTTTTAAGCCTGACTCTCGGATTCATCGCAACTATCCAGTAATGTAAAGAGGGTTAATGCAGACCAAGTGATCATTTTCGGTATCTCGATTCCAGGTGACGGATTGAAAGGATCTGGACTTGAGATCTGGAATCTAGATAACGTTCCATCAAGCGCTCTCTCTCTCTCTCTCTCTCAGACTTCTTCATTACAAGGTTTTCCAATGCTTGTGTATGTAATCTTTTGCAGCTTCCTTGCTTGATCAAGAGATTAGTCACAGATAATCATCTTCCTTTTCTTGTATCTGCATAGTTCACTACAACACTAATCAACTTCATCACAATCAAAATACCCCATCCACGTTCGTGGATTGCAGATAGCAAGCTCCTTTGAACTTGAACCCACACTTGATGCATCTTATTTCTCACATGATATTTTGTGAGAAGCAGTGTGCAGTATGTGATCCTGCAAAAATATTTCTCACATCCAAGTTTAGTTATTATTTATTTCCAACCTCACCCACAAAACTAAAACTGGGACTGCAAATAGGTGGGAGACTACAATTAGCAAAGCACTCAATCAGAAAAAGGGAGCAGCAGTCAGATCATATTTGTTACACTCTTCTTTGGCAGGTGTTAGGCTTTGCTGTGCTCTTTGCCAGCCTCGGCAAACTGTGCAAAAGTGCTGGGTCAAAATCACTTTGCTGGGCCAAACTGGCATGTTTTGACTTTTTTTCATCCAATTTTAATTTGCCAGGTCACATACTAAGCACTGGTGGAGTTGCTTTTAATGATTGCTCACTGTTGATATTGACGCTGCTTAGTTGTTCCTCCCTGTTCATACAGATGTTATGCACTTAAGAAATTGAGAAACCTTACAGAGACAGCAACTCAAAAAAGAAGAGAGAAGAAGAAGAAGAAGAAGATACATAATGTAAAATCTTTCAGCCAAACCCAATTGATGTTTGCATGATTTATTTCAAAGACCAGTTTATGGTTTGACCTGCCCACATTGGCACAACAGATCCCGATCCAAAACCGTACTGGTGTGGAACAGACCAAGCCCCCTTCACAAGAGTGATAGTGCTTGAATTCCTGGGAAGCTGATAGAAATCAGGTCCATTGAAGCTTGCAAATGCCTCCAGTTTATCAAGTGCACCCACC
>Ga0116227_10002070_pt1 | contig 45756 bp, 33 predicted proteins | sample S1TSphgellanicum_FD_89693 | JGI IMG/M metagenome (GOLD analysis project Ga0116227, IMG submission 89693) | Host-associated microbial communities from peat moss isolated from Minnesota, USA - S1T2_Fb - Sphagnum magellanicum MG | ecosystem: Host-associated > Plants > Peat moss > Unclassified...
CCCCCCCCCCCCCCTGAATCCAATCCAGTGTTTTTTGAGAATGTTTGCTTTCCTAGTGTAAATTTGACTAATTCTTCTTTTTTGGGGAAAATGCGCCATATTTTCGATATCACAAATAAAAAGCCCTGGAAGTTGGATGTAGTGACTAGGTGAGCCACATGGAATCTGTTCCTAGTTAAGAACAATCTCACAGAAAATTATATGGGATCCTCCTCTGTCCGAGCCTGCAGTAAAAAATGAAATCCTTGATCTGAATTTTGATGTGGTTTTTTGTGGTGAATGCAGGGAGAAGTGGGGTTCCAAGGTATACTTGGAGAATTCCTACTACTTCCAAGGGTACTGGAGAATTTTGACAGAGAAATTTGAAGAAATGATGGCCAAGTACAAGCCAGGAGTGTATGGGGATGACCGGTGGCCATTTGTAACTCATTTTACGGGTTGTGAATTTTGTGCTGGAGACATTAATCCAAACTACACACCCGAGTTATGCCAAACCCAAATGGAACGGGCTATCAAATTCGCAGACAACCAAGTCATCAACCAATATGGTTTTCGGCACACTACCCTGGAAGCAGCAGCGTCAGTCGAATCCATTCGGAAATCAGCTGAACGTTAAGTCAATGGCCAATTTGATGACCACTCATCAAGTTGCCTAATTTACATAATCGGTTTTGTTGCTACTTCACATCCAACTCAGAACAATATTGTTCAGTAATTGTTATGCTTCTTACACCCTCACGGTCCACCTATTTAAATCAGATCACAAATAAATCCCTGCACTCTATCAATAGAATTAGGCAACTTGGGATTGATGGGTGCTATGACCTTCAAATCCGACCCAGGAATTCAACACATTGAGACCTAATGGTTGTTACTTCCTGCAACAATGGCTAGACAGTTGACTTCTGAATTCTAATTCTACTAGGGATTTAACACATCGAGAAGCTAATGGTTGTTCCTTCCTGCAACAATGGCTAGAAATTCGATCAGCTCTGAATTATAATTCTAATAGGGATGTAAACTGTCTGAAAATCTAAATCTTGCAGAACCAAAGGGAAAGAGTTTTAGAGTAATATAATCCCAGGCCATCATAAAATCCCGCATCGACTATCTAGTAGTAGGATACAGTACTCTAGTCAGCGATAATGAGATGCTGTAAGATGGCCATTGCTTCCACACCTTTGTTAGAGAGAAAAGCTACCCAGCTAGCTAGCTCTCAGCTTGAGTGAACTAGTTGTTGAAATCTCAAATCAATAGGTAGGTTGAGAATTCAAATCATGACCAGATCAGTTTCAGCCTCTCCCTTATCTATACTCTTTGAAAATCATATTTATACATTGGACTCTGCTGGATGATTCACATGACAGCAGCAACAGCAGAAGAGTAGTAGTGCTGTATCCAATGTTCATGTACAGTATTTTCCATCATAGTTGCTAGATCAAGTTCCCCCATTTTTTTTTTCTCTATTTTCTGAGCAATGTGGGCTATCTTAATTCAACTTGTGACATTCTTTAAACATGTCTCTGATGACGACTATGCCTTACATGGAAAGGATATATGGTGAGTTCTATCCTGTGATAATAAGTTCCTTACCTTTGCATTGTGTGGAAGTCTATTATATTTGGTGGCATGTAATGACTTAGTAGTTTAGAATGGCTTCTAGATCTTATTTCCATATGTATGGGAAATTTTTAGGTTGTCATGGAAGGGGGTTAGCAAGATATTTGTGGTGCTTTTGGTGTTCATTATTCAGCATCCTACTCAAGATGTCAGCAATTTGTATCACAACATTTTTTCCTCTACGCCTTTAATTCAACAGATGTGAGAGAATCTATCATGCAATATTTTTGTCTTGTCCCTTGTGGTCAGCAAACTTGCCAATTTGCAAATGGCATCTTACTTGAGCACCAAGTGACATTCAACCCTGTAGAACATGTTGTAGATATGGTACCTTGCTGGGTTGTTGTCTTTATGAGAACAAAAGGCAACATCATTTGCACATTGAAGGGGAAAATGAATGGTAAACACAAGCCCCCAGCAAAAGAAAGAGAAAAAAAGGTTCCCTTCCAAAATAAATGTAAGTGTGTCTCCAATCTCAAATGCACCACCACCCTCCAAAGTGACTTCAAAAGGAACCTTTGATCCCGGTTTTAATTTTTTAACTTTTCTTGGATGGAATATTTCCAGTCCAGTCTTCAGACCAGTTCTTTGGATTTTTTTAAACTTCTAGTTCACGTGATTTTAACAAAATATATTTACAAGGAAAACCTAAAGAAAATTCAAGTTTGTTAATAGAAATCAACATAAATTCAAAATGTGCAAAAGAAACAATGAAAAATCATCTTCAAAAATTGCATGTTTAAAACAAAAGTTTGAAAACCACATAGCAAAAATGCATTGTGTTGGGGTTTTTGGTGTGAATGACAACAAAAATGTTGATGTTTCTTGTGCCCAAGCCACATGCTGTATTCTTTGTTATAATAGTTTAGTCTTAGTTCCAAACCCAAAAGATAAAGCAAAAAATACATTAATATTTTAGAATAAATTAAATGAGATAACATCACTAGAAAAAAAAATGTGAATGTAAGCCATTCTATTACAAAATATTTGAGAAAGGAATGAATAACCTTTTGAGAGGAATTATGGAGAGGCAACAAGCCAAAAAAAAAAAGGCCTATGTGCCTAGTTCATCCTTTTTTTTGTTACAAAATATTCTTTGAAAAAAGATGATGTGAATTAAAAACAATCTTGAAAGACCTTGACCTTATAATTGTTAAAAATCATTTGCATGTGTAATTTGTGAAAAATGTGTGGTTGAAGCATTTGACTATGCGTTTATGTCAAAGAATTGCATTTTCTTCCAAAAAGCAATCTTCACAAAAGATACTACCTAAGGTGGTGGAAAAAATGAAACAGTTATATGTTTTACCAATCTTGACAAAAAGTTATTTTATACCTACAAGTTTTCATTTGTGAATGTTAGAAATTTTTCATCATATTTTTGTACTTGTGATTAATTTTTGGGAGTTGATTGATAGCCAAAATATATTACCATTAAAAAATTTGAAACTATAAAACCTATAGAGCAATATTTATTTGAAATTTTGAAATTTTACTAAGTTGCTAGAACAATATGATTTAAATCATTGCCTATATGAAAGATGAAAGATTTAACTCAAATATTATAACTCCACTAAGATTAGTCATAGGTTGTGAAATAGTGAATTTGAAAAAAAAATTCAAAACAATTTTTTTTAGCAATGCATTTTTTAAAACATGTCAATATGTGACATTGAACGAAAAAGTTTGCAAAAGCTTGAAATATGCATTTATCAAGTTTGCAAAAGAGAATTTGGAAAAGTCGATAACCTAACCCAATAAATCTAGGAAAGACAAACAAAAGTGGAATAGAGCATGTATTGATTTAAGCCTTTGCCCAAGGAAACTTAATACCCTAATGAAGACATGGTAAGTTTCAACTTGAGAAAAGATTTTTTTTTCTTTTTTTCTTTTGGAAAACTTTGCAAAAAAATAATAATGTCTTGACATGTAGAAAGGTGGAATTTTTTTTGGTGAACAAATATGAGGACATCATTGAAGTTGGATATAATGAGAAGGAACCAAGTGATTAGATTTTGAGGTCTAGATCGAGCAAAAAGTAGATTTGAAATTTTGGGTGTGTGCAACAACAGTAATGTAGGATGTCCATAGTTGTATGCCAGCATTGTGTAAAATTTGCAAGGCAAATGGGCCATTACACATGGAATGGTGCCATGATTATTGGAAAGACTATGATAGTCCCTTAGACAGAGGCAATGAACAAATGGACCTACTTGTCCTTCCTATGAAATACTTTTGCAGGCAGCTGAAAAAGGTAACCAACTCAATTGCATCACCACTTTTCCAGGTTTTTTAGCTGTGTCCAAAATCATCAAACAAGTATAGATTTCAAGGCATGATTTATTGGCAGAATGGCAGAGAAAGAGAAAGCTGTGACAACTTCCAGGCTGAGCCTGTGAACCCTTTTCTCCACCAAACCTTGTCAAATTGGCTTAATTTTTTTTATCATCAGCTCAGTCAAATTATGGCTTGTGGCCACTTCGTCCATTGGGTCTAACCAGAGGGAAGAGACTTTGCATCCAAAAGGTGTGCCATTTGAGTTGAGCTTGAAGCCAACTTTGCAGGTGAGGGGCTTTCTTCATAAATTGATTATGTTTAAATCACCTAACTAATGTTTGCTGGTTTCATCATCTCTCATGATCCAGATGGTTCTATTCATCAAACTTATATGCAGGGCACTGGTCCCGGTAAATGTGTGTACAAAAGAGTTGATCAGGAAACCAGTTTGAATATAACTTTCTTATCCAAAAAAAGTCTTAACTTTCTTGCTTTGTGAAGAGATGTGAAGACAAATGTACATGATCATTCAATAACATTCAGCAGGATATTAAATGGCACAATGCAGGTCAAAGTAAGATTTCCCTCACACCCATCTTGCATGAAAACTGCCAACAGCATGCACAATCACAACACAGTGGCCCCCATAACATATCAAGTATTGGAAGGAATTAATGAGGCCTAGATGAATTTTGGTCCACAGAGAAATAAAGAGTAACTTCTGGGCTCACAAAGGAACTGCCAATTCAGAGACAAGCTATTTGGCAACATGGTATCATTACTCTTGGCAATCTTACTCTTTCTTTAACATTCTTGAGCTCCTTGCATATTCAAAACTCACTAAACCACTCTCCTGTGCTCACAGCTATCATGGAGATTGTTCACTCAAATCCAACTCCATAAACATTCAATTCCCCAAACATACAAAGGCTGATGACAACAGGATTAAGCTGGCTATCTCATGTGTGGAAAACCATGAAAAAGATTTTGGGAGAAATTAGTGCAACCAACTTGCACCTGCTACAACCACCAGAGAAAAGATGGAAGGACATACTACTGTTCTTGCCAGTAGAGCAAATGTCAATCTATTGCATGACCTCATCAGAAGAATGCTTTCACATTGAGCATGAATCAGAGTGTCCTGCTTCAACCTCATGTTATTACATGTTCTTCAAAAACAGACACCTTAAGAATGCTAAAACTGTTCTTAATACCATAGGCAGCAACACAACATAGCCCAGGAAGCTTCAAAAGATTTTCCAGTACACTTCACAGTAGACAAAACAATGTGTCCAACCACTCAAAAGTGACACATTCTTCACCACCTGCCAAAGCTTGTGGACACCATGTGAAAACAATGATTGCCAACACTACATGACATCTAGGTGTGGCTAGGTAATGTATGATTGAGATGTTCATCAATGACACCCACTTCAACAGCACAACCATATTCCAGTGACTCTACACTCATGACAAGCTATACTTCCAAACATGCTCATGACCTACAAATAACATACCTTCAAGCTTGTAGGATGACCAGCAGCCCTATTGGGAATCTGACAATTAAAAGAAGAATGGAGATTTCCAATGTCTGGAATACCATACAAGCAGAAGCTCCATTCACTGGCAGGTTCTTCCTAACTGGGTGTCTCTGTGCACAACCTCAACAAAACAAAGCTTGACCCAGACAGTAACAAAAATATTAAGTGAAGGTAACCTTGTAGGTGAGCTCCTTGTAATCATGAAGCCCCACCTCACGTTTCAAAACCTCACTTACCACCTCATGTTGCCTTCAAACTTCCACATCAACGATCTCTGCAATGGAAGTTGTATAGGGAAGTGTGAGTTTTCATAACTCAACTGTGTTGGATACCTGATATCCAGATCTTATGACATCACCAGAGACCAGGAAAAACAACCTCAAACATCAGAACTCAAATGGCACCTTTTCCAAGATATTGCACAGAAATCTGCCATTTCATGCATAGACTACAAAAGTCAAATGACCCTACACACTTAGTTACCTCTCTCGTTCCCGATCCCGTGAGTGAGACCGGTCACCATGATCTCTTTCCCTCTCTCTCTCACGATCACGCTCATGATAGCGTTCCCGGTCTCGTCCTCCACGATCCCTTTCACGGCCACCACCTCTCTCCCTTTCCCCACGATCACGGTCACGATCACGCAGTCTCTCAGAATCACGTTCACGATCACGGTCTCTTTCACCATCTCCTCTCTCCTTTTCACGTTCACGCTCTCGGTCACGCTCATGATCCCTCTCCCCATCTCTCTCCTTCTCTCGCTCACGATCCTTCTCACGCTTATCTAGCTTTTCAGGCTCCCTGCAAACAGATTATGATTGAGTAAAAAATGATAGAGAAAGTTCAAGACCATCAACAGCAAGACAAGGAGAGAACTTTAGCATTTAAGTCCTCAAAACAAAACCAGGTGACTAGCAAAACAAGACTGGAATGGGAATGCATGGTTGCCCACAAACACTGACTGCTGAACACAGGGCTGCAGAAAAGTCTTCAACCCTTAGCAAAGGAAGTTTGAAAACGGGCTTGAACTAGATACAAGAGTCAGAAATCACAAGCCAACCTTCCCTACCTACATATGTTTAACTGAATAGTGATGGAGTACAGAGTAGTAATCAGTTTGCAGAAGACAGAGGAGTGAGGTAGAAGGTAGACATGAAGACTCCAGAGTACACCTAGTACCCTATGCTTCAGGGCAGCTAGATAAAGTTCACCCCAACAATTGTTTGAAACTTAAGGTTGGTAGAGGAGACTGCTCATGCAGGAAGAAGAATATTGGGTAAAAGTACCTCTCGTCTATGACTCGCTCAGATTCACGTGCCTTTGGCTCTTCAGACCTTGTGTTTGTTGTGGCTGTAACAAGTTGGGGCTCCCTGTCATATACAATGACATACCAACTCAGAGATAATATTAGCTATGTCTTGACCAGCATGCAGTACTTAGGTCGACTAACAGTCTTCTTGTGAGCTAAACCACACTGGTTCTCCAGAATTATCAAACTCACCGTTGTACCTGTATCTAGAAACCTTTCCTATAAAAGTTCCTCAAAGTCCCCTATGTAGAGCAGAGTCTTTCTGCTCTACATTGGCTGACATGATAGAGTGACAAAGCTCCATCTAGGTGAATAGAAACACTTCTTTCCTACCTCATGGCCACCAGATGGAAGTACGATCTGGTGGTCACTTGATATGTTTTGTAGATCTGGTGATCACCAGGTGCACTTTAGTGTCTTTTTGCCACTGAATTGTAGAACCTGGTGGCCACCAGATGTAAGTGTTTATCTGGGGCCCACCTGACACATTTTGTATCTGGTGGCCACCAGATGCACTTTGCTAGTCTTACCGGCCAGAGTACTTCTGATTGACTTCATCCCCTCCAACCCGAGTTGACCCAAGACCCCCGCCCAGCCGACGAGGCCGCCAATTTGGGACAGTCCGGCCTCGCTCAACATCCACAAGAACTCTCCGATTGTCAATCTTTCGGCCATCTGCCTGTTTGTAAGCAGCTGCACAAAATAGCCAGAAAATGAGTTCTAAGCTGCAGAGCTTTAGCAAGAATCTACCACAAAGTGGATATGGTTTAGCACAGTTCAGACTTAGGACACAACTGAATATAGACACATCTCAAGTGGATGCTCATTCTTTGACCCTCTCTCCACAACAAATATAATTCATGGACAGCAATAATCTATAAACACGTCACCACCAAATGCAGCCATCCAAACTTCCAAAAAGTAACATGTACATACTCTTCATGTCCCGAGTATGCTGATATTCAATGAATGCATAGCCACGGGGCTTCCTGGAATCCTTGTCATGAACAAGGCAGACCTGGCACAAAATGGCCAAACCGATATTAGAGGCAGAAACATGTAATACCTGCCCAAGATGCACACCCCACAATCTACACAAATATCTCATGGATAAATGCTCAGACCTTACATTCCCACCCCACTCCAGTCAACATGCTTGAATCTAAGTTAAAAGTTGACAAACCACGTTGAAACTTTCTGAGCTCAATGACTCTGGCTTCTACCTATGCCAAAACAAGGATGCATTTTCATTAATACTAGAGCAGTTTCTCTCCAACATTCACACATGAAAATTAGCACGGCAGGCAGGGGCACTAAGCCTCATGAGCCGTGCTCACCTTGGAGACGTACGACTGCGCCACACAGGTTCCAAAGGAGTACGCAACGCCTTTGTCTGGCAATGTTTGTGGATAATTGTTGACTTAACTGACTCTTAACCCCCTTACCAGGGGAACTGAAGAAAGCATGTAGATTTACGAAAGTCAACACCGCTCAATCTCCAAATATACAACTAATGACTTGAGACCACTGCTTATGGTCATTGACAGAAGCACTTGCACAACTCTAGAACTATACACAAAGATGGGCATACTTGCCAAACATACTTCAAAAGACATTGACAACCATCACTCTGTAAATATTCTCTAACCTCCATACAGAACCAGAACTTTAAATAAACTCAGTTGAACACATGTGCTTCAAGACATATAAGACTGCTTCAGAATGGTGGACAAACCAGATAGAGTCAGCAAGTAGAACATGGAGTCAGTAGACAATATCTCAGTATTTGCTTCATCAAAACAAAGGCTTTCAAATGCTCACTACAACCTGAAGAGTCTCAACAGACAGAAACATCATAAAACAGCCACTCATACATCTCACCAATAGTGATGGCTGTGAGCTGCTTCAGAAACCACTCTGAAGTACCTACCCGCTTGATTGGGCCGTAAGCCTCAAACTCTCTTCTGATTTTATGCTCCGTCGTCTCATAACTCTGCATGAGATGAAATTACCAGCTTAGCATGGTGACAAAAGCAGAAAAGAACACTTTTATACAGACCACAGCAAACAGATCACAGAGCACCACGCAGTTGGCCTCAGCATTGGAACAGATCAAACATATGTCAGTGTAGCCAGCCTTTGGAATAGAAGACAAACCCCATTAAATAGTAATAGGTGCCATGGTACTTACAATGCGTGCGACAAACAAAGTCTTATAGGGATCACCTTCCACATTCGGGTCATTAGTAGGATCATCTGGTGACATACAAACGAAACATAAGATGTGAGGAGATCATTAAGACATAAAGGTCTTGATTTCCATAAATGCTAGCAAGATGCTTCCAGCTCTTCTGCCTGCCGAAACTTTATTCTTTTGTGACTTGACAGAAGAGCTATAGACACTGCAATGAGAACACAACATAGAGTAAGCCTTTTCTTATTATGACTTCTACTGCACATTGGCTAGCTGCAATCCCTGGTCAAGACAACACAACTGTGCATACCCAAGTTTGATGCTGCTTGAAAACCAGCATATACCACAGGGTAACCAGAACCAAATTCTACTGACAGACCAACATGCACCTTGAAACAGACTTCAAGAACTTCATTGGAATTCAAAGAAACAAGGATATGATTCGACAGGGTGCTAGAGGAAGGCACATACATTTTTCCAGCTCTTCTAATGCTTTCTTGGCACCTTCCTCCAAGCGAAGCATATGAATCCGTGCCCTCCGTTGCGCCTATACACAAGCAACATCTCAGTGTTGTACCAAGGGGTCAATTAATGAAGAAAAACATAGCCATTAACTCTAACCTAACAAGGTACATATTCAGATGCTTCTGAGAAGCCTCATACCGGAGTCTCCCCTTTTGTAACAGGAGGAGCATATTCAGGATCTCCAGGCTCTGCAAAGTTGTTCACAAATTGTGCAATGCCTGCAAGGTGGCAACAGTCACCACAACCATAAGCAAAACCTAATGGACATTCAAAGTGACAGGCAGATGAAGGGACACCTAATTTTCACAACTGCTTTTCTTCCACTACATATTGTGAAATGCCAGGGAACATGGAGAACCAGGTCTGACCAAACAGCACCAGTCATCCGCCTCTATTAGTGTAGCCCAGAGTCATCCTGATTTCTGATTATTGAAACCTGGCATATTCCAGTCAAATACATAACCATTTTGGATGAAACTAACCCAAGGACCACTAGGGAGGTTAAAAGAAACCAATGCTCAAGCACTGAAATCAATATAAAGCATTCATGAAGCTGGTTGGTAAAATCTTTTTCACCATGCTGCAAAGGTATGATAAACAAGCTGCTCTAAGAATAGTACACTGTATGAAAGAAAGTAACCAAATGACCACAAGAGAGCTCTAAAAAGACCAATGCTCAAGCTCTGAAATCAAAGTAAAGTCGTGAAGCTGGTTGATGCAATTGTCTTCACTGTGATGCACAGGTATGACAAAAAAAAGTTGCTGTAAGAATAGTAACAACACAGTACCCTGTCCTTCTTGCAGAGTGTCAGTATTTTTTGCAGTGCAGATTCTTGTGCATTGCCATAAGGCAGATTGGAACCAGAAGAGAACCAAAAGCACCAAAGCCATACCCTGATAAGGTGGACACTTTCGTTTTTCAGGAGGGGGTTTGAACTCCAAGGGTGCCCGAGGTTCAAAAAGCTTCAGAAGATTTGTTGTAAGGCCAGTTGGATGGCTCTGCCCTATCTGCAAAATACTCCATCACACACAATATGTCACATATCCATATACACATCAAATTTATATACCGAACACCATAACCATCTATGACACTCCGAAAGGCTGACAGATGCAGCAGCCTAACCGGGGGGATGGAGACAACCTCAAGCCATACATCCACAACGTTTCCGGTTGCCGTGTACAAAGTCGAAGATCGAAGCAAGAAGAAACAGGGAAAACAAAAACCTCCGAGGGCTATTATCACAGGCTCTGCATCTTGTCTTTATTAGGGTTTTGTTATCATAATGTTTTCAGCGTCGACATTAGGTAAATGGTCACAAAAGGTAGCAACAAACGAGCAAGATTGAGAGTTCGGAATTGATCAGCATGTAAGTCTGACTCTACTCTGCAATGGAGTCAATCCACATGGAAAAAACACCATCCCTGGTCCCAAATAACGACCACAAAGAAAGGTTGTACAGCCAGGATTCCTGAGGCCATACAAAGCACACGAAGCGTAGTTCTTGCTTACCAGTTTCAGCTGCTGCACTGTGGCACGGTTCTGAGCTTTGGTGCGACCTGGCGGCCCGGCCGCATCCTTGCGCATATACACATCGCCATAGTCACCCATCGCGCTCATCGCCTGCAACCCCTGCGCGAACGAAGCTCCCCACTTCGTCTCACAAACTTGGCGCCCGCCTTAAGTGTGTACGTCTGCATAAGTAGGTCTGTGTTTCCGAGGCGGCCTGTGTTATCCACCGGGTATGTATTTCCGAACCGGCCTGTTTTAATCACCGGCTATGAATAGAACTGTCAATGGGTAACCAAAGCCTTGAAGAATTCTGAGCAAAATTCTGAACAAAAGAACACCCAAAAAAATAACACTCATTTTCTTCTTAAAATTATCATTGCCATACTTTGTTCATAAAGCCCTATTTTCAACAACCTTCTTAAATACATGATCATATATTATAACTTACATCCATTACCTATGAAAAAATTTATGATTAAAGATGAATTTCATCCATGAAATGATAAGTCAAAACAGAATTCATATAAAATGTTTCATTTATTTTGTAAATATTACTCAAGTTTCCCTGAGTCTTTTTCAACCCATGTTTAATGCTAAGGTCAATCAATGTAAAGGTTGGTTCAGACCTACAAATTCGCTTCTACTGTGATAGGCCCTAACGGCTATAGCCAACCTGCTTTTGACATCACTAACACTACTCATTAACAACTTACCCTAATTTCACACACAAATGTGTGTCTTGGTTCACAATCGCGTTAATAATCACAACTACCTTCTTAACGTGCTACTTTTGTTCACACCAATTCCTTTGTGGTAGTATTGTTACGGCACCAGCTTTTAACACCGACATTGATCTTTACATTTTGCAACAACTTATTCCAAGCTTTCCTTTATTTTAGAGCTTGTTTTTTCATCATTATTTTGCTAGTTATAATTTGTTTGCAAGAAGATTTCTTTTATTTCAGAGCTTGTTTCTTCATCTTCATTTTGTTGGTTATAATTTGTTTGCAAAAAGTTTTATTCTTTTTCAGAGCTTGTTTTTTCATTGTTATTTTGCTACTTTCTTTGCAAGAAATTTTTCTTTGTCTTACAATTCATCAACAACATTCTTTCATTTCATTTACAGATCATCTTGCTTACAATTTTATTTTTTTGTTTCAATTGTTTACGAAAGTTGTTTCGGAATGCTTTTTGATTTCTTTGTAATTCATTAGCATTTTTTCATTTTTTTTGTTTTGGCATTGTTCGTAGGGTTTTTTTGTTCGACTTTATTTTTTGCAACATCGACATTGTCATGTTGAAGTCTCTTTGTTTCATTTAATCTTCGCTCAACATAATGAAGCCATTACACATTGTTCTACTTGCACTATTTTTTCAACTTATTATGCAAGCATAAGATTTGTTGAATCCTACTCATTTTCACAATGAGTTTGGGTCCAACTTGTTTGATTTCTTGCATGAATTATAATCATTTCCTTTTGATGTCAACACATATATGAATTGCAAATTTGTGTTTGAAACAATGGTTAATGCTTTGATTTTGCATAGCTACAAGATTTCTTGTGTTTATGAATTGTTGCTAAATCAAAAACTTGGGGTTGGGGTTAAAGCTAGATTGACTACTTGGTAGTCTAAAATCCTTATGATTCAATATGATGATAGAAGGTGGATTGAACATTTTCGAATTAGTATAACTTTTGTGAGGCAGCTAATTGAAATATTGAAACAAAAAATGCAAAAACATGATACAAATTAAAGGTGTGCAGTTCTAATGAGCATCAAAATAGCTTATGCATTGTACAAATTAGTTCATGCATTAAAATACTTACAATGTAGTGAATTTTTTGCTATAGGAAAACCAACAATCCATTTATTGCTCTATAAATTTGTATAAGCAGTGAATGAAAATTTCAAGAATCATGTTCAGTGGCCTAAAGGTGATAATCTACTATAAATCATGGAGGGGATCAATGACTTGTCAAGTCTACTGAGTATTCAAAATGCGATAGACATTACTCAAATCCATATCCAAAAGCCAAAATCACATATTTTTGTAACAAATTACTATTATTTCAAATCCAAAGCCTACAATATGCAACTACATGCGATCATTGATCACAAGAAACATTTTTTTATGTTTTCATGGGGATGCAAGGGTCAATGAATGATGCGAGGGTTCTACACCTATCCATAATCTATCACAAGGCTACCTAAGGAGATTTATTCAATAATCACAATCTACATGATGGCATCAAGCCGTATGTGATAAGAGACAAAGGCTATCCATTGCTTCCATGGTTGATGGTACCACATAAGCAAATAGGGGTTGGACATTTAGTTTTGAAAACATATTACATTAAGCAACTTTCTCATGTTAGAGTTGTAGTTGAAAATACCTTCATTATACTCAAGAAAAGGTTTCGGGAATTGATGATCAAATCCAATTTACATGTTAATTTTCTCCTAGATGTGGTTATTTGTTGTTGTATCCTACATAATATGATTTTGAGTGGTAAGGATGCAAACATTGATGCTCTAATGGAGCAATTGGTAGCAGAAAATGTGGGAGAAATGAAACATGGTGTCACACGATAGTTTATAGATCAAATTGATCAGGTATATGGGCTTGACATTAAAGTTGCCTTGTAACGAAATGAAATTTTAAGGGTGAACCAAAGGATTACATTACAAATAGTACCTAGGGAATCAAAGATTTGGAAATTATAATTGTGGTTAAAGAAATGCATGCAACTTTATTTCTTTTGATCTTTGATTAATTGACATGGTGTATAACACATCAAAAGTAGAAAGGTAAAACAATGTTTTTTTTGTCAAACTAAATTGAATAAATCTACCAATTGTGATCCAAATGTAATCATGATCCTCATCAATGTTTTGCAAATTCTTGTAATGTTACATCTTACAATCTGAAACACTTCATGAAATCATTCTGTAGTGAATTCTTCTTTTTCATTTGAAGAATCAGGTAAGACAATTGGTGGGGGCATGAGTTTATGATTAATGATGGATGCATGGCACATAAATGTGCTCAAGTTTTAAAAAACATTTACTATATTCTTATTCGTTTGGTGCACTTTCTTATCTCTTGTTTTGAGGTGGTGTAGGTGCTCCTTGAAATTGTAATTCTGGTTCTCAAGCAATGTTGCTCAATTTCAAGTTGCATGACATTGATCTTTTCCATTACATCCACCAAAGTCTTACTATTTTTATTGGTAGACTCAATGACAAGCAAAAAAATAGAATTGCGCTTTCTTTTCACTCCAGTATTACCATGTGCAAGTGTCACAAAAGACTTACCAAGATTGATGACAAGAGGCTCGTGAATATTATTTGGCAATAGTTCCATATCTTAATCAGATAAGTTGATGAAATTTGCATCTCTTGTGCCATGATTATTTGTAATTGGATTTTAAAAATCATTCAAATTATCTTATAATTAGAAATCTTCATTTTCATCTTGTGTTTCTGGCACCACAAATAATGGTTCACAAATTTCATCATTTTCTACATTAATATCTTGGATATGCAATGGTGTAGTGAAATTTTTTTCTCACCAAAATGTTTCAATCAACTCATAAAACTTTCTATTGAATTAATGTGTTGAATGAAATTTTTTTTTCTCATCAAAGGACAAATCCGAAAAATAGGTATAACTTCTAATTCCCTTGTGATAATCGGCAAGTTTTTTGTAATAAGAATTTAGGGAATTCCACTTGTCTTTGCACATGGTGCCATTCCTTATAGACTTGTTATTGGTCTTTTCTTACTAGTTTTCAATAATCTTGTCTAAGTGTTGCACAAAAAGGATCATTTGTGTTCGAGGATCTACAAGTTGTTTTTGAATTGATTGTTCTGCATGCTTATAGGAAATGAGTGCAATCACCTTTGTATGCTCCCAATTACAATGTCATTGACGAGTACTTGCAAATTTTCCACCTCCACCACTACGCCCCATCTATTACCATCACAACTTCTTCTTCGATCACTTGTTAATCTCCATGTTTACGAACACACTCATGTTTTTAATCTAACCTACAATTGCTTTCTTGTTTATGCTTCGACTTGTAATTACAATCTTGCTTGTGATCCTAACTATGATCTTGCTTACAATCATGCTTATGATTGCACTTACGAATGTGTTCTTGTTTGCACTCCTGGCGATGAATTTCCTCTTATTTCTAAACATGCACTTACTTGCAAAAATCCAAAAAATGATGCCATTACACCAAAGCTTCACAACACAAGATGTTCGTCTTCTTCACAATAGGGCAGCAACTTTTTTCAATCACCACAATGTTAGTTTAACATCCTAGTTTTTGAATTGTTAGTTTATCATTGTAAATAGAACCACAAAAGGGCAAGAATCCATGATTCTGACAATTTTTTATCAACACATTACTACTTTTACCACTACTCTATCTCATGTTGATAAATAATGCCATGTTGGAATCCACGTCACCTTACTCCTAACTATTATGCATATATATGAACAATGTTATGTTATTGATGATTTAACAATTGCGTTATCCATTGGTGTGAACTGACCTTTAGTGATCGGTGGTAGGTAGATAAACTTATCATTCCCTAATTATAGGGGAGTGAAGCCATCGACTAAGCTAAGTTCTAAAAGTTGAACTAGTGACAAATATCTTAGCACTATTTAGGAACTAAAAAGTGGAATCACTTGGAGTGGTGCCATATTTGTAAAAAAGGATGAGAAAGCCCAAGGGGCTTGTCAAAGGTTGGAACCATGTCAAACCCCATCATCCCTAAACTAGTTTGGGGGTTCTTTTAAAGGAGTGGAAGAAGATCGTTGTAATGACTTTGGGGTTTGGAGAAATACATGCATGGTGTGAATTTTGGTGTGAAAAAACAAAGTGAAAATTTATGTGTATTTTGTTTTGTATGTGTTTAATATAGAACTAATAGTGCATTTAATTTGATATAGAAAATTGTAGTTCTATATGCAGGTTTGTATTACCACAAACATGCAAATAACTCCTTTGGAAATGGGAGGCAAAAGGTACTTTCCAAAGGAAAGCTTTCACTAAAATAGTTTCTTGTTTTCTCTTGTTGAATAGTCACAAGGGATGTGAGGAGATAGAAATCCAAAGAAGGACAAAACCCCCACTTGGTCTAACTGTTTTCTTAGTTGTTTCACTCTTACACCTTCTATCTTCTAAAAATCCAAATCAGATGGTAATTTCTTAAAACTATGTTTTTTTGTTGTTTTGTACTTAAGATGTTTCTTTTTTCTTCTTGCCTAGAAATTACTTGTTGCAACTTGGGTTGTAATTGATAGATTCCTACACATGCAATATTAACAACTTGATTGTGTAATTATTCATCCAACTAGGCAACATTTACACAATATTCAACTTTCAGAAAACATAAAGTTTACCTATCACATGTCTTTTGAGATTGAACCAAGTTGAGTGTTGGTTTGTCTTAAATAGCGCACTTCCTAGTGTCTAAATTCAAATTGTCAAAATAAGGGTGTTTATGGCTATTGTCAATTCTTGTAGCTTTTTTGGGTCTTTGTTGGCCTTGCCTATCAAGGCAAGGATATTGTGTTTAGATTCATTATAGAGTATAGTAGCTTAAGGGATTTTGGTCTCTAAGTAATATGTCTATTTTTATTTGAGGATTTCTGAAAGATGATATTTTGGCTTGTGTTGAAACTTGAGATTAGTTATAGAGTTATAATATCTTGAAGGATTTTGGTTTCTCTCAGAGGATTTTTCTAAAGATTATATTTTTGCATGGTGAAATATTTGAGTTTTCATAATTCTTCTTTTGCCTTAAGATACTTTTTAATATAAATGGCAAGGCCACAATGTGACACACTCTTTGTTATTGTTTGCAGAGGAGGTGACAAGCAATGAATCAATATGCTATTTTCGACAAGTCTTGCCTTGGGTGAAGTTGAAACACACAAATGGTCTTTCTCAAATTTTCAACTTTGATGAAAATCTTGTAGTTCCATAATCCTGAGCTTGGGAATAGAATAGTATTTGTTATCAAACTTCATAAGAATGTTTGATAGACCACATTTAGGAATCTTGATGAAGGGTTGAAACCCAACAAAACCATGTGGTTGAAATGTCTGGTTAACCCTTTTGCAACAAACTGCACAACTTACAAGATACTAAAGAAACAATCACAAAGTGTATTTTTCAAGTAGAGAAGCTTCAAGCCTCTTTTGTTCAAAGTAACTTGTGGGCTCAAGTGTACCCTGCCGAAAGGCTTTCAAGAGCGATCTTCGCAAGGCATACTTTCCAAACTCATCAACCTCAGTGAATTCTGGACTTGCACATATGGCCTTGGCGACTTGCACACTATGTGGCCCATTTTTAGCACTCTTTTCCTTCAATCCAGGTAGATTTTTTTGAGTGATTTCAGCAGCTGCTTCTTGAGCAGTAAGACCCACCATTCCTGCTTGCACAAAGACAAGGTACAATGAATGCAACAACATTGATGGAGCAATATCCTGCTTTGATTTCTGTAAGGGAGCTGCGCCTTGCATTGCTGTCACAGCCAATTCTCTCTGCCTTTCATGTGGGCTGCATGTCATCCAAGAGACAGAACATTCAAAACACGGTTTCTTGCCATGTGCAAGCCCAAAGTCTCTCACCATTGATTTTCCCCTATTGTATAAATTAAGCACAATGTTATCTGATGTCTTCTCCTGTCTCCCACCAACTAGATCTGCTGAAGGAATATGTCAAGCCATCCCAACTCAGACTCAAATGAAACATTTGAAAAGTCATTGTAGCATGCAATACAAGGCCCAAAGTCTATGGTGGTTTTTCCAGTTTGAGCTAATTCCCCAAGTTCAAATTTTGGTAAAAATCTGCCACTACAAGACCTTGGGGGCCATGGTCCATGGTACAAGAAAATTAGGTTCCCAAGATTGGACTAATCCTAATTGCAGTGAAATGTACCTTTTGATGCGAAATTTGCCCAGGTACTTGCTCTTGATACCTGGTTCAAGAAGGGTCCTACATACATGGCCAACAATAGAAGATGGGTCGTTTTGATATTAGAGGGAAAAGAAATCTAATTGATAACCAGGAAGAGAGAATGGCTTAATTGTGAATAGGATGAACAACAATAGAGAAGCTATTGATAGCACACAAATTTTCAAATTTGATACTTGCAGACTGTATACTGCACACTCCCTTTGTATGGATGTTAGAGTGCACAGGACCAGAGGCCGAGAACATGCATTTGAATGAAGGACCAATACTGCTGCCCCTCATGCCAGAAGCTTAAGAATTACCCCCCCCCCAAATATCATTAGTTGAATTGAGAAGGAAATTTCTCCTAGCTAGCTGATGGCCATGTTCTTCTCTTCAGGGTCATTAGCTCAGCTGAATTGATACTTATGCACACAATATTGAGAATGTTTCATTGATAAGTGGGAGAAGAAAGGGTACTGACAAGCCATTTTTTTGGCGCAGCCACTTGGGAGAATAGTGCACATCAATTGTGTCAATGTACTGTGCCATTGTGAAGTCAAGGGATGAGAGCCCTCCAAGTGACTGCGTTGATAACACAACGCTTACAGTCCGGTAATCAGTCAAATGCAAGTCCTGCATGGCCCCACCGTCAGTCTTCGTGCACCACCACAACCTTCCCCTCCCTGCTGCTACATGAGAGATCCTCCTCATCCTTACAATGGCAAAAGGAAATGCTAGTGACTTCTCTGAACTCTCAAGAACTTGATGTCCAACATTTCAGTCAAATGGAAGTCTGAAGAACATTTTCAAACCTTAATTATATCTATGGATGTTATGCATTATAGCTGAGAAAGACTTACTGGGTGATGGCCTTCAGCTTCCACTAGTTGGGCCACTGCATTGAAAATCTTAATCCCTGGATACCAATTTGAGTCCACCAGTCCTTTAGTGCTTTCACATCCTTCACTGAAATTTGGAGTGGCTTTAAAAGGATTTTGGAGTTGTTCAGACTCAACTAGTTAAAACTCTTTCTTTTACAGGATACCATTACTGTATTCGCAATTACACATTGCAGATTCTGGATTTTATTCTGAGTAATGCACAAACCCTCAGAGAAATTCTTTGCAATAAAGGTCCTGGAAATGGATCTTTGGTCAGGTGAAAGCTGCCAATGAGGCACTGCCTTCATTTTCATCTGCAACTCTGGTAGTGGGACTAACTCTGGGCACCCTTTCAGTGCGTCAACACCTCTGTTTCCTGAAAGTGCTGTTGCAGTAGGTGTAGATGGCATCTGCAGTTCTCCATCTACTGGATTTTCTGCAGGTAACAACTCCATCCATCTTGCTTAAGAGGATCTTAACACACTTAAATCCCAGGTTCCAGACTCTCAAGTTACACCAAGTGACAACAATTGGCAGACTTATAATGCAGAGTGCAATCATCATTTTTCTGACCATACTTGCTGTACACATCTTCTTCAAAGATGTACTATCTCAAGGTATCAGAACTAGGGAGAAGGTAACTCTGCAGTTACAAGTGACAGGCAAAGATACCCATAGCCCTGCCATCCATGAGTACTAGCAGGCCCACTTACACTTATACAGTTTCCATAGAGTCTTTTATATGAATACCTGTCTCCAGATATATCATCTCATGGTCCTCATCTGAGAGAACGTCTTTATGAACATCTTTCGTACACCTGCAAAGGTGAATAGGTCAGCTGAAAATTGACCAGTTATGCTCACAGTACAACTGATAGTTTGCACAACCTGTATGCTTCTACTGTGGACTCTGGTGTATACCAAATTTGCAGAGGCTCAGTGCCCATTGCATATACACAAGATATCAAATTTTCTGATGCAATCGGTATTCAAGATTGTGGTTTCAAAGGGAGGCCCATTACAAAACCAGAAGAAACCTTGTCCCTGCACCTTTGTATGCCATTTTTGCTGGTATATAGGATGAACCCAATGGCCTAGCAATCAAAGGTTTCTGTATCATGAAAGAACATTCAAACTGATGGTATGATAAAGTTTTATGATGATACTCAAATGACCCCCTGAGAGACCCCACCTCCTAGTGCTTTACTAAATCTTCCAACTGGAAGCCCAAGGTTACACTGAGCACTCTTCATGAGTACAGAATGATATCTTGGTCAGACTGATAGTCATAGCATCAGATAGAGTTGCTATATCAATACAAATACTGAATGATACACATCTGTGGGATCAGCAGAATATATATTCACCCTTTTCATTATACATTTTACATTTTGGAAGTCTTCCCATATAGACCGATCTACAAGTTTGTCACTTCCATGAAATGTACAAAACTGCCCTTTGCAACTTTTGATCTAAGATAACAAAAGTGATGATCAACCTCTGATATTCATTTGCCACCAGATTCCAGAAGCAATTTTGAGTGTTTCCTGTCATATCAGTACTGCCAGTCTCATCTGCAGGTGAAGAAATCTGAGATGGAAGGGTCAACCAGGAAGTGAAGTGATCACAATCCTGAGCTTTAGCGAAATGAGGTGAGAAGGACTGAGAGATCATAAAAAACTCACACAGGGGTGGGTAGGGGATTCTCTCTTAACCATTTCGGAGAATATGCCACATCAATCTTGTCAATCCTTGCTGCTAAACTGAAGTCTAGGGCTGAGAGACCTTGTATTGCATGTGTGGAGAGAACTACCCGTACAGTTCTGTAGTCTGTCAAGTGCAGATCCTGCCACCAATTGATGCCCAAAACCACAATTCATTTCCTCCCAAGTTTGTGTAGTTGATGCTATCATGTACTCCTTCTGCCTATTGGTACAGGGAACAACTACAGGTACAACTACAAAAAGCATTCACGCTGCTGTAGCAGCTGTCAGGATTGAAGAAATTGTAATCATGAAGTTTACCTAAACAAAGACACACATAGATTAGCAGATAAAAAAGTCTTTTTGCCAGGTAGACAAGCATACTGGATGATGGTTCCACTCCTCTGCCAGTTGTGCGACTGCATTGAAAAACTTCAATCCTGCAACAAAGGTTGATCAGTCAATTGAGAAAGAAATCTATGAAAGAGGCTCCCATCAAGCACTTTTCCTGACAGACTGTTCACTGTAGGTAGGTAGGTGGGTATGTGTGGAGGGTCATATATGCAACAATTACCCTACTGTGGACAATCATGAAATGAAAAAAGTGAACCGCACATCTGCATCAAGACTGTTGTGGAGATCCAAACTATACTCCTAATTTGAACTTTGACCTCATACATGCTGCTCCTCTTTCCTACCAACTACAGATACCAGCCAACTAGAGAAATCAGCCAACTTTCACATAGCAATCTCAACCCACTCATGCAAGCCAATCTGCAAGAATCTCAAACTGAGATGTCCACAACCATCTGGCATTGATATCTATCTATGAGAATGATCATTTGCAATTAAGGTAAACAGGCAAGATCACCATACCTTCAGCAAAATTCTTTGCAACAAATGTCCTGGATATTGATTTCCTGTCTGGAGAAAGCTCCCAGAGAGGGGCCTCTTTAACCTTCTGTTCCAACTCTTTCTCCGTTAACTGTGTCATCCCAGATACATCAGAACATATGTCAGGTCACATTTGCCGTGTGTGTAAATTGAGGGTGGGGGGAAAGGGGAGAAGGGAGAAGAACCTCCAAATCCCTTGCATAGGGAACTTCGACAGGATAGCACAATATCCTCATTTTTGCAACAGAAAATGCTGGATCAAATATTTACTGCTTACAAGGATGTTAGGGCGGGCAGGATATCCATCCGAGAGAGAGAGAGGGTACTGCACTTGGAGCCAACGATGAGAAAAAAGAAAAGAGGGAGAAACTTACTTGAGGGGCGCGGCACGCTCTTTCACCGCACTGCAGAGTCGTCATAGCCAAGAACTTGAAACCAAACCGATAGGCGTGGTGAAAGAAGCCGAGACAAGCGACAGGAAGGATTTCGTGTGTGCAATATGAAACTTGCAACAATCAAGGACGGGCGTAATGGAGACGACGCAGCGCAAGGGAAGGGAAGGGAAGGGAAGGGGAGCAAGGAAGGAAGGAACGTGTGGGGCCGCGTCGTGGCAGGCAGCTATCCGTGTCTCCCAGATGGCAAGAGACCGCTGGCATGTACCGTGGTTAAGTTTAATGGGGTTAAATCAGTAGGCCAGGAATAGCTTGGACCAGGGTTTCTTTTAATGATTTTCTATGTAGTCAAAGTGGCGATCATCCAGAAAATAATTTAGCCAAATTTGGCTACATGCTAGATACGAAAGTAGAAAAGAAAAGAAAAAAAAAATCCTTCTGTGTTCTTGGCTACCTACTAGAACTTACAATAAAAATCTGAATATTTGGATTTATTTTTCTTCAGAATCTAGCAAATTTGGGCTATTTTTTTCTATGAAAAATCCTTTGTGTATAGGTCAAAATATTATTTTTCAGGTCGAAATTTTCATGTGGAATAAAGGCTCATGTGAGATGGAGTTGAGGCAATCCACATACTGACAATGCCCACAACTTAGGGTGTTACATGACATAAAAATCAATGGAATTTGAGTTGCCCTAAGGGCTTTTAAGAACACCTTCAAATACACTAAATTTTTGTCAAATGTTTTTCCCTTTTTTATTCTAAATATTTTACACAAACATTATTGAAAAAGTACAATTGAAGCAATTTTTTTAAAAAAGACAAAGCATTATCATCTCATATGTAAGAAGAAAAAAAAGAATCTAAGGTTAAGAGTAGGGTAATTCTTTTCAAATTTCAATTGTCGCACATTGATGACATTCACATTTTAGAAATCTATGTTTAAAGCATTAAAGAGTTGAATGTGGCAACATATTACCCTAAGATCAACAAATGTGTTGAAATATGGTGATTTCTTTTCAAAAAATGATAAAATTTTCAAAACATTAAAAGAATATTAAACAATAGAATATTTCCATATTCTTTTTTTTTGAAGCCATGATGCAAAAATTCTTTCCAAAAAAACATTAGTTAGGATACATATGTTCCACATATTCTTTCATTTTTGGAAAACAATGAGCAATGGATCAAAGGGTCACCAAACGAGGTTTGCCTCTATGATGAGTTCATCAAGACTAACAATACAATGACCACAAAGTTTTACATAATCACAAAGGATGGCATGACTAAGGTTTTGCAACCTAAGTTAATATTATATTATATCCAAATCCATAATTTATAATCTCAAGTAAATAAGTGGATTGAAATGTAAGAAGGATCCCAAGGAAGTGGAATCCAAAGATAGCCCAAAAAACTTTAGAGGTAACATTGGTGATAGAAGTGAACCCCATAAACTTGGAGAGGAGTTGTTTTGTCTTAGATCCCTTTCCATTTCCTTTGGAGGGCAAACCCCCCATGCCTAGGCTAATGCAAGCATGTGAGATCACATAACTCCCCTTTGATTGTCTTAAAGAAACCTTGGGGGGTTGAGGAGGTTAATCTTTCGAAGGATGTGAAAACTAAATAAGAAGGGGTAGTGTTGGGCACAAATTAGCCTAACCCAATTTTGTTACGTCAATGGATGTCATGCAATATGAATGAGGATTGAGCAAAATAAGGGTTAGTAGGAGGAATTTTCAGGTAAACTTATGGTCTAGGGAAGTTAGGATGAGGTTTTGTCCACCTTAGATTAAGAGGAAATATGGCTTACATAAATTGCGAGGGTTGTGGGTTGACAAGACTATGATAGGATAAAGATTGCATTGTCTTCTCGTTGGACTAGATAATGCATTGGATAAGGGATAACAAGGGGAAATTAGATTCTAGGATTTTTTTAATAAATATTTCTAGACTAGGGAGGAGGGTAGGTAGTGGTTTCTTTGTTGAGCCTCTTTTTATGGACCTTTCATGAGGTTTTGAAGGTGTGTGATTATTCATGAAGTGTTGGAATGAAGGTTGCTTGAAATGATGATAGGATTTGTGAAACCTTCAAAGGAACTAGGTACATCATGAACAAGAAAGTAATGGGGTAGGCTTTCAATCATGAAGGGGCCAACTTTAAAGGCAAATTCAAGGGGAGTTAAACTTGAAAGGTGTATGCATCATTGGATGGCAAAGGAAGTGGTGGCAATAATGGTTCAAGAAGCATTTTCATGAAGAAGATTGTTCAAGGCAAGAATGAAACAACAATAGAGCAAACAAATAAGGATTTTGAGGAATATGGGAGCTAGGGAAGGGGATGAAAACATAGAAGAAGGGAAGATCAAAAATGATTTTCTTTGTCAAATGGTTTTATATATATATATATATATATAATTTACCATCACCTTATGTCCTAGCTTGATGTTCCTACTTTAGTGACTCAAACTTCTTGACTTGTTTTTGTTTTTCTAGAATTTTACTTAGGGTTAAATGCATGCTTGTAAAGATGCACAATTAGGATTGTTTGGAAACAGCATTTAGAAGTGGGGATGTTCAAGCTAAGGTAGATTTTTTAAAAGGTTGTTATGACTTGGAAACTTTAAGGAGTTGAAGGAGAAAAAGGAAAGCATGTTGAAGACATTATGTAATCTTTTTAGAGCACCTATTGAAAATTTAAAAGTTTGAAATGAAAAAAAATTATGCAATTAATTGAGTGTGTTGAACTATGTAAATGTGTAGAATAAATAGGGAGCCTAGATTGTGTGGATGGAAAATGTGTGTTTTATTGTCTTATGGTGCTTGTTGTTAAATAAATATAAGGAGGTGCAAATTATGTAATTAAATGTGTATGAAATGTTGTTTGATAGTCGTGTTTCGAATGTGAAAATATTTCATCCTATTTAAATGTGTGTCGTTTGTGTTTTAAATGCATGACATATGTGTGCAAAACGTATAAACCTTTGAAAAAATGATTTTCACACAATTTCCATTATGAAATAGTGGGATGGGAAGTTTGTGATGTACCTTCCAAATGTCAAACGTGAGATAAGTTAAATCATTGTTTGAAAGGTATAATTATGAAATTATGTTGAATTTTGACCAATCCACTAATCAAGGTTTCAATTGCCTTTTGGCTTAAAGTGAAACCTTAAGGGATGAATTTTTGAACCAACATTTTCATCACAATCCACATCCACATGTGTGTTTGAGGACACATATTAGTTCCAATTCATGGATATCGATGTATATTCATCTAGGAATATCCCATTTGGTGACTATGTGGCATTTAAATTTGTTTTACTTATTGGAAAAACGATTGAGTCGTATGAAATACAATTATATTTGGTAATTTTTGTAAAAACATCTAATTTTTTAAAAGAATGGATCAAGAACACAACTTGCATAACATCATGTGTGCATGTTCCAAAAGTTCATCATGAGTTAAATGGAGATAAATGTGGTAGAATTAAATGGGCACCCTATTTTTTTAAATGAGTATGGGTTGCCTGTTTGGGGCATATAGGAGGGTTGAGTCTAGTAGGCTATTTGTAGACTAAAATGGACCCAAAATGACATGATAGGATTCCATAAAAGTATTTTTTGTAGTGTATTTTCATAGTAACAAAAATGTGACATTGTTGGATGTAAAAATCATGTCTAATTTTTTAAAAATTGACATAGGGTGACCATTTTTCTTATGTTTACATTCATTGCTCATGATTATAGATTTTTAAAATATTTCATTATCATGCAAAAATGGACTTTAGAAAATTAGTGCATTATGGGGCCTTCAAAAGTTCATTAAAATATATTTCATGTTATGAAATGGCATGGAATTAACTTGCATTTATGGTTCACCAACATGTAGTTGAATTTTGGGAAGAAGATAAATGTTGTTCATTGAAGATTTTTTATTTAATGAATCCATGCACATAATTTCATAAAACAATTTCAAATCTAATTACGTAAACAAAACAAATTCATTAATTGTATTTAATCATTTTTGTTTTATTTTTCTCACTTAGCAAGTATAATTATTCAATGTGTGGAAACTAAATCCACTTTAATAAATGCATATTTTAATTTATCACCTAAGTCTTTGAACTTGGGAGGGTACAAAAAAACATTGCCCTTGTACACAATTTTATGGACATTCTAGTTCACAAATGCTTAGTAATTAGGCAAATCCATTGACCAATTGCCTTTTGGTTGAGTTTGGTGATCCTATTGGAATAATAGGAACAACCAATTTTGTTGTTGCAACCATAGCTTGAGGCTTTAACTCCAAACAAAATGGGGAAGTTTGCCAGAAGTAACCCCTTAACATGGCATGAAGTGAAACACTCACCAAAATAAAGTGAGAAATGTGTTAATGTCAAAAATAAACATTCTTAAGAATCCCAACATTCATTATCGTGCTTCACATTACCACTTCATGAATTGAAAATATCAAAGAACTTGAAATGTTTGTAATGATGTTTAAAGCGAAAACATGTTAAAATATAATGATTTCAAGGTTGCTAATAAGATTTCAATGAAGGCAACAACACAATGGGCTTGTACATGCCAAAATCAATTGGGTTTTATACAATTTTGAATGTTTTAAGAATCAAGACCAATGTTTGTTAGTTATTCAAATACCATTTGATTATCAATAAGATCAATAAAGTTATCAATGACCTACTTGTCAATATTGAGTTTTTTGAAACCTTATTAAAAGACCTATTTGTTTAATAGGAAGCATCTAAAAAGCCATAAGACCTTTATGGATTGAAGATTTAATTATGAAAATTTTAAACTTTCTTGGATGTTTTGAATTTTCATGTAAGTAGGTTATCAATTTTAAACCCTAAACATGTTTAATATATTTTGCACCTTCCCATTTCTAAACTCTTGAATTGGAAATTTCATAAAAATTGAACAACTACCTTGTTTCCACTTTGGTTTGAATAACATGTATGGGTATTACTTTTCCTTAGTAGATAAATGTGTGGATTCCTTAATAAAAAGTTTGCAAATCATGTGAATTATTTTCTAGGTTCAAAAATTTGCATGTAAAGGACTATTTCAACTAAACATTATTCCAACCGATGTTCAGCTTTGGTGTTTACAATAATGTGCACATAATGAATACTTTGTTTTGTAAATTGTTAAAACTAGAAGGGTTGAAATCCTTTTAACAAATTTCTCTTAATTTACCAACAAAATAAACAAACAAGTTGTCCAAAATTTGACGAATATGACACAAATTAATAAGTAATCTCACTCCAACACATATTTTTTGATCAAAAGAAAATCAAAAAAATTCATAATTTTAAGGTGTGGAAAATATTGAATTTTGAATAGTTTTTGTCATTGAAAATTCAACTAAATTACAAAAAATAGTTTTGGTAGGAGAAATTTTGTATTGTTTTATTTGTTTGTCATAATGAAATTTCCCAAACTAGATTGACCCTAGTGCATTGTTGGTAGCATTGGAAGGCCCTTAATGAATAGGGTGCATTAAGGTGGTTTTCTAATGTTTAAACCTATATTGTGGGAATTATTATATATTTGACAATAATTTCATTTGAAGATTTAATTAAATCAAAACTGAAACATTTAGGAAAATTGGGGCACATTATTGGTACTATTGGAAAGCCCTCAATGAGTGGGATTTCATAGAGATTATTTCATAAAATTTAAAACTATGGTGTATAAGGTGTTGAATTTTAAATTTTCATCATTGGAAATTTAGTAAAAGTGTAAAATTTTAATGGAAATTGGATTTCAAACAAAGATGTGAAAAAATTCATTAGTTCGTTCCAATATAAATGTGGGCTATTAAATTATTACATGTGTTTTAATAAATTATGGTAAGACTTATAAAATGCAATTCTTGAATAATGGTTTGAACATGTTAAAAATTGATGGTTCAATTCATGTACCATGTTGATAGTTGAAGAGATGTTGAAAAAAACACATACTCGTTATAATGCATTGTGTAAATAAAGTTAAAGGCTACTTTAATTTCCACATCAACAATTTGATTTTTTTTTAAAAAGGTTCAAATTATACTCATAAGTGAACAACATAATGAACGTAACATTTATGAACAATATTAACCACTAATTAGTGCAATAAGCCACTTGCAAACTTAAAATGGTCACATGTATTTAAAATATAATTCAAACAATAGTCACAATGTGTGGGGGTGGTAAAGGACAAGATTTTTTCTTACCCATTCACAATAGGGATATAAACCCCATGTCAATTGTGATCCATGGTTTCATTAGGTGATAATGGGGCAGTTTCAATGGATGCCACCTTTGGCACCAATAATGTGAAATTTCACTTGTTCACATTGATGGTGTTTGATGCACATCACATTGAAGTGTTAGTGACATGGATCATTACAAGCCACCAAACATGCAATGATTTGGTGGAGCTATTCCTTCGAAAAAAAACATCAAGGAAATTATTTAGGTGGAATTATTTATGTTTAATCTTTGATGATGTTTCATAAGAATTATGAACATTATATTGAATTTTGCTTTCATTTCACCTTTTTTTAATTGTTATGTACATGCAACCATTTCAAAACCTCATCCCACATTTTCCATATGTACATAATCTTGTTAATTGGAATACTAATAAATTGTTATTCTATGTATGGTTAGTAAGATGGTGTGGGGCAAGGATCAAATGCCTATTTACTTTTGTGCATGGCATGTTTTGAAGGTTTGGCATTTACATTTGATGGAAAAAATCAAGGACAATGGGGTGCATCATGCAATATTGGACAACCTTCACTCTTCATATACATGGCCATTGAATTGGGTGAAAGCATTCAAACCTTCACAAACCATGGGAAAAATAAAGTCATTGAAAGCTTGACCTAACATTTGCTTGGATACTTTTGGACCTATTATTTTCAACTTGGTATGTGATTTAACTTTCAATCCATTATTGTTGTTCCACCATTTTGTGTGTATCCCAAAGTATCCATTCCAATTATTTAAGCAATCCCATGTGGGTATTATGTATCTTGTCGTAGATTTGTGGATGGTTGTGAGCCATACTGACACAACCATGTGCGGTAGTCTCAATTTTTAAGAATTATGTTAAGGGTATTCGAGTGTGGTAATGTTATTAGGGGTTTTTGGCAACTTCAGGTTAGAATAAGGAATGATGAATGCGCATAGTTGCACAAATGGTGTTTTCTTTTTCGAAATACAATATTGGTGAATTCTTTGTTAGGTTAGTTCTTTTCTCAACAAAAAGTTAGTAATCATAGTTTTAGAACCTCAATTGTGTAACCCTCTTGGGTTTGGTGGCATAACTTCTTACTGGTTTAGCTACGGAGCTTAATATTTGGTAATAATGTGCGCCTTGTAGTTAATTTTCTAATGAGCTAAGGCAAACCAAATTTGAATAACATATGTGTTAGGAATAATATTTCAAGTGGATGGTGGTCTGTAGCTAAATTGAACATGGTGTCGAACCTTTTAAGGTTAGTTTAAATGAATGACAATTTGACATAAAATTCTAGGATTTGAAGTGTTTGAGCTTGGAAAATAGATCTATCAATTTTAAATCGTAAATGACACATGGGAGGCAAGTTACTTGGTTTCACCTACAAACGCAATTTAACGTTTAGAAATACACTTGCATTTTTCCTTTACTGATAGCATATGTACTTTCAAATATAGCCACCTCATAGAACCGGGAGTAGAGGGATAAAAAGTTGCCTCATAATGGTGAGTTTTTGACAAGTGCCACATTCAAACCAAGACACATAAAAATTCATTGAATCTTACTTTAGGGCATTTAATGTTGGTTTCCCTTGGAGGCTATGAGGTATTAAAATTGACAAATTGATTGGTTAATGTGAAGATTCACAATAACAATTGTAAAATATTACATGCACATGGTTGAAATGAAAAAACATAGGTTTATCAAAAACAAAGTTGTGGAACACATTGTGAAAACAAATGTTACAAATGCCACATTGATCCCTCACACCCATGTCACCCAATCACCTATGAAATAGATTATTTGAACAAAACTAAACATGCATGGATGGTACAAAGCCAATAACATCCAAATATGACATGCAAGGTCCCATTTCCTTTCACCAAATGTGTTTGTTCAACATGTGAATGGGTGTTGCATGGAAATTTGTACAAACATCGAATTGTTCTTTTTACATATATCGATCTCATTAAAAAAAATATTATTCAATATTATGGGACATGGTATGGATCTGATCATGAAGGTTTTGTTGCCATGTTTGTGAACCTTACCCATTTGCACATTTATGACAATGAATTTGATGAAGATGAGGTTGATGAAGAACGTTTTGAAGATGGGTTATTGACATGTGTGGGCTTATGACACCAATGATACTTCCCCTAATGTCAAAGAAGAAAAAGATCACAACCAACCTTCAAATTCATTTGCCCCCACCAAAAAAACAATTACTCAAATGGACAACGTAATGCAAAAAACCATCAATGAAATCAAAGAAGGTGGAGTTCAATTCATAGACCATGCCAAATCATTGTTGGGTGTGGTTGCAACAAATGTACTAGGTATTCACCTTTCCAAGGCAAACAAAGTCATGCATCCTTGCATGGTGTTTCATTACATCAATGATGGATTTGGCAATTTAATGTGTCGGATGAAGGATTGACATGAGGTGATGTTAGAACATGGCAATGTCTATTAAAAAAATGTTCATGAATAAAAAAAGATAAGACAAAACCACTTGTATTTATCCCCCATATTAAATTTTCATTACTTAAATGTGCATGATGTTGCAATAATGTCAAAAAATGCAATTATTTTTGTGTTAATGCTTTTATTTTGTATCAATCAACATCTAAGGTTCGAAAGTTAAACCTTCATTCACCATTTGAGTTCTAATTACTAAGGCTATATTGCACATATTGTTTAGAATCGTCAAACATTAACATATTGCTCCAATGTCATATAAAGGTGGATATTGCATACTTACATCATTTCCAACTAATCTACCACTTTATATGTTATAAATATTGCAAATTAGTTGTTTAATAATCACCAATTGAAAATGCATGTAATTATTACCCATCTTGTCTTTTATGGCATTTAAGGTCTTGCATGTAGATATTGCAAAGGATTAAGGTATAATACAATTAAAGGATTAAATACACCAATACGAATATTGCATATAATTTCACATCTTTCGTGGGTCAAAATGATTTCTTAATATGTTAAATGAGGGTACTATTAATTCCCCACTCCTTTTAATGGGAGTTTTTTACCACTTGATGCGGATATTGTCATTTTCTTTGTCATCACAATGATGATTTGTTTTGATGGATGTAAGTTATGCAACATGGGTTTACATTGGGGGTTTCAATTTTAGGTTTGACAAATGTAATCATGTTCATAGCGAAGAAGTGCATTTATATCAAAAGGTAATGCATTATAAAATGTAAGATATGATTTTAGGTTGAAGATGTGAATATTGTTTTTTTGACATTCATAACAAGTGATTACAAATGGGTATTGCAATATGACATACTTAACTTTATAATGAGGGTATTGTTTTCCCTTTGTCTTCTTGCCATAACATTGAGTATTCCAATAAATGTGTTATTGTGTCAAATTAACAATCACCCATGTTATAATGAAATTTAATACTTATTGAATTATACATACACCTCCATGTTACAATTGAAAACAAAAACATAAATAAAGTTCAAATCCAAAATATAGGGTATTATTTGTTTGTTGACATTAAATTCTAAAATATTAATAAAATTTAATATTGAAATGTTCCAAATAATGTATATTGAATCTATAAATATTAATTTTGATCAATTAATTATTTTTATAAAATTTTAATTCAACATTATAATATAATTAGGACTTAGGGTTGAGGATTTAATTTTTTATATAATGGTTTTGAATCAATTTCAAATGTAAATTTATATTTTTGTTTAATTTTTGAATAAAATGCCTTTTTTAATTTTTAAAATATTGTTATTAATGTGAAAAAAATTCAAATTGCAATTCAATGATATTTTAGTACACTTAATCAAAATTAATATAATGCATATGGGTGAAAACATGAAAAAAGGAGCCACAAAGTTTGTGGACAATCCTTTAAAATTATTTTTTGAATTTTTGAAAAATCACCATGGGAACACTATATATCAAAAAATTTGTTTAGTTTTTGAAATAAATTTTTATACTTTCAAAGTTGTAACTACAAAATTTTCATGAAAATTCACCATGTTTCAAGAATCATTTTAGCTGCTTAATTCAAGAAAACATGTCGACATGTGGTTTTTTGTTTCAAAAGTCTTTTTTCCTCATCAAATGTTCACCAAAATGTTTCAAATTTTTGTGAACTTTAATATACTCCACAAGAAGGGATCCATGCGTTCAAAACATTCAAAAAAAAAAAAAAAAATGTCTTTTTAGATTTTAATACTCGAACATCCTTAAGCATTATTATAGTATTGAATTTGTAATCATGGTTCAAAGTAAAGTGATAGATTTGATTATAATGTAAGGTTTGATGAAAAAAATTGAGTTTTTATCATGTTATATGTCATATTTGGTTTCAAATTTGATATTCAATTTGAAAAAACTGTGTGAAAAATGCATCATAAACCAATAGAAAAATACCATGTGAAAAATGTTGTCCTTGGAAAGGACTTTAACCTTGGTTCAACTAGTTCATTTTTTCATGATTTAACCCATATGCAACATTTGTTTAAAAAACATTTGTGGTAGAAGTTCACCATTTTGCATCATGGTCAAAGGAACTATTTGGAAATTTTCCAAATAAATTGCCACATTTTGACAAAGAAAATTATGAAATTGTTAACCTTTTGTCACTTGAAATTTCCTTATTTATTTAACAAGTTTTAATGTTTGGTCAACATGTAATAGAATCCCTATATTTTTTACTTGTCTATTTGTCTTGTAATTAGATTTGGTTAAATCTTTTTATAATTGATCACCACTTTTGGTGTAACATGAAAAAATTGAGAAAAAAAAAAGTTTAGGGTTAATTTGAAGAATTTTTGAATGTAAAGTTTATTATTATTATTATTTGCATTAGTAGTGTTATTTATATTTTTAATACAAGACTTCAATATTTTTTTAATGGTTAATAAGTTTTGTTTTATAATAGTTGACAATATGTTTAAATACTATCATTTATGATATAAATATAATATATTATTAAGCCTTTTAATTTTTTATTTATAGTTTTATTTTAGATATTTCCTATTGTATTTGGTCCATTATATGTAAGTATTGTGTTTGGTGGAAAATATGAATATAAGTAATTTTAGATGATGAGGGAACAAGTTTTTGCAATACATGCATAATCAAAACCTATTAAATCAAAGGGGGCTTTTGGTGAGGTTACACAACACATCAGATGTAGGTATTGGAACATGGGGTTGAAAAAAAATAATGGGGCATGCCCATAGTTGATGTTTGCACCTAAAGATGAAGGTATTGTTAATTGATTTTGTTTTAATTTAACCCATTTGTGGTGGATTGAATGAAGCATGCATTTGGAATATGACATCAAGTGATAGAGCAAGGTATTACAAATTGGGATTGCACCAAATGAAAATGAAATAAAGTTACAAAATTTTATATAAAGTGAACACAATACAAAATGTTACTAAAATACACAAAAATCCCACCACAAGTTAGGCTATAATGGCTTAACATTATCCTCTAAGTTGCATTTTCGCTTAAGGAAGAATCATAAAAAATGCCCATGTTTTTTCAATAAGTTGGCACAACTTTTACAACCTTTGTTGCATGGTGATGATTGAAAGGATGTCAATGTTGAAATGCTAACTAGATTGCGTCCGCTACAAAGCCTTTTTTGTGGCATCTCAAAGCTTAATGACCAAAAGAAAAATAGTGTCATAATTCAAACACATGATGGAAAACAATGTTATAAAAGTTAAGTGATTATAAATTTACTAGCCATGAATCATTTTTGATTCACGATACTTGGACATTGCATTTCCTGCTTTCAATTAAACATCATGGATTTGAAGTTCCAATTATGGGCATCCCATGTGAGTTTAAAAGGCTTTGCATAACTAACTTTATTTATTTGAATTATTTTGACAAGATCATCATCCTTTTTAATCCATGAAAAGGTGGGACGTGGGATAAAACCCACCCCCACATGGGTATGCCAATGATGTGTAACAATTTATTAGAGGCTAAGTTGACCAATATAAGGTTGTCGAGTTTTTTTGAAATGTTGTGTTTCAATTTCAAATCAATCCCATTTAGCTTCAACTTTCTTTTTTGTTCAATCAATTACTTTCTTTTCATGAAAGGTTTGTTTGTGGGTTGCTCAAAATGTGAACATTCATGGCTTGGTTGTTTCGTCACCTTGGTTGCCCAAAACAAATAGAAAGGTAACCAAATTTATTTACTTTCATGTGAAGCCCATGTTTTTTATGCATATGTTGATGAATCAACCACTTAATCACATAACTATTGGTGCATCCATTGATCTTACACATGCACCTTGACCTTTCATGTACCCAATTCACATCTTCCATTGCATCTTTTGCAAGGGCTTCTCTATGATCACCTTCATGAAAAGCCACCTTAGGCCCTATAAATAATCACAACCAAATAACCATAAAATAAATGTGGGTATTGCACCAAAAGATGAAAGATGCATTGATATAAGATAAGGGTATTGCAATTAGATTAGTAGATAAATGTTAAACATAATGAAGGAATTATAAAAAAACCTTTAACCCTAAACCCATGATATATATTTGCATTGGGGTATTGCTTAATATTATGTGAAAGAAACACCTTTATAAACATATGGGTATTGCTTAGGAAAAAATTGGGCAAAACAATTACACACCCCCATTTTCAAATCAAAAGTGAGGATGGGATGAGATTTATAAAATTTATTTTCAAAAGTTGGTGTATATATGATGATTTTTTGTTTGACAATTCTTTGAACATTTCTTTATATTTGTTCTTCATACTTCATTTACCTTAGATGATTAACAAATATTGATTCACTTAATTCACCCATGTTCCATGCAATAGAACATTTGAAAAAATCCAAGCTTACAAAGCAAGAGGCAAAAATAAAAACAAAAAGATGGATGGGTTCAATAAGTATTTCATAAAATGATTCATCCTCATCATCATCATTGCTTTCAAGAGCTACTAGCTTCTATATAAGGGAAACTTTCATTGCCCTGACTAGTTCACTAGTGCTTTGACCATGAGCTTGATCACTTATTTTGGTGGCCACATAATACCACAACTAGTTATGCACATAAGTTGACAAATTAACATAAATTAAGTAGCTCATGAACTTGAACTTGTGTAGATAAAAGAAACAAAGGAAGACCTAGTAAAAAACAATCAAAAATATTTCAACCACATGTATCACCTTTTTTTCATTTGACTCTTCATATGATTCTTCAACATGGGGAGGGGGAACAACCCTCTTCTTTGCTTTAGACTTCTTGGGAGGAGGCATTACCACAACCTTTCCAAGGTTCTTTTGCCTAAAGTAACCACATTAAACGATTTTCATGAAACACATAATTACTCTTCATCCAATGAAGAAGGATGTAATTAGTTGAAAATAATTTGAAAGACCATTTCTAAATCTATTACTTGTGATATTTCTTGATCAAAGAATATGTCCACGTCCCGTGTGACAACCCATTTTTCAATAGTGGGGACATTGTAAACTTAATTTCATTGACAAAATTACAAAGACTCAATTTCACCACAAAATTACGAAGGCTCTAACATGATGAATAGAAGAGATCTTTACATATCTATATTTAAAATGGGAAATATTCTCATCTTTGAATAGAAAATGGGCTTGAATCATCTTGACAATGAAATTGCATAAGGGTGTGTCCATTGAGCAATAGGGCAACAATACAAGACCAGAGGACCTTCATTGGGGCCCAGGGTGTGATACTTAGTGAAGATCCTTTATATTCTAAAATAACAAAAGACAATAAAAAATAACCAAAGAGAACAACTAATACATGATTTATTTTTTCTCTGCTTTCAAAAGCACTGACATTCTAACCTAATGATTTCAATGCACACAATATGAATACAATATCAAGTTAAAATAATCGAACATGATATGTGTGAAGGCAATATATATTTAAAACCTGATGGGTGCACCAATTAGGGCAAATTACAAAACTTTTTTGCATAGAAGCAAAGATGGAATCATAAAAAAATTTAAGCTCCAAACTCTAATATCAATAGTTGTTGTTTTTTCTGTAGGAAGAAATGAACATAAGAACACACAATCTTTTTTATTTATAGTAATTTAAAATTAAAAAAAATGGAAGACAACGATGAATTGTGTTCATCATCATTTTTCTTGAAAGATAAAACATAAAAAAACGATGAGTGCAACCCTCGTCAAGTCCTCTTCTCTACAAGGTGAAACATAAGAAGAGAATATGAACGGAATGATCATTGTTGTTTTATGTGCAAAATGGAAACACAAAAAGACATCAATGAGAAAAACAATTATAGTCTTATTTGCAACAAGACAATAACACAAAATGATGACAACAAACTAGTGAAAAACTTCTCTAACAATAGGCAAGAAGATGACAATGAGCCATCTCGTTGTCATCTTCTACATCAAAGGGAAAAGTAACCAAAAGATGATGATGATGATGATGAGCTCGGGCTCATTGTCATCTTCTTCAAACATAACAATAAGAATTTCTTTCATTGAAGATGACAATGAGTCGCCAGAAAACAAAAAATTATCTTTAACAACGCCTTCTCCTTGTGGTGGCGAGGACGGCCATGTCAGAAAAGAAAACAAAAATATGTTTTTGAAAATGGATGGTGTAGTTAGGTGTCAGTGGGGTAGGTGGGTACTGGGTAGTGTGGGTGAATGGGATAGCTAGGTGAGCAGGGTAGGTACGTGGGTGAAAAAAAGTAAGTTTGACCAAACCTCCTAACTGTGCTAGGTTCGGTAATTGGGATGAGCCATTTTCATCCAAAACAAAATTGGTGCAGTTATGGGGGGTTGGGTCAATTAGGCCAATCAGCACCTACATTGCAATGTTTTTTTCTGGTTTTTGTCTTTTTCCAATGTAGCTAAAAAGGTGATCATCCATATGATGATTTAGTCAGATTTGGCTACAAAAATAATTTGAAAATAAAAAAAATAGCCTTCTTTCTATAGTTTTGGCTACCTATGGGACCTAATGTTGAATCAGGCAATTTAAATTTCCTTTTCAAAAATTGACAACCCAAATCATTGAAAGACACCAATTTTTAGCCATTTTGAAAAACAATTTGCCCAAATCCTTTTGTGATCATATCAAATTAGCCTTATTTCATCCATATGCATGTAATCAAATTTCATCTACATGGGTAATTGCACCAATAAGCTACCTATATGACATAGAATATTTCCATGGACTAATTTCATGGAGAGAGAAAATGAACTTGTATCCAGTGGAAACCAGGCTAACCCCCACCCAGCAAGCCTTCTGTGAACCGTATTCAGAATGAGTGTCCCAACCACTAACTTACCACATTTTCATTCATAAAGCCTTTGTACCTTGTTTACTTAATCTTGTTTATCAAAATTCTGGAATATTAAATAAGGGCTGTTGAACCCCATTTTGTTGAAATAAATAAAATTTTGATAAATTTTTGGCAGTTGTGAGTGGTAGGCATGGTAAGGTGATTAAAAAAAAACCCCAAATTTTGTTTGGGTGCTTCCAACCACTAAAAATATCTTTGCAGTACCACAGGCTCTTACACCCATACAGTTTGCAATACAAAAACCGTAATGCTTTCGGTACTGGTATAAGACCATGTGGACTGAAACCGCCTTGGCCAGCGATAATTACTGCAGCTGTGATTGGGTCGGCCTTAACACTAGAACAAGAATTTGGAGTAGTTTACAGCTCATCATTACTATTCATTGATGGGTAAGGCCCACAACAGCTGGGAGACATTGCCAAAATGCAGGGCTAGTCTTAGAGCTTCTCCAGCGGTGCTCAGTATGTGACCCTGCGAAAATATGTTTCACATCCAAGTTTAGTTCTGTACTCTGTTGCAAACCCATCCATAAAACTGAAACTGGGACTACTAATTGCAAACCACCTGGACGAATTATTATGATGGGCCAATCAGAAACACTAAGCGCCAGTTAGGTCATATTTATCACTCTTTTCTGCAGAGCGCTGCTATGCCTTTTACCAGCCACGACAACGCGCTCAATTATGCGGAGCCAAAACCATTTTCCTGAGCCAAACCAGCATACGTTGGATTTTCTTCATCCAATTTTACTGTGGAGGACCACATACTGAGCACCTTTGGAGATGCTCAGAATGCATCTACAACCTTATCCAAGACTCCTTACATTTGGAATGCCCCCACCCGAAGGCCTTAGCCTACTTCATCCTAGGTGCCTTAATTCAAGCCTGCCACCACCCAAGGGCCATACCCTACTACACTAAGAGGGGTCACCGAAGGTGAAGAAGGTAAGACTAGTGTAGATGCACATTCACCTTGGCCTCTCTAAAGCTCTAAGGGGCCAAGATGTAAGGGAATCTGAAGAGAGGGGAAGCCCACAAAAAAAGATCCCACTTGCTAACAAAAGACAAAGAGATCCTAAGACATCATGTAGAAGAACCGAGCTTTATGACAGACAAAAAAAAATGCACGACAACAAGCAAGGAAGGAAGGAAGGAAGGAAGGAAAGTATCCTTGTCAGCTAGATATTACAAATAATAAGTGACTCATGCTTGCATCCATCCAACAAGTGTATTTGGAGAAAAAAGTGTTTGTTCAACATTTTGTTGACTCATAGCTTCTTGTTGTTGTTATGTTATTTCATTGTGATCCATACTAATTACTTGGGGGTGCATGCTTTTCAAGAGCAGAATTTCTATTGCCAACCTGGGTTCATCAGCTATTCTGGCCTAGGCTAATGGCAGGGGCATGAATTTTGGGGACATAGTTTATTGCTCACACTATTTGCAAACATACCATTAGTACTTATTCCTGATCTCACAGTGATCTTGTTGTTGTTATTGTTGTTATTGCTTTCTGTAGACTGAAGTCTTTCAGTTGGGACCAACAAAGGAAGCATACACTCTCCTAGAGAGAAGGAAGTTTTTTTGGTTAAGGTACTTCTTGTTTTGTTTTGTTTCTCAGGTGCGTTCTTTCTTTCTTTCCTCTCAAGATTTGATTCTCACAAAATCAGACACCCAAACTGAGATCTGTAGATTGTGATATTATGGTCATCTGGGGTTGTGAATCTTATGCCAAACTTTATTTTTCTCCTGCAGTTGAGATTCATAAAGATGTGGCTTCTTGGAGGTACCTAATTTGCAAAAGCTTGAGAGTTTATTTGAGACTGAAGAGTGGCTTTGGGACTAGTTGAATGTGATGACTTCAGTGCAGTTCACAATTGTTTGCTTCCAGCAGGGATGATTTGGGGCTGCTTGCTGTAGACCTGACTAATTTGTAGAAATCTGCGTGTGATTTAGTGTATTTTCTTTGGTGATCACTTGCTTGCTCAATAGCTTGCCCACCCATTTGTGGTTTTGTTTTGTAATTTGCTTATGTGATATTGTCACACCATGCATGGGAAGGTCCTGTACACTACTACTACCTTATGATCAGCAGTAAGGGTTTTGTTTAACTTCAATCTTCCACTTGGATCCCAATTTAAGATAGCAGCTCTGCATTTGGTATCAGCAACTTCTTGGGATTCTCAACCCTTGTAACAGCTGGCTTTTGGATAGATAAAAGTTGTATAGACAAGCATTTCACATGGTCATATAATTCCTGTGGTTTCTTATGGTCTAATGTGCAGGGTGTATAAAGCATGGCAGAGCAGGAGTCTGCAGAATCAATACGCCCAAAAATGCAAGTGATGTTAGCTGTGAGTCACTCAATCAAAGGGTATCCAAAACCCTCTGTCAGTAGCCGCAATGCTTTAGACTGGATTCTCACCAAGCTTCTCAGACCATGCTGCAAGAAGGAGTACAAAATCCTTATCTTCCATGTCCAAATCCCAGATGAGGATGGTATGTATGTGCCACTCATTTCCGAACTCATTTTAATCCATGATGTGTGTTTTATTTATTGAAGAGATTCCTCAAAACACCAAGTCTTTGGCACCTCTCATTCTGTTTGTTGCAAAGCAGGTCATAGAAAATTGTGTGGCTTTAGAGGTCTATATTGGGTTCCTTGCTGATGATAATTTGCCCTAATCTTCATACTAATAACCCACCTTCATCCTTTCCAGTTTTCTGATCTAGATGCAGATTTATTCTTCAATCTATTGGTCCCCTGGGAAGCTAAGGGCTTTTGTTATGCCTAAATCCCATATGTCAGTAATCCGTAAATCGGATGAGCTCATTGATGTTATGATCCCCACAGGCTATGAAGACATGGATAGCATATACACAACAGTGAATGATATCAGAAGTCATCATAAGACAGAGAAGCAAAAAGGCCTTGCTTTACTTGAATACTTTGTCAAGCGATGCAATGAAGCTGAGGTACTTCTCTATATACATGTGCCCTGAGTTCTCGTTTTCCTTTCTTATTTATAGAGTCCTGTAAATTCTGTTCAAGTATTTGCACCTCTTCATAATTTTTCTGTCTTCATGACCTTGCACCAAATTATTTGCTTCATATTGGGACATATGCGAATGTGGATTGTATCAAGAGATGGCTTCTGCTGGTATTTGTGGTACTAGCTTTTGTATGTGCAAATTATGCCAAACATACAAAACAGGATGTGCAAGTGGCTTAAGCAGAATCACATTTTTTGATGACAGGTGGACTGTGAAGCATGGTTAAGTAAGGGGGATCCCAAGCTTGTCATTTGCAAGGAAGCAAAGGAAAGACAGCCTGATTTGCTAGTATTGGGTTCTCGAGGACTAGGCACTCTACAGAGGTATATTTGCCACTCTTTTCATGACCCTAGAAATTTGTCAAGCAGTATATCTTAATGACACAGAATGAGTCCTGTTTACTGCAATTGTGAAGTGGGTTGTTTTCAGATTGCATCTCGTTTGTTCACATTTTAAGGTGCATGAAGGATTATGGGTCTGGAGGAAGCACCATTGTATTCATCACCTTGTGATTCCCACCTTGTTTTGCTTTTTGGGTGCCAGAATGTTTGTGGGTGGTTCAAGTTCATACTGTGCAAAGAATGCACCATGTCCTGTTGTCATCATCAGACGGGATCCCAGTGAAACTCCTTCTGACCCATTGGATGATTAGAACATGAAGCAAGTGAGATGTTTCCTCATGCCCACCTCAGTTGCTGTACTTCTCAAGTGCAGTATTATTTTCTTACCGAGGACAACTCAGCTTCATGATATGACCTCAGATCATCCTGATAATTCCAATAGACAAATAGTTGTGCACAGTTTAGTTTAACTTCAAGACTTCATTCCAAACTTTCCATATTTTCAAAACTATAAGGAGGTTTTGCCACCAGTCTCCCTGACATGAAAATTGTACTGCTCCAGTGGAGTTCACAGTGCACAATCAGTCGATGCTGCTTTTGCAGTTGCACTTGGAAACACAATCTGGGAGCAGTTGGAAGCAGAATGGTGCAGATTAGAGTTGCAGCTAAATGTGTGTGTGTGTGTGTGTGTGACAATACCCACAAGGATTCATCATGAGAATTGGATTATCCACACATTCACAAGCATTAAGGTGGACCCAAAAAATGGATTACAATACTTTTTTGGAGACCCCTCCAAAGCATGTTTGGAGTATGCAATTGATATTCTTTATAAGTTATGCTTATCAATCAACATTAGCTAACAAGACAACTTTCACTTATTTGGTGTGAATGTTGAATTATAAATAATGTCAATTTAACAAACCTTTCAACATAGGTGGAGTTGTTATTTCAAATAGGGACATGCCCATTTCAATTGGAAATCAATTACATTAGAAATTTAGTGAACCAAATTTTATGTGCACCTAAATTTGCCTATTTATCAACATTTGCCTTACATTTAATTTAGCAATGTCTATATGTGAAAACAACAGCTTCTAATAATCCATCTTTAACTTTATGGGTATTGGATTGGTTTTGCAACTACTTCTAGTAATGATGGCTGTTGATGTCTCATAAACATTGAACTCATTTTGTTTGATGAATTTTTGCATATACATGCCCTAATATATAGGTTGTAGCTTTCAATCTTTGCATATATTTAGCTTTATAAATGGACATTTTAGTTTGTTGAATTGTTGAAGAAGGGAAGATTCCGGCCATGGCCATGTAGAAGTAAGAGCCTACTTGTAGTAATGTATTGCCCCATACAAGTACATGTAGGAATGTACTTGCGGTGGTACATTACTACACTTATTCAGCCTTCTTCAGTTGGCAGGTGAGGCTGCTACCTGCTGGTTCCACTTTTAGTATGGTCAGTTCGACTTGTAACCATTCAATGGGGTGCCAGTGAACTGGCACCTACACTTGTACCATGGTAAAACCAGAAAACCCCAATTATTTAGGGGTTGCTTCTAAACATTATAAATATTCAATCCCTTTGCTTCAGGTTCTGTGAGTCCAATTTTAACATTTCCCCTGTTAATTATTGGCTCTAAGAGGCCTTACTCAAGAAGGTGAAGGTACCATAGTAAAGATCTCAAAATTCATTTTTAACTAGTGTAGCCTGTGCTGTTGACCCAAGTGTGAACATGTTCTTTATTTTTCACTTTTTCAGCAATTTGTTTGAATTTCCAGCAACAAAATACGCTCAAAAATCAAGATCTTTCACACCTTAGCTCTGAAATTTGTAAAACAAACTCTGTTAAATCTAACTCACCAAGCGCTTTCCAACAACACCAAGAATTTCCCCATTTTTCCAATACAATTTTCAGTTTCAATTTTATTTGGATTTCATTGAGAGAATGATTCAATAATCAACAGTATCCACACAGTAGCTCCAAAGAGTCTCCAACCAAGTCGGTGCACCCCTACTCATTTAGAGCTTTCGGAAGATACCAAGAGCGTGGCATGAAGCGCTGTGATTTGGGAGAGCTCAGCGTGACAAACAAAACAAAACAAATTACCTTCCTTCATGGATAGATTATTTATAGATATTACAAATATCCCATGCCCTAAACTAAATGGGGGTCTCTGAGCTCAAATCTAACATTTTGTGGGCTTCATGTCGCCACTAAGATAGGTAGGGTTACACAATGAAAATCAATCTGGAAAATTTTACTTTTTTCCCCCTCAATTCTGTGACTGAAAACCTCCAAAATCAATTTTTTTTTCAATTTTTGAAATCTGGCGATATATATATAAACTGCTACATGACATGGTACATAAACCACCTTGTAAGATCATCCAATTGAGATTTTCTTTTGTTGGAAAGAACAAATCCTTCATCTTCTAATCCACAACTGAAAGGAGGAGAAGTACAGGGATAAAACCCATGACATTGTCAATTGAGAGAGCAACACAAACAAGGGAATGGCTAAGATGTGAAGGGACTATATTGGCTAATGACTGATGCAAAATCATCAACTCCCAAAATGGTAAACTAGAGGGTTTATTTGAGGTCCCTAAGTGTAGGGTAAAGCCCAAGGCGGAGTGGGGGAGCTGGGTGTAGGCCCTAATCTGGTAATGTCAGTTGTCAAGGGCTTTACCGAGCATGAGGATCTGCTCCAAATTTCAAAATTTTCCCCTCGATACTTGATACCCAGGTGACATTCCTCATGAATTAAAATTTTTGACCTTTTAGATACATAAATTTCAATATTTGGAAAGGTTCAGGAATGGTTGCAGTGAATAAATATTTGAAAATAATCCATTTTGATTACTAAAAAAAAATGATGTAAAAAGTCCAAGTTCAAAATGGATTATTTTCAAATATGGTCTTAAAATGAAATCAAATATGGTCTTAATTTTTTGTTTCATTTAACTACATTTTTATATCAATTTGTGTGAACTATTGTAACATATATTTTTTCTTTCAAACTTTTTTTCACCTTTGGTAATAATAGCTGATTTTACCTGATCTAGTCCTGGGGCTTGACCCAATTTGGATCATTATTGATGTTCAGCTATTTTAGAGGTTGGGCTAGAGCTTCACCGACAAAAGATTCAAATGGCTCAAGCCCCAGTTGAACTAGAATAGTGAAGGGTGGGAACACTTCGGATTGCCCTGATTTGCTAGCCACTTGGATTTCAAGTTGTTAAATATTTTGTAAGACATGAGGTCCTTAAGTTTTAAACCAGTGTTGGGTGGGTATCAATACCATGGTGATACCCATCTGAGTTTGCAGGCTTATTTTCAGCCTAAAACTGAAGGGTATCATGAACTGTCAAGCTAAAATAGTTGACAGTTATCTGGCAAAAGAGAACCAGTTGGGTTGAGTTGATACCTGTCCTAACCTGAACCTTTTGGGTAGGGCAATTCGTTAACCTTGGGTCCAATTCTTACAGTTAGTAGGGGTTTAGGGTAGGTAGGACCTAGGGTCAATCATCTAATTCTAATGAATTAGCTAGGATTTAGGTTTTTCCTTTCATTCAGGACCCAAGTTAAAGTTCACTTGTAAGAATGTTTGTCAGATTTGACATGATAAATGGGTACATGTATCATACTCAATTAGTTAGTGTGGCATATGTTGTTGAGCACAACTTGTAATATGGTGAATGGCTTTTGTAAGGGAAAATGGTACCCTTCTTTTTAGAGTAAGACTGAAATTCAATATCATTATTGGATTCTCCTTTATTGAAGTTTGAATTTTAATTAATTCAATACCTCCTATACCTTGGGCTAAAAATTAAAAAATAACCTCCATAGAATCCTAGTCATTGAAAGATTTCGAACAATGTCAAGAGCATGCCCCAATTCCCCCAAAAATTAATTTTGATTTTATTGAGTGTTGAATGAATAAATTGTTCAATATTCACTACCACCTACATCATAGATTTAAACACTATGAAATCACCTCCATGCATCCCTACTCATCAAGGGCATTCCAACAATACCAAGAGTGCACCAGGAGGAGGTAGGTGCTGCTATGATTCGGAAGATTTCAACTTGACAAAACATAACAAACAAACTAGTACCTATTACAATGTTTATAGTGAGATTCATATTAATTAGGTGGGGGTGCTTCCAAGTTTGGAACTGTTTTTTTTGCAATGAGTCTGTTTGATTGACCCATCACCAAAAGCAGCTTGACACATTTTTGTAATTGTTATGAAGTTGAAAATGCATTAATACTTAATATTATTCATGTTACATTATGTGATTGAGTTAGAGAACTGGTTGTAGACATCAAACTGTTATTAAAGAGCTGAGAACTAACTGGGTATCCAAATATTTTTTTAAAAATGAGAACAGCCCAACACTGGTTTTAAGTCTGAACCCCATCAAATCCCCAAAAGGCACCACATTAAATGAAATCATCTACCTATTTGTGTTATGTTTTTACTTAAGGGAAACTGGAATGCACAGCTCCCCTTCACAGTGGGCCATAGATCCCTGTCACAGTGGGCCATGTTCAGTCAGGCATGCCACCAGAATTATCCACCATGTCAACTCTGTGCTCATGCAACAGACATGCTCCTTTTCTGGTTTTGGCGGAGAAAAGGCCAACCATGTCATCAATGATCATCATATGAATTTGATTTTGCAAAGACAAAGAAATTAGTTTTTCACTAAAAGCTGGATTTGATCCCATCCCTGCCATGATGAAGAAGATGGGGGGGGGGGGGGGACAAAGAGAATACAAAAGTACAGAGGCTCCCATTAATTCCATGGGGTTTTGCCAAAATTCTTTTCCTCCCAAAAATTTAACAAACAATACACAAAAAAACTAAAATGTGTTA
>Ga0116227_10002071_pt1 | contig 45751 bp, 51 predicted proteins | sample S1TSphgellanicum_FD_89693 | JGI IMG/M metagenome (GOLD analysis project Ga0116227, IMG submission 89693) | Host-associated microbial communities from peat moss isolated from Minnesota, USA - S1T2_Fb - Sphagnum magellanicum MG | ecosystem: Host-associated > Plants > Peat moss > Unclassified...
GGACCAGTTCGATGATGCGCAATGGATCGCACATTTCGGCCGGTTTGTGCCATTGCCCGACAACCTGCCGCAGCCGCTGGCGCTGCGCTATCACGGCCATCAGTTCCAGGTCTACAACCCCGAACTGGGCGACGGACGGGGGTTCCTGTTCGCGCAAATGCGCGACGATGCCGGGCGACTACTCGATCTGGGCACCAAGGGATCGGGGCAGACGCCATGGAGCCGGGCGGGCGATGGCCGCCTGACGCTGAAAGGCGCGGTGCGCGAAGTGCTGGCGACCGAAACATTGGAAGCGCTGGGCGTCAACACCAGCCGCACGTTCAGCGTGATCGAAACCGGTGAAGCGCTGTGGCGCGGTGACGAGCCGTCACCGACACGCTCGGCCGTGCTGGTGCGGCTGAGCCACGGGCATATCCGCATCGGCACGTTCCAGCGCCTGCTTGCGCTCGATGCCGTGGCCGACATGCATGCGCTGATCGATTATTGCCTGACCACGTTTCCGGGACCGGCGGGCGCAGCGGGCACCAGCCCGGCGACTCGCCTGCTCGAACAGGTGGTCGAACGGCTGGCCGATCTGGCCGCGCAATGGATGGTCGCCGGCTTTGTCCATGGCGTGCTCAACACCGACAACATGAACGTGACGGGCGAAAGTTTCGACTATGGCCCGTGGCGCTGGCTGCCGCGCTGGGACCCCGGCTTTACCGCTGCCTATTTCGACCATCAGGGGCTCTATGCGTTTGGCCGCCAGCCGCAGACGCTGCACTGGAACTGCGGCCAGTTGGCGGTCGCGCTGCGGCTGGTCGAGGAAGCGCCGCCGCTGATCGCCGCGCTGGGCCGTTTTCCCGAATTGTATCGCGCGGCAATGGCGCGGCGCTGGTGCTGGCGGCTGGGGGTCGTGCCGCGCGGAGTCGACGCCGACAGTGCCATGATCGGCGCTTGCGAAAAGGCGATGGTCGAAACCGGCCAGGGCCCCGATGCGTTCTTTTTCGCGCATCGCGGAGGGCGCGGGGCAACCGGCGCGTTGGCAGAGGCACTGGCGCCCTATCAGGCGATCGTCAGCGATCATCCCTATTGGCGCGACACGGTTGCGCAAACCATGCTGATCGACGATGTGGAACCGATTTGGGCGCAAATTGCCGAACACGATGACTGGGGCGCGTTTCACGGTGCGATAGCCGCAATCCGGCGCATGGGGCAGGCCCATGGCCCCGCGCTGCCGCCGGCCGGGCAAAGCCCGTCGGGACAGGATTGACCTGCCGGTTCAGGCAGGCGCACAGGACAGGATGGATCAGGCCAGCGTGGCATCAGGCGACATTATTTCATTTGAGCCGGCAACCGGGGTGCAATTGTGGAGCGGCCCCGCCGGCAATGTCGATGATGCGGTCGCGCGCGCCCGGCGCGCCTGGCCGGGCTGGGCTGCGCAGCCGCATTCCAACCGCATCGAAATGGTGCGCCGCTTTACCAACGAAGTGCGCCGCGAACACGACCGGCTGGCCAATCTGATCGCACGCGAAACCGGCCGCCCGTTGTGGGAGGCGCGCGGCGAAGTCGAAGAGGTGGTGGGAAAAGTCGAAATCGCGGTGCGCGCATATGCCGAACGCACCGCGCAACGCCGCCTCGACAGCGCTTTGCAGGGCAGCGCCGCGCTGCGTCACAAACCGCACGGCGTGATGGCGGTGATCACCCCGGCCAGCGGCCCGGCTGCGGTCCCGGTCGGCCACATTGTTCCGGCACTGATCGCGGGCAACACCGTCGTGTTCAAGCCATCGGAACGCGCGCCCGCCACCGGCGAGCTGCTGGTGCAATGCTTTCACCGCGCGGGGATTTCGGCGACGGTCGTGCAGATGCTGGCCGGAGGCGCCGAACAGGGGCAGGCACTGGCCACCCACGACGGCATCGACGGCGTGCTGTTCACCGGGTCGGCCCATGTCGGCATTTCCATCAACCGGCGGCTGGCCGCCAATCCGGGCAAGCTGGTCGCGCTCGAACTTGGCGGCAACAACCCGATCGTGGTGTGGGACACGCCAAAGATCGCCGATGCGGCGGTGCTGGTCGTGCAATCGGCATTTGCCAGCGCCGGGCAGCGCTGCACCAGCGCGCGGCGTCTGATCGTGCAGGCCGCGCTGGCCGACGATCTGATCGAGGAAGTGCGGCGACTGGCCGACCGGCTGATCGTCGGCGCACCGTTCGATGATCCGGCGCCGTTCATGGGCCCGGTGCTCGACAATCGCACCGCCGACGGCCTGACCGAAAGCTTTGTCTATCTGCTGTCCAACGGCGGTCGCGCCATCCAGCATCTCGTCCGGCTCGATGAAGCGCACCCGTTCCTGTCACCGGCGATCATCGATGTGACGCGGATGAAGGAACGGCCCGATGTCGAATTGTTCGGGCCCCTGCTGCAAGTCGTGGTGGTCGATGATTTCGATGCCGCCATTGCCGAAGCCAATGCCACCCGTTTCGGCCTGTGCGCCGCGCTGATCGGCGGCAATCCACAGGATTACAACCGGTTCTGGGCGCAAGTGCGCGCCGGCGTGATCAACTGGAACCGTCCGACTTATGCCCATTCGACCGGCGCGCCGCTGGGCGGCGTGGGCCTGTCGGGCAACCACCGCCCGGCGGCCTATTACACGGCCGATTCGTGCGCCTATCCGGTCGCTTCGGCCGAACTGGACCAGCCCCGCGCGGGAATCGGTGTCGGCCTGAAAGACGCCTGACCAGTCCGGGATCAGGCCATCAATGTCTGTCAAAGCCCGCTCATCCCGAGCGTGTCGCAGGATGCGCGCCGCCATCCGCCCGACCCGCCTTGAAGGTGCCCTGGGCAAACTTTGCGCGCGTCCTGCGCCAAGCTCAGGATGGCCGTATCCAGTTAATAGTATTGAAAAATATATCCGGGTTGTCCGAATACCGCCCCAGTCAATGACTATCAGCACTGGCAACCGGTTGCGGCCCGGTAACCGGACCCGGCGGCACGATCGCCAGATTGCGCCCGTTCTGCTGCGACAAGTCGGGATCGACCAGCAGTTGCGCCTGCAACGCGGCGGTCATCACCGGGTCGCGCGCTGCCGGCCGGGCGGGCGGCGCCTCTGCACCGCAGCCGCCCAGCGTCGATGCCAGCAGCAAAAGGGCAAATGGTCGAAGGATCATGCCGCCCTTGTCACCCGGCCAGCGTTAACACCGGGTGTCCAGGGACGGCATGCCTCCCCCGGACCTTTACCACCGACCATAGTGGCCATAATGCCCGTAATGGCCATGCCACACGACGACCGGGGCCGGCACATAGATCGGCGCCGCGCGCCAGGCCGGACCATAGTATCCGCCGTAGACAACCGGGCGATAGCCGCGTTCGACAATGACCCGTTCATGGCCCCAGGCGGGACGGCCGTAACCTTCGTACGGCCGCGCCGAAGCGGGCACCGCAGCAACCACCCCGGTCAGCGCAACCAGACCGAGCGCAGCACGGGCAACGAGCGATTTCGACATGGTGATCATGACACATCATCCTTTCCAGATCGACCGGCTTCGCTTGGTGCCGTTCGATTGTTCAGGTTTACACCACCCAACATGAACAGATGAAAAATGGATCAATCAGAAATGGCGATTTTGCGAAAAATCCCGCGCACGAAACGGCAAAAGTATCATCCTCCCCGACTAGGGGAGCATACGCGAGAGTCAGAGTGACAGCCTCCAGTTGAGCGTCTCGCCCGCATGGAACGGCACGATGGCGGTGCCGTTGCAATCGATCACATCGGGCACAATGACAGGTTCGCGCACCAGCGTTACCGTCCCTTCGTTTGTCGGCAGGCGGTAGAACGCCGGACCGTTCAACGCGGCAAAGGCTTCGAACCGGTCCAGCGCACCTTCTTCCTCGAACACGGTCGCATAGCTTTCCAGTGCGTAGGGCGCGTTGAAAATCCCCGCGCAGCCGCAGGCCGCTTCCTTCAGATGCTGGGCATGGGGCGCGGTGTCGGTGCCCAGGAACACCCGTTCAAAGCCCGATGTCGCCAGCTTGCGCAGCGCCAGACGGTGATGTTCGCGCTTGGCGACCGGCAGGCAATAGGCATGGGGGCGGATGCCGCCGACCAGCATCGCGTTGCGGTTGATATGCAGATGTTGCGGGGTGATCGTCGCCGCCACGTTCGGTCCCGCCTCGCGCACAAAATCGGCCGCTTCTGCGGTGGTGATATGTTCGAACACCACGCGCAAATCGGGAATGTCGGCAATCAACCGGGTCAGCGTGCGCTCGATGAACACCGCCTCGCGGTCAAAGATGTCGACATGGGCGTCGGTCACTTCGCCATGGATCAGCAGCGGCATGCCGATCGCGGCCATGCGTTCGAGCACCGGCATAATCCGCGCGATGTCGGTCACGCCATGCGCCGATCCGGTCGTGGCATGCGCCGGATACAGCTTGGCGGCCACGAACACGCCGGCCGCGTGGCCCCGCGCCACTTCGTCGGGGTCGGTCGTGTCGGTCAGATAAAGCGTCATCAGCGGGGTAAACGATGATCCGCCCACGGCCGCCACGATCCGCTGGCGATAGGCCGAAACCCCGGCAATGTCGGTCATCGGCGGATTGAGATTGGGCATGACGATGGCGCGGGCGAACTGGCGCGCGGTGTGCGGTGCCACGCCTGTCAGCAGCGCACCATCGCGCAAATGGACATGCCAGTCATCGGGGCGGCGGATCGTCAGAGTTTGTGTCATGGTCTTTCCCATAACCACCGGATACCCTATCTGTCACCCATGCCGCTGCCATCCAACGCCCCTCGCCTGTTTTCCCGCGCCGTGGTGCGCCTCGCCCCGACCGAATCGGGCGAAGATGTCGCCGCCTTTCTGCAAGGCCTGGTTACCAACGATGTCACCGGGGCCTTGCCGGTCTGGGCCGGGCTGCTGACGCCGCAGGGCAAGGCGCTGTTCGATTTCCTGGTCTGGCGCGATGGTGACGACCTGCTGATCGATTGCGAGGCCGCCGTGGCCGACGCACTTGCGCGCCGCCTGACACTGTATCGCTTGCGCAGGCGCATCGCGATCGCCCGCGACGACACGCTTGGCGTGTTCTGGCAGGCGCAGCCCGACGGCCTGCCGCCGGGCGCGGCAGCCGATCCGCGACTCGGCGGCCTCGGCTGGCGCTGGATTGCCCCGACGGGCGAGACCGACGACGATGTCGATGCCGCATGGCTGGCGCATCGTCTGGCGTTGGGGGTGGCCGAAGGACAGGCAGAACTGGGCAGCGACGCCACGCTGTGGCTGGAGGCCAATGCCGCCGACCTCAACGGTGTCAGCTTTACCAAGGGTTGCTATGTCGGACAGGAAAACACCGCGCGGATGAACTGGCGGCAAAAGGTCAACCGGCGGCTGGTGGTGGTCCCGCTGGGCCAGTCCCGTCCCGACCGTCAGCGCGCCACCTATCCCGCGCTCGATCTGGCGGTCGATCATCTGCGGGTCGAGGATATTGTCGCTGCGCCGGAGTGGATGGACGCGGATTAGCCCTGGTTGGGCACTGACAGGAATGCAGACCTCCCGCCCCGCCTCCCCGCCCGACCACCACAACATGATGGTATCATTGGTGGTCGGGCGGGGAGGCGGGGCGGGAGGTCTGCATCGCGCGCAGCGCGATCCAGAACGAACATTCAGCACCCGTCTTCGAGCGATTCGCGCAGCATCTGTTCGGCGCGATCGCGGGCGGCGTGACGCGGCAGTTCCAGCGCACGGCTCAGTGGTCCACCCAACAGCGCGTCGCCCAGCGCCATCAACGTCAATGCGAGGGTGTTGTCGCGGCGCTTTTCACCGCCGAATTCGTCGAGATCGATGACCAGATCGTGGATCGTCTCGACAATCGGGTCGAGCGCGTCCTTGTTGCCGGTGACCAGCATCCACGACGCCAGTGCGCCGGCGCCCTCGCGGTCAAACGCATCGAATGTCAGATCGACGACGTCGCGCGGCGAACCCATCCCCGACCGGCTCGCCAGCACAGCCTCGCGAATACGGGCGCAGATGGTTGCCGTCAGGTGACGCGCGAGTTCGCTTTGCAACCCAGCGGCAGAACCGAAATGATGCAACAGATTGGCGTGGGTCCGCCCGATCATCGCCGATACGGCCTTCAGCGTGACCGCCTGCGGACCGTCCTCGATCAACAGCAGACGCGCCGCCTCAAGCGCGGTGATGCGGCTTTCTTCCGGACTGAGACGTTTGCGAGTTGCCATTGGACCTTTGCGCTGCGACCCGACGGTTTTGGCCCGCCAGATCAGTCCGCGTAGGACGGGCGGGCCCAAATGGCAAGGAAACGCGCCGTTTTCTTCACGCCGGTCGCTTCACGCGGCGTGTCGCATCACCTCGGGGTCTGCCGGATCGCTGGCAGGCGGGCACAAGTTCAACGCATGGACGTGCGCCGGCTCTGCCCGCCCGCGCGCGGCGCTGTGACGCAGTCGTACCTGGCCGGTGGGGACAAAGCCCAGCTTGGCCAGCACCCGGCCGGCGCCGGGGTTGTCGGCGAAATGACAGGCGACCAGACGGCAATGGCCAAGCGTGCGCGCCAGACTCAGCGCCGCGCGCACCGCTTCGGTGGCAAAGCCCCGGTTCCACCAGGCGCGCCCGATCCACACACCCAGTTCGGTTTCCCCCTCGCAATCGGCAAAGCCGATCATGCCGACCACTTGTGCGCCGTGATGATCGGGCAACGTGATCAGGAACTGGGGATGGCGCGGCGCGTGCGCCATGCCGGCCAGACCGCGCGCATCGTCCGCGCGGCACGGCCAGGGCACGCGCGACAGATGCCGCGCCAGCGCCTCGTCATCAAGCATGGTGTGAAGTTCGGACCAATCCTCTGGCCAACCGGGCCTGAGAAACAGCCGCTCGCTGCGAATGAACACGTGCGCTCTCCTTCGTCCGCCCCGCCCATCCGGTCAGGCGTCCAGCGTTAAACGGCACAAGGCCCGTTTTGATCCGCGCTGATAACCACCTGTGGTGACAAGACTATTTCGACAAGCAACGGATGCATCCGTTTTGCGGCAAACAGCGCGGCAAACCGGATGCATCGCAGGTTGGTATAAGGGAGACGCAAAAAAGGGAGACGGGCGGGGCCCCTCTCCCTCATTCAGCCGGACTGAAAATCAGCACCGACGTGGGCCATCCCGTCAGGATGGCCCGGTTATGACCATCCGCTTATTTGGCGGCTTCCGCAGCCTGATCGACCGATACGTATTTGCGGCCTAGCTTGCCCGAGTGGAAGCGTACGCGACCATCGGCCGTCGCAAACAGGGTGTGATCGCGGCCCAGGCCGACGTTCGCACCCGGATAGACGCGCGTGCCGCGCTGGCGAATAATGATGTTGCCGCCGATCACGTCCTGACCGCCGAACTTTTTCACGCCGAGGCGCTTTGACTGCGAATCGCGACCGTTGCGCGACGAGCCGCCTGCTTTCTTGTGTGCCATATCAGAATGCTCCTAATGCTGGCCGGATCAGGCGACGGACAGGATGCGCAGCAGGGTCAACTGCTGGCGATGACCGTTCTTGCGGCGATAGTTGTGGCGGCGACGCTTTTTGAAAACGATCACCTTTTCCGACTTCGCCTGCGCGATGATTTCGGCCGAAACCGTCACCGATGCGGGATCGGTCAGTGCACCGTCCACACCAGCGAGGAGGATGTCGCCAAGGGTGATCGTTTCACCGGCTTCACCTGCCAGCTTTTCGACGGCGATCTTGTCTCCGGCGGCCACCCGATACTGCTTGCCGCCCGTGCGCACGATTGCGAACATGGTTCCTGCTATCCGTTTCAAATGCCTGACCAACCCGGGATCAGTGAATTGCCGCAAGCCTGGGGGCCCACAGCGAATCACCGACAACTGGAATTGGGCGAAACCCCGCGAAATTGCGAAGTTCCTCAAAAGAGCGGCGCCGATAATCGAATGCGGCGATCGTGTCAACAATTCGCCGCAGCACTGGCAGTCGCCGCACGGCATGCTATGGCACGGCGATGCGTGACCTGTCATCCTTTCGTTTGCCTGCCATGACTCTGCTGCTGACGCTGGCGGGCTGCAGTGCCGGCAAGGCCGGCTATCCCTCGCTGGCTGAACGCCCGGCAGAGCGCGCCTTTGCCCAGTCCACGGTCGCCGAGCCCGCCCCCGTGGCGCCCGGCAAACCGAACCCGGCAACGTTGCACGAAGTCGCCACGTTGCGCGCCGATGCCGAGCGCGCCGCCGAAACCTTTGCGCACGAGGCGCAAGAGGCCGAACGCCTGACGGCCGCCGCGCGCGGCAGCGCGGTGGGCAGCGAGCCCTGGGCAGCGGCGACGGTCGCCATGGCTTCGCTCGATTCGGCACGCGGCGACACCGCGCGGACACTGGCCGATCTCGATGCCCTGAAAGTGAAAACCGCCGTCGTCGCTGCGGACGACAACGATCCGGATCGTCAGGCGACGTATGTGGCGGTGACGGCGGCCGACGAGGCGGTGGCGGCTATCCTCGACAAGCAGGACGCCCAGATCACGGCACTGCACAAGTCGATAGCGGGCTAACCCCAGCGCGCGCGATCGGCGTGGTCCTGCGCGCGTGGTTCGATCCAGCGCCAGCCGTCGGTGGTGCGTTCGCGTTTCCACAACCACGATTCGCCCTTGAGGTGGTCCATGACGAAATCGGTGGCGGCAAAGGCATCGCGGCGGTGGCGCGCGGCCCCGGCAACCAGCACGATCGGCGCGCCGGGCGCCATTTCCCCGATGCGATGGAGAATGAGCAAACCATCGAGTCCCCAGCGCCGCAGCGCGGTGTCGCCCAGCGCGCGGAACCCCGGCAACGTCATCGGGCCATAGTGACGGATATCAAGCGCCTGAACGCCGTTGTCAGCGCGCACCTGACCCAGAAAGCTGACCACGCCGCCAGCATCCGGCACGCGCGCGGTAAACCAGGTCATTTCCGCGGACGGATCGAACGGGCCATCGATCAACCGGACGTCCAGCATCGCTAACCGCCGCTCACCGGGGGCAGAAAGGCCAGCTCGTCGCCCTCGCCCAGCGTGATCCCGCCGCTGTCGGTCAAAAGCTGGCCGTTCAGCGCCAGCCGCACCCGATCGACCAGCAGCGCCACCGCCAGTTCACGCGGCAACCCGGCCAGCACCTGCTCGAGCGGCCCCGGCGCCACCGCCAGTTCGGCCGTGCCCGCCAGATCCTCCAGCCGGCCAAGAAACACCAGACGTGCCAGCGCTGTCATCCGCCGGTGACCGACATGTGCCGTGCCAGCGTCGGGCGCCCGCCCGGCCCGGAAATGGCAAAGCCGTGCCGTTCCTGCTTTTCGCCCATCGCCCGGGCAAAGGCCGCGTTCAGCGCCGCGTCCCGATCATCGCTGCGCAGCGCGGCGCGCAGGTCGACCTGGCCTTCGCCGCCCAGACACATGAACAGTTGCCCGGTCGCGGTCAGCCGCACGCGGTTGCAGCCGGCGCAGAAATTGCCTGTCAACGGTGTGATAAAGCCCAGCCGCCCGCCGGTCTCGGCAATGTCGACATAGCGTGCCGGGCCGCCGCTGCGCGCCGCGTTGGGCACCAGCGTCCAGCGCTGTTCCAGAGTCCGGCGCACCGCATCGAGCGGCAGGTAATGGTCGAAGCGGTCGCCTTCGACTTCGCCCAGCGGCATGACCTCGATCAGCGTGATCGCGTGGCCCTCGCCATGGGCCCAGGCGACCAGATCGGGGATTTCATCCTCGTTGATGCCCTTGAGCGCGACGGTGTTGATCTTGACGGCGATCCCCGCGTCGCGGGCCGCGGCAATCCCGGCCAGCACGTCATCGAGCATGTCGCGCCGGGCCAGCGCGGCAAACCGCGCACGGTCGCGCGTGTCGAGCGACACATTGATCCGCCGCACCCCGGCCCGCGCCAGATCTTCGGCAAATTCGCCGAGGCGCGTACCGTTGGTGGTCAGCGTCAACTCGTCCAGATCGGTCCCGACATGGCGGCCCAGCGCACGCACCAGATCGATCATGTCCCGGCGCACCAGCGGTTCACCCCCGGTCAGGCGTATTTTTCGAACCCCGCGCGCCATGAATTCGCGCGCCGCCAGGTACAGTTCTTCCAGCGTCAGCACTTCGGCGCGTGGCAGGAACGTCATCCGTTCGGGCATGCAATAGGTGCACCGCAGATCGCAGCGATCGGTGACCGACAGGCGCAGATAGGTGATTGACCGCGCGAATCGGTCGATCAGCGGAGCAGCGCCTGGCGCAAGGGGTTGGGACGCGTTCACCGTTCCATATATACGAAGTCGCGGGGGAAAGATTCAAGGTGCGCGCCGCCGTCGACAAATATTGTTTCGCCGGTGATCGCGCGCGCCGTGGCCAGATGCAGCACCGTATCGGCAATGTCGTCCGGCACCGCCAGCCGATCGAGCGGCATCAGCGCGGCCAGCCGATCCCATTGCGCCGCGTCATAATCCTCGGTCGGCAGCGTCAGCCCCGGCGCGACCGCATTGACCCGGACACGCGGCGCCAGTGCGCGTGCCATCGTCCGTACCGAGGCATGGAGCGCCTGTTTCGACAGGGTATAGCCGATCTGGTCGGGCACCGGGTTTCTGATCCGCTGGTCAAGGATCTGCACCACTGCGCCGTCCGCGTCATGCCCCGCCAGAGCAGCCGCAAAGGCACGCGTCAGGATCAGCGGGGCAAAGCAATTGACCTGGAAATGCAGTTCGAGGCTTGCCGCATCCAGATTCTGCGCGCTGTCGTCGTGAAACACCGATGCGCAATTGACCAGCACCACCGGCGCTCGCCCGGCCGCCGCGATGGCCGCCGGAATCAGCCCTTCGACCGCCGCCGTGTCGGACAGGTCGGCGGCCAGCGAATGAACCGTCGCGCCAGCGGCGCCCAGGGCTTCGATCAAGGCCGGATCAAAGCTTTTGGCGTGGTGCGCGTGAAGCGCCAGATCGTACCCCGCCATGGCCAACCGTCCGGCGATTGCGGCGCCGATGCGCCGCCAGCCGCCGGTGACCAGCGCCAGCGGCCGATCCGGCCGGACCGTGGTCATCCCCGCCGGTGCCGGGTCAGAGTCATGCCGATTTCCTCGCCCCCCTCGCTGATCGCCAGCTTGACGATCTTGACCGTCACACGCTCGACCCGCGCATCCTGCAGGAACAGCGTTTCGGCGATGTGATCACCGATCGATTCGATCAGGGTAAAATGCACGCCCGCCGGCAGGCCGCTGGTGGCGGCGAATTTCAGATCCATATAGTTCTTGCTGGCCGACAGCGGTGTATCGGGCGTAAACTGCGGTTCCGGCGCCAGCGCGACGCAGATCGAAATGCGCAACGGCTGCGGCCGCCCGGTCTCTTCGGAGTAGACCCCGGTGAGCACGTCGGTTTCGATATTGGCAACTTCGAGGATCAGACTGTCGGACACGGCGCGGGCATCTCGCACCGGGTGCAGGCTTTGTCCAGCATCGAACGCCCGCAAAACCGCGATTTCGGCCATCATTAACTCCTCTAATCCCTGGCCCAGCGGGCGAAGATGGCGGTCGGCAGCGTGCGGCCGCCATGGCCCTGTTCGGCAATTGCCAGATCGCCGTGTTCGATCGTTCCCGGCAAGCGACGCAACGCCTCGTCCAGCAATCCGGCCAGGGCGAGCGATGACATGCGCACGGCATAGACCGTCAGGAACAGAAAGCGGCTGTCGGCGTCAAGCAGCGTCGCACAATCGGCGACAAGGCCCGGCAGACCGTCCTCCAGCCGCCAGACTTCGCCATCGGGACCGCGCCCGAATTTCGGCGGGTCGAGGATGATCCCGTCGTAACGCCGCGCGCGCCGCACTTCGCGTGCGGTGAATTTGACCGCATCGTCGACGATCCAGCGGATCGGACGATCGTCCATCCCCGACAACGCGGCGTTGGCGCGCGCCTGGGCCACCGATTTCTTGGACGCATCGACATGGGTGACCGGGCCAAACCGCGAAAGCGACAGCGTGCCGACCCCGGTATAGCCGAACAGGTTGAGCGTCGCCGCATCTTCGCGTCCGTGCAGGCGTTCGCCCATCCAGTCCCACACCGGCGCCATGTCGGGGAAAAAGCCGAGATGGCGGAACGGCGTACATCCGGCGGTAAAGCGCACATCGCCGCGTGCGAGGGGCCAACCGTCACGCGGCACGGGGCGGTTGAAATGCCAGCGGCCGCCGCCATCCTCGTCCGAGCCGGGGACGAATTCGCCATCGGCGCCCCAGTCGGCCTGACGCGGGTGCCACAGCGCCTGCGGTTCCGGCCGGATGAAGCGATGCGGGCCATAGGCCTCAAGCTTGCGGCCATGACCCGAATCGAGCAGCGCAAAGTCGTCCCAGCCTTCGCCGATCATCAACCGGGGCGAGAGGACCAGCGCGGCCATCAGCCGTGACGCGGCGTTGCGTGCGCGGTGACGTAATCGCGCACCGAATCATAATCGCCCGGCAGCGTGTCGTAGCGTTCTTCGCGGTCGAACAGGTCGCCGACGCGGGTCGGCAGGACCGGGCGCTGACCAATCGCCGATTCGACCGCATCGCCGAACTTGGCCGGATGCGCGGTGGCCAGCGTAACCACCGGCACATCGGCGGGCAAGCCTTGCGCTACACGCGCCGCATGCAGGCCGATCGCGGTGTGCGGATCGAGCACTTCGCCACAGGCTTCGAAAGCCCAGCGCTGCGCACCGGTCATGCCATCGGCATCGACCCGCGCGCTGGTGAACAGCTCGGCCATGGCGGCGCGCTGCGCATGGGTCAGTTGCAGCACTTTGTTGGCCTCGAACGCTTTCATCTGCGCCGCGACAAGCCCGGCATCGCGACCGGCGGCATCGAACAGCAGACGTTCGAAATTCGACGAGACCTGGATGTCCATCGACGGCGCGGCGGTCGGCGTGACCGACCCGGCCGAATACTCGCCGACGGACAGCGCGCGGTGCAGGATGTCGTTGATGTTGGTGGCCACGATCAGGCGTTCGATCGGCAGGCCCATTTGCGCCGCGACATAGCCGGCAAAGACATCGCCGAAATTGCCGGTCGGCACCGCGAACGCGACTTTGCGCCGGGGCGCCCCCAATTGCAGCGCGGCGGCGAAATAATACACCACTTGCGCCATCAACCGCGCCCAGTTGATCGAATTGACCGCCGCGATGCCGAACCGCGCGGTGACGGCGGTGTCGTTGAACATCCGCTTCACCGTCGCCTGCGCATCGTCAAAGCTGCCGTCGATGGCGATATTGTGCACATTGCGCGCCAGCACCGTGGTCATCTGCCGGCGCTGCACATCGCTGACCCGGCCTTGCGGGTGGAGCATGAAGATGTCGACCTTGCCGCTGCCGGCGACCGCGTCGATCGCCGCCGAACCGGTATCGCCCGAGGTTGCGCCGACGATCGTCAGGTGATCGTCGCGCCGCCCCAGAAATTCCTCGAACAACAGCCCGAGCAATTGCAACGCGACATCCTTGAACGCCAGCGTCGGCCCGTGGAACAATTCGAGCAGCCATTGCCGTTCATCCAACTGCTTCAGCGGGGTGACGGCGGCATGCGAAAAACGGCCATAAGCCTTTGCCGTCAGTTCGAGCAGCCGTTCGGGAGCGAGGCTGTCACCGACGAACGGCTGCATCACCCGCTGCGCCAGTTCGGCGTAAGGCAGGCCGGCCAGCGCGGCGATCTCTTCGGTCGAAAAGCGCGGCCAGGCCTCGGGCACATACAGCCCGCCGTCGCCGGCCAGCCCCGCCAGTGTCACCCCTTCGAAATCGAGCGCGGGTGCATTGCCCCGCGTGCTGACATATCTCATCGCAAACCCCGTGTGGTCGCCGCGCGCCTAGCCGCCATGCGCACCCATGGCAACCATAAGCGCCGCCGGACAGATTTCAGCGTTTGCGCAGGGCCAGCAGATAGATGATCAGCGCGGTGGCCGCGAAAAAGAACCACTGGATCGCATAGGACAGATGGTTGTTGGCAATCTCGCGCGGATCGGGCCGGGCGTTGGCGACCAACCCCGCCAGCGGCGGATCGGCAACGATATGCCAATCCAGATTGCGCAACGTCGCACCCGCCGCGGGCAGCACCACCCCGGTCTTGATCCCCGGCACGGCCACCCCGGTCACCGCGCCGCCCGCCCATTGCACCGGCGCGACTCCGAATGACCAGCCGATCACCACCGGCACGATCGTGCGGACTTGTCCGGCAAGGTGCGTACACAGCACGACATGGGCCCAGCCGGGCCGCCCACTCGCGTTGCGCCCGCCAACCACCTGATCGGCCCCTGCGACCGGGCAATCCCAGACGACATGGCGATAGGCGCTGTTGCCGGGCAAAGCGGCACCGGAGACGACGATCGGTGCCGCAGTCCCGGCGCCGGCGGTGTAGCGGGCGAGCAAGTCCTCTTTCCACGCAAGGCGATGGAGTTGCCAGACGCCCAGGCCGATCATGGCGGCGACCGCCAACAAAACGACCAGCGTGGCCAAAACCGGAGGACGCCGCATCACTGTGATCCTCCCCGAAACGGGGAGGGGGACCGCCGTACGACGCGGAGCGCACCGACGATGACAACCACGACCACCGGTGGCCAGACCAACGCGTGGACCCACAGCGGCGGATGCAGCCAATCGTCAAGCTTCACCGCGGCCAGCATCAGCACGACGATCAGCGGCAGCACGACCAGATAGAGCGCGCGCCCCGAGGGCGCGTCGTCAGAGGCGAAAAGGGCAGCCTGGTCGATGCCTGGCTGCCCTTTTTTCGTACCACTGTGCAAATTCAGATCGTTACTCAATCACGGCGCCCCAGTTGCCCCAGACGTAGATCGCCACGAACAGGAACAGCCAGACCACGTCGACAAAGTGCCAGTACCACGCCGCCGCTTCGAAACCGAAATGCTGGCGCGGGGTGAAATCGTCCTGGAAAACGCGCACGAGGCAGACGATCAGGAAGATCGTTCCGCAGATCACGTGGAACCCGTGGAACCCGGTCGCCATATAGAATGACGAACCATAGGTGTTCTTGCCAAAGGCAAACGGCGCATGGGCGTATTCATAAGCCTGGATCGACGTGAACAGCAGGCCCAGCAGGATCGTCGCCCACAGCCCCCGCTTCATATCGATGCGGTTGCCGTGCAGCAGCGCGTGGTGCGCCCAGGTCAGCGTGGTGCCCGAACACAGCAGGATCAGGGTGTTGAGCAACGGCAGGTCAAAGGCATTCATCACCTCGGCGACGGCCTTGGGCGGCCATTGTCCGCCGATCACATCGGCCGCGATCTTTGACGGGAACAGCGAAAAGTCGAAGAACGCCCAGAACCAGCCGACGAAGAACATCACTTCGGACGCGATAAACAGGATCATGCCGTAACGCTGGTGCAACTGCACCACCGGGGTATGGTGTCCGGCGTGCGCTTCCTTGATCACGTTGCGCCACCACGCAAAAAAGGTGAGCGCGATACCGAGCACGCCGGCCGCCAGAATACCGTTCCCGCCGGCCATCTTGTGCATGGAAAAAACCAGGCCGGTAAACATGGTCAGTGCCGAAAATGCGCCGATTATCGGCCAGATGTCGGGCGGCAGAATGTGATAATCGTGATTTTTGGCGCCGGCCATGATCGTCCAATTCCCCAAAATGTTCTGTTTCGCCAGCCAGGGGAACGGGCCCCCGGCCGAAATTCCGAATTTTCTTAGCGGCTCGACCGGCACCGGTCTAGGCAGGAATTGCGCCCTTTTCCTAACCGGCGGCGTTGGCCGCCGGCATGAAGGTATAGGACAGCGTGATTTCCGGGATGTCGTTGGCGTCCGGGTCCTTCAGCATCGCCGGATCGACGTAATAGATCACCGGCATGCGCACCGCCTGCCCGGCCTCAAGCCGCTGATTGCTAAAGCAGAAACACTGGATCTTGTGGAAATACGAACCGGTCTGTTCGGGCGTGACATTGAACACCGCGCGACCGACGATCGCGTGGTTGCTGGTGTTCCGGGCATAGAACCAGGCCATTTTGCGTTCGCCGACGCGGCCGTCCTGCGTCACTTGTTCGGGGCGAAAGATCCATTTCATGCCCGGCGCAACATTGGCGTCGAACCGGATGGTGATCAGCCGGCCGGTGGCGCGAACCTTTTCGGCCTGCGCCAGCGTCGCGCGCTGGGTCGTGCCGTTGAAACCGGTCGCCTGGCAAAAGATGCGATACAGCGGCGAAGACGCATAGCCGAGGCCGAGCGCGGCGAGCGCCAGTCCGCCCGCGAGGGCAGCAACTTTATGGTTGGGATTCATCCCGCCGCCCGGTCTCGTCGCCATCGTTATTGCCCCCCTTGCGAACCGGTCAGCGGAAGGCCGGTCGAGGTTGGTGCGGGGCGGCCCGCCCCGGCCCGCTCGGTCTTGAGCTTCACCAGCGTGATCGCGAAAAACAGCACGACCAATGCCACCAGCACCAGCGCCAATGCGCGCGAACGCGATCGCTGACGGGCGCGGAATGCGGCGAGTTCGCTCGGGGTCAACGGTTGCGACATCGATCAGGCTCCATAACTGCTGGCGACATGGTCGACCACCAGCATGCCAAAGAGAACAAAAAGATAGAGGATCGAATAGCCGAAAAGCCGCTTTTCCGGCTTCATCGCATCGTCGTTACCCCGGCTGTGCCGCAGGCCGACTTTCACCGACAGCGCAACGAACACAATGCCCAACGCCAGCGCCGAAACACCATAGATCCTGCCGGTGTAGCCCAGCCACCACGGCAGCAGCGTCAGTGGCAGCAAGAGCACGGCATAGGCCAGGATCTGCCGCCGGGTCGACCGTTCCCCAGCCACCACCGGCATCATCGGGATGCCGACTTTGGCGTAATCGATCTGCACAAACAGCGCGAGTGCCCAGAAGTGCGGCGGAGTCCACACAAAGATGATCAGGAACAACAGCACCGGCATCAGCGTGATGTGCCCGGATACCGCGATCCACCCGATCAACGGCGGAAACGCCCCCGCCCCACCGCCGATGACGATGTTCTGCGGCGTGCGGGGTTTCAGCCAGACGGTATAGATCCACGCGTAGTAAAAGATCGAAAAGGCCAGGGTAACTGCGGCCAGCCAGCCGATCGCCAGTCCCATGACCATCACCGCGCCGCCGGAAAGGGCAAAGCCGAAATCGCGCGCCGAAGTCGGCTCCATGCGCCCGGCGGGCACCGGGCGATGCCGGGTGCGTTTCATGCCCGCGTCAAGGTCGGATTCCCACCACATGTTGAGCGCGGCCGCACCGCCGGCGCCCACCGCAATGCACAGGATCGCGGCGAACCCGAGCACCGGATTGATATGCCCCGGCGCCGCCAGCAGCCCGCACAAGCCGGTGAAGATGACCAGCGTCATCACTCTCGGCTTGGTCAGCGCATAAAAATCGCGCCAGTCGGCGGCCATCGAAGGCAGAGTCGTTGATGGGGGAGCAAGAGCCATGATCCGGCGGCCTATACGGCTGCGCGACGCGCAGGGAAAGCGAAAGCGTCCGGCGCTGTCGGGCTGGAAATATCCCGAATGCGCACTATGTCTGCATGGACTTTTTCTATCAATTCGATGGAGTATCGCAGATGCGCCTGCCCCGCCTGATTCATTCGACCGCATTCCTTGCCGCCACCCTTGCCTTCGGCGTCGTGCCGGCAACGGCTGCGGTCCGCGCGCCGCAGCTTGGCATCGGCAGCTTTGACCAGCTCGCCCAGCCATTGCCGCTGCCTTACGACACCACCGCCGATGCCGATCGCGCCGTCGCCGAAGCCCGCCAGCGCGCCATCGCGCAGCACAAGCTGCTGTTGATCGATCTTGGCGGCAACTGGTGCCCCGATTGCCGCATTCTGGCCGGAACGATCGAAACACCCAAACTCAAGGCATTTGTCGACGACCACTATGAAGTGGTGACCGTCGACATCGGCCGGTTCGACAAGAACGGACAGATCGCCGCCCGGTATGGCATCAACGGACGGCTGAAAGGCGTGCCCTCGCTGCTGGTGGTCGAACCGCGCAGCAACCATCTGATCAACGAAGGCCACACGGCGGCCCTCGCCGACGCCCGGCACATGACTCCGCAGGCTTTGGCCGACTGGCTGGCAAGCTGGCTGGGATGATCAGAGCCGCGACAGCCAATCCAGCAACAGGGCGGTAACCTCTGCCGGGCGCTCTTGCTGCGTCCAGTGGCCACAACCTGCCAGCATGTGACCCTCAACACTGGGGGCAAAGTGGCGCATCATCGCCACCGGATCGGCGACCTGCCCGAACAGCGTGCTGGCAGGGTCGCGCGTCCCGCCGATATACAGCGCCGGCTGGGCCAGCTTGCGACCGGCGAGTGGCGACAGCCAGGCGTAATCGGCTTCGTGGTTGCGATAACGATTGAGCGGGCCACGCAAGCCGCCTGTCGCGAACTCGCCGACATAAAAATCGAGATCGGCCTCGGTCAGCCAGGCGGGCAACGCAGACGGTGCCTGCAATCCGTCGAGCAGCAGCGCGTCGACCGGCTTGACCGGCCAGGCCCCATCGGGCGCCTCGCCACTGATGGACGTAAGGAACAGCGTCAGGAAACGGCGGAGATCGGGTTCGAGTTCGACCTCGGCCCGCCCCGGCTGCTGAAAATACTCCTGGTAAAAGAACAGCCCTTTCGAGGTGAACTTTTCGCGGAACACCTCTGTGAAGGGCCGCGCCGGGGCGCCGGAAAAGGGCACCGACAAGCCAGCCACCGCGCGGAACTGGTCAGGATGGACAAAGGCCGAATTCCACACGATCGGCGCGCCCCAGTCGTGCCCGACCAGAATGGCCGGCGCATCGGGCGACAGCGCGTTGCGCAGGCCGATCAGATCGCCGACCAGTCGCTCCATCGCATAGGCGCCGATGTCCTCGGGCTTGTCCGAGCCGCCATAGCCACGCACGTCGATCGCGGCGACCGTATATCCGGCGGCAGCGATCGGGCCGATCTGGTGGCGCCACGAATACCAGCTTTCCGGAAAGCCATGGACCATGATGACCAGCGGGCCGGCCCCTTCGATCGCGACGCGCAAAGTCACTTCGCCCACATCGATCCGCCGCAATTCGGCCATCGCGCTCTCTCCCGCATGTTGGTTTAACTGACCACTTAACAGGTTTTACGACACCTGCAAACGGTCCGCCCAAACGCAAAAAACCCCGGCCGTGCAGCCGGGGTTTTTCGCTTTGCAGGGAACGCCGTCGCCGATCAGTGCGCGGCGGTGCCGTCGATCACGGGCAGCGTTTCAAACTGGTGGAACGGCGGCGGCGAGGACAGCGTCCATTCCAGCGTCGTGGCACCTTCGCCCCAGTAATTGCCCTCGGCCTTGCGCCCGAAGGCAAAGGCATAAGCGATGTTGATGAAGAAGACGACGATGCTGACCGACATGACCATATAGCCATAGGTCGCCACCGTGTTCCAGTGTTCGAACGCCGGGGCGTAGTCGGGATAGCGACGCGGCATGCCGTTCGCCCCGAGGAAGTGCATCGGGAAAAAGATCAGGTTCACGCCGACGAAGAAGATCCAGAACTGCAAGTGCGCCAGGAATTCGCTGTGCCAGCGGCCGCTCATCTTGGGGAACCAGTAATAGAATCCGGCGAACAGCGAGGTCACCGCGCCGAGCGACAGCACATAGTGGAAGTGCGCCACGACGTAATAGGTGTCCTGCAGGTTGTCATCGATCCCGCCGTTCGACAGCACCACCCCGGTCACGCCGCCAAGCGTGAACAGAAAGATAAAGCCGATGGCCCAGACCATCGGCGATTTGAACTCGATCGAGCCGCCCCACATCGTCGCGATCCACGAAAAGATCTTGATGCCGGTGGGCACCGCGATGACCATCGTCGCGGCGGTGAAATACATCTTGGTGTCGACGTCGAGCCCGGTCGTGTACATGTGGTGCGCCCACACGATGAAGCCGACGACCCCGATCGCGACCATCGCATAGGCCATGCCGAGATAGCCGAACACCGGCTTGCGCGAAAAGGTCGAGACGATCTGGCTGATGATGCCGAAACCGGGCAGGATCATGATATAGACTTCGGGATGGCCGAAGAACCAGAACAAGTGCTGGTACAGGATCGGATCGCCGCCGCCCGACGCATCAAAGAACGTCGTGCCGAAATTGCGATCGGTGATCAGCATGGTGATCGCCGCCGCCAGCACCGGCAGCGCCAGCAACAGCAGGAATGCGGTCACCAGCATCGACCACACGAACAGCGGCATCTTGTGCAGGGTCATGCCCGGTGCGCGCATGTTGAAAATGGTGGTGATGAAGTTGATCGCCCCCAAAATTGAACCGGCGCCGGCAAGGTGGAGCGCAAAGATCGCGAAATCGACCGCCGGCCCCGGCGAACCCGAAGTCGACAGCGGGGCATAGACCGTCCAGCCGGTGCCCGCGCCATTGCCCACCCCGCCCGGCACAAAGGCCGAGAACATCAGCGAGCAGAAACCGGCCACGGTCAGCCAGAATGAAATGTTGTTCATGCGCGGAAAGGCCATGTCGGGCGCGCCGATCATGAGCGGCACGAACCAGTTGCCAAAGCCGCCGATCAGCGCCGGCATGACCATGAAGAACACCATGATCAACCCGTGCGCGGTGATCAGCACGTTCCACAAGTGGAGTTGCTGATCAAATGTGGCGTTCTTTTCGCCGAGAAACGCCGCGACGTGCGGCAGCACCTGGATGCCCGGATGCGCCAGCTCGGCACGCATAACGCCCGACACCGCACCGCCGATGACCCCCGCGAAAATCGCGAAGATCAGGTACATCGTGCCGATGTCCTTGTGATTGGTGGACATGAACCAGCGGGCGAAAAAGCCCGGCTTGTGGTCGTGCGCATCACCGTGGTGATGGACATCGAAGCCTTCGTGATCAGCAGGAATAGTGGCCATGGAATGCGAACCTTGGTCAGAAATTGAGATCAGGCGCCGGTCGTCTTGGCAGTCGCGACAGCGGCGGTCTTTGCCGCGGCCGCGGCGGGTGCGCCGACGGTGCCGCCCTGGGACCTTACCCAGGCTTCGAATTTCGGCCGTGGCAGCGCTTCGACGACGATCGGCATATATCCATGACGAACGCCGCACAGTTCGGAACACTGGCCATAATATACGCCGGGTTCATCGATGTGCAGCACCTTTTCATTGATGCGGCCGGGGACGGCGTCGAGCTTGAACCACAGTGACGGCACCGAGAACGAGTGAATCACGTCCGACCCGGTGGTCTGCAGACGGATATCTTCGCCCGCCGGCACGACCATGCGGTTGTCAGCGCCAAGCTGCGGCTGTTCGCCACGTTTGATCGCCTCGTCCGCCGGAAGGATGTTCGAAATCACTTCGAAGCCGCCGTTATCGGGATAGGTGTAGCCCCAATACCACTGATAGCCGGTGACCTTGACAGTGACCGCGCCCTTGGCCGGCGCCTGGTACTGGTGCGCCAGCAAGCGGATCGACGGCACCGCGATGACCACCAGGATCAACACCGGAACCAGCGTCCAGATCACCTCGATCGCGGTGTTGTGGCTGAATTTTGCCGGGACCGGATTGGCGCGACGGTTGAATTTCGCCATCGTCACCAGCAACAGCAGCAGCACCACCAACGTAACGGCGGTGATCACCGGCATCAGCAGCGCATTGTGCATGCGCAGCGCTTCGCGCCCGGTCGGTGAATACTGGTCCTGAAAACCATAAGCGCCCGCCGTCGGCTGTCCTTTGCCGGGGGTCGGACGCATCGGCACATAGGCATTGTCTTGCGCCACGGCCGCCGGCGCGGCGGTCTTTGCGGCATCCGCAGCGGCCGGCGCGGCTGATGCCGCCGCCGCAGCCGGTACGGCCGCAACCGCGGTTGGCGCCGGCTGCGCCAGCACTATGGCCGGGGCAAGAACCAGCACAGCGGCCAGCCCGGCCTTTGCGAAAGTCTTTGTCACAGCACGGGAAATTTCGGCAATGCTCATCGTCGAACTATCCGTTCCCTCTTTGCGCCCAGCCAACGACAGCACGGCGCACCCTTAACCTGAACTCTTGATTGCCGGTCGCTATACGCGCGGTTTCAAGGTGGCTCAAGCGCCCGTTCGGCCATTTTTTCAACCCTTGTGCGCAAGGGTCTTGATGTTTGCCGGCCGCCCGCCCAGCCTCGCGACAGGACGCGGGGCGGGGTGGGCGGCCGGCAAACAAAAGCAATCTCAAAAAGGCTTGCCCCGGCCGCATTGGCACGCCATTTGCCGGAACAGTCGCATCACCCGCGTTCGGACCATTTATGCAAGACAGCGAAATCCTCTCTGAATTCCGCGCCAGCGGGGCCCTGCTCGAAGGGCACTTCCTGCTGTCGTCGGGCCGGCACAGCGCCTATTACCTGCAATGCGCGCGCGTCCTGATGGACCCGATGCGCGCGACGCGGCTGGCATCGGCGCTCGCCGCCACGTTCCCGCGCGAATTGCGCCAGCAGATCCAAAAGGTCGTTTCCCCGGCCATGGGCGGTATCATCATCGGCCATGAAATGGGGCGCGCGCTCGGGGTCGAGGCGATGTTCGTCGAACGGCCGACCGGCATCTTTGAATTGCGCCGGGGCTTTGCGCTGAACCCCGGCGAACGCGTGCTGCTGGTCGAAGACGTGGTGACCACCGGCCTGTCGAGCCGTGAAGCGATCCGCGCGGTCGAAGCCGCCGGGGGGGTGGTGATCGCCGCTGCCGCGGTGGTCGACCGCTCGGCCGGCGCCGCCGATCTGGGCGTGCCGTTCCACCCGCTGATCACGCTCAGTTTTCCGACTTATGCCCCCGACGAAGTGCCCGCCGATCTGGCATTGACGCCGGCGATCAAGCCGGGCAGCCGGGCGGCGGCGGCGTGAGCCTTTCCGCCACGCCGACACGGTTGCGGCTGGGGGTCAATATCGATCACGTCGCGACCGTGCGCAACGCGCGTGGGGGCGATCATCCCGATCCGGTGCGCGCGGCGGAAATCGTCGCGGGGGTCGGCGGCGACGGCATCACCGCGCACTTGCGCGAGGACCGCCGCCATATCCGCGACGAGGATATCGCCCGCATCCAGGCCGCGACCAGCCTGCCGTTGAATCTGGAAATGGCCGCGACCGATGAAATGGTCGAAATCGCCTTGCGCCATCGCCCGCACGCCGCGTGCATCGTGCCCGAACGGCGCGAGGAACGCACCACCGAAGGCGGGCTTGATGCCGCCGGCCAGCACAACCGGCTGGCCCCGATCATCACCCGGTTGAGCGAGGCGGGCATCCGCGTCAGCCTGTTCATCGCCCCGGAAGCGCGCCAGATCGAGGCGGCGATCCGCCTCGGCGCGCCGGTGGTCGAACTGCACACCGGCGAATATGCCCATGCCACCGGCGATCAGGTGGCCATAGAGCTGAAACGCATCGCCGACATGGCCGCGCTGGCCGCGCGCAACGGCATCGAACCGCATGCCGGCCACGGCCTGACCTTTGACAATGTCCAGCCGATCGCCGCCATCCCGCAACTGGCCGAACTCAACATCGGCCATTACCTGATCGGCGAAGCGATCTTTACCGGCCTCGCCGACGCGGTCAGGCGGATGCGCGATCTGATGGATCTGGCGCGGTGATCATCGGGCTGGGATCCGACTTGTGCAATATCGAGCGGATTCAGGCGTCGCTCGACCGGTTCGGCGCCCGGTTTGAAAACCGCGTGTTCACCCCGCTCGAAATCGCCAAGGCGGCGCGTCGACCGATGACCAGGGCGGGCACGCTGGCCAAGCGGTTTGCCGCCAAGGAGGCCTATTCCAAGGCGGTCGGCACCGGGTTTCGCGCCGGCGTGTTCATGAAAGACATCGGCGTCGTCAACGCCCGCTCGGGCGCGCCGACGCTGGCGCTGACCGGTGGCGCGGCAGCACGGCTGGCGGCGATCACCCCGCCAGGGCACGAAGCAGTGGTTCACCTGACGCTGACCGACGACCATCCCTGGGCGCAGGCGTTCGTGGTGATCGAAGCGCGCCCGATCGGGATGAATGCGTGACCGAGGACGAAATTCGCATGGAACGCCCCGTTTCGGAACCGGTGCAACACGGCCCGAACTGGCTGATCGAACTGCGCGGGCTGGCGCTGATGCTGGCGGCGGTGGTCACATTCCACAGCCTGGTGGCCAAGCCGTTCTATATCCCGTCGATCTCGATGATGCCCAACTTGCTTGTCGGCGATCGCCTGGTGGTGTCGAAATACCCGTATGGCTGGTCCTGGGTCTCGGCCTCGTTCCATGTCCTGCCCCGGTCGCGGCTGCGGCTGTTTCCGGCAACGCCCGAATATGGCGACATCGTCATCGTCGTGCCGCCCAACAGCGACGAAGACTATATCAAGCGCGTGGTCGCGCTGCCCGGCGACCGCATCGCCGTTGTCGGCGGCCAGATCGTGCTGAACGGCAAACCGGTGCCACAAGTGCCCGAGGCGCCGCTGGTGCTGCCGGTCGATCCCAACCAGCCGTGCGATCCCGACGATTTTCCGGGACTGCGCTATCGCGCGGCGGATGGGCACCAGTATTGCGAATTGCCGATCTTTCGCGAAACCCTGCCCAATGGCGCGACCTATCGCATCATCGACCACCGCGACCAGCCGCTCGACCACTATGCCGAAGTGCGCGTTCCGGCGGGCCACGTGTTCCTGATGGGCGACAACCGCGACCATTCGGCCGACAGCCGCGCACCGATCGAGGAAAAGGGTCTGGGCGGCCCGGTGCCGCTGTCGAGCGTCGGCGGACGCGCGGAATTCATTACCTTTTCGCTCGACGGCAGTGAAACCTGGAACCCGGCAACATGGTGGAATGCCTTGCGGCCGGAACGTTCCTGGACCAGATTGCGCCCGATGATCAGCAAACGGGGACAATGATGGAAGGGCTGGACGGATTCGCCCCGGTTGCAGAACCGCACGAGACAGGGCCATCCGATATCCGCGACGGATTGATCCGGACCGAGGCCAAGCGCGCCACGGTCTGGATCGGGGTGGCGGCGCTGTTTGCACTGGCGGTCTATCTCGCCCAGCCGTTGCTGGTCGTTTTCGGCGGGATCGTCTTTGCCGCGATGATCGATGGCGGGCAACGCCTGCTGGCGCGTGTGGTGCCGCTGCTGCCACGGGGTTTTCGCATCGGCCTGGTGCTGCTTGCCGCGGTCGCGTTCCTGGTCTGGCTGGTGCTGTTTGCCGGCAACCAGATTGCATCGCAGGCCGCTGCCTTTCCGCAACTGGTCCAGGCCGAGGCACAACGGTTGAGCGATCTGGCGCGCGCCCATGGCCTGCTGACGCGGTCGATCGACATCCCCGCGTTGACCGGCAAGATCGCCGAACAGCTCGCCGGCGGGGTCGGCCAGTTCACCCGCGCGGTGGGCGGGTTGCTGGGCGGGTTTACGACCGCGTTCCTGATCGTCATCCTGGGCATCTATTTCGCCGCCGAGCCGGATCTTTACCAGCGCGGCGTGGCGTGGCTGCTGCCGGCGAAGAGCCGCCAGGAATGGCGCGGCACCGCGCAGGCAATGGGGCATTCGCTGCGCCGGCTGCTGTTCGGGCGGCTGATCGGCATGGTGTCGGAAGGCCTTGCGACCTGGTTGCTGTTGTGGGTCTGGGGCGTGCCGATGGCGGTGCTGCTGGGCCTGCTGACCGGGCTGCTGGCGTTTCTGCCCAACATCGGCGCGCCGATTTCAGGCGCGCTGATGATTCTGGTGGGCTTTTCGGGGGGCGTGCATATGGGGATCTATTGCATCGTCGTCTACGCCGTGGTGCAGACCGTCGATGGCAATATCGTCGTGCCGCTGGTTGCCAAACGGACCGTCGACCTTGCCCCGGCGCTGGTCTTGGGGGCGCAGTTGGTTTTCGGCGTGCTGTTCGGGCTGCTCGGTCTGATCCTGGCCGATTCCATGGTGGCAATGCTGAAAATCGCGCTGCAGCGCCAGGCCAAGCGCAACGATGCCGGCGCGCCGCAGACCGCAGGACGGGATTGAACCAGTGACCCGCATCCTGGCCGGATTCGGCCTGTTGATGGTTGCCCTGACGCTGATCGCCATCGTCGGGCTGCGCTGGAGCTGGCCGGTGCTGGAAACCTGGCGGATGGCGCCGCGCGTGGCCTATGCCGCATTGCCCACACTGCCGGCTGATACCTGGGACCAGCGGGCGATGTGGATCGCCCGGCCCGACCTTGCCGATGATCCGTCGCGCTATCTGCCGCCGGGCGTCGGGCACGAACGCCGCGGCCAGGCCTATGTGTTCTTTCTGCACCCGACGACGTTCATGGGGCGCAACCACTGGAACGCGCCGATCGACCATGCCGATTCGCGGATGCGCGCGGACCTTGCGGTGCGATCGATGGCCAGCGTGTTCAATGACGAGGCCGGAATTTACGCCCCGCGCTATCGTCAGGCGGCGCAGGGCACCTTTCTGATCGACCGACCCGCGTCGCAGCAGGCACTGGCGCTGGCCGAAGGCGACGCGCGCGCCGCCTTTACGACATTTCTGCGCACGATTCCGCCAGGGGCGCCGATCGTGCTGGCAGGACACAGCCAGGGCGCGCTGATCATGCTGCGCCTGTTGCGCGACCTGGTGCGCGGCACGCCGGTCGCGTCCCGGATTGTCGCGGTCTATCTGGCTGGCTGGCGGGTGTCGCCGCATCACGATCTGCCGATGACCGGCATGGTGGCATGCTCGCGCGCCGATCAGGCGAATTGCGTGATGGCCTGGGTGACTTTTGGCGACCCAGCCGATCCCCGCCAGGTGCTGGACGCGGCATCGCACTATTCGGCGCTCGACGGCAGCCACAGCGAAGATCCGCCGTTGTGTACCAATCCGCTGACCGCCGGGCACGATCCGATTGCGCCCGACAGCGCCAATCTGGGCAGCCTGGTCACCGGGGACGAACTGCGCCGGCCCGCGCTGGTGCGGCCATCGGTCGGCGCACGCTGCGCCGACGACAGCGGGTTGCTGCTGGTGTCGAACCCGCCGCACCTGGGTGACGAAGTCATGCCCGGCAACAATTACTCGATGTATGATTTCGCACTGTTCTGGCGCAACTTGCGCGTCGACGTTGCCCGGCGCGAAACGGCATGGCTGCGGGAGCATCACCAATGATCATCAGCACCAGCACCGCCGCTTTCCGCGAGGCGCTGCCCGATGGCGGCGTCCTGCTTGGGCTCGATCCCGGAACCAAGACCATCGGCCTGGCGCTGTGCGACGCGGGCTGGCGCTTTGCCTCGCCGACAAAGACGATCATCCGGCGCAAGTTCCGCGACGACAAGGCCGAGATCGTCGCGCTGATCGCGGCGCGCGACGTGCGCGGCATGGTCATCGGCCTGCCGATCAACATGGACGGAAGCGACGGCCCCCGCGCGCAGGCGGCGCGGGCGATGGCCCGCAACCTGGCCGACCTGGCCCTGCCGATCCTGATGTGGGACGAACGCTGGTCGACCGTGGCCGCCGAACGCGCCATGATCGATCAGGACATGAGCCGGGCACGCCGCGCCGAACGGATCGACGCCCACGCCGCCGCGCTGATTTTGCAGGGCGCGATCGATGCCCTGGCCGGCGCAATGTTTTAGCACGGGTTGCAATACGCCATCCGCCCATGCAGGACACCGGCATGGACCAGCCAGATTCCCGTGAAGCAGTGATCGCGGCCTTTACCGGCGACGTGCCGTTCGATCCGTCTATATGGACCGAGCGAATGAATGCCGGCGGCCACAGCGGCTTTATCGGCATGCGCTATCGCGATCATGGCAGCAACTGGATCGAACTCGGGTTCGACTGGCGCGAGGATCTGGTGGGCGATCCCGAAACCGGGGTGCTCGCCTCGGGCCCGATCATCAGCCTGCTCGACAATGCCACATCGCTGTCGGTGTGGACCCGCACCGGCCGGTTCCGACCGCAAGTCACGCTGGACCTGCGGATCGATTACTCCCGTGCCGCGACGCCGCGCCGGCCGCTGATCGCGCGCGCCGAATGCTATCAGATGCGCCGCTCGATGGCCTTCGTGCGGGGCATTGCCCATGATGGCGATATCAACGATCCGGTCGCCCACGCCGCCGGGATCTTTATCCTGGTCGAGGGGCAGGATTGGGCGAAGTGATGAAAAGCACCGAATTGCCGCCTTATGCGCAAGCGATGGGGATGACCTTTGCCGATCCGGACGATGGCAGCCCGGTGATCACGATGGACTTTGGCCCGCGCGCGATCGGCCGGCCCGGTTTTTTCCATGGCGGCGTGATCGGCGGACTGCTGGAAATGGCCGGGTTTGCCGCGCTCGCGGCAGAGCTGGAGCGGCAGGGGCTCGATATGCGGATCAAGCCGATCAATATCAGCACCGAATACTTGCGGGCGGGTCTGCCCGAACGGATGTTTGCGCGCGGCGAAGTCGTCCGCGCCGGTCGCCGCGTCGCCAATGTACGGATCGAAGCCTGGCAATCGCGCCGCGACCGCCCGGTCGCCAGTTGCTGGATGAATTTCCAGCTTTCGCCGAAAAGGGATTAAATCCGCAACTCGATCACGAGTCCGGGAGGCTCGGGATCGCCGGGCACCAGACGTTGGGCGTCCGCGCGCGCGCGCGACAGGATCGCCGCCGGGACATCGGGCCCGGCGACCAGCGCATCGGCCTGGCCGAGCAGCCGCGCCTGGCGCAAAGTCAGGTCATCGGGATCGGTGCTGACAAGCGCAATGACGTGGCGCCCGGTCGGATTGGGCACCGCGTCTCCGATCCAGCGCGCCACCGCGCCGTCTTCGTGTTCGCGCCAGGGATCGAGCGCCCCGCCCGCTTGCAGCGCCGCATCAAGCGCGCGCCGCCGCGTCGCGCCATCGGGCCAGCGCGCACGCAATGCCGATCGTGCCGCGTAAAGCGCATCGGCCAGCGCGCCCAGACGTGGCGGCAACAGCGCATCGATCCGCAACCGCAAGGCCTTGGCCAGTCCCGCGCTGGCGCCGCCGGTGCCGACCGCGATGACCACCGGCGCGCGGTCGATCAGCGAGGGCGTGGTAAAATCGCACAAGTCCGGCCGGTCGACGACATTGACCAGCAGCCCGGCGCACCTGGCGCGCAGCGCATCGGCCTGGAGCGCGGTATCATCCTGATGCGCGATGAACGCCAGCCGCGCACCCTCGTCGATCCCCAGCGCCAGATCGTCAACCACCCGGCCGCCGGCGCGTTCGACCAGCCGCCGTTTGGCCAAGGCCGCCTCGCCATGGCCCAGCACCACCACCGGCTGACCGGTGAGCCGATGAAACAGCGGCAGAGCCGGCAAAGTCACATCAAAATCCCCCCCGAACCGTCAGGTTGGGCGACACGCACGCAACACCTGGCGCGCAAGGATTTGATCTAGAATATATCCGTTCGTGCTGAGCCTGTCGAAGCACGCGCGCTGAGGTTCGCCAAGTGCGCCCGCGTCGGCGCCCCGATCGACTGCCTCGCGCGTGCTTCGACAGGCCCAGCACGAACGGATTATTTTCACTTATAGGGACATGAAGCCGGGCAGTCGACGTGTGTGAATCGCCTGACGTTTCGGGCAGGATCGTGGCGGTGCACATCACACCAGGAAATCCGGCACGCGTTCGGCGGCGAGGATCGTCGCCGGGGCGATCCGGTCGGCGACGACTGCCCAGCGGTCACCGTCGACCATGACTTCGGGCACCATCGCGCGCGAATTGTAAGTGTTGGCCATCGTCGCGCCATAGGCACCGGCAGTGCGGAACACAGCCAGATCGCCGCGTGCCACCACGTCGATGTCGCGCGCCATGGCAAAGGTGTCGCTCGATTCGCAGATCGGTCCGACGATATTGGCGATCACCCGGTCGCCATTGGGCGCGACGGCGGCGAAATCGTGCCACGCGTCGTACATCGCCGGGCGCGCCAGATCGTTCATCGCCGCATCGACCACCACCCAGGGATGGACGGCGCCTTCCTTGACCCGCACCACCCGCGTGACCAGCACGCCGGTGTTGCCGGTGATCACCCGGCCGGGTTCGAACATCAGAGTCACGCCCCAGTCGGCGGTCACCCGCGCCACCATCGCGGCATAGTCGGCGGGCTGCGGAAACACGTCGTCCGCCTTGTAAGGCACGCCGACCCCGCCGCCGAGATCCATGTGGGTTACCGCATGACCATCGGCACGGATCGCGCGCAGCAACCCGCCGACTTTGCCGAATGCCGCCTCCAGCGGGTCAAGGCTCGACAACTGGCTGCCGATATGCAGCGCCAGGCCGCGCATCATCAGGCCGGGTTCGGCCGTCAAGCGGGCATAGATCGCCGCGGCGCGGTCAAATGGCACGCCGAACTTGTTTTCCGCCTTGCCGGTGGAAATCTTGCCGTGGGTGCCGGCATCGACATCGGGATTGACGCGCAGCACGCAGGTCGCCGTGCGCCCCAGCCGCAAGGCGATCTCGGCCAGTTCCAGCCCTTCTTCGGCGCTTTCCAGATTGAACTGGCCGATCCCGACTTCGAGAGCGCGGACCAGTTCGGCCTGAGTCTTGCCGACCCCGGAAAAGACGATCTGGTCGGGCGCCATCCCGGCCGCCAGCGCACGTTCCAGCTCTCCACCGGAAACGACATCGGCGCCATAGCCTTCGGCCGCCAGCACTTTGAGCACCGCCAGATTGGGATTGGATTTGACAGCAAACGCGATCCGCACCGCCGGCAGGATCGCCAGCGCATCGCGAAACACGCGGGCATGGCGCGTCAGCGTGGCGCGCGAATAGACATAGACCGGGGTGCCCACGGCATCGGCAATACGCGGCAGCGCCACAGCCTCGGCATGGAGCACGCCGTTGGAATAGTCAAAATGGTCCATCGCAGCAGGCTTTCAGAATCAATCAGTGTGCCGGGGGAAGGTCGAACGGGTCGTCCGCGCGTTCTTCGGAGCGGACGCGGACATCGACGTTGCGTTCAGGTTTCACTTCGACCGGCGGCTTGAGCAACTGGTCGGCGTTGGGCCGATAGCCGCTGCCATAGGGCGCGGGTGGCAGGCTATGCCCGGACAGCGGTCTGAGCACCCGGCGATTGCCGCATCCGGCCAGCGCAAGCGTGGCCATCAGGGCAATCGGCACCGTACGGATCAGCGTCGAACGGGGCAACATGTCAGTCCTCCAGACCCAAAACGCGGCGCGCCTCGGCCACGCGGTGTTCGACTTGCGCCGGGGCGGTGCCGCCATGACTGGCGCGCGCCGCGACCGAGGCTTCAACCGACAGCGCAGCATAAACCCGCGCGTCGATGCGCCCATCGATCGCCTGCAATTCGTCCAGCGGCAACTGGTCCAGCGCGATGCCCCGGCTTTCGGCCAGCCGCACCGCCGTGCCGGTGATGTGGTGCGCCTGGCGGAACGGGATGTCGGCCTGCCGCACCAGCCAGTCGGCCAGATCGGTGGCGGTGGCATAGCCCAGTTCGGCCGCCGCGCGCATGCGATCGGTGCGGAACCGTGCCTCGGCCACCATCCCGGTCATCGCCGCCACCGACAGCGCCAACAGGCTGGCGGCTTCGAACACCGGCGGCTTGTCGTCCTGCATGTCCTTGGAATAGGCCAGCGGCAGGCCCTTCATCGTGATCATCAGCGCGGTCAGCGCGCCGACGATCCGCCCGGAATGGCCGCGCACCAGTTCCGCGGCGTCGGGGTTCTTTTTCTGCGGCATGATCGAACTGCCGGTCGACAGGCTGTCGGGCAGCACGACGAAACCGAACGGCTGGCTGGCCCAGATGATGAATTCTTCGGCCAGACGCGACAGGTGCAGCGAAATCTGTGCCGCCGCCATCAGGAAATCGAGCGCGAAATCGCGGTCCGACACCGAATCGAGGCTGTTCGCGGTCGGCCGGTCGAAGCCCAGCGCAGCGGCCGTGGCATGGCGGTCGATCGGAAAGCCGGTGCCGGCAAGCGCCGCTGCGCCCAGCGGGCATTCGTTCATCCGCACCCGCGCATCGGCCAGCCGCGACCGGTCGCGCCGGATCATTTCGTAATAGGCCAGCAGATGGTGACCGAGCGTGACCGGCTGCGCCGTCTGGAGGTGGGTAAAGCCTGGCATGATCGCGGCGGCGTGTTCGCCCGCCCGGGTGACCAGCGCGACTTGCAACGCCTGCAACCCGGCATCGGCCTCGTCGATCGCATCGCGCACCCACAGGCGAAAATCGGTCGCGACCTGGTCGTTGCGGCTGCGCGCGGTGTGCAACCGCCCGGCGACCGGCCCGATCAGGTCGGCCAGCCGGCTTTCGGTGGTCATGTGGATGTCTTCAAGGTCCCAGTCCTCGGGCACGCCCTGTGCGGCATATTCCGCCGCGACCTGGTCGAGCCCGACCGAAATCGTCGCGGCATCCCCGGTTGATACGATGCCGGCGGCGCCCAGCATCGCGACATGCGCCTTTGACGCGGCGATGTCCTGCCTCCACAGTGCCTTGTCGAACGGGATCGAGGCATTTATCTCGCGCATGATCGCCGACGGGCCGGCAGCGAACCGACCGCCCCACATCTGATTGGAGCCCGAATTGCCGCTCATCTCGTTTCGTTTGCCTCTGGTGGTTGCGCTGACCGGATTGTGCCTGTCGGCGTGCGATAGAGAGCCCCACGCGCCAGCGCAACCGCAGAGCAGCGCCGCTGCCGCCGCCAGCGATGCCGGTGAAGGGTTTGTCGGCAGGATCGACCGCAGCCACAAGGGGTCGGCGCTGCCACAGGCGACAGTGACAGACCCCGGCGGGGCAAAGCTGACGATCGCCAGCCTGAAGGGCAAGCCGGTGCTGATCAACTTGTGGGCGACCTGGTGCGGGCCGTGCGTCAAGGAATTGCCGACGCTTGATGCGCTGGCGGCGCGTGACGCCGGAAAGCTGGCGGTGGTCACCGTGTCGCAGGATTCGGGCCAGCCCGACAAAGTCAAGGCCGCGCTGGCGGACCGTCATCTCGACCATCTGCACCCCTGGCTCGACCCCGACAACACGCTGGCGTTCTTTTTCAATTCGGGCGAATTGCCGACCAGCGTGCTGTTTGATGCGCAAGGCCGCGAAGTCTGGCGCATGGTCGGCGCACACGATTGGGTCGGCGCCGACAGCAAAAGTCTGATCGCGCCCGCATTGCCGTAACGGAAAGCGGAATTCGTCGGATTTCGCGGGCGCGCGCGCGTGCAAATCCCCTTTTCGTCGCGCCGCCAATCCCCTAACCAGCCGATTAAATGGAGTCGGGAGCGAGCGTGCGGATGGAGCAGGAGGCAAGTCAGGACGTGGCGGGAGCGCTGTCGCTGACGCAACTCGCCCACCGGCTGGAGCAGCGCGGCGACCATTTCCACCTGCATGGCGCGGCCGGCTGGATGCAGGGGCGCACGATGTATGGCGGCGCATCCTCGTTCATCGCCTATCTCGCCGCCGCCCGCACTTTTCCCGGCTTGCCGCCGTTGCGGGCCGCGCAAATCGGCTTCATCGGCCCGGTCGGGGAAGATATCGAGGCGCGCGTCGCCATGTTGCGCACCGGCAAGAGCGTCAGCCATGTCGAAACGACGCTGTGGTGCGAGGGCGCGCTGGCCCATCGCGCCACCTGGCTGTTCGGCAAGGCGCGCGCCGGCAACGGATACAAGCCCGCCGACCGGCTGGAGTCCCTGGCCCCGCCCGAACACGGCGATGCGGTCCTGCCCCATGCAGGTACGCCCGCCTTTATCGATCGCATGGAAGTGCGGCGCGCGGCCGGGCGCGGCGGCGATGGACGCATTGCGGTCCGCCGCTGGGTGCGGCTGCGCGAACGCCAGGGGCTTGACGGTCAGGCCGGACTGGTCGCGATCGGTGACGCGCTGCCGCCGGGATCGATGCGCGCGATGGAACGCCCCGGCCCGATCAGCTCGATCAACTGGTCGCTGACGCTGCTGGGCCAGGATATCGCCACCCGCGACGGCTGGTGGCTGCTGGAAACCGCGTCGAATTACATGGCCGACGGTTTTTCCAGCGAAACGCTGCGGATGTGGAACACCGACGGAATTGAAGTGATGCGCGGCCTGCAATCGGTCGCGATATTCGGATAAGACACGCCCGCGCCTGCGGGCAGGAGAGGATGCACGATGGATCTGGCGAACCCGGCTGATCATGGCTTTGATCCCGCGCGCCTGGCGCGGATCGCCGCGTTTGTCGAACGCGATTATGTCGGGCCGGGTCGCTTCCCCGGCGCCGACATCCTGGTCGCGCGCGACGGCGTGCCGGTCTGGCGCGCGACAATGGGCCGGATGCGCGCCGACGGCATGCCATGGGCAACCGATGCGATCTGCCGCATGGCATCGATGACCAAGCCGATCGTGTCGGTCGCGTTCATGATGCTGGTCGAACAGGGCCTGATTGCGCTCGACGACCCGGTCACCAAAGTGGTGCCCGAATTCGACGGCCTGCGGATTTATGCCGGCGGCGGCGGCGAAGCGCCGTTCACGCCGGGCCCGCTGGCCTCGCCGATGCGCATGGTCGATCTGCTGAGCCACCAGTCGGGGCTGACTTACGGCATCCAGAATCGCAACAATCTCGATGCCGCCTATCGCAAGGGCCGCCTCGACGGGCACCCCGGCCTTGCCGGAAACGACGCGTTCATCGCCGAACTGGCCCGGCTGCCATTGTCATTCGATCCCGGCACGGCATGGCAATATTCGGTTGCGGTCGACGTGCTGGGCGTGATTGTCAGCCGGCTGAGCGGACAAAGCCTTGGCGGGTTTTTGAAAGACCGGATTTTCGATCCGCTGGGCATGGTCGATACCGGATTTTTCTGCCCCGCCGACAAGGCGCACCGGCTCGCCGATGGCTGGATGCATGTGCCCGGCGGCACGCCAAGACTGTTCGACCCGGCGGATACATCGGGCATGCTGCGCGAACCCCGCTTTGAAAGCGGCGGCGGCGGGCTGGTCTCGACGCTGGAAGACTATCACCGGTTCTGCCGCATGCTGGTCGGGCGTGGCGCCGCCGATGGCGCGCGGCTGATCAGCCCGGCGACGCTGCGGCTGATGACCGCCAACCATTTGCGCGGGGCAAACGGTGCGCCCGCCGATCTGCCCCAGGTTGCGCGCGCGCTGTTCAGCGATCCGAAACAGGCCGGCACCGGGTTCGGCCTGGGTTTTGCAGTGACGATCGATCCGGCGCGCACGCTGACGCCGGGCAATGCCGGCGAATTCTTCTGGAGCGGCATCCATTCGACCAAGTTCTTTGTCGATCCGGTCGAAGGGCTGTCGGTGGTGTTTCTGACCCAGGTGATGCCCAGCGTGGTGTTCCCGATCCGCGAACAGTTGAAAACCCTGGTCTACGCCGCGCTGATTGAGTCGAGGGTTCACTGACGTGAACGCAGACCTCCCGCACCGCCTCGGTCCGCGAGGTCTGAACCATGACTTCAGTGCCTGAACATTGTCGAGAGGAGCCACAATATGTCCGACCCCATCCAAGGCGCACGCGAACACATCGAGGCGGCACGCAAGGCCGCGGCCGTCATCGATGACATCCCCGCCCAGACACCGCTGATCCCGGTCAACGCGGTCGGCGTGATCGGTGCCGGGACAATGGGCGGCGGGATCACGATGAATTTCCTGACCGCCGGCATTCCGGTGACCATTGTCGAAACCAGCCAGGAAGCACTCGATCGCGGCGTGGCGACGATCCGCCGCAATTACGAAGCGAGCGTCAAGCGCGGCAAGATGGAGGCCGCCCACGCCGAACAGGCGATCGGGCTGTTGACGCCGACGCTCGATTTCGCCGCGCTGGCATCTGCCGATCTGGTGATCGAGGCGGTCTATGAAAGCATGGACGTCAAGAAAGAGGTGTTCGGTCGGCTCGACACGATTGCCAAGCCCGGCGCGATCCTGGCCAGCAACACCAGCTATCTCGACGTCGATGACATCGCCGCGATGACCAGCCGCCCGGCATCGGTGCTGGGCACGCATTTCTTTTCGCCCGCCAATGTCATGAAACTGCTCGAAGTCGTGCGCGGGCGCGCGACCGGCGCTGCCGAACTGGCGACGGTGATGGCGCTGTCGGTGCGGATCGGCAAGATCCCGGTGGTGTCGGGGGTGTGTCACGGCTTTATCGGCAACCGCATGCTGACCCCGCGTCAGGCCGCCGCGCACGAGCTGATCATGGAAGGCGCAAACTATTGGGACGTTGATGAAGCGCTGCTCGAATTCGGTTTTCCGATGGGGCCGTGGCAGATGGCCGATCTGGCCGGGGTCGATATCGGCTGGCACCGCGACCCGACCCGGATCGAATCCTTGCGCGATGCCCTCTGCGCGGTCGGCCGCTGGGGGCAAAAGACCAAAAAGGGCTTCTACGACTACGACGACAATCGCCAGCGCACGCCGTCGGACGAAGTCAAGGCGATCATCGCGCAATTCGCCGCCAAAGCGGGTAAAGCGCAGCGTGCGATCGGCAAGGACGAAATCCGCGAACGCCTGCTGTACCCGATGATCAGCGAGGGCGCGCTGATTCTGGCCGAGGGCATTGCCCAGCGCGCGGGCGATATCGATACCGTCTGGCTGAACGGCTATGGCTGGCCGGCATGGACCGGCGGGCCGATGTACTGGGCCGATCATATCGGGCTGACGACCGTGGTCGACGGCCTTACGCGCCATGGCCAGCCGGTCGCGCCCTTGCTCGCCGCCAAGGCTGCGGCAGGCGAAACCTTTAACTGAGATGGCAGCGCCAGTCCTCAGCGTCGCGGATATCGTGGCGGCGGATTTCATTCCGCTGCCCACGATCCTGTCCGCCCATGCCGCGCGGCGCGGGCCGGCGATCGCGCTGGCCGACGAACGACGGCGGATCAGTTGGGCGGACCTCGACGCGTTGACCGAACGGTTGGCCGCCGGATTGCAGGCGGCGGGCGTGGTCCCGACAGAGCCGGTGGCGATTGCCGCGACCAATTCGGTCGAGGCGGCGCTGGCCTTCACCGGGATCTTGCGCGCGGGCGGTGCGGCGGCGCTGCTGACATCGAGCGCCGCGGGCGACACGGTGATGGCGATGCTGCACGACAGCACCGCGCGCGTGCTGTTCCTCGATCAGGCGATCGCCGACAAGATTGCCGATCTGCCGTCTCCCGACGGCGTGATCCGCGTCGCGCTCGATGACAGCGAAGCCGGCATACCGCTGTCGCAATGGTTGCCGCCGGTCGGCACCCGCGCCGCGCCGGTGACCATCGCTGCGCAGGACCCGTTCAACATCATCTATTCGTCGGGGACGACCGGCAGCCCCAAGGGCATCGTGCAAAGCCACAAGATGCGCCACGAATATGCCCGGCGCAATCTGGCCGGCGGCTATGGCGACGACACCTGCACGATCTGTTCGACCCCGCTCTATTCCAACACCACGTTGGTCAGTTTCTTTCCGACGCTGGCGGGCGGGGGCAAAGTCGTGCTGATGGGCCGGTTCGATGCGCGCCGTTTCCTCGCCCTGTCGCAGGCCGAACGCGTGACCCATGCCATGCTGGTGCCGGTGCAATATCGGCGGATCATGGAACTGCCCGATTTCGACGCGTACGACTTGTCGTCCTATGTGCTCAAATCGTGCACCTCTGCGCCGTTTCCGGCGTGGTTGAAGGCCGACGTGCTCAAACGCTGGCCCGGCGGACTGATCGAAGGCTATGGCATGACCGAAGGCGGTGCGACCACGATCCTGGTTGCGCACGAATTCCCCGACAAATTGCACACCGTCGGCCGCGTCACCCCCGGCCATGTGATGAAGATCATCGACGAGCAAGGCCGCGAACTGCCGCAGGGTGAAATCGGCGAAATCGTCGGCCATTCGCCGATCATGATGAACGGCTATCACCGCCAATCGGCCAAGACCCGCGAAGTCGAATGGTTCGATGACCAGGGGCGCCGTTACATCCGCCACGGTGATGTCGGCCGGTTCGACGAAGACGGCTTTCTGATCCTGCTGGACCGGTCGAAGGACATGATCATTTCGGGCGGGTTCAACATTTTTCCAACCGATCTCGAAGCGCAGCTGGTGTGCCAGAGTGCGGTTCGAGAGGCGGCTGTGGTCGGTGTGCCATCGGACAAATGGGGCGAAACCCCGTTCGCGGTGGTGGTGCTGGCCGATCCTTCCGCCGATCCCGCCGCGATTCTGGCCGAGGCCAATGCGCATCTTGGCAAGACGCAGCGGATCAGCGGCATCGCCGTGATCGACGAACTGCCGCGCAGCCCGATCGGCAAAGTGCTCAAGCGCGACTTGCGCGACCGGTTCGGCGGCAATCCGATAACCCAGGCTCTACCTTGAGAAGGACACTCAGACATGCGTGATGCAGTAATCGTATCGGTTGCACGGACCCCGATCGGGCGCGCCTACAAGGGCGCGTTCAACGCCACCGGCGGGGCCACTTTGGGCGCGCACAGCTTGCGCGCCGCAGTCGAACGCGCCGGGATCGAAGGGGGCGAAGTCGATGACGTGGTGTGGGGCGCCGCGCTGCAACAGGGTGCGCAGGCCGGCAATATCGGCCGCCAGGTCGCGCTGCGTGCCGGGCTGCCGGTGACGGTGTCGGGCCAGTCGATCGACCGGCAATGTTCGTCGGGGCTGATGACCATCGCCACCGCGTCGAAACAGGTGATCTTCGACCGCATGGACGTGGTCGCGGCGGGCGGCCAGGAACTGATCAGCGTGGTCCAGACCAAGGAGATGCGCGTCCAGCCCGATCCTGAATTGTATGCCATGCATAAGGCAATCTATATGCCGATGCTGCAGACCGCCGAAGTGGTCGGTGCGCGCTATGGCATCAGCCGCGCGGCGTGCGACGCCTATGCGCTGCAGTCGCAGCAACGCACCGCCGCCGCGCAAGCCGCCAACCTGTTTGCCGACGAAATCGTGCCGGCCAGCGCCAGGATGGCCGTCGCCGACAAGCAGACCGGCGAAATCAGCCACCGCGACGTCACGCTGACCAAGGATGAAGGCAACCGCCCCGAAACCACACTCGAAGGGCTGGCTTCGCTCAAATCGGTGCTGCCCGACGGCATCGTCACCGCCGGCAACGCCAGCCAGTTGTCGGACGGGTCGGCTGCGGTCGTCATCATGGAGGGCGCGGTCGCCGCGAAAAAGGGCCTGACCCCGCTCGGCCGCTACCTCGGCATGGCGGTGGCCGGCACCGAGCCCGACGAAATGGGCATCGGCCCGGTCTTTGCCGTTCCCAAACTGCTCGGTCGGTTCGGGCTGACCGTTGGCGACATCGGCCTGTGGGAACTGAACGAAGCCTTCGCCGTGCAAGTGCTCTATTGCCGCGACCGCCTGGGCATTCCCGACGACCTGCTCAACGTCAACGGCGGCTCGATCTCGATCGGGCACCCCTATGGCATGACGGGCGCACGCTGCTCGATCCACGCCTTGCTCGAAGGCAAGCGGCGCGGTGCCAAATACGCCGTCGTCACCATGTGCGTCGGCGGCGGCATGGGCGCGGCCGGGCTGTTCGAAATTTTCTGACCAAGATGCGTCGGGCGGGGTGATCCTGGTCATCCCGCCCGGGTGCGGCGTTGGGGGGGTTACTCCGCCCCCGCCTCGACTTTGCCCGGCCTTGCGGCAAAGCCCTGCATGCCCATCCACCATTGCAGGGCGATAATGCCGCCTTTGGCCGGTTGCAGCAGGCTGATCAGCATGGTCACGGCCAGTGCCACGGCGATCAGCATGGTGGCCCACATCGGGATCAGGACGGCGCTGCCAAGCAGGATCATCACCGGGGCCATCAGATGGCCGGTGACGATGATCGACACATAAGGCGGAAAATCATCGGCAGCGTGCAGCGTCCAGTCCTGTCCGCACAGCGGGCAGCGTTCGACCGGTTTCAGAAATTTCACAAACAGGTGCGCCCCGCCGCAACGCGGACAACGCCCGACAATGCCCCGCCGCATCGCTCCCCACAGCGAACGCGGCAGATCGATCGTCATTTGTCCTTGTCCGCAAACGGGTTCTTGGCGCTGCGCAACGTCAGACGGATCGGCACCGCGTCGAACCCCAGTTCGCGGCGAATGCCGTTGACCAGATAACGGCGATAGCTTTCGGGCAATTGGTCGAGCCGCGTACCGAACAGGATAAAGCCCGGCGGGCGGGTCTTGGCCTGGGTGATATAGCGCAACTTGATCCGCCGGCCACCGGGGGCAGGCGGTGGATTGGCACTGAGCGCCGCATCGAACCAGCGGTTGAGCGCGGCAGTCGGCACCCGCTTGCTCCAGGCATCGCGCAAAGTGAAGGCGGCGGCGATCATCGCGTCCAGACCCTTGCCGGTGCGTGCCGACACTGCCAGCACGGGCACCCCGCGCACTTGCGCCAGACCATCGTCCAGCGCCGCGCGAATACCGTTATACAACCCGCTCGGGTCTTCGGCAATGTCCCACTTGTTGATCGCGATGATCAGCGCCCGGCCTTCTTCAAGCACGAGCGAGGCAATCTTGAGATCCTGGTGTTCCAGCCCGCGTGTCGCATCGAGCAACAGCACGACGACTTCGGCAAAGTCGACCGCGTGACGCGCATCGGCGACGGCAAGCTTTTCCAGCTTTTCGACCACCAGCGCCTTTTTGCGCATCCCGGCGGTGTCGATCAGGCGCACCGGCCGTGAATCGCCATTGGCGGTGTCATGCCAGGTCCAGTCGACCGCAATCGAATCGCGCGTGATCCCCGCCTCGGGCCCGGTCAGCAGGCGATCTTCGCCCAGGATGCGGTTGATCAGTGTCGATTTGCCCGCGTTGGGCCGGCCGACAATCGCCAGCTTGAGAATGCTTTGCGGGTCGTATTCGGGTTCGTCCTCGCCGCCTGGCTCTGCCTCTTCGCGCTCTCCGATCAACGGCAACAGCGCCTGGAACAGATCGCTCAACCCTTCGCCATGTTCGGCCGAGAAGGCGATCGGCTCGCCAAAGCCCAGCGCAAAGGCTTCGTAGACGCCGTTGTCGCCCGCGCGCCCTTCGGCCTTGTTGGCGAGCAGAATCACCGGCACCGACGATTCGTGCAGATGGCGGCCGATTTCCTCGTCAAGCAGAGTCAGACCGGCGCGCGAATCGATCACGAACAACGCCACGGACGCTCCGGCAAGCGCCGCCTCGGTCTGCATGCGCATGCGACCGGGCAGCGAGGCGGGATCTTCATCTTCCCAGCCAGCGGTATCGATGATGGTAAAGGACAGGCCGAGCAGGTCGACATCCCCGAGTCGACGGTCGCGCGTCACCCCCGGCTGATCATCGACCAGCGCGAGTTTCTTGCCCACCAAACGGTTGAAAAGAGTGGATTTACCGACGTTGGGGCGGCCGATGATGACAACTTGAGGTAACTTTGGGGGGGACATGCGTTGCGCCGTGCCGGTTTGTCGCCGGAAAGGCAAGCAATTGCGGTGGATCGGACCGAGCGCCGGAGCGGTTACATCACGTTAACCCTACCGCGTTGGTTCGCTTTAACCAGCGCTGGTCCATGTCATCACCCATGATGGGACGGATCGCACACAGGACCAACCGCGGGGGACGGGCCGTTTGGCGATGGAGGCTGGCCACCGCGCTGGCGCTGTCGACCCAGATCGTTCCCCACACGGCGCACGCACGACCCTATGGCAATGGTCCGACCACGGACGCCAGCGACGACAGCGATGACGATGACGCCCTGCCCTATCGGCAATGCGTGCCGTTCGCGCGCGAGGTGTCGGGCATCCAGTTGTATGGCGACGCGCTGTCGTGGTGGGACCAGGCCGAGGGTCGCTATGCCCGCGGCCGGTCGCCGCAAGTGGGTGCGGTGATGAGCTTTCGCCCCTATCACGCGATGACGCTGGGCCATGTCGCGATGGTCAGCAAGATTATCGATGACCATACGGTGCTGCTGCGCCATGCCAACTGGTCGCCGATCGACGGGCGGCGCGGCAATGTCGAAATGGACGTGCGCGCGGTGGACGTCTCACCCAACAACGACTGGAGCGCGGTGCGCGTGTGGTACGCGCCGATCGGCGACCTCGGCACCACGCACTGGCCGGTGAACGGCTTTATCTACAAACACAAACCGCGCCCGGGCGAGGAACGCCTCACAGCCCCGACGACAGTGCTGGCCGCGGCCGATGCGCCGCGCAACACGCGCCTGTCGGCACGCGCCCCGGCCAGCCGGGTCGACGCCAGCTTTCTGGCCGGGATCGATGCCGAACCCGCCAGTCAGCCGACCCGCAACTGGCTGATCGCCCGCCCGCAGGCGCGGACCAGCACACGCACGACCGGCGCACCCGCGCTGCGCGATGATCCGATTGGCCGGATCATCGCCGCGCACATGAAACCTGACGCGGGCTGAGCCCCCTTCAGGCGGTGAACGTCTGCCCCGCGAGCGGCATCGCCCGCACCCGTTTTCCGGTCAGCCGTGACACGGCATTGGCCACCGCCGGCGGCACCGCCGGCAGGCCCGGTTCACCGATCCCGCCCATTTTCTCTCCGCTTTCGACAATCCGGGTGTGCACCGCCGCCATACGGTCGGGCCGCAGCACCTGATACATGTCGAAATTGCGCGCGACCGGCATGCCGTCCTTGTACACCGCCTGCTCCACCAGCACCTGGCTCAACCCCAGCGCCGAGGCCGACATGACTTGCGCGGTGACAATCGCCGGGTTGACGATGCTGCCCGGATCGATCGCCTGCCAGATGTCGTGCACTTTGACTTCGCCATCGACGATCGACACTTCGGCAATCGCGGCGGTTTCGGTGCCAAAGGGAGAGGCCATGGCCACCCCGCGCGCGCGGCGCGATCCGTCCGCCGCCAGGTAAGGCCCGGCTTTCCACCCGCCCGACGCCTCGGCCACCGCTTTCAGCAGCGTCGACAGCCGCCGGTTGTCGGCCAGCAAGTGCAGGCGCAACTCGTAGGGGTCCTTGCCGCCCTTGTCGGCGATCTCGTCCAGAAAACATTCGTAAAAGAAATCGTTCATCGAATTGCCGACCGAGCGCCAATACCCCAGCGTGACCGGAGTCTTGACGAAACGCTGGGCAATGCGGCGATGGGGGATCGCATATTGCTTGCCGGTCAGCCCTTCGACCGCCGACCCGTCGAGCTTTTCGCCGCGCTTGTTGGCAATGCCTTCGCCCGGCCCTTCGCAGGCGCTGATCGCCTCGATCGCCAGCGGAAGCCCGTTGGCATCAAGCCCGGCGCGAAACTGCACAACCGCCATCGGACGCAGTGAATCGCGCAGGAATTCCTCTTCGCGCGTCCAGATCAGTTTGACCGGACGACCGACCGCTTTGGCCAGCGCAATCGCCTCTGGATAGGGATTGCCATGGTTGTATTTGAAATGGCGCCCGAAAAACCCTCCAAGCATTGGCGAATGCAGCGTGATCTTGTCGAGCGGCAGGCCGGTGCGCTGGGCGATGTCGGCCGCAAAAATATCGGGCGCCTGGTTGGGCAACCACACGTCGAGCGTTCCGTCAGGATTGAAACGCGCCAGTGTCGACGGCGGCTCCAGCTGCGCATGGTTGAGATACTGGCTCTGGTAGGTGGCCGAAACCACTGTCGCCGCCGTCTCAAGGGCATGCGTGGCATCGCCTGCCGTCTCGGCCAGTTCGCCCGGGCCATCGGTCGCGGCCAGCCGTGCGGCAAAGGCCGGGGTCGAGAAATCCGCCGGCATATAGCGGATAGTGGCCGTTTCGGCCGGTTCCCGCCAATCGACTTCGGCCGCTTCGACCGCGCGGCGCGCATACCAGAACCGTTCGGCAACGACTGCGACCGCGCCAGGCAGAACGTGCACCGAATGCACCCCGGCCATCGCCTTGATCGCGGCCTCGTTGCGGATCGTGCCCGGCTCCAGCCCAAGGCGCGGGGCGTGCTGCACGGCGGCATGCAACATGCCATCGACATGGGCATCGATGGCATAGACCGCCTTGCCGGTCGATTTGGCCCGCACATCGATGCGCGCCACCGGCTTGCCGATCCAGCGGAACTTGCTCTTGTCCTTCAAGGTCACGCTGTCGGGCGCCGGCACCGGCAGGTCGAGCGCCTGCGCCGCAAGCGCGCCATAGCCGAGTTTCCGCCCCGACGCCGCATGGACGACAAAGCCCGGTTCGGTGGTCAGTTCGCCAACCGGCACGCCCAGACGCTGGCTGGCCGCGGTCAGCAGCATCGTCCGCCCGATCGCGCCCAGCCGGCGCATGACCAGATGGCTCGACCGGACCGAACTGCTGCCTCCGGTAATCCGCCGGCCGCGCGGCATCACCTGGAAATCCGGGCCGGTGGCGGCGTTTTCGACCACGAACGTGGTCGGATCGGCATCAAGCTCTTCCCCGACGAGTTGCGCCATCGCCGTAAATACGCCCTGCCCGCCTTCGACAAACGGGCTTTGCAGACGGATCAGGCCATCGGGGCGGATTTCCAGAAACGCCGGCACCCGCGTGCCCGGCACGACCGGGGCTTGCGCCCGCGCCGGCCCGACCGGCAGGCCAAAGCCCAGCACGAATGCGCCCGCCGATGCCCCGGCCGACGCCATCAAAAAGCGGCGACGCGAGATATTGACCGGTGCACCGGTGGGCAGCGCCTGATCTTCGTTCGCGTCTTCAACCGGGGAGACGATCATGCTGCATGTTCCTTTGCGCCGGCCAGATCGTGCACCGCGGCACGGATCGTGGTGTACGTGCCGCAGCGGCACAGATTGGTCATTGCGGCATTGATGTCGTCATCGCTGGGGCGCGCGTTGGCCTTGATCAGCGATGTCGCCGCCATCACCTGCCCAGACTGGCAATAGCCGCATTGCGGCACCTGATGACGCACCCAGGCCTCGACCACGCGTTGTCCGACCGGGTCGGCTTCGATCGCTTCGATCGTGGTAATCGCCTTGCCGACGACCGATTCGACCGGTGTCACGCAAGACCGCGTCACCACGCCATCGATCATCACCGAACAGGCGCCGCATTGCGCAATGCCGCAGCCGTATTTGGTCCCGGTCAACCCGAGGTTGTCGCGGATCACCCACAACAGCGGGGTTTCGCCCTCTGCATCGACACTGCGTATCGCGCCGTTGACCTTTAGCTTGATCATTTCCACAATTCCCGAGACCCGGCGCCGCAAAAGACGCATGCATCGCAATGGTGCGCGGCGCAGGAGACAAGGTCAACGCCCTTCGCGCAGGCAAAGTGACAGGTGCCACGACGGATGATAGCCTGAGCCACAGGTGCGGTTACCCAAGCGAGGTCCGGCATGGCCCTGTTTCCCCTTTTGCCCGTGGCCGCCGCGACGATGGCGGCGTTTTTTGCCGGAGGGCTGTGGTACGGCCCATTGTTCGGCAAGGCTTGGCAGGCCGAACACGGCATGACCGATGGCCAATGGGCAACCGCCAACAAACCGGTGTTGTTCGCAATTGCGCTCGTCTGCGAGGCGATCCCGGCGCTGGCGCTGAGCCAATTGCTCAGCCGCATTCCCCACGATCGCGGCATGACCATGGTGATCGCGCTCGGCGCCGCGATCGGCTTTGGCATTCCCGCCGTGGTGATGAACCACAGCTTTGCGTTGAAATCGTGGACATTGATCGCAATCGATGCCGGGCACTGGCTGTTGGTGTTCGTTGTCATCGGCGGGGTGTTTGCCGCGACGGGCGTCTAGACTTCTCGCCATTCGCCGGGCGCCAGGCCGTCGAGCGTCCAATCGCCGATCTGCCAGCGCACCAGCCGTAAAGTCGGCAGGCCCACCGCCGCCGTCATCCGCCGCACCTGCCGGTTGCGCCCTTCGCGCAACGTCAGGCTGATCCAGCAATCGGGCACGCTTTTGCGAAACCGCACCGGCGGGTCGCGCGGCCACAGGTCGGGTGGCGCAATCCGCTCCGCCTGCGCCGGCAAAGTCGGGCCGTCCTTGAGCATGACGCCGTTCCGCAACTGCGCCAGTTGTGCCTCGTCCGCGTCGCCTTCCACTTGCACGCGATACGTCTTGGCCAGCTTGAACCGGGGATCGGCAATCC
>Ga0116227_10002072_pt1 | contig 45750 bp, 37 predicted proteins | sample S1TSphgellanicum_FD_89693 | JGI IMG/M metagenome (GOLD analysis project Ga0116227, IMG submission 89693) | Host-associated microbial communities from peat moss isolated from Minnesota, USA - S1T2_Fb - Sphagnum magellanicum MG | ecosystem: Host-associated > Plants > Peat moss > Unclassified...
CAAATACAAGATGTTTGATTAAGAATGATGATTTTGGAGAAGTTTTCTATAATTGAACTTTCATCAAGCAAAGATCAAATACAAGATGTTTGATTAAGAATGATGATTTTGGAGAAGTTTTCTGTAATTGAACTTTCATCAAGCAAAGATCAAATACAAGATGTTTCATAAAAACAAGACATTTTGAATTGTGAAATGAAGCAAAGAGATATTAAAAAAAACGTATAGGAAAGAGTGCAATGAAAGAAAATACTAATGAAATTGCAATGAAAGAGTGCAATGGCTGAAGCAAAGTGTAGATGAAGGAAAAGAACAAGTTAGAGAATGTTGTCAATGATGATAGAAAACTTGAATTCTAGCCTGGTACACTTCTACTTGCGTAAAAACAAAGAAAGTGACATTGCAACCAAAGAAAGAAAGAAAGGGACAGGAAGTAAAGCTTCTGGCAAGCAGAAGAAACAGAGAAAGAAGGTGGAGATATTAAGGAAGCAGAAAATGAGACTTGGTTTAGGGTTAGGGCAAGAAGGCGAAAGGCGAAGAAACAAAAAAGCAAAAAGCCAGACATCTTCTAAGATTAGGGCAAGAAAGCGGAAAGAATTTGGAAAGAAGCCAGAAAGATAAAGATGAGGGTAAAAAATTTCAACCAATTCTTTACACCGGAGAAGGTTTCCGTAGGAGGACCTTTCCAAATTCTCAGCCTTGTCACCTTGGCCTATGGTAATATAGTAAACCCACCTTTGTAATTACGCCCTTGGTGTTACCACCCCCCGCTCCCCTCCGCCCTAAATTACCTCGAGTGAACTAGGGTTAAATGTGCAATAGGGTTTGGTTAGGGTTTTGGCGTTCATCCACCACGCAGAAGAGTACAGACGAGGTTGTATCAGAATCCAAGTTTTGTTTCTAAATTTGGACTTTGAGTGAGCGTTTTGTCGAATGGCCAGCGCGTGAAACAGCCGCGTTGTCGCCCACGAAGTTAGCCTTACTGTCGTTCGGCCATGAATTCAGGCGCATTGCAGCCTGTGGAGGAAAGTCCTGAGAACTATGGTGGTGGTTTGTTTTTCTTGGATACCACCCATTGTGTGGTGTGGAAAATTCACACACGCTGCGGAAAAATGTTCGGAGTTTCGTCCATGGTGTGTGTGTTTTCCCGGAAAACCTCCCGGACTAGAGTAGTAGTCGGGGAGTCGGAGAAAACCGACTCGGGGAGTCTTCTTCACGATGGTTGGCAGAAGCTTTGTCGTCTCAGTTCCTTTGTGTTGGAGAGGGAAACTGTACAAAAGAGTGAAGCGGAGCGAGCATCTTTGGTTGTGTTGTTGAAGCTTTGTTCTCCTTTTCCTCCTCTCTTGTTGGAAGATCACGAGAATTTGGGATTGTCAGCGGTGCCAAAAGAAAATTGGTGCTGAATTTCGTGAGAGAGAGAGAGAGAGAGAGAGAGAGAGAGAGAGAGAGAGAGAGAGAGAGAGATGTGGATCTCGAACGGGAAGCATGTCCAGGGATATCAAGAAGAAGGCCCTTTTGGTAGGGTGCAACTATCCAGGCACTGGAAAAGGAGAGCTTACTGGGTGTTGGAACGATGTTCAATCTATGCGTGAAACCCTAATCAACCGTTTCGGTTTCAATCCGCAAGACATTTGGGTGCTCGTCGACGAGCCGCAGCAGTCCCTACAACCTACAGGGGGAGTCGTAAAGTGGTATTTGGAGGAACTAGTTCGCGATGTGCAGGCACGTGATGTTTTGGTCTTCCACTTCAGTGGCCATGGTGTTCAGGTGGGTGTGCAAAATGCAAACTGTAGACCGTAAACCCTATTTCTAGTTTTTCACAGGCTACACTAGACTGCACCCATTTACTACCCATGTCGCTCGGATTCTTTGTGCGCAAAATGCAAACCCTAAACCCTAAGCTAGTAGAGCCTCAAAATTACACTACACTACACCCATGTACTACCTATGTGTCTTGGATTCTTCCTTTTGTCAGCAAAAGGTCTCTAGGATCTTCAGATTCAAGGAACATCTCCACATTCCACTGCTGCACACTATCCAACACTCCTCCTCCCTTGCAAGCGCCTATATCTTTGAAGATGTTACTTCAGTCCCAGTTAGGTCGTAATAGATGATTTATCTCCAACTCACTTGTTTGTGTGTTGGGGTTGGAAAGTCTCGTATAGGACACTAAATTCTGTCACTATTTTTGTTGTCATGCTCAAGCCCATTTTGACATATCTGTAGGGCAATCTTAACATACAGGCCCCAGGTCATGCATTCCTCAATTATCAGTGTTGTGCACCACGAGCTTGCAGTTCAAAATGTCTGTTGAGTTGCAGAACTCTTCGACCTATTTGAACTGCACACACACACACACTCCCTCTCATGCACATGAGCAATTCACCAGCCTTAACAATCAGCTCAAATCATGTAGGTTGCAGAGATAATGCATGGAGATGATTCTGGATATATCATTTACTAATAAGATCTCTAATGTCCAGAGTTTGCTTATTTTGTGCCAGTTACCACCAGAGGGCGAACCTGATGAGACTGGTGCTCATGAGTGCATAATCTTGACTGACAAGAATGTTATCACAGGTTTGCTTATGCCTGCCAACATTATCAGTATTTTTGGTGTTTCTTACAGTTGTGCTAAGAAGTTTCAAACACTAAGAGATTGTACCATTGGATCAGAGCTGCTGAGAAGGTTCCATGTTTTGAGTGCTAGCAGTCTTGGCCAGCTGAGTTCCATCCATTGGCAACTGGGATCCCTTAACCATCTTCCTGAGTTTTATTATGTTCTTGTAAGTCTGCTTTTGATAGATTTCAAGAGCATGTAAGAGATGCAAAAAGATTGTCTAACTGTGCTTGTTCGTCTTTTGATTTTAAGCTATTATATGCTGCCACAGCCAAAGAGGGTTTCCATTCCTTCAGAGTCTTTCCTATTGAAAAAGTAGACAGGAATTTCCTGGATTCTGTGGGTCATTTGATCTTAATTTGTTTAAGCTTGCAGCTTCTCAATTGGAAAGAAAATTGATGGGGATTTTACACACTTTATTTCCAAGAGGATATAACCTAGAAGGCAAGTCAAACAATAGAAGATCTCCTAGGGTACGTAAAGCCTCTGCAATGTTGTGGAGAAAGGGTTGTAAACCTTCCTTTGTTCGTTCTAATAAAAAAGTTTGGGTTCCTGTCAATGTTCATCCCTGTCTCTCTGTAAGTCTTCCTCTCCCTATTTCACCAATTCTTGAGGAGAATGGTTCATCTTCTAATGATGTACAACCAGATCCTAGTTGTAACCCACATCTTTCTTCTCACAGAGTTTGTAGCTACAGAGATTACAAAAGAAGACTGGTTTTTCTTTCTGCTCTTATGTCTTAAGGTAAGTTCTCTATTGCTTTTCTCTCTAAGAATAAAACCATTGGTTTATATGCTTCTGTTGTGGTCTGAGTTTTCTCCTTGTATTCTTCGTATCGACATTAGCCATCCTTTGCGACTCTCTAGAATTTTGAGCCATTTTATTGAAAGAAAAGTTCCTGTCAAGTGCCTGCTTCCTGGCTAAAGATCACATTATCTCAATCTTTGTTTCTTCTCATTTGAATAGTTTACATCTATCTTCCATTCTAAACCTTCCTTCTGTTTTAGATTGTCTTCCTTCCATTGTTGGAAAGTTTTGTTCCCCTCCCTTGGTTGCTTGGAAATATGTTAAGACTTTTGGCAAGAGTTTTTCAGCTATAGGGAGTTGGGAAGGTCTGTTCATGCTACTGAAGTTCATAAAAAATCATGCTCTCTGGTTGTGATTGTAACTGGACCCTATGTTGATTCCCACCATGGTCATTCCTGCAAATCTTGACATCCTCTCAAGGCCTAGTTGGATTGAACTCTTTTCTAGAGGCACAAAGTTCAAAAGAGCTTTATTGTCTCACTTGTCTATTGAAGAAGCTATTGAGAAAGGTCTCAAGAAGTTTGTCAATAAACAGGAAGAACTTCTAGGAGTTCAAGGGATCTTGAGTGAATGGAAAGCCAAAGTTCTTTTGATTGTGCATAAGAGGACCTGTTCTTTCTCTGTGGTTCAATCCTCTTCTAATTTGTTTTTGTCAGTTCCTTTAGGGGATTTGGATTGCCTACAGAGTCTCCAGTGTTCCTCAGTTATTACTTACATGGATAAATGTAGTAATAATTTTGTGTTTGTTTGTTAGAGGTTCTATGTTTTTTCAGTTTTCTTTGAGCTTAATTCCCCAATTGGTACTTATGTGGTCTCTAATCTTGCCCAGTCTGACACCCTGAAATCTCATCTTTCTTTTAATAAGGCTGATAATTTTAGAGGTGGAAAGTGTGGCCTCATCTTCTGTTTCTTTGTGCTGTTTGGAAGTTTCATAAAAATCTGATTAAACCTAGATTTATTTGTGCAGCCAGCTCTACTTCTCTTACTGAAGTTTCTAAGTGGTTTTCTTTCTACAAAGCTATTTTTCCTATGGGCAATGACCTTAGGGTGTTGAAACTTAGGAAAGCAGATGTTCCTTGTGTTAGTAATTGGATTCTAAATGATTCTACAGGAGTAGTGGATTTAATAAAACAACTTAATCTTTCAAGATCGGAAAAAAATTCTCCACTCCTGTTGTAGTCTTTTGATTTCTCAACTCTATACACTAAATTGACCTAATGGATCTAAAAGTTTGTATGAAAGTGCTGATCAATAAAGTGTTTCATTGCATGTTGAAACTTCATCGTTTTAAGACTTTGCTGGTTCAAAGATCTGCTTTGAACTTCAGGTTTTTGTGGTTTGCTTGAAAATCTTCATAGCTTTAAAGTTATGGAGGCTCCAGATTTGATCTCTTGGTTGAATTTCTTGCTAGATAATTTCCTTCTTTCTTTTGGTCATTGTGCTTATAGACAATGTATTGCTATCCCTGATGCCCTCTAGTCAGAAGGATGGGTGCTTTGGTTGTCATTAAGTATTGTTTTTTGTCTTCGAACAGATATTGACTTCCGTGTCCTTGTGGAGAATCTACCTTATGGGGTCGAGTTCACTCTCATAGCCGACAGCTGCCATAGTGGAGGCCTTATTCAACATCTAGAGGAGCAGATTGGTAGTGGCCCTCAATTTCAGCGACCTCCAGATCAGAGCAACTTGGAAACCTCTACTGGGAGTGGCTCATGGTTCCATACTTGGCTTAACAAGGAGCACCAGCAGGTTGGACCTGGGCCATGTGGATATTCAGGAGTACATTGCCAAGGTTACAGTGGATCACATTTTGCTTATGCTGAAGGCAGTAGTGGAAATGATCATGTGGGCACTTATTCTCAACCTCAACTAAGTGTTCTTGAAAAGTAAGAAATCTAACACCCCTCACCTTTCTCCCTTCCCTTTTCCCTGAATAAATCCAATGCACAGCCTTAATAACTTGCAACTTCTTAATCTAACATGGGGTTCATTTTGGTCTTGTATCCTGCAAATTGCTCAAGATTGTCTTCAGACAAAGCAGTCTATAAGGTCTACATGTCTCTCTTCACATTCCCCGCTCTGTTGTTTTTTCAGGTGATCCTGAGGGCCCTTTGGCTTCTAACATACATTTCTCTTAATTTCCGGTTTCCCCCCAATGTTCTGCCATAAACAGTAGAATTGGGCTAAGTTATTGCTCATATGGCATTTTTGAGGCTTGAGGGTTAGGAGTTCTTCTCACTCATCCAGATGAAACAGGAGTCATTCAATAAAATCAACTGAACTTGTCTACTTTGTCTGTGTTTTAATTCACCAACAGGCACAGAATGTACTGTCGTACATCCCGACAAGCTAGTTCTCGCTTGGTAAAGAAGTGTCTGACAGTGGACATGTTCATTGGAATGCTGAGCCAGCGTACACACCGTCAAGTGGAAGTTGGCAACATCCGGGCAAATCTCTATGACCTGTTTAAAGATGATGCTAGCATCATGGTCAAGAGTTTTGCAAGAAATATAATCTTGAAATATAACCTCCAGGTTTTCGTGCATCCCTTTTTACCTGTGTTTCTGATGTGGCTGTCCAAGGTGAGTTTGAAGTTTCCACTCTTGAGTTGGTGGAGAATGTGTTTGTAAGGCTGTAGAATGACTGTAATGTTGTGACAGCTTGGATAGAGCAAGAGGGATCCTGCCACCTTAGCTTGAAGCCATGCTGTCTTGAGCTTTTGAAGAGGCATACCAAACTCAGGATGAACAGCTGCATTCACAGTTCTAGAACATGTCAACAGTCTTCATCTAACACCAAATGTTCAAAGGAACTGTTTGGAATTGCTTTTTTTTGTGCATGCTACACATGCTAGTGATGTGTCTGATGATGCTACACTTAGTAGTCCTTTCTAGTCATTTGGTCTTTTTTCTGGAGTGACCCAAGAGCTTAGTCAACACCCAAGGCCTTGCATCTGTAGTTGGATTACATCTAGTACATGTCCCAATTACAAGTTGAGGAGAACTTGACCCAAATGTACCATCCTACTGCCTTTTCTCTAGTCCCCTTCTCTTGACTTGGGTTCACTGAGCACAAGGTGACAGTTGCTGCCAAGTCTTAAATGAGACATATTGTCTTCCAATTGGAGTTACTCTTTTTTTGTTGGTTCATCTATTGCTTCAAGAAGTTTGACCTCAGCATTTGGTTATGTGGGCAGGAAGACAACATGTTGAACACAACTGGCAACTTGGCTGCTCAGTTCCTCAAACAGAGACTGAAGGATGAAGGTAGGACTTACGCGAGGCCAGCATTTGCAGCAGTGCCGCAGTCTCTTGATACTGCAGCTTTTGATAATAAGTGTGTTCTGATCAGTGCTTGCCAGTCATATGAGGATGCTTTTGACTTCGGACAAGGCTATGGAATCCTCAGCAATGCAATTCAGACCATATTGAGGCAACACAGAGACCCGATTGACAATTTCCGCTTGGTTCTGGCTGTAAAGACTCTGCTTAAGAATCAGGGGTTCCCTCAGCATCCCGGCCTGTATTGTGGTGCCAAGAAGGCCGATTCTGTATTCATTTGCTATTAGAGATCTCTCTAAATTAGCACATACCCAGATTCTAATTGTGAAGGATTTCCCATGTGGCAGTGTCCTACTGTCACAACAGTGGATGACTTACATTTGTTGATTAGCACATTTATAGGGGAGAAAAAAAATTAGTTATCAAGAAGCATTGTTGCAAGTTGTGGATCCCAACATAAGAGCTAAGCATGAAAAAAATCCATACAAGCTGTGCTCAGTCTGCATACTATGGATTCATCACAAGGAACTGATTCAGGAGATGTGGGTAGATGGGTCAGAAGTCAGAACTGTGCACTTGATGCCATCTGCTGGTGACTATAAGTCTATTAGAGAGATTCCCCCTGGAGATGTCCCTTGAAGGGTTCCTTGTGGCACATTTGTACTGTAAATGAAAGGACATGAAAGTTGATTGGCAGTCCATGTTTCTCTAACTCAAATCAATGCTGAACATTTTGATATCATGAGACAAGTCACTGCTCAAAGGTTGTTTCCAGTTGTTGCAGCAACCAGGGGTTTCAGGTTTCAGCTGCTTCATAAATGGAGAATCCAGTTGGAATTCATGATATGGGCAACCATAGTACCTGCATCGAAGCCTCTCCAACAGGTAGGTATTTCCCTTCTGTATATGATGATGCCTTCTGAAAATGAGCATGCATGGCACAGAATGTTTGAAAGGTTTCAGGAAAGGGTTTCTGATGGTTTGGTAGAAGCTTCTTGTTCTCAAAAGCAGAAGGATCAATTCCCTTGCTTGTGGATCCCTAAAACCTAATTAGGAAAAATATTGTCATGGAGATCTAACAGTTACCTACTGGCAAACGGGTAGGGCATGGCAGATTTTGCCAGGTAATCACTCAGTGTGTGAGGCCGGTAAAGGTGTTCCCTTGTTGAAAGATCTGTAGTATCTCATGAAATTGTTAGGTAGGTTGTAAGTTGGGATAAGTAGGTAGGGAATGACAAAATTGGCCATCATGACCAATTCTGCTATTTGAGAAGGCCTGGAAACTTGCTGAATCAGGGGAGACCTTTCAGTATATCTTAGAATACTGTTCCCTTGCTTGTGGATTTCTAAATCCTCATTAGAAAAATAAAAATAAAAATTGCCTCTTGCCATGAAATTTGGGCAAGCTGGGCAAAGGGCATTGGTTTTGTTTTCTCAACTACAATTGGAAGGGGTGGAGATGCACTAGTGTGTCTGTGCTTGAAATGGTTGGGTGGTGTATTGAAGAGCAAATTGTTCCAAAGTTACTGCAATTGAGGGTGCATGGGGAGTGGATGGAGAGTGTTGGACAGGATGGTTCAATGTCATGGGTTCTCTTGGACTGCCATGCTTGGAGATGATGCAAGTGCATGGCCTCACAAAAGAATGTCTTGGTCATTTTGACCAGATCTGTTTAGATTCCATTTTGGTTTATTTTGACCTTGTAGTCATGCTGGCCTGCATTCCTTCGAATCCATGAGAGTGGTTTACATGATTTTCTGCAAGCAGTTGAGCATGATACCTGCATGGGGTGATCATCTTGTCATGCTGGCTGCCTGCACAGAGGAAGGATTTGATTAGTACTATCTCCTAAACTAAATGCTTTGTTTGGGGGGCGGAGGGGGTATTCCTTGGTTGGTATTATCAGAGTTCATTTTAATGTGGAGATGGAAGAAAAAAAACCATTATGAAACAATAAGATCTTGAATGGGGTCCTTGATATAACACAAGCTTTACATGTTTTCTTAAATCCTTGCTCCTACAGGCAGGTTGGATTTCATTGCAGATGCTAAAGTACAGAGGCCAGAAAGGGGTATGAGGAGACATCTGGGGTGAACCTGGCTCAATTTCAGGATGATGCTCAAATGGATCATCCAGAAGTATATTAAGCCAAATTTGACAATATTCAAAGTATGAAAGTAGAAAATCTTAAGCACCGTCTCATATTGTAAGCAATTGTGACCCAAAAAATAAAATAAAATGTATTTTTGGAGGTTTTCCATTTTTAAAAAAACAGAGAATTTATGATGGAATAATCTTTTTGTAAAAAATATTTTTTCTGCAAGATGGCAAAAATTTGCCACCCAAAAAATCACTGCCTCTGAGGCAGAAATTTTAATTGAGGGAAAGGCACCCTACATACACACTAGAGAAATTCTACTGGTTCTGTATGTACTATGGAATGGTCAAGCTGCTGCCCATTATGTTGGGCAAGACGCCAAGTGAGAGCCTGTTAGGACAAGACACCCCAACATACATAATGGGCAAGGGTGAGACCATTCCATGACATGAACGTCCACGGTGACAAATTCCATATTTTATAATAAAAAAAAGCTCAAAAAACACAATTTTGTCATTATTACAAGTGTATAATCATCACCGGAAGTTGATGGCATATAATGGGTTCAAGAAAATGACATAATCTGCCATTCCAGACGTTGTTAATGGTATGGTGAAGGGACCATCATTGCAATTTGCTTATTAACAAAACACTTATTATTCCCTTATTGCTGCACACTATTGTTCCCTACCCTTGCACACCAAAAACCCTACTGGGTATTGTGCATTGGTGCCATTCCCTATCCTTCTTGCAAAGCAGCACTTGTGTTCCTGCAAATGAAATACTGATCTTAAACCCTAAAACCTAAACCTATAAAGTGTGCAAGGTCTTGGTGTGCAATGAAGGAGTGTTATGATGGGGGGTTTTTTTTTTTAAAGCCTGTGCAATGAGGACTGCAACCAAGAATGTGATCATTGAATAAATGGAAAATAATGAAGTCAAAATTATATCACTTTTGTGTAGCCACATTTTTTCACCTAAAGATCATACTTGGGCTCCACGACTGCTTGCTACACACTACCGGTGACAATTTTCCTTCTTTATTATGTTCCCGAATGATCATCAATAATTCATCATTATTATTTAGGTCAATGTCAAATTGAATTTCAATTAATATAAATATCATGGACATGAAAATGTGCATGTTAATTTGCCATTTCATATCCTTGTTGGTGGATAGGGAAAGAGGTGAAATAGTTATAAAGATAAGAGACAGTTATTAAGAAAAGAGTGAGATAGTTAAGCTTGAAAATGAAGTGGTTATATTTGGAAATGTTTCGGGTTTAAGGTTTTTAGGGTTTGACAATATGACTGGTCAAACTCATATTGTCAGCCTACCAGCTTGCACTAACATATACACACATGCATGTCAAAATGATCCACATGAAAATAATCATAAAATTTGCATGGAAAATGGGTTCAAACCAGTATTGACCGGGTATCGCAATTTCAAAAGAAATCAGTTGGGTCTGTATATCTAATATCTTGAGGGATCTACTACCAGCATAGTTGAGAATTGGCCTTACAAACATTATTAGATCATGAAAAAACTAATAATTATAATGAATTAAAAATAATTATAATTCAAATAATTCAAATAATTTGTAGAAACTGACCCACAAACATTTGGATATTCATAACTCAATCATGTCACAAGACAAATGTTCTTGCACACATCAAATACCATATCAAATATTTTGACTATTGGTGTAACATTTGTTAGTAACAATAGTTATGATTTTTGAAATTGAATACCCATCAATATCAATATTGGACTCATGTTTCATGATGACATTTCACCTTCATTGAAATGGCAGATCGTCACATATGGTTTTATTAATTTTATTTTGTAGTTTTGAGAAAAAAATGAAATGAAATGAAATGAAATAAATAAATAAAACCATTTGAGGAAAAGGATTAAGAGAAAAGCAATGAATTTCTTTAGTTTTAATTGGGGTTTTAAAATGTACATAGCGCAATTCATTAATCGAATGTCGTCAACACAATCACCAACCATCCTCCAACAAGCTTTTCAATTATAATTTTTAAAAAAATCTCTATAGGCATGAACCCCACATTTGCAACAAATATGAAATTTTTTATCAAGTTGTTTTTTTGGGGATTTGCAGTAGACACCTACTACAAAGGGGCGACTATACCTTCAATGTTAAAAAGATAAAAATGTGTTCACATGCACACTAGCCAATGTTCCAATGATCTAGAACCTCTTGCTTTATGCCTTCTTTTGGGCATAACTAAATTATCATTCATGATTGAAAACCTATAAAGGTGAAAGATGTATTTTATAAATTGCAATAAGTACAATTCCCCACAATTATTGATAACCAAGGTTTAGTCAATTGTAGGTAATGAACCAACATACATTCTTAAGAAATAACATGAATTGCAATTTATGTCTTTGAATTAACCAATTTTGTAACACCACTCTAGTTCAACATTTTATTTTTTTCAAGTTTTCTTAAGTAGCCTAGGTGGCTACTTATGCTCAATATACTTCTAACTAGTGGCAGCCACATGTGATTCAAGGGGTGAATTATAGCTAGTTACTTGGGTTTAGAAGGGGACGAACATTGGGTACTAAGTTAAGTGTTGGGTGCAGAACTTGTAGCTACACAATTCTAGGCATGGTAAATTATGCATATGATCACATTCAATTGGTACTACGAAAATTGACAATCACATTGAAATTGTGATAAAAAAAATTGGCACCCAAATCATGAAGTAACCAGTATTTAGACACCCAAAGCCAAAACCAAGTAGAATATCAAGATAACTTTGTTTTATTTGTTTTGGTGTAACAAACTCAATACTAGGTGCCTTCAACATTGTCTTTCCTAATGGAATTGAACCTTGATCATTATGGACCTTGTTCACTCCAATAGCAAAGTACCTACTTAGAAAAACATAAGTTAGAACATATAGCATGCATATTAAAAAACTTGTAACTATGTGGATTAACAAAATGAAAAATCCAAGGTAATCAAAACCATACAAACAAATGCAAAGGCTCAAGCATCCAATCTAAGGCCCTTTTTTTCCATATTCTAAGTTTTGATTGTAGTATCAAACGGAAATGTTTCAAGGATAACTTTTTTGGGTGCACACATGTGCATAGATCTAAGTGCATTGTCAACCTACTTCTCAACTTTTTTCCCACAAAGTTCAAGGCACCAACCATCTTCCACATATTGATGATTAAGTCGATCTCTCTTTAGTGGGGGTCCTTATAAGATTATGTTGTATGTTGTGCGGGCAATTTATAACAATTATATTATGTTATTTGTGATCGGTGCTTTAAAGGTTGGCATATGGAATATTTTATCACAACCCTAGCCTTAGGCTTGCGACCAAAGCAAAGACATAAAAAAATGTGGGCCAAAAGTGCAACTTAGGAGTTGCATTTGCACTTTTAGAAATGTGAGGGAATGAACCTACACACTCCCAAGTGAACTCCCATTTTGAGAATTAGAATCCTTATGGAATCTCGAATTTTCAAAGAAGTATTTCAAGGGTCAAAACTCGTTGGATCAAAAAAGTTCCTTGTACAATTAAAAAGTTCTTGAAATTTAGATGCCTAAAATGGACTTGCATGACTCATTTGAGTATTTAAAACACAAGTTATGGCCAAAAAAAGGACTGGGAGTCAAAGTGTTAATTTGACTCCTACTCACTAAAAGTCAGAATCACCCTGAAATAAGTGCATTTAGGTGGCGTGTCACATATCATTGAAAAAAATTCAACAAGGGTTACAACTTTGCTTTAGACCTCACCTCAATCGAAGGTTTGCACAAGAAGTTATGGCCCTCCAAAATGTTGGAAGTCTCAATTTTGGGAATTTCAAAACCCCCAACTTGAGAGTCTTAGGACAAAATGACATTTGGATGCAACTTTCAAGACTAATCATACAAAATACTATAAGGGGGAAGGTGATAACTTCCCCCAAGTTTGGGCTGTAGCTGAACAACGGGTGGCAGGACAATGACTCCATGACTGTGCAGTTTGTGTGAACACAAAAACCTTGATCAGGGTAATCTGGCCGCCGCTATTGATGAGTGGCGGCGGATTTCTTCTTCATTAGTGTGAGAGGGAAACTAGATATGCATGGGGTGCATGGGAGAAGGTGGTCTGTCTGTGTGGGATGGGAGGACAGGAAGATGACAGCGCGTTTGATGAAGAGGAGTGGCGCCACATTGATTATGGATGGAGGAAAGCTGTTGGGGAGAAAAGTGAGGAGGAGGAAACTTGTGCAGGAAGCTGGATCCAAGGATGTAGAGAAGAGGATGATCAGTTGGAGGCAGATCGATGGGTTTTTTGGGCAGAACAGCTAGGAGCTTGGGGAACTCTCATCTGGTTGCTCTCTTTTTCCGTTGCAATTAGTGACCAGAAACATCTCTAGCTCCTGGATCTAAGAAAGCTTAGTGGGAATTTAGGATGAAGGCAATCGACATAGCAATTTTGGGAGGCAAGAGAGTTGGTTCTGTACGAGACATTATGTGTAATAAGAGTTATGGAGTTTTGTCTCTCAGATCTATTTCGCTTGAATTGTGTGTTGCATAGTTGTGAGATTGCATTGTGCTCGTTCTGTTAAAGTGAGGCAGCATCGGGAGAGGTTTGGTTATTGCTGTGTCTTCTCTGTTTCTTTGGATCCCTCCTTTTTGGTTACAGGGCTATGGTGAGTCTTGTGAATCCATGTGAGCTCATGGTTCATCCGTGCACCAAAAGTGTTTCAATTACGCACTAACCAACTTGTTGTTTGGTTTGTGCAAGTCCATGTGAATAATTGACACACTTGTCACTCATTCTAATCCCCATCTTGGAGCTCCAACACACCCTTCTACCCATGAAGTGCTATGAGTTAAAGAACATACCCCAACTCCTTTCATTGTTTTCACTTTCGGACTTGCATTTGAATCTTTCAAAGAATGTGGGGGTGCATCATATGCCATTGTTGAAAGAATTGTTACTCAAAATGGTTTTTCCTTCAATGCACAAAATAAACCTATGTGATTATTCTTACAATTAAATAGTAGGAAGAAACTTAAACTATTTTTTAGAATGATTCACATTTGGTTAAAAAATTGAAGGATTATAATTGGGCAATTAATAATGGGGCTCATATTTGCACCTAATTTTTTGGTCCTTTCACCTTAAAACCAAAATATTTATTCACAATGGATTTCCATAATATATTTCCTACATTGTTATTTAGCTTAGGGAGACCTTAGCCTAGAAATGGGGCCAAACAAGTTTGGATGTGTTGTACCATTTAGGGTATTTTTTTAATTATGTGTTGTATGTGTGTTGACATTGATGATTATAGGCATTAATGTAGTACCCCATGACTAGTGTTTGAATCTAATGTGTGAAATTGAATTACTAGTTCAACATTCATGAAAAGTCACCAAATGTAAGATCATTCAAAAACTATAATTTATAAGTTATAAAGTTTAAAATAAATTTTTAAAAATTATGCACGATTCAATTGGCCTCTACTAATCTAGTTCGATAACTAGTGAAAAATATTCATAATCCTTGAATATTGAACAAGAATTTGATATTTACTTTCCCACAAATCTCCATATATATATGTAAAAATTCCTAGCAATAAAACAACATTGATTGTAAAAAAGAAAAAAAATTACAAAAGATAATCAATTTTTATAAACAAACCATGATATTATTGAAAAGAAAGCATGCAAAATTTGTCTTATCTAGTATATACTCAAATATCAAAATGATCATTTTCACTATTTTACAATTATTGTGTTGGGTCTAAATTTTCAAAAAATTACCAATCTGGAAGACCAATGGCTATTGAAGGCACAAAATTCAAAATTTTAAAAGGTTTTTTGACCTTTAACAACAATCTTCTTTAGCAATACTTGAGGTTGAAACACCTTGAGACCTTGTATTGAATCTACAACCTAAACAATTGTACCTTTAGAAAAAGAATTGCACAACAATTCAAATAAACACCCATTATTATTGAAATTTGTTTCAAGTGTAATGAAAGGAAATAATTGCTTGCACATAAAGTTGTTTAACAATTTCAAAGGAGGCATGGTGTTCTCCTTTGCACATTGAAAAGCTCTCAAAATGCAAGAGAAAAACAACATGAAAAACAAAACTTAACAAAAAATAAAAATCAAGTTATTAATTCTTAAATACTAACACTACAAAAGGGACACATGAACTTTGAAGGACCATCAAAGCTCAAAAAAACCTTGCAATTCACATAAAACTTGGAAGTAACAAGAATTGATATTGTAGAAATTCAAATTGCATAAATAAACAAACTAGGTAAGGTCTTTGTATTTACTTGACCATTAAAAGATTATGTCATTGTTGCAAGATTGTTGCAATTTGTGAAAGACAAACTAGTTTGGAGTCTAGTTTGAAGCTTCAATGAATTGATTTACGTACCATTTATGGATTTGCAAATTTCACTCAAAATATGCAAGCTTCAAAGCTTAGAAGGACATTGGATGATACAAGCTTGAAGTGCAAGTCTAAGATTGCAACTCATTCAATAACTTCAAAATTCAAGGCTACATTTTATTTTATTTTTAATGTATGTATTGTATGTGTTGGAAAAATTCCTATGAACACAATAGAAAATAGGTGTTTAATCTCTAGACTTTGTGCATGAACTTTATGATGACAAAGTTTACATAGAAAAGAGGTGGTGTTCTGAATGGCATATTGATGAGTTTGATAGGAAGTGACTCCTTGATGTGCAATACATCTCCAAAATTAATAAAATAAGTGGCTTTAAAAACTTGCACATCGTTAAACTTAAGTGATTTTGGTAAAAACAATTTTCCCACTTTAAAGTATGGAGGTTGAACAACAATTTTTCATGTAAAATTAATGCAAAAAATTGCCAAAAAAAAGGTTGTTCTAGTTTTGGGCTCTTGAAAATTTTCAAAAAAATTGAATTCCATCTAGGTTATTTGACCAATTTGTCTTGAGTACCATAGATATGGGTGAAAACCAATTCTTGTGATTCTATTAAAACAACTAAAGTCCATCTACCCGACCCTTACCCCTTGGTTCTTTCTTTGAAAAAGAAAAAAATTCCCAAGAATGGTCAAGATATTTACACTTTTACCAAATCTGACCAAAAGAATCAAAATTTACATCTTTAAAAGTTAATGTTTGACAAATTCACCAAAATGAGAATCAATACCATTGTTGGGCAATTCTTTTTTTAAAAATGAAAACTGTTAGGTACAAGTTTTAGAAAAATTTATGACACTTGTTTCAATTCTTTTTTTTCAAAAAACATTATTTTTAACAAACTTGGGTAGGGTTTCAAAAACTTTTGAAAGATAATTTGACACAGGTTTCAAAGTGCCAATTTTCATATATTTCATACTAGTCAATTTTCAAAGGTGGTTATCACATAACATTTATCTCGAAAAAAATTCAAACAATGATTTTTTATTTTAAAAAATAAAAATTTACAAAAGGCACCAAAAAAAAAACACACACACACATAAATTCTTCTTCCAACATTTTATATGTCCAAAAATTCAACTTTTCTAACTCCTCTTCAAAATTTAAATGCTTTTCAATCGTCTCTACCAAATTGGAAGGTGGTTTACAATCAATTGTCTAATCACTTGGCCAATTTTTTTCTCACAAAAATCAATTTTTCTAAATGATCTAATTGTGAAGAAAATTCCCTTAGGTTTATAAATATCCATGGTAAAGAAAAAACCCTTTTAGTCTCAATTTGTGATCCTATAATCCCTAGGATTTGGTGGGCCAAAAGACCAACATTAGGAAACATGACTTCATGCTTTTCCCACCATTGACAAAAAACATTTCATTTCCTTGGGATCTACTTGGTAGCATCTTAAAATCAAGAGTTCTTTAATGACAAGTTCCTTCATTCATTTGTGCTAAGAGTTTGTTAAAAAATATCCAACTTGGAATTTTCATTTGATGTTTGATATTCACATCAAACTTTAAATTTTGTCATTGGATGTAAATAATGATATCTTTTTAGAAACATAGGATATAATGATTGTTTGTCATATTCCTCAACAATGTTCACACCTTCTTCATGACCAATAAAAGAAGATATTAAATGAAAGCTTTTAAATTTAAGGTTTTGGATTAAATGTAACATCTTGTGAGATTTTCTTTCTTCATATCTTCTTTAAAAAGAAAAGAAATATTCAAAAACATCACAAACTTCCCTCTTGATATTGATAGCAAACAAAAACAACTCAAAAGCAATCACAAAATTATCAGCAATCAAATTGACTTTGGTAGGTGGGTTTGTAACTGTTTCCCTACATTTCAACTTTCAAGCACAAATGGTAATGCTAGATTGCATTGCATTAGACAATAACCAATAGCTACTAAACTAGTTCACAACACAAGCACTCACAACATGAGAAAAAAAATCACAATTATTTGAAAATGTGCCAAGTAAGAAGAGTTGGCATTGTCTTACTAATTTTGATAATATTTTTCCTGTTATAACGAAGGACAATTCACATTATTAAATTGCAAGGCCTCTTGGAACATAATGATTTTGCTAACAAACCTACAATAAGAATTAGAATTGCAATGTTAATGTATATGCAAATAACATAATTGAACAAGAAAACAAAAAAACCTTAAATTGGAAATGTTACTAACTTATAACCAATTAACACAATTAAATAAGAAGGAAAAGATTAAAAGATTTGTAAGAGATTAGAAATTCACCTTATTTTTATTAAAATATTCAACTTTCTTAATTAGGTGAATGTTTGAATTTACACATGCATTGTTCCGTTCATGTTTGCATTTCCCAAACTTTTAAAATTAAGTTATATAATTTTGTAAATTTGACTAGGCAAACTTGATTGAAACAAATCTAAAGTTTTACAAACCTTTCCACCAACTGTAGCATATTGATAAGCCTTAAAAAAACATGGCCAAAATAAGTACCTTGAAAAACTTCATCCAAACCTAAAACTTCACATCTCATAATTGATTTCAAAAGAGTTGTCAAGTTACAATATTTCATGAGACAATTCTTTTTAGAAGGGAAGATAACTCTAACACACAAATGCAAAACTAGATATTTGGACCAAACATTGTTCACAAATTGTAATGGCAATTGATTCTTCACAATTAAAAAGTTAAGGTCTTATAAAAAATGTTTTTTGTTGCACCTCATTTTTTTGGAAAGGATTTTTGATGACACAAACTTAGATATTGCATTGCATAATGCATCAAGCCTGTTTTTGTTGGTTGTTTTTCAAAAATTAATTTCCTTTTGTTTTTTGAAAATGAAAAAATGATCTGCATCCACATGTTTTTTTCAAAGTTGTTATTCCATATGTTTTATAATATGTTATAAGATCTTTTTTCTTTTTTTTGTGATTGGAATAAGAGCATGCACATGATTGGTGTAAAAACACATACATATGGTGATTTGGGGACTACTTCCATCAACATCTTTCCCATCATTCACACAATAAAAAACCCAACAAATTACATTCATGTTCTACTTTTCCACATTTTTCTTTGAGCATGCAATTTTTGAAAGTTTGTTTGAATTTTTCTTCATTTCCTTCTATTGACTTTTTTGTTGTGTTTTGTACTATTTGAAAACTTTCCATTCATAATTTCATCTTCCATATTTAATTCATCAAGAAAAATTTCATTTTCACCATCAATTAAAATTACATTTTCATTTTTATTTGACTCCATTTTCCAACAAATATTAAATAACATGGGGGGGGGAGGGGGAAATGTAAGTTTTACCAAAATTGTGGGTTTTGATTTGAGTTGTTTGGTCTATGCTATGAATATGAAAAAAACCCATTAAAAAATTTACAAACATTTACAAGGCAAAATCAAACTTCTTCATCTCCTTCCTCTTTACATCACATAGAAGATGTGAAAAAAAAAGTATGAATTTGTTACAATGTATTGTGCAAGTGGGATTTTGGTCCTGCACATTATATATATATATATGTTCAATAAGTGGCAAATATATAATTAAAAATATAAACTTCAAAAAAAGGAAAATAAATTTAAAAATGCACAACGAAAATAAATCCAAAAAAAAAGAGGTTAACTCACCTTGTCAAAGAAGGAAACTAGAAATTGGTTTCTTTTCCTTCTCCCACACATGTAGAAAAACAATAGCACAACATACACATTGAAAAAAAAAAAGGAAAAAAAAAGAGAAAAATTTAATGAAAAAAAAAGAAAAGAAAGAAAGATACTTAAAGTTGGGTTGGTAGTTGAAAAAGAAGTTGAAAAAATATTTTTTTCTATTTCTACACCAAAAAAATTGAAGGATGGAATACTAATATTGAACAAAACAAGGCAAAATTGAAAAAAAAACATTAAGAGTGCACAACAAGGAAGCGACAAAGACCACTGGAAAGGGGTAAGAAAGATACTTGAAAAGGAGGTGTTGAAAAGCTTTGTGATAAAGAAAATTCACAGGTGACAAAACCCACCAAGAACGCATATCAAGGAAATAATGAAACTCACAACAAAGAGACAACAAAGCTCACAATAAGGAGACAATGAAACTCACCAAAGGCACACAACAAGGAAGTGATAGAACTCCCAACAAGGAAGCAACAAAGCTCGCCAATATGCATAGCATAACAAATAAGCAATGAAGCTCGCAAGGAGCACACAATAAAAAATTGACAAACAACACAAGTTCAACAAACAAAGTCAAATAACTAATCAAAGCATTATCCTCATTACAAGCAACAAAATAAGCACAAAACTAAAAATGTTTTCTATTCGTAAAAGAGGGAAAGCGTGAGGAGAAAGCTTTCACAACAACTATGTGGCACCTCCTCCAATAAACTTTTTTTTTCTTTTAAACCTTGCTTAAAAACTACTTCTCACCAAGGTTTTTTTTGTGGCGAATTTTTGTTACTTGGTGACAAAAAAAAGGGTTGGAGAATTCAACAAAGTGATTTTTGAGAATTAAATTTTTTTTGCTATATTTCGAGAAAAAAAGTTAGAAGTCGCTAGTTAGACAATGTGTTCGATTAGGTTGCCAAAAATAAGCATGATTCCAAAAAAGATCTACTAATCCACTAGGACAGTTGCCATTTATTGCTAATTAATGTTGAGGATCCTTGCCAATACATCTACTTGAGGAATTTGAGAAAAAAAAAACCTTGCTTCTCACTACCTAAAACCTTGACCTTGCTATTTTTTAGTACTTTGATAGGGTATAAAAAGAATAAAAAAAACAAGGGTTTTAAATGAACAATTTTGAATTCAGTGAGAACTAAGAGGTGGGTTTCAAAAAGGATCTCAGCTTTGATGATACCTTGAAATATTCAAGGTGAGAATCAGCTTGAAACCCTAACCAGTTCTCACCTCCTTTTCTGATACCCGCCCAACTCTTGTCAATACTTGTAATATAGGGTTCAAAGTCATCAAGAATATGTAGAATTAAATGTTGATTTGTAATTCAGAAGACTTTGTCTATGGGGACTCAGAGATGGGCTCTGGGGTGCATTTCTTCAAGGAAACTGGGGCTACTTCAAGGCCAAGCAAATCAGGTGCACTTTATTAATGATGATAGTCTAGACATTGCTATGAATCTACCAATTCCATGTGTTGTATTATTGTGACAAAAATCCTTTTCTCACATATTCTATAATATTACAAAAAAACAAATGTCAGTCATCAATGCAAGAAAAAAAAGAAAAAACAAAAAAAGATGTGCTAGGAGGAGCCTAGGATTTTAATTATAATTCTTGCACCAATGTCAACTTGAACCAAAGAGTTGGTACAAATTTACTACTCCTTATGGGAAACATGTCCTCCTTAAGAATATAGTTTGAATTTTACTCAAGAAACAGTGCATGTACTGATTTGGTGCACTTGAATAAGGATCTTGAAAACAGTTAGATTCAATATTCATGTTTGTCTAATAAGTGCATCCTTCAATTGTATAGATTTTTGTGCATAGATTCAGACTCAAGTTTACAAGAGCAAACCCATTTTCACAACACAGTATGACACTTTGGGTGACTTTAGATGAGGGTCCAAGGTCCAGGGACCAATGAATTCAAGCATTCTTATTGGTCGAAAGCTTTGAATTGGTCCCAAGGCCTTTAGACGAGGGTCCAAGACCAAAAAGTGGCAAATTGAGGCTAAACCTACATGGCACCTGTTTTGGAGGGAAAATCAATTGGTTCAGACCAAAAAACAGTGCTAAAAGGAGAGCTCCTATGATTTGGAGAACCAAGAATGAGGCTAGCGACCAAGGTATAGTCCAACTCAAGGATTCAATTTGCTTCAAATCAGTCCAAATTGGTTCCTAAGAAATTGGACTCTGGACCCTTGTCTAAAGTGGGCCTTAATAGTTCATCCAAAAGTTGACATACCAGTCATTTTTATTATTGCCACTGAAGGAACTATTGCATCAAACACATGCTGGGTATCAAGATGGGTATCAAATTTGATACATGTGATTAAATCAAAAATCAAATACCCAGTTCTGATCCATATTCTAAAAGTGATTAAAAAATTTCAAATACTCGATTATGATATATAGCCATGGTTCTGGATTTTATTGGAAAAAAAATTCAAATATAGTCACTAGAAAATTGTTGGGGTCCTTTTGCCTGTTCTTTCATGAAACCAGACGGTTATTTGATTCGGGTTTTCAAATAACCTGGACTTGGCAGTTCAGCTTTGATTCTGAACTTGGTTTTCCAACTCCTAAAATGGGCAGTTCTTTGATTTTTCACTCTTGATTGTTTTTTTCAAATACCCGGAGGGTTTCACGACAGAACTGGCGGGTATTACAAGCATCGCCTACCCTAAACCACCCAGACTGGTACTCCCTTCCTCCCTTCAGGATTCGTCGTCATCATCACCTTCTTCTTCTTCTTCTTCTTCTCCAGATTTGTAATCTCCAATACACACTCGTTGTAATCGCTGCACACACAACACCTCGTCAGTCCCCCCACCTTCCATGCGGTACTATTCATTCTATAACACTGTTGAATAGACTGTCATTCTGTTGTTGTTGGAAGGCATTGGAATAATGCATGCTACCTCCTGTAGTGTTATTGCTGGCAGCAGCAGCTAGCAGCCGCGATTTAGTCCTTACTTTCACCTACTGCATAGCTCCTTTTGGGATTCAGGTTCACATGTCCTTCGCTGTGTCCAGCTCAAGTATAACGTGTACTGTACGTGTCGTTGCAGCTAAAAGGACAACAAGCGACGGCCCACACACAACAAGGAGAAGCCTTAGAGAGGAAGGGAGTAGTCAGGGACCACAGCAAAGTTCCTGAACAACGATGACAAAGTTAGTTTCCTTCATGGTAGGCCCTGCATCTTGAATTAATTGCCCAAGACCTGATGATTTCCAGGCTTCAAAATTCTTTTCTTTTTAAAGTTATCGCAGCAGCAGCAGCCGCCTCCACCCTCCTCAGTATGTCCTGCAAGAGTATTTCTCACGTCCAAGATTAGTTATTTAACTTTTTCTCAACTTCAGTCCTCACCCAGAAAACTCGAAACTCAGACTGCAAAAGGTATGAGACTACTAATAACAACCCACCTGGACCAATCAAACCATCTAGCCAATCAACAGCAGGTGTAAGGCTTTGCTGTGCCTTTTGCCAGCCTCAGCATTCTGTGCTGAAATACTGGGACAAGAACCCTTCTGTTGAGCCAAACCGGCATTTTTAGGCCTATTCTTCATCCAAAAGTTGTGCAGAATATATACTGGAGTTGCTCATATGGGCTTACATCATTTGCTCCTCTTTTGCCTAAGAGCGTGGGTAACAATTGCTTGATGGGAACTTGATGGGAACACATTGGGAATGTAACAAATCCAGAAGATCCCCCCCCCCCTCCCTTCTCTCTTTTCCAAACTGAAAAAAACTGGGTCTTTCCAAGGGTGCATGGTGTATCACCTCATTGGCCAAGTAAAATTACTATTCCTAACTCTTTTCATCAATCATTTGTGCCTAGGCTAATGCCAGCCTCTTTGTTCATGGGTATCTATTGACATTTGCAAATGGACTCACTATGGATGAGATTTTTTTTGAGTGCTCATTTCACTAGCTCCAGCCTTCTTTTTTCTTTTCTCAAGGGCTTATTTGACTTGCTCTGGTCATGGGTTTTCTCCCCCTTAAGTGCCCTTTTCACGTGGTATGGTCTTTCATTCACACATGAATTCACTCACTTCACTTTTATCAATGATCAATTTCCCATCATCCGTACTGGTTCAAATCATGTTTTTGTGTAATGTAAAGCTTGAGGGGAGACACTAAACACCCCCCTAATGAGCTCTTTTCACAAAGTCCATTTATAGACTGTTGTGTCTACTCAAGAGTGGAGCAATCCTACACCTTCTTATAGGTGGATTTCAAGAGGAGCCTTTCTCACTTCTAAAAGTGAAAAATGTTTTGTTGGGTTTGCTGTTGATTTCAGTTTAGGAACCTGGTTACCAAGCCAACAAAGTGGAAACACAATTTGCAATAAACATTTCTTGGGTTCAAAGACAACAATGTCCATTACATGCCAAATTGAGATCAAAACGTTCTAAGATGAGAAATCCATAGAGAAGAGAGGAAAATTGATTATTGGTAAGTTTGAGTCAAATACACTAAGGTTGCACACACAAGCCGGGTGTTTGTCCACATGGGAACTAATGTTCTGTGCATATATCCGTGGATATATTAAATTTCTGGAATAGTCTTTTGGCCAACAGTTTCAACTCTTGCATCAACTGCATATTTCAACATACATCTACCATATTTTTAATGGAAAAAGGGACAGAAACTCAAACACAACCTTATTATATGGAAAGCAAAGACATCAGCACAAAACAATGAAAATTGGCAAAAAGGTCTGGGTCAATGCTATGCTATGAACACATGTATTGGCTAGTTGATCTTTGGGTAAAACCCCTCAGCTACATACCTACTTCCATGCAAAACTTTAACAAAATTTTATACAATAGTCTAGTTGAATATCTCAAATGTATCATGTTGGAAAAGGGTGGGTCTAAGAACAAGTTAAATGTATCTCACATGTCTGTATTAATCTACTCAATACAAGAGACCTTGAATGCTTGCTTTCAGCTGAGGTCTCAATTCACAATCTATATTGTAACAAACACTTAAATATTTTCTTTTAACTTAGAGTTGGAAGTCAGATCTATATAGTGAACCACACGTAATGTTCATGACAACTGTTCCTTACCGGAAATCACACCAAGTACGATTGTTGCTTTGAAATGAGAAGATTTTGACATCGAAAATGGAAAATACTCAAAGTTCTTATCCAATAAGTTATTCAAAAGAAGGCCATTGGGGTGCTTTGCCTTGTGATACTAACAACTCTTGTCTGGACCAGTTTTGGAGAAAAATCAATTTCACTTCTTTGTCCCCCTCCTCCTTCCATCTTTTTCTTTTCCACTTTTGCCATTAGTTCCTTGTTTTGATGAAACTGGTTGTTCTTGCACCCAGTTCAAAAGACTTTGGGAATTGCTCTAATGAATTAGGTGTAACATTTACATTTGTTAGTCATCAAGGTCACGATGCACAAGAAATTAGAATATCAAATAAACAATGTCATTGTCAAAAGCAACACTTTGACAATGCAACACTTCCGCACTTAGTGTGAGCATCAAATAGTGCCTAGGCCCTATAGAAAGAAAAACTGAAATCAAGTACAACAAATTATTGGACTGGAAACCTTCAAGTTGTTGGAGGTTAACGCTACAAAGTGTAATGTTCATAATGCCATTAGTTGGTGTGGACATGCACATTTGCATCTCCAAACTAATGCCACGTTTTAATATGCTTTAGAAGCACATAAAATAGAGTTTGAAAAGAACTCTATATTAAGGCCATGAAAAGAATAATCAAACTTAATGCATCAACATAGAATGGATTTGGTCACATACGGTTGGAAGAGGGAGCGTGGAGTTTTGGAAGGAGGGTGTAAATTCATGAGGTAATTTGTGGAATCTTTAAGTCCTAGAAGTTGAGATGCACTAGAAACTTTGTTGAACTTGAAGTTAAAATATCAAAACATATACCATATAATCTCTTGAAAAAGTCCTACAACTAGAATTGCTTAGAACTGTCCATCTTCAAAATGTGGCATGGCACAGAATGTCTCAAGAAAATAAAACTGAACATGTTCACTAGAAGTTATAACCATCCATCTTACATGTTTGGCACAAAATTGACTATCAAATCAGGAACATATCCCACTATTAAAAATCACAGACCACTTTACTTGCACTATGGAGCTTCTGACTATGTCTGTGCACTCTTGCAAGAATGCACACATCATAAATTGTAAAGCACTTGCAGGAATTTCCTAGGCACCAGATATCCTTCTTGGGAAAGATGAAGGATATTGCACCTACTCTCTCAAAACGGTAGGGATGGGACCTCATGCCCATTGAGTAGTTGTAAGGCCTCCCACTTTTAAGGACTAGCTCCTAAGAATCCCCCCCCTTCAATGTCTCATATCTACATATGTTTAGGTTTGGTCCTTTATGATGGGTAAGCCCAAAGACGAGCGATGTTTCCAAAATGTAAAGTTGGGTAGTCAAGTCTAATCCCGCATTTTGGAAATGTTGTTTTTGACTACAATTTCTATTACAACAACTTTTAACCTGTGGATTAACAAAGATGCACTTTATACTTTTGTCTTTGTGATTTATTTTAAAACATTTGTTCTAATGTTTTATCTTAAATTCATGGATATTTCTATTTTGAATAATTATATGCAAATAAAAAAAAAATCACAATTGCAGCAATAAGGTATGATTTTAAAATTTGAATTCCCTTTTTGTCTTCAAGTTATCAAAAAGTTCATCTTTTGAAAAACATACATCAAATTTTAGCTCTGAAAAATGGCCATTGGTAGTGTTTGATATAAGATTATTTTAATATCAAATTGTTATGGAACATGTAAGTTTTTTGGTTTTTCCAATCACATGTAATTTTTTCATTCCTACAAAAATAATTTATAATAAAAAATATTTAAATCAAATGTGTAATTCTAAAAAAAATTCTTTTATTATAGATGCAACAAGAACTTACAATTTCAAAAAAATTCACCCATTTTGATTAAGTAAGATAAAATTATTTACCCTTTTTAAAAAAAATCCTTTTTTACCCTAAACATGGATTTATGATAAGGCGGTATTCGAACCCTACCCATCTACCCAAAATTATAATTTTAAAAAGCTTGTACCCTACCTTAATAAAGAAAATCATAATATAACCTTGCTCATTGAGTAAATAAATTGACAATTTATATATACCTTGACCTTAAGATATATTAAAAACAATATACATGCACAACACTAGTTACAACTTTAGTTTTATGTTTGTGATCAAAGACTAAAGCATGATAATTTAGGAGTGCGTTGGGAGAATGTCTTGGATTCAATAATACTCTCTCACACTTTGTGACTCCCAACTAATACATATTCACTTTTGTGGAGCAATCACACTATTAACCACCCACATGAGAATTTAGTCACATTTGGCTATAGGCCAGGTAGGATAGTAACATTTTAACAATCCTATTATTGTTTGGTGACATGCAAGACTAGGCACTTAAAAATTTGGTGAATCCAATTCAAAAACCATTTGTTTTGGCAAAAGAATTCAAATTAAAAATAAATAAATTTGTAAAGGATGTGGCCTTGAATTTCTTTTTTCTCATTTTGACAAAATTTTATATTAAAAGATGCTAGTCCTAACACTTTCAAGTGAAATTTCATTTTTGAGAGTTGGTGTGCCATGGTGTTTTGAACTTTTGTAATAAAATCTAAAATATTAAACCTTATTCAAACTGAGTTCTCTTTAATTAATGATTCAAAACATTTTGCAAAACATATATTTAAAGTGAAGTCATAGTCTGCATTTTGAACATGCAATAATCCTAGCAATAATACTTTTCGAATGTGAAAAACTATTCCATAAGGTGGCCCTATATGGTGGGTTCTCCTATCTATGAAGGATAACATTCAGAAATATGGATACCACTAAAAGAGGGGATAGGGGGTGAAAGGAGGCCCAAAGACAGCGTGAAGACAGGGTGAAATTGTGGATATCTCTATTGTTTGAACTTTGTAACTAGAATATGTTCAGACCGAAGCCCTCATATGTTCCCTGCAGACTCGAGTTTGGCGATTTGCCTGCCCAATTCGGCCTGCTCGTATGGAAAGTGGAGGCTGTGAATTTCATGAGCTTTGAGGCCTTATAAAAGACCCATGCAAAATTTCATGGATTTGGGCTGTCACCAGGGGTTCGGGGAGGGAATTTCACCAGTTTTTAGGCATTTTGGTTTGCCTACTCTAATCGAGGTTGTTTTGAACGATAATTTTTCAAGAAGTTCCTTAAATTCCTACCACATGCATGCGTGTTCACCCTGCAAAAATATTTTTCACATCCAGGTTTAGTTATTTACTTTTTTGCAACCGCACCCATTAAACTGATGAACCTGGGAGAGCAAATAGGTGGGGGACTACCCATAGCAAACTACCTGGACCCATCGTTACGATGGGGCAATCAGAAACACTAAACAGAAGTCAGATCATATTTATTACACTCTTTTCTGCACGTGTAGAGCGTTGCTGCCTCTTTCTTTACCAACCACTTCAAATTGTGCAATTTTGCTGAGTACCACCTATTTTCCTGACCCAGACCGGACCGGCATATGTTAACTGTTCTTCATATAAATTTATGATACAGGATCGGATTTTGAGCACCGCTGGAGATACTCTTATGCATGTCACGGGTACATCAAGCAGTCGCAGAAAGAAAATTTCTAGTGTGCTGGAGATACTCTTATGCATGTTAGGGTAGGGGTTTCTAGTATGTTGCAGGGCATGTTACCGAGCAGAATTTTTCATGCACCAAGGATGAGGTGTTCTGTGAGGTTATGTGTGAGAAAGGATCAGAAATTAGAGTTATCCTAAAAGTCACCCTCTGTTTCATCCCCTATCTCCTTTGCTTTCACCCCCTATCCCCTCTTTCAGTGGTATCTGCAAAGTAAGGAAATTTTATTAAATCTGGGTATGAAATGCATTTAATGCACAAGGTTCAGGAGTAATTACTATATCAGTTGTACAGGTAGGAGGAGTAAAAATGTATGTGGCAACAGTGAAGGCACTCAGGCAAAAGGAAACACAGGATGAAACTTAGTTTACCACCAAAATTGATGGAAAAACTAGTTTGGGTCCCAGTTGTAATGTAAGATTTTCATTCCCAGTTATGCGTTTGATGGCCTATTATGCAGAAACTGGCCATTCTCGCCCCCTGATCGCCTAACTTTAATGAAGACTCTAATACATTGCAAAAATTTCGACAATTTTTATAATTATAAGTGGAATGTTTACTCCTGCAATCGAGAAAATACATTGCAAATTTTTCAAGAATTTTTTAAATTAAAAGTGGAATGCCCTCTCTTGCAATGAGAAAATACATTGCAAAATTTTCAACAAAATTTGAAATTAAAAGTGGAATGCCCACTCCTGTAATCATTTCGTTTATTTTGTTTTTTTTTTTGTATTGGCTGGTATCCACTGAGTATCATGGCAACAAAAGAAAAGAAAAATATTTGCATGCACTTTATGTTGGTTAAAGCTGGAGGTGCAGGCGATTCCAGAAATAAGTGCCTGCCCAAAATAAGTGCCCTGGCAAGCACTTATTTTGGGGAATGCCCCATGACACTTTAAAGTGCACGCCATGATATATACTTGTTATATATGCATAGCATAAGTATGAGCATGGTTTTTTGCCATGTTGTGCAGTTCTTTGTTTGTGATTTTATGAAACATCCAAAACTGGTTGGTTCTTTCATTTGGAGTTTTTGAAAATACCCAGAATTGACGATTCTCAGAACCAGTGGTTCTTTGAAAAATCAAAGAACTGCGTGACACATTTTGTTTGTTTTTTTGTTTTTGGGTGTGTGTGTGTGTGGAGGTGGCAAAGGACAAAGAAATGTAGCAGTACTTCTTGTACTCTTAGCATATTTAACATATTTCATGCAATGCATGCTTTGATTGAGTGCCTTCATGAATGGGCCAAGTTCTGTCAAGCATTAAGCAAAAATGCCTCCTGAGCAGCGATTGTTTTAGTGGCAAAAGGTTGCCAGATTTCTCCATTGATTTGGTCTGTCTTCCTCTAAGCTATAATTTTGGGGGTATTTTTGAGGCAAATTCGCCAAATACCTAAAGATCTGAACTCCCCTTTCGCCAGAATCCCATCATACTTTTTAAAAATCTATTTTATGTGTTTAGGACTTGATATAAGTGTCCTGACATGTGTTTTTGGTTGCCTGCTTAGGCACCAGTCGCCATTAATGCTCAGGCACCAGTCGCCATTAAAAATAACAATGCTCCTGGGTCCCCCGCCCCCCCAAGTTTCGCCGGGCAAGTACCTAGTACCTATGATCCCGTGAAATCTGGGTGGCGACAGGGAAATGCGCTGGGGTTTCTGAGAATTGCCAGTCACAGGGGAATCCTCTCGTAATTTGGGCATATTTTTACGGCGAGTTAAGCCAAGGCGCTGAGGATTTACTAAAATTTTCATACAAGGGGGAGAGGAGGTGAGGCGAAATTGGGGCAGTTTTGTGGCTAACCTGAAATGGTCTCTTCTGAAGGAAAGTCCCACTGAGTGGTACAACGAAAAACATTTGGTTGTGGAAAGCCCTAACTAACAAAAAGAAGAAGAAATGATGAAACCCTGCCAATCATAAATAAACCAAAGCATCAAAAAATGGGGGAATACAAGGAACAAAATGGAAGGACCCATGTCCAAGAAGACAAAAGAACCACCCAAGAGGGTGAACCACAAAGGGAACATGAAGTTCTCGAACCCCCTCTTGTCATAAGAAGCATATCAAATAGGAAAAGGGGAGGACCTCCTGAAAGGACGCCTAGCCTTGAAAAACCCTCACCTATTACAACATCACGTCTCAAAATAAAGATCGCCTTCACATGTTGTAACCATTGACACCCTCTATCTGTAAAATGTGCGCAAAACTAAGTAAACCCTTAGGGCATTCCCAAAATAAGGGTTAGTGGATGAGCCTCCCTATTGCCCATATGTAAAGCCCTATCAAAAAAAGAAGAAGTAAAGTAAACCCCTAGGGTTAGGGCATTCCCAAAATAGGGGTTATTGGCCCTATGTAAAAGCCCTAACAAAAAAGAAGAAAAAAAGTAAAACCCTAGGGTTCAGGCGTTCCCGAAAATAAGGGTTATTGGATGAGCCTATATTGCCCATATGTAAAGCCCTAACAAAAAAGGAAAAGAAAAGAAAATGCCTAGGGTTAGGGCATTCCCAAAAGAAGGGTTATTGGACGAGCCCATATTGCCCATATGTCTTTGCCCTAACAAAAAAGAAGAAGAAAAGTGAACCCCTAGGGTTAGGGCACTCCCTAAGTAAGGGTTGTTGGATGAGCCCCTATTGCCTGCATTATTAGGTAGCCAAGTCTAGCCTCACATTTTGGAAATGTTTCTCACCCTGGGGGCTTGACCTGACCTCAATCCTGAGGTGAACATTAGCATGAATGGAGGTGTAGATGGGAGGGTTCTTATGCCTATTGGGAGGGATGATCCCTCCCGCCCCTTAAGGAGTAGGTGTAAGATTGGTCCTCTTTTCTAGGAGGTAAGCTCATAAATTTATTGTGCCCTTCAAATATATTAGGAAATATCTTGAAGCTTATGTATAGGAGAAGGGTAACCCTATGGTTCCTTCCATGTCTTTGGGTGCCTAGAACTAGGGCTATTGTGCCTAAGCACCGGAAAACAAGGAAAGGTGAAAGAGGGCTACCATTCTCTTAGGTGAAGCAGTTCAGTTTTTTTGGCCTTTTATCATTTTGTTTCAATTTCTTTGTAGTTGGTTTATGTATCCCCTCCTTGCCAGTATTGATCGTTTTCTCTCAAGTTCCGGTAGCTTTAAAAGCTCTACTTTTTCTTCTTCTGAGATGAAGTAACTATAGTTCTGAGATGAAAATCATCCACACTAAAAATACATTCATCTGAGCTATTCATCCTTATAGGTAAGGTATATTGTTGAACTGGATAGAAATGTTAAACTGATCATTTTTGAGTTGGTGAAGTGTAAGGTAACACTCAAGAGGTGGGGCGTTCTCCAAAAACAAGTGCTCACTTGAGGTAAAGATGAGAAGCACTTATCTTGAGAACACCTCACTACAAGCATATTGCCCATCAACATCCTCATTGTTGCCCTTAACAATGTCGTTCACATTATTGTGAGATAAACTTTATGGTTTCATCCATTATGGTGCACAATGCGTGGTGCTTATTGTGACATAATACATGCAACAACAAGGTGTGTTATACACAATGGGCTTGCCATTAATTTAATATCAACAATTGATACTTATGATAAATTGGTCTTAGCTAGGGGAATTTTTTAAAAAATCTATTTTCATGTACGTCATGTTTTCGGAAAAGAAAAAAATTCATGATTTTTTTTTCCCATTTTTTTACATCACATTAGTTATGAGGAACTCAAAGGGATCTCACATTAAATGATGACATGTTCTAAGAACCTATTTAAACATTTAAAAATTTGTTACCAAACCAAAACCTATAAAAGAATGTTGCAATATGATTCTTAATTTTTTGCAAATCTAATGAATTTTTTCAAATAAAAATGTGATCAAATATTTTCTTTTCATATTTACTTTTCACATTGGGGCAAAATTTCAAGCCCAAAAAAAAAACTCATCATGAGATAGATGTGTATTTGAATATTTTCACATTGTCACATTTTGAAAGAATTACATGAATTTTTGCATATGATGGGTGCCATAATCATTTAAAAAAATAAAAATTCATGTTTAATTTTGTTGTTATGGGTTAGCAGCGACGTCATTTGGGTTGGGTGCACATTTGAAAAGGTGGCAGAGGAAACAAAATGTCAAAAGATGAATGTGAATCCTTTTACAACTAAATTAGGATGAATCATCTCACCTTGTTATAGGATGCAAAATCCCTTGAAGCTACTATACTCTACAATGATTCTCAACACAATATCCCTGCCTTACAAGGCAGGGCCAATAAACATCACATATTGTACATTGTAATGGATGAAACCACAAAGCTTGTGTCACATGTGTCAGCAATAGCCGATTGTGTGGATAAAAGAAGCTGGGTCTTCAAAAGAAGAAAAACCCTAAACAAATAAAAGGCAGGGATGAGAACCCATGCACACGAAGTACAAGGCAAGCAAAAGCATGAGAACACATGTCACTAAAGAACGTAACAATGAGGACACCACTAATACATTAATAAAATAAAAGCCCGGAAACTAAACTTCAAACACGCCTGCCTGTAAAGGTTAGCTGCAAATACTGTACACTAGCTACTTTGTTGGCCTTGCCTACCAAGGCAAGGATGTTGTGTTTTTAGTTTAGATTCATTATAGAGTATAGTAGCTTAAGGGATTTTGGCCCCTAGGTAATAATAATAGGTCTAATTTTATATGAGGATTTTTGAAAGATGATATTTTGGCTTGTGTTGAAACTTAAGATTAGTTATAGAGTTATGATATCTTGAAATTTTTGGTTTCTTTTAGAGGATTTTTTTGGCTTGTGTTGAAACTTAAGACTTGTGTTAGAGTTATGATATCTTGAAAGATTTTGGTTTCTTTTAGAGGATTTTTTGGTTTGTGTTGAAACTTAAGATTAGTTATAGAGTTATGATATCTTGAAAAATTTTGGTTTCTTTTAGAGGATTTTTTTGGCTTGTGATGAAACTTAAGATTTGTTATAGAGTTATGATATCTTGAAAAAATTTGGTTTCTTTTAGAGGATTTTTTGGCTTGTGTTGAAACTTAAGATTTGTTATAGAGTAATGATATCTTGAAAAATTTTGGTTTCTTTTAGAGGATTTTTTGGCTTGTGTTGAAACTTAAGATTAGTTATAGAGTTATGATATCTTGAAAATTTTTGGTTTCTTTTAGAGGATTTTTTGGCTTGTGTTGAAACTTAAGATTAGTTGTAGAGTTATGATATCTTGAAAGATTTTGGTTTCTTTTAGAGGATTTTTTCTAAGATTATATTTGTGCATCGTGAAATATTTGAATTTTCTTAATTCTTTGTTTGCCTTAAGATACTTTTTAATGTAAATGGCAAGACCACAGTGTGAAGCACCCCATGTTAACATGGCCACCCCACTTGCCTTTCATTTCATTTTCTCTCACTTGCTTGCTTCCTGTCACATGCTCATGCAGTCTAAAAATGCCACAGAAACGAGCCAAGTGTGTTGTCTTATGCGAGCATTGAGGATTATTATATGCCTGGGATAAGCCATGGCCCTGCCACTACAACCACAGGAGACAACTAAGCTGAAGTTACTACTGCATGGAACACGAAGATTGCATGGAGACAAAATGAATGAAGAACAAACTTGCTTCGCAAAAATAAGCTCCTAAGGTGGATATTAAATGCTATGATGACACTATACCCGACATTACATTACGTTGGGTAGCTCCCTTGGAGCATGGAGTCCTTGAAATAATTGTCGTCGGGCTCCCACCTTGGTGGTGATATTGTTTCTTCCGAAGCTCCTTGCTCCGCTCCAGGAAGATGTAGTTAACTTATACGTACTAGTGTGGCCTCTGCCATTGGCCCCAGCATTACCACGTTCTCAACTGATTTTTCCTTCCGAAACCTGGGTTTTTGGAATTTGTTTGAATTTTCAACTGTAGAAATCACTTTAAAATCAATATCTCCCACATTCTGAATTTAAATCTTGTCAAATAAATTCCATTAAATCCTGCTCATCACGATCTTTCCAACGACACCAAAAGGTACATTCCAATTCCTCCTAGATTTTCAGCTCCGATTTTAATTTAATTTAATTTTCAGTGAAGAAATCATTCAATATTCAAGAACTTTTGCACTGCAAGTCCAAACGTCATGGAACCAAGCCATGCACCCCTCCTCGTTGAGAGCTTTCCAAAGACCAACCAAGAACACAATCTGAAGCATCATCCCAGTTAGGTGGATCTCATAACTACAAAACAAAACAAAACAAACAACTTCATTCATCGATGATAGATGAAAACAAATTTTAGAATTGCACAATTGATGAAAAGCACATTGATTTAGGGTTTGGGATCCCAACATTCCTGTGCCAAAAGGTTCATTCATGGATATGCTTAAGGATGACGCAATGCTATTGGAAACTCAATATTCATTATGGCCATTATTACAAGGGGTTTAAAGTTTAATGTGAACATTGCATGGGCTGGGGGCTAAAAGTTGACCAAAAAACCATAGAAATTGAAGAAGTTGAAAAAGGTGTATGAGGGTTATTGATGACAAAATCTTTAATTGCCATATGTGGAGTTATATGGCTATATATAAGTACGTTTAGTGATTGCAAAAGGCTATGGCTCAACTTGTTTGAAAAATATATTAAAAGATAATTAATTATGTGGCCTAGCCTAGTGGTTTCTATTACCTAGTCCCTATCATGAATTATCTTGATTCTTTCACAATGAATTTCCAATGCATGATAATAATTCCTTCAATTAAAGTCCATTTAGTCACTAATGGAAACAGATTAAAAACAAGATTAGAGAGGTAATTAAGAGAGTGGAACTCATAGTGGTTTTGCTGACTAGATGAAATCATGTGTGTGTGACAAAAGTTTGGCAACAGGACAAAGTTTGGGATGTGGCACATTGTATCAAAAACACATAACTTTTCAAGCTTTTTGTTCTTGTTGGTTTTGCACTTTTATTATGCTACATTTATTGCTCCATTACATTCCAAAATTTCCTTGCTATTTTCATCATAACTCACCTCCCAAAAACTCTTATGTTATTTTGTTGGGTGCATCCAAGTTTCTATAGAACACCAAGATGACATAAAAACATATATATTATCACGTACCTATATAGAGAGAGATATTGAAGACAAAAACATGTAAAATGTAACTGCACAACAATATGATATCATATTTGGACCCTTGCATCACAACAACAAACTACGCGGGAAACCGACTTTGTGTTAGAGCCTACACCTTAACTTGTCTTATCTTGTTCCTTTTCCACCACCCATCCATTAAAAAAAAGCTTGTAACAAGTACGGAAATGGTTGTTGCCATTGTGTCCTTGAATGTTTTTCCCAAGATTTGTGTTTGGTGGATGCCATGACTCGAAACATAATTTATTTATTCTATCCCATCCATGCTTCTCTCCAGGAAAATCTTTGAAGTAGGTAATAAACATCATCCCAAAAATAGTGTTTGGTGAGCACCACATGGTGTCATGACCTATTATTATCACCTTCCTCAAAATTCTTCAAAGACAAAAAGTTTTATTAGCCTAGTAGGGCTGTTTTGAGTAGTAAATCTTGTAACATCCTTTGGATTTGATCCTAAAGAGATAATTGAGGGTGTCAGCTTAAAACATGGTGGGGTTGCATATTTCCCAAAATTGGACGAGTCAAATTAGAAGATGGTGATGTCCATCACCCCCTAAAGGTGCGATCAACATTCATGTCAATGGGTTAATGGATGATTTCACATGGGCGATACAAGAAGCTACTGAGTTCAATCATGTTCATCCAACTCCAGAGGTGCTCTCCCCCGCCCTCGCTCCCTTCCAGTTCTCTTCATAATGGGCAATTTTGGGCAAAGTGAATGTGGGCACTTCTCTTACAAATTAAAATTGGCAACATGCCTGTGAAGATTGTAACTTCTGTTGGGCTTGCCCAACTGTGTGAGGGACCTAAGGGCACAGCTTATTTGGGAAGGTGCCACATATTGGGAATCCTTCTATCCCCACACATAATCTCTATGTAAGTTGTGAACATCGCTAGGAGACCAAACTTATACTTTATTTATCTTTGGCTCATTGCTAGCCATATGGCAATGCAAGCATAGAATCCCCCTTGGTGCTATTATTGTTTGAGGTTCTTCTTGTTGCATGGAATACCTAAATTTAGGGTCTTCCCACATAAGCAATTCTCCAAATTATCTCCCCATTAATACCATAAAAAAATCTAGGTTAAATTTGGGATTTTCATCCCTCCCCATGTGAGGCAACCATCATGGTTGAAGTGAATTCTGCCATTTGAGTGTATTTTGACATTTGGGGAGGCTGGTCCTTGAGAAATTGAACTTACACACTTTCAACCATAAGCATATATATATATTGTCAATAAACTTTTGTTCAAGCAATGTCCTTCCCTTTAGATGTTTTGGTTCATCTTGACGCAACTCTTTTTCTTTTCCATGTTATGTTTGTTTGCTTGTTTGTTTGTCGTAATTGAGGATTTCACAACCTCTAGAGCCCCTCTAGAACTGATGACCTTTCATTCAAGTAGGGTAGTACCAAAAAAAGAAAGAAAACAGAAAAGGGGTGGGTGCTTTGGGGGAGGAGCTCCAAGGGTTGTTTTCACTTTAGAAAAGAAGACTTACATGACTATTCATTCAACTACCCAAATAAAAGCTTCCTCTACCTATTGTGAAAATCAAAACCATTAACACCATGGCCACTTTCAAGGGAAAGGGGAGGATAATTTGGTAACTTTCGGAAAAAAAAAAGAAGGGTTCCATAGTCGTTGGCCTTGGGTGAACAAGAACCCATGTTGATACCATGGTGAAAATCCCAAAATCCATTAAAATTATTTTAAAATATTTACAAATATCCCATGCTTAGTCTAAATCAGGGTCTTTGTAACATTTTTGGGGCTTAATATGGACCACTAATAAGAGGCCTCTGACTCAGAAAAGGTAAAAGATCCCAAAGTGGGTGCTGATGGTTCAGCCTTTCTTTGCTTACACACTTACTTTTACTTGCAGGGAGGGCTAGGACAATAATAATAGGTAAACAACAAACTAGAGATCGAGGGCTTTTTAAACTTCCCTTGGAATTCACCTGACCCCATGATGATGGTAACGTAACTGCTGGTTAGTTAAGTAGTTAGTTAGATTATGGTGGTGGAATATGATGGGTGGAAATATAAATGTCCGGTCTGTCCTTTTGGGGAATTGAACCCACAACTACTCTTGCAGGTGGCCATGAGCGCTAACGTCAGTACTCAAGTCATCAGCAGCAGCAGCAGCAAAGTTCTCTTTCCATTAGGTTGTTGTGATCACAGTTACACAGAGACAAACCCACAAGCCTGGTGGGCTGTCTGTTTGTGCCAGGAGGAGGAGGAGGAGGAGGAGGTACGACTAGTAGTAAGGTTCTCTTTCCATTAGGGTGTCATGATCACAGTTACACAGAGACAAACCCACAAGCCTGCTGGGCTGTTTGTTTGTGCCAGGAGGAGGTACTACTACCAGTAGTAAGGTTCTCTTTCCATTAGGTTGTTATGATCACAGTTACACAGAGACAAAAGCGCAAAAGCCTGGGCTGTTTGTTTGTGCCAGGAGGTACCTACTGTGTGCTCTGCTACCTCCCTGTTCCTGTTGTCGGTTCCTGTGCGAACCAACACAAGGACGCAGGCCCAATTCTGTTGTTGTTGTTGTTGTTGTTGCGCATCAGAAGAGCAACACAAAGACTACTTCTACTACCTACCGTGCGGCACACTACTACTAGTCTGTCTGTGTGGAAAGAATTCCAGACAGAGTGCAGGAAGAGTGGGAGAGAGAGAGAGTGAGAGAGAGAGAGAGAGATCCTGAGTCAGCAAGCAGCAGCTCGACTCCACAACACTTGACAATATTTCTCTCTAATGATCTGGTCGTGTGCCGTGCTGCATATGCTGCTGTAGTCGTGGTGGAAGAGAAGTAGTGTTATTTGGTAGGAGCTGGAAAAGAGGAAGAAGAAGAAGAAGAAGAAGAGGAGGAGGAGGAGGACTTCTTTGTTGCAGAGTTACTTGGTGGCGGAGTGGTACTGTCAGATGTGAAGACAGTGGGGAGAGGCATGATGATGGGTGCTGGATGAGGGGGTGAAGTGAGTGAGTGGGTGGGTGGGTTACAAAGCAAAGCGTTTCTGTTCTTTAGAGGGGTGAAGAAGGTATCTGTTTTCCAGGAGAATGTAACTGACTGAACTATGGAAGATGCGTTCTTCTTCCGGTTTTGGATCTGTTGTTGCCATGGGTTGCGACATAGCTGCTTGGACTCGTGGATTTCGTAACAAGTTTGTGTGGGCGTTTGAGAGGGTTTGAGAAGAAACGGTAGCGATTCTCTCAGAGTCCCTTGCGACTGGAGTTGTCAACCTCGATGACCGTGAGCCAAGGTGCGTTTGAAACGAGCTCTGTAGTTAGAAGATGGAAAGGGATTTGTAGAGAGAAGGAAGGGGGGTGGGGGGTGGGGAGGGAAACAAGAGAACCCATGCACATCGATGGAAGGGCAGAAGTTGTGAACAGAAAGGACTTAGGCCTTGGGGTATGTATGTCCTCTAATTGGCATTGCAATACTTGGTAGAAGTAAGAAGAAATGGGTAGTAGCAATCTTGCTTGTTGCAACAAAATGTGTGTGTTTTTTGCTTCCTGTTGATTGTTAGGAAATGGGGGTTTTGTTGACTGTTGTTGTCCCTGACTGACTTCTCTATCTGTGTGATTGCCCATGTGCTGTGTCTTTTTGAATTTCCAGAGTTTCTGGCCAGAATCAAACACATGTGTGCTGCTCAGTCTGTGAGTGAATCAGAGCAAGATCTGATGGAGGCAGGAGGAAGTTCAGAAGATAGATATGAGTTTAGTATAGATGGTGCAAGCTCACGCCTCAGTATGGATGGTCTGAGCTTGGATTTGTTAGGAGAATCTGGTGGCTTAAGCTTCAGTACTGTGCACGGTGGCCGTGGTGGCAGCACAGATGATTGTGGCAGCAGTTCAGGAGGATCTTCACCTTTGGGATGGCCTTTGGCCAAAAGAGATCGGCTTATCAAAGGCCCTTCACTGTCTTCATCATCAAATGTAACCAGTGAAAGGGATACATGTATGTGGGAGGATAGAAGAGAGACAAAAGAAGCAGAACTTGCAGGTTGAATTCGTTTCTTTCTTTTCAACCTTTTTCTGTTTTTGTTTTTCAGAATGTTCCATCACTGCTGGAAGTAGTATTGATCCCACTTAGTGGGGTATTGGAAATGCATTGTTGCCACAAAAATCATGAGGTGATGATGTTAGGTCAGGTTTGAAGGTCTTGAAGACTCAGGATGGTGTGTGGCACAACATCTTGCATGATGTTGGTATCATGGTTTGATAATAAATGGATTCATCCAGTATGAAAAGAAATGCAAAATAATCTTTTTAGCTTTGACCCCAGGAATCCTTTGTGGGTTGGAAGTTTGGCTGCTTTGAAACTCATCGGGAGGTTTCTCTGCATGTGTGTGAAACCCCCTTTGTATTCCCTTGGGTATTTCCTCCTGTTGCTTCTGAGATTCAAACATTGTATTTATAACCAGGATCATGTTGTAGTTGTTGCCACAACATCCCAAAAGTTCTCCATTAGGCACTGGGCCTCTCCTCCATTTCTGTTTTGGGTCCAAAGAGTGTATCAACTATTATACAATTAGGGTGAGGTATTATTGTTCCTATCTATGGAACTCCTATCTGTACACTTGCAATGTCACCTTTGTTGTGGATCTGACTCCTATGGGCCTTGTGCTTACATCTGGGTACAGAGGTGGAGATGATGAAAGAGAAATTTGCAAAGCTGTTGTTGGGAGAAGATATGTCAGGTGGTGCGAAGGGTGTCTGCACAGCAATGGCCATTTCAAATGCCATCACTAACCTCTCTGGTACATATTCATTGCTGTTTCAGAAACATGTACTTTCTCATTTGTGCACCCGTGTGTCTCTGCATGTTCCTTCTCCTGTTTGTACAGAAACTATTATTTCTTTGTTCATGTGTTAGTGTGTTATTTGCGGTGGATGCAGCTTCTGTCTTTGGGGCACTCTGGAGATTAGAGCCATTTGCTGCAGAGCGACGTGCAATGTGGCGCAGAGAAATGGAATGGCTCCTCTCTGTCAGTGACTTCATTGTGGAGCTGGTCCCTACATGTCAAAGATTTCCAGATGGTAGTACTTTGGAGGTTAGCATGACCCACAGGTGGTTTTTGTTCTTGCTTTAGTATCTAGTATGTTCTCATCATGTTGGAGTTTAGCCTAGCCACAAAAGCTGGCAATCTGGAAAGAAGATGCTTGAAAGCATGTATAGGTTCCACGGCAGTTATACATGAAGTGCAAATTCTTATTTCAACTCTCATGGGTGTTGGGTGCAGGTGATGGTCAGCAGGCCTCGGTCAGATATTCATGTGAACTTGCCAGCTTTGCGTAAGCTGGACAACATGCTGCTTGTATGTCCACAAACATTTGAAACCTGCAGGCTTTTCCCATAAAAATAAAATCCTAGGGCAAATTTGGTTTCTTTACTATATGACATATAGCTGTTGGCTTGATTTCCTCTTTTGTTTTTTCCAGGACTCATTAGACAGCTACTATGAAACAGAATTTTGGTATGTGGACCGGGGAATTGCAGTGCCTGAGAAAAACAACTGGGTCAATTCACTGAACCCCTCTCTTCAACGACAAGAAGAGAAATGGTGGTTGCCAACTCCAAAAGTACCAGCAACTGGTCTGAGTCAAGACTCAAGGAAGAGATTACATCACCATAGGGATGCCACCAGTCAAATCCTGAAAGCAGCCACAGCAATTAACACCCAGATTTTGTCTGAAATGGAGGTTCCTGCCATCTACTTGAATTCCTTACCCAAGGTAACTATCATTTATATTTCTGTCTGAACAACCCTGGGTGGTCTGTATCTTTTTGATTGAAGAACTTTGGTCTCTAGATCTTTGGTCTGAAACCCTAAACCTGCTTACCAGATATCTCACAAGATCTATTCAGTTGAGTTTCAGATGGAGAGTTCTTTGATACTTATGAAGATCTTGAACTTTCACATCCCCATACCTGCAGGTATAGAGTCTGATACTCTACTACTGATTGTGCAGAATGGGAGGTCAATCCTGGGGGAACTACTATACCGAAGTATATCTGCGGACAACTTCTCAGTTGAAGCCTTCCTATCTACACTTGACACTTCAGATGAGCACAATATTTTAGATATAGCAAACCGATTAGAGGCAGCTGTACTTGTATGGAGACAGCAAACTCACCTGAAGCATGCACAGTTGTGGGTGAAAGAAAAAAAAATCACTCCAAAGGCATCATGGGGAAAGATTAGGGAGTTTGTGGGTGATGGGGATAGGACGTTGCTGCTAGCAGATAAAGCCGAGAATGTGCTAGTCAGTCTGAAACAGCGTGTCCCAGGGCTGCCACAGACATCCTTGGACACCAGCAAAATCCAATTCAACAGGGTAGGTATCTCCGATGACTATCTGCAAAACACTCACCAAGTTGTAAAGCAAGTGTAGCTTGATTAATAATAAAAGAGTTATGCTATCAGAAGAATAAGACTGCAAGATATGCTTACACAAATCTGTAGCTTGTCCTAAATGGTGACAACTCTGTGGTGGAATGGGTGCAGGATGTTGGTCAATCTATATTGGAGAGCTATTCACGTGTGCTTGAAAGTTTAGCTTTCAACATCATTGCTCGAGTTGATGATGTTCTGTATGCAGATGACCAAGTCAGGCACTCATTATCAGTGAGAACAGTTGAGACAGATGGAGAAGATTTCATGAGAGACTCACATCCCTCTTCCAATATATCGGCAGATGGTTCTTTCAACAAGAAGCAGTTGACGTGTGTTAGCATGTCTTTTTCAACTCCCTTTGTTTCTCCTGGTGCATCACCTACTAGTCCTGTTGTGGCCCCCAGCTCAGCTCACAACAATAATTCAGAAGGTGCTGGAACACTAATCTCTTCTGCGGGAAAAGCCTTTTCAGAGCACAGAGGAGGAGAATTGCCAGGCAAGAAGGAAAAACAAGAGCCTGCAAAGCTGGTGAAGCTTCCTTCAGAGCCAATCAAACCGCGGACTCATGCAGGCAACCTTGAGAGTAGCAATGCGCTTCACAGTCCACCAGGGCGTGATTAGATGAAACTGTGAGCTTGGCATGAGTATGTTCCATGCTATGTAATTTTACAACCCTTCTTCCCCCAACCCCATCCCTGCTAACTATACTTTACATTTTAGGTGGATCAGGGCAGGGGGTGAATTCAAGCATTCATTTGAACCAAATAGAAAACATAAGACATTTCAGTGTACCAGAGGTTATTTTCAATTGTTTTGGCATTGCAAATGGAACTGGCTTGAAGTGTTAAACCAGTGATTACATCATATACACAGCCAATTAGACATTGCTTTCGACACACTTTCAGTATGCATGACACGCCTTTGGATGCAGTTGTAAAATAACCAGTTTTTGCATGGAGCTTTTGCAACACCATGGTATGACTTGCTATTGCTCACAATTTCAGATGATTAGTCAGTTGGCTACAGTAGTTAGCTGATTATTCCTGCAACAATTTTGGTGGTAAATTTTAGGTTATACTAGTTTAGCTGGTTCAGTCCTTTTCACAGTAGGCCTTGTTCTGCTTGCAAGGACCTGCAGAGCCATGGACGCAGCAACTTCCCAGATTGAGTTCTCATGGCTTGTAAATGGAACAGAATGAAGTGGGTACGAAAATGGAAGAAATCCTTTATAGAAGTGGGTTTTGCTTTTCTGGCTCAGACTTGTTTGGGTCCTCTCTCTTTGTACTTCCTTTCCCCCTTTGCTGGGTGTTTTGTTTAATGGAGCTTGCCAGGGTTTAAACCATCATACATTGTGTTAACATGTGGCGCTTCAACATGATCCCATAATATTTGGTGAAACTTCCAACATGATAATCAAAGCATCCACATTGAAAATCAGAAGAAGCATGAAAATGTTCTAACAACGGGAACAATCTGAGCTTTACTAAACCTATGTTCTGAGGGATGTAGGCACAACCCTTTGCAACGCACTGTGACCTAACTTACAACATCACTCCTCTTTTAAAGCCCTGATTCTTTTTGCGACCATTTAAGGTATGGTTTCTGTGGGATTTTGGACGTTTGTTTGTGTATGGGTTGCAATTTTCAACATGTGGAACATGTAGTGCAATGCTGAAATGAGCCAAAAAATTGTCCCTAAGTTGTGGTTGCACAAGACATTGGGATTTGGGATGATACGCATTATGTGTCATAGGAACATCTTTTGAACCCTAAGTGTGTCTTGTTCATGTTTGGTGAAGTAAGCTTCTTGAAGTTGAGAGCTGTCCTATATGTGTTTGGATATGCTACATAAAACAAGGTTTTACAATTTGAAGTGCCAAAAGTATCATGAAAAATTACATCTTGGTGACAAATTGCTTCGAACAAATCAGCACAAAATTCTTTGTTGCAATTGAGATTTGGGTGGTATGGTTGAAGAAGTGTTGGGTGGTCCTCTCTTTTTCAAAGAAAGAAGCAGAGGATAAGGGCATCCCTAACATGCCAGGAAAAGTTAGATGCTTGGTGGACAGGGATCCAAGCATGTGTTGTGACGGGCTGAATCAACATTGTCATCATTTTCCATGCAAAAAACACATTCAAAGACAAATATGGGTGTGAAATTGTCTTTACTAAAATTGTGCTAAAGTTGATGAGACAAAAGTTGTTGTAGTTAGTCCTGATTATGACAAATTGGCCAGATGACCCTATGATAATTGCTATTATATTGAAATCCAATTTGAAAAGTTATCAACTCCTTTGGTATATATTAACATAACTATAGTTGCTTTCAATTTTATTTTTTCATTAATAATTTTTTGCACAGATGTTTGTGCATCCTTGATTGACACCTCCTTGATTCCATAAAACAAACTTTCAAGTCATTATAATGTACTCACAACATTTTGACACAACATTTTGATAATAATTGGCAACATATGGTTGTGTTTCACTTGTGGCAACACAAGTGGAATAGAAAACACAATCCTTGTCAAGGAAATTATGAGGGTGTTGAAGTTGACACCTTTGTCTTTCATCTAGTCTATAACCTTTTCACACAAGGCAAAATGGGCACATAAACTTTGTTTGAAGAATGTTGCACATGATTTGGTATGCATTGGCAATGAAAACTTTTTGTGTTATATAAATGTTCAACATGGGAGAGTGTTTTAATTTTTAAAGTGACATGCCTAGGTCATGTCATGGTCTTTGTTATTCATAAGAAGACCTTTATGATGATGTGTATTACTTTCTGCATTTTTTTTCTTATTGTACACTACGACAAACAACACATGACATCCATTGAAACATTGAGAAATCCGCAAAATTGATCATTAATGATTAAATAAAAAAGGCCCATGTACTTTGTTGTTTTATTGAAAGGAGGTTGCACACAATTTTGATTTGCATACAATTGGAAGAGGAATTGCTATTGTTGTGCCAATGTTTTAACTTGCAAATTCTCCTACATGCTCATTTGTTTTTTGTTTGCTAACTCATTATTCAAATCCAATCATTATTTCAACTCCAACTTCATCAACATGAACATCCATTGACAAATGTGAACAATATAAATAAACTTTGTAAGTTTTTAATCTTAAATTGTCATTGCAATCATGCACCATAGTAATAGCAAATTAAGAATTTGACAAAAGATGGAGGACAACCTTTCACCCTAACTTGATAGAGTAGTGCAACAAAGAACTAAACCACTAAACCCCTAAACCCCTAACATTGATGATAAAGCAAACAACAAAGAAACACAAGGAATGGAAACTCAATAAAAGAGTTCCTAGCAACATCTAAAGGTCTATGTGACTAATCTTAGGATAATCTTGAACAACCATGCTTAGACAATGCATTTACATTGTGTCATAGTGCTTTAATCTAAGCACAAAAAACATTGGTTACGCAATTTAAAACATGTTAAAAAGATATTATATTCATTGGATTATTTTCAAACTTATCCAAATGTTAAATTGATATATTACACAAATGCATTGTAAAAATTTAACACTCAACATTAACTTAATTGATAAGACTTGTAAACATGTCAAAAGAAGATTGGTTATGCTCAAGGTGGTTCCCATTAGTGTGAAGGGATCCCAAGATGGATGTAAAACTTCAAAAGTTTTGCCTAAACTTGTTTTGAAGCTCTTATTCACTTTATGTATCACCTAGACATACATCAATGCAAAGGAGTGACATTGGTTGAAGAGATATCATGAAAAATGTTCAAGGGAGTCAATTACATAATGGCAAAAACAAGTGTTGATGTTGTGCAATTTGATTGTTAATGTGGCCACCCCTTATTCTTGGCAAACTTTCATAGTTCAAACCACAAGTTGAAATTCATTCTTTCCTTTGTTATAACTCAAAATTTTAAGCACCCTAATCTTAATGTTGTATCCATGTAAAAAAATAGGGATGTGTGTTAGCGATATGCATTTGAAGGGTTTTAGAAGCCCATTTGAACAAGGGCATTGCATTTGTATGAATAACAATAAATCTACCCAAGTAGGTGATTTTGGTTTTTTTTCAACAAATGCCTATTGGTGGAGTCATGATTGCCTTGGTATGTACATACCCATAACACCCACACCTACCCAACACTAGTTTTTTCTCAATTGTTGCATGAATACCATTGGTTTTTAAAAAGGTTTGAAAACAACACAACCAAAGTTTCATTAATTTTGAAAATGATCAAAAAATTGGAACTAGAGATTATTAATACCAAACAACACTAGTTCAAAGGTTAGACCATGAAAGTTCCATATTAATGGTTCATAATAGGAATTATGAATAACATGCCATAAATGTCATAAATTGTTTCTTTTGTTGGCATTGTATTTTGTAACCAACTATTTTGTAACCAATGAAGAAGTTTTATAGCTAGATGCATAAATTGACAACTATAATCAAAGTTACACCATATTTGGGCCAAAGGCCTTGTAGGTTATGTTGTGCTTTGCAGTTTTTTAATTGTGCCTGTAGGTAAAGTCGTTTTTCGTAGTTCATCATTAGAGAGATACA
>Ga0116227_10002073_pt1 | contig 45744 bp, 24 predicted proteins | sample S1TSphgellanicum_FD_89693 | JGI IMG/M metagenome (GOLD analysis project Ga0116227, IMG submission 89693) | Host-associated microbial communities from peat moss isolated from Minnesota, USA - S1T2_Fb - Sphagnum magellanicum MG | ecosystem: Host-associated > Plants > Peat moss > Unclassified...
AGTTAGCATGTATGTAAAAGCGCAACAGTTCTGAACAGCTCGGTCAGTGCTGTGTGAGGAGTTGTGCAGGCTGGAGGTTTTGGCTGGCAGGTTGCTCTGGGTAGGCGCGATAGCACCACCTCTGCCTTCGCAGCAGCTGCAGCGTTTCTCCCTACCCCAGATTTGGACTTACCAGCGCTAATTCAGAACTTTGCCAGGGTCGGCTTTAACACCCAAGAAATGATAGTCCTCTCAGGTACAAGTTTCTGATAAATACCGTAGTCTACTCATTTTGCATGTCGATCACATCCTTTTCACATGAGTATGGGGGTCACATAGTACGAGGCGGTACTGAAATGCTTTTCTTGACATTGAGACGCTGCCAAATTCCAATCTGCTGCTGCAGGTGCCCACACAATCGGGCGAGCAAGATGTGCATCAATCGAAGCGCGTTTATATCCCACACCCGAGGCGGACATCAACAAGTCGTTCCTGAAGACGCTCCAGAAGAATTGTCCCCAAAACGGCAACATCTCCGTTCTCAACAACTTCGACCAGGCCACTCCCGACGTGTTCGATAATGCGTACTATCAGAATCTGCAGCAGGGAAAAGGGCTGTTGCACTCGGACCAGGCGCTGTTCAGCACGAAGGGCTCCAATGTGGCCACAGTGAACCAGTTGGCCAGCGACTCTGGGGATTTCTTTACGGATTTTGCAAACGCGATGATAAAGATGGACGACATCAGTCCTCTCACCGGCAAGCAGGGTCAGATTCGTGTGAATTGTCACAAGGTCAACAGCCCTGCTATCAGCGAGATGGATTCTACCGATATCGACACACTAATTGCATTGGAGTAGTAATGCAGCGTGCGATCTGCACTGACTGATCATCTTTTAAAAGGGTTCAATATGCTCTGAACACTTGGCCAGAGTGACTGCTACAGCTTCTTTGCAGATCCAGTTTAGTGCCTTTTCAATATCACATGTAAACTCTTTTTTGAAGCAGTATATTTTCCCCAGTCCTGCAAGAGTCTGCGTCGGATACATTCACTCTTTTTGTATGTGATTGAAGTGGAACAAAAGCTAGCTGATCGAGTGTGTTTGAAAACTTACAACTAACTTAGAGCATCTCCAGTACTGGTGCTCAGCATGTGGCCCTGCAAAAAAATTTCTCACATCCAAGTTTATTTCTTTTCTTTTCTCCAACCCCATCCATAAAGCTGAATTTGAGACTGCAAATGGGTGGGAGACTACTAATAGCAACCCTCCTGGACGAATCAATCGAGTACCCTATCAACAGCTGGTGTTAAGCTTTGCTGTGCCTTTTACCAGCCTCAGCAATCAAACCAATACCCAATCAACAGCAGTCAGTAAGCTTTGCTGTGTCATTTCACCAGCCTCAAACCAATACCCAATCAACAGCAGTCAGTAAGCTTTGCTGTGCCTTTCACCAGCCTCAAACCAATACCCAATCAACAGCAGTCAGTAAGCTTTGCTGTGCCTTTCACCAGCCTCAAACCAATACCCAATCAAAAGCTGGTGTTGCGTTGTGCTGTTCCTTTTTTACCAGCCTCAGCATGATGTGCAAAAATGCTGGGCCAAAACCATTTTGCTGAGACAAAGGGGCACGTTTTGACTTTTCTTTATTCAATTTTCTTTCACAAGGCCACATACTGAGTCTGAGTGGAGCTGCTCTTAGTTCGCAATTTCACCTTTCAATTATCTGCCAGCCAACAGCCCATCGAATTATTCTTAAAGTACCCAAAACTGGGGTCCAGTTTTGGACGAAAATCAAAAGTTGGGATGAAAACGGTGCACAGGAAAAGAAGAGGAGACCAATAAACTGGTTTTCTCACCTAAAGAGGTTCTCACATAAGTTTCACCAGCAGTTTTGGATTTGCATTACCTGCACCTTCATTGCTGCTCATTTTCTTCATTAATTCACATCTTGTTACAATACAAGCTTGCAAAACTTGTGAACTGATATCCACTAAACAGTACCCATTTTCGCTCACTTGGCAGTCACACTCAAAAAGGGGATGAATCTGGGAGTACAAGCTCAATTTTGCTCATTTGAAGATTGGGGTACCATTGAGAATGTTACAAAACAATGTCAATAGGAAAATGACAGTAAAATGTGATTGCCCTCAGGCTTCAACGTACAGGGTATGACACCCTGGTCTAATTAGGGCTCAGTTTTTGATCACTTGAAAGTTGGAGTAAAATTGAATCCACTCAAATAGAAAAATGAGAAACATGTGATAGTCCTCAGGCTTCAATATCTTGGATATGACACAAAAGGAATTCCAGAATTCAATGTCATCATTTTCCTCCAGAAATCTCCCACCCCGGGTTAATAAATTATATGTAGTGTAATCACTTACCTTGAATATGATTAACCTGGAATCAAGTTGATTTTATACAATAAACTTTGTATTCAACATACAAACAACAAAATGGCTCATACTGAAAAAATGGGGCACCCACTCTGCAGGTTTCATTTTCCAAAATTTCCCAAAAAACATTTATTCTCTGTAACATGAGCTGCAAATACACTAGAATTTCCTGTCTGGTGCCTTACAATAATGTTCCATCACAATCTCATTTCATTTTGCTTGATCTCATGTTTGTTGGCTCTGTTGGTTAAGAGAGTACTGAATGATGGATGGTCGCACAGTTTGAGGATTGTACACCAGGTGTTACAGTGAGGTGTTACTACGAACTTTGAGTTCTGGTTTTGAACTTGCCATAAGGGGCAGAGCCAGTATGTGACGAGCTGCTTGTTTACTCTAGCTTGTACCTTGTCATGTTGCATCCTTGTTCTTGCTTATGCAAAACATTATGTGTGTTAGCTGTGATAGTTTTTTGTGCTTGTGACACGCACCCAGTTCAATGCAAGAAACTTGAGCATGTGCACCCACCTTCCATGCTATTTGAAGGGTGCATCATACATTTCTTTCTTCTTTATGTTACAGGCCTGTCCACTTTGTGACAGATTCTTGTCATGGTTATAGTTTAGTGTAGTTCTGGTGCTTGTGGCTCATAGGTACATAAAGGATGGTGTGGAATGGAAGAGAACACTACTTCCACAAACATAGCCACAACTTCATCTAAATTTAATAGGGTATCATAATATGGATCCTATCACATAGCTTGAATGTAACTTATGTTGTTGGGGGTGTCTTTTGAGGCGTAAAACTTTGGATTGGAGGGAAATCATACTTGATGGGCAAGATTTTGCATGCTTGTATGTCTATTGAATGTGTACAGATGCAACTTTAGTTCAATCCCACTTGAGTGTCCTATTGAACAAGATTGATTGTAGATTAGTTATTGCAACAATATTTGAACATGAAAACATGAAAGTGGTGTGCACAATGTACAAGGTGTAATCAGTGGCACCCATAATTCAATCTTTATCCTTCCACCCTTTTCTACAATATTACTTTAAGCATAAGACCCTAGTTGCTCAAGCTGTGGTAAACTTTATTAAAAGAACCATTTTAACATTTTGTATGTTGACTTGCTGATGTCAATGACACATAGAATTTGTGCAAGTCTAGATTGCATTAACATGCTCAGTATGAAGGTTTCTTTGATGTCAATTAGGTGATGGAGATGGAATTTCTCCTTACTTGCTAGGTGACAATCATTACGCCCTTATTAATTGGATCATGCCATGACTTAAAGAATAAGGATAACATACTGTTTAAAAGAACTGCTCTAGAATGGGAAACACAAAGTCGTGTTATTCAGTAATTGAGAACACGTCAAAAATGATTTTGAATACTTTAGTGGAACTACCACAAAAATTAGAATTACATGTTTTTCTACCCAATGTGTTTATCAATTGGCTTCACAATGTATTAAGAACAGAAAATGAAGCCGTCATTGAATAACTCCTGCACATCATTGAATTGGAGGCAAACCTCAACTCACATGAAAAGCTTCACAAGTCGTATCATCAGTGACCAGGATGATATTAAAGAAACCAACAAATCCATGGGTAATTAGGTTAGGACATGTGTTGCAAATAGAACAAACTTAATATCTTACCAAAGAGAGAAAATTCACATCAAAGATGTTTGAACCTCTCTTGCCTTGCAACCGTCCTTTAAAATATAGGCAAAATGTTCTAGATATCATAACAACATTATTATATTCAAGATCTTACACTATGATGTTAACTATTACACATCTTTGTTGGTAGTTGATGTAAATGCCATCTTAATTAAGTTGGAATTAGACCAATAGTAACTTGAACCATTTTCACTTGATTGTGATTGGTGGCTTCTGTCTCTTGTTGCAAACCACTCCAATTGTCTTTCAAGCTTAATTGTTCAGATTTTAATTCATCTTTTCTCTATTGCCAAACTATTGGCATGTATGTGATTAATGGACTATAAGTGAGTAATTTACACCTTTTGTGTTGGTTCAAGTTCCCTAACTAACCATGGTGGTTAACTCAGTTGCTGTTTTTACTACCTACTTACTAAAACCCCATTTAGTAAGTTGTTAGTAGGGAAGATAGCAAAGCAGCGCCTGTCTACAGGTAAACGATCTCATTACCTTGTAGCCAACTGTTTTCTTACCTACACACCTACATATAGGACCTATATCTTACAGGAGAGGTTACCAAGGTGAAATGAGTTATCAACTCATTTAGACCTACTTCTTATGGAATGGGTTACTAAGATGAAATCCAGGCGGTAACTCAGTTGAGGATCATTCACAACTGAGTCATAACAGCCATCCAGTGGTGGGTACTGGTTCACTGTGGCCCACATTGAGGAGATCCAACCCCTACAAACTAGGTATAGCATTTTTGAGTTAGGTGGAATGTAGGTTGGGGCTCTTTCTTTTCCTGGGTTGACAAAACATTGCAAATGAATCAGGTGTCCTATGACAGCGTCTGTATCATATGGTATTTTTTCAAGTCCATGACAAGGGGGGCTTTAAAGTTGAATGAGTAATTAGATACAGATGCAGCTTTTGTGCAAGCCTAGATTATTCTAATACCTATACACATGGAAAGGTGCATTCACACCTAATGTTAAGTCAGGGTCTGGTGAAAATGTAGGTGGCAATCTTAGGTGGTACCCAATGTTAATGGGTGATTGTTTAATATTAAGTGAATGTTAACTTAAAATAAAATCTTCGTGGTAAATAGGTTTAGGTTCTAAAACTTGGTGTTAGGGGATTTTATACTAGAGTCCTTAACACAAAGTGTGAATGCACCTTAACATAGGTAAAATCTTTGCACTAGAAATCAAGAAAGTGTGACCTGTGCAAATGAAGGGTCATGTCAATAGGGTCACAAGTGTTTTTGGTGCCATCACAAGTAGACTATTAAAATTCCTTTTGCAGGGTCTCAAGGTGGCATTATCGTGTTTTAAAATCCCCCATAAATTCTATGCTATGTTTGTGATCTATAGAATCCACATATAATGCTCACAAAACATCCTGAAGATCTTTCAGGTACACAGGAATGGCATAAAAACACCAAAACGCCCTCTATTTATGGATGTCTAATCCGAGAAACACTTAAATCAAACATGGTAATCTTTGCATTTTTCTTGTATTACATCCGAAGGTTCTGGTCCCATACTTTGATTTTGTAGAGTCAGAGCTTATTCTTCTTGCAAGGCCACTTTCAGCCACCTTCAAGATGTTTCTTTAAGGTAAAACCCTATGGTAATAGTGTTCCCAAAATAAGGGGCCTGAGGTCATGGGACAAGAGCCAAATCTAGATTGCATCCTGAGAATGTCCCCTACCCATTGGGCTTTACCCATTGTAAAAGCATGAGGTCAAGGTTATCATGAACTGAAACATACATAGATGACAAGGCATAGAATGGGGATGGGTTCTTATGCCTACTCCTTAATGTCAGAGGGATCTTAAACCTACTAATTGGTGGTGTAATTACTACTTACTTATATGTATAACCCCTACTACAGTCAGGGAGCATCCTCCACAAGGAACTTACACCTGCATAATCCCTCCCACACTCAAGAAGTATCCATAAAGCACAAGAAGGATCTTACACCACTTATATGTATATGAAATCTTCCCACATTTGAGGACTAGGGGTAATTTGTAAGCTCCTTCCTCTATCTTAGAATACAATATATCGTCCAAAGATAGGATAGCATGCCCTATGATCAAACACCACCCTATGATTGAACACCCAAAATAATCACTGCTAGGGAGGGTTAGCAAATAAGGATTGCCCTATGGGTGTTCATATGTTGCCCTATCACTGAACATTTGGTGATAAAAAATTATGTTTGACATTTTTTATAGTTCCAACCAGTGACATTAAGTTTATGTTTGGTCATGGGAGTGTCAAAGAATTTTTATCCAAAGATTTTGTTCATTTATCTAGTGGGAGGTTTTTGGTGACAAAGGGTTAAAGAAAAGTATAGCACACATATATGTGTACATCTATATGGCCATTAACCACATTATTGGAGAAAATTGTTTGGTGAAGGGGGTATCTTAAGGCAAAATTATAATTTTTGTTGTTCTATGATTGAATGCAATGTTTAGACATGAGCTCATATACATTACAAAGTAATGCACATACATTTTGCAAATCTAAAAAATCCAAATGTACCTGGGGCTTTAGATGTTTGGTGTAAGGTAAGATTTAAGGTAGATTTACAAACAATGAATTAGGTGAAAGCACATTTAGGGGGGCCATTTTGGGCACTTTCATGATATGTATGTAAAGTATATTTTTGCAAACATATTGCATTTAATTTTGGGTTTCGCTTTTGGTGTTTGGGCTTGATAATTTCATTTTCACAAAGTTAATGATATATAATATTATTTGAATTTTTTTTTGGTAAAAGGTTAAATTCAAAGAATATTGACTATATTTACATTATATATAGTATAATACAGCTTGTTTATGTTTTTGGATTGCACTAGGTTTGGGTTTGAATTAATCAATCAAAAAATATCTGAAATAAAATTCTAAAAAATTACCCACCTCACATATCTTGTCATCTTCCGTTTAAAAGTGATAGTTTGTCAAAATGTTTACTTACCACATATTTATGGTCATAACCCCCAAAAACACCCATTTGTGATATGATAATTATCAAACATTTCACATAGTTTAAACTTATTTTAATCATATTGACACACCCCAAAACTTTTTAAAAGACTCAAATGCAAGTCCCAAAATAAAAACAATGGAAGGAATTGGGGTACATTCCCTCACTTGTTGCACTTCGAAGGTAAAAAGGGTGTGTTAGAGTTCCAAGATGGGGACTAGGAAGAGTGACAAGCAGGTCAATTATCTATATTGATATGCACAAACCAAACAACAAGTTGGTTAATGCATAGTTGGAGCATTTTTGGTTCATAGATGAGCCATGAGCATACATAGACTCATAAGACTCACCACAGCCTGAACTTTGGGGAAACCACCACCTTCCCCAATATAGTATTCTTTATGATTTGCCACAAGGGCCACACCCAAATGGTGTTTTTCTTGGGATTCCCAAGTTTGGGAGTCCTACAATTCTTATAATTGGGACTCCAACCACTTTGAACGCCCATAACTTCTTGTGAAGACTTCCGATTGAAGTGAGGTTTCAAAAAAAGTTATAGCCTTTGTTGAGATCTTTCCAAAAATATGTGGCTCACCTCTACATGCACATAAATCAAGGTGGTATTGGTTTAAATGCAAACATCCAAAGTTAAACATCTATTTTGTAAAAAGATTGGACATCAATAGAACCTAAGGTCTAACCATTATTTCTTGCAACTTCTTCTACCAAACCTGACATCTTTATACACCCAACATTAATATAAGCCAAATCACATATGGAATTTTAATGAAATTGGGATTCAAGTAGGGAGGCAATTAGGAGCTATAGTTATAGCAAAGAAAGGATCTCATCAAGTGTATAGCACTATCCTTAAATATAGAAAGTGGCTGACCATCAACTATGTAGTGAATGTAGTAAGGGGATCCATACTAGGATTTTACATATTTCGCGGTGAAAGAATTAAAGGTGATTACATTGTGCATTCCAAACTTAGTGCAATCTAAACTAAAGCATGGATGACAAGTTTTTTATTCAAAATTTTTTTGTTCTTTTTCAAGAGGTCAGTCCCAATGGTATTTCTCTAAGCAACCATCATCTATTAGCTCTAGATGGACATGGTTTACATGTTGGCCTAAACGCAATTAAACATGCACAACAATTTGGTTTAAATATGATTACCTTACCTTCACACACCTCCCATGCAACCTTTAGATGTGAGCTATTTTAAGCCCTTCAAAACATCTTTCAAAAAATTAAAAGCAATAGCATGGTTAGAAACAATTATAATGAGCCGAATAAGGCTACACTTATAGCATGGGTAGATAAGGCATTCGATGTAGCTTTGTCCAAAAGAAACATCCAAGAATGGGTTTCAGTTTATAAGAATCTAACCTTTTAATCCAAAGGCTATGGATGGAAGGAGTAAGCCCAACGAATTTTACATTATTAATTGTAATAATGGCACATTAGATGAGGACAATGTAAAAAACTTTGATGAAGTAATGACTGATATTGAAGGTTGGGATGAAAATGGAGTAGCTACAAAGCTAATCAACATAGCCACCATTATAGATGAGCCTGCTACAACTAGAATTGATGTTCATGGGTAGGAATAGCTACCAAGGTACTATGTGGAAAAGCTTACAATTCCTAGTATCATAGAAGATACAAGAACAAAAAGTACCTTGGATTACATAATTGATCAATGTGAACCAATAAATGCATTTGAAGGGGAGTTTCTTCATTTTAGAATAGTTCCAGCTCCAATTTGCCTTCAAAATTTTTTGTCCCTTTTGCATCTACTTGTAAGGAAAACATGTGATAAAGAACCGTTAATTGACTACAATTATTCCCATGTTGTTACTTCTAATGAATATTTGCAAATTTTATGTCAAAAAGTTATGGACAAAAAAATAGTAGAAGTAATTAGAGAACAAAGGATAAAAGAAAGGGAGGAAACAAAAAAACAGCGTGCAATAAATTCACATAATGTTGTAGACAAAGTAGAATGATGGCCAGAGAGAAAGGGAAATTTGGTAAAGGGGAGAATGCTTGCACCCCTAGGATGTGTTACATTAGAAAGGAAACAAAAAGAGAGCGCACCCTTGGGATGCGTTGTAACAAATAAGAGGAAAAAAAAATGATGGCCAAAAAAAGAAAAAGAGATTCAATAAAGGGGAGAATGCATGCACCTTCGAGATGTGTTGCAACAAAGAGGAGACATAAAATTTGAATGCTAGGGAAAAAGAAAGCTTCAACACCAAGGGGAAAGAGAAAAAAAGAACGATGGTTAAGGAAAGAGAGAGATTCAGTAGAGGGGAGAGAGCATGCACACCCCTAAGATGTATTGTAACAAAGAAAAAAAGTTTCAATGCCATGGAGAATAAAAAAAGCTTCAACGTTAGGGAGGAAGAGAGAGAGAACGATGGCCAGGGAGAGAGAAAGGCCTTTGATAGAGGGTAGAAAGCATGCACACCTTAGGACATCTTGTAACAAAAAGGAAAGAGAAAGAATGATGGCTAGGGAGAGAGAGCCTTTCGACAAAAGGGGAAGATAGATGCCTAAATGACATTGACTTGCAATGGATGAGACTGAGAAGTTTGAATTAGAAAAACACCTACAATCAATGGAAACTTGAAACATTCCAAAAAACTCAAACACAATGTGCAAAGAAGAGATGGCAAAAAAACTCCAAAGCCTTCAATCGTCCCTTGTTTCATAACTTGCACACACATGAGTAATAGGTTAATGAAGACCCATGAGTAAAAAAAAATGTACAGAGAAATTACAAGCTTGGTAATGACTCCAAGATAGGTTGAAAAAGATCCTTGGTCCAACATAGAAATCACAAAGCACACCAAGGAAGGGAACGCCTCAACAACCCCAACGTCTCTAACGACGTCGAACAACAACAAACTCATCAAATTTTTGTTGCAATGCACAAGAGAGAAACTAAACCCTAAGTTTGCAATGCCCATTCTAGTTTAGCAAATTAAGGTTAATGGAACAACTTTTTTGCTATGACTGGTGATTGGTCTTTTAAAAAAAAAAAAAAATCTTGGCCTTTCACGCATGATGAACTATTTTGAATGAAAAAGTTATTGGTGTTGGCATCCATCCAGTTTGAAAACAAGATGTATGTTGTGCTCTTGTCCGCAAATTGAGGATTGATCATGCAATGTGACGTGTTTGTTGATCAGTCACCTGTGTGTTTGTACCTTTTCCAGGCTTAAAAGGACTCATACTTTGAATGGGCAAATCTCTGTCATTTCTCAACTAATGCAATCTAAGCAGCTATGGATGTGCAGGGAGCAAATTTACAAAAAGTATTTGAAGAGTAGGATGAGCCAAACACTTGATTGATTGCCATTTTGCTCTGAGCGCTTAAGTGTTCGGTGACCGGCCTGGCTACCATACTTTGGAAAGTTTTTTGATTTGTTTTAGTGATTAAAGTTATTTGTAAAATCTTATCAGGCTTTTTTTTATTGGCAATTTATCGCCAAATTGCAGAGTGTGACAGTGATCCTGCCAAATTAACTAAGGAGAGATTGAAAGGGCATCGCCAGCTGAGCACCTTTTTCACTGATCTTGTAACCAGTAACTCATATTAGGTCATGCTATAAATATGGTTGCAGCCATTCAGTGCACCACATTTCTTGTCTCAATCTTTCTCTTATCGCCATAAGTGCACCAGATTTGCATTAATGATCGTCACCTGTGCGATATTCTGCATTTCCTAAAAAAATACCCTGCCCCCTATCCTCTTCCAGTGGTATCTGCAAAGTAAGCAAATTTTATTAAAATTCAGTATGAGAAGATGAAGCTCAGCATTTAATGCACAAGGTTTGAGAGTCATTTTAGTTGTACAGGAGGGAGGAGCAGTGAAAGTATATGTAGCAGCAGTGGAGGCGCTCAGGAAGAAGGAAAGAGGGGATGAAACTCGGTTTACCCATTTGATGCCCTCCTATGCCGAAACTGGCCGTAATCGCCTGACTTTACGCATAACTTTATTATGCAAGAGTAGAGGGGCTAGCATTGAAGATTGACGGCGATTGTCAGTGGTTGCTCCGTTACGCACGATTCCAAATACCGCTAACTAGCACCGTCCAGGCGCAAGTACGACCCCGGCGCGAATCTCAATTACTTGCAAGTTGCAACTTTCTAGTATTGTGGGGACAATTAAATTCATTAACGGTTGCTTCTCGATAGTACACTACGATAGTCTATAGTACTTTGCCACCAAAGTCAACTTAGTACTGTGCTCGCGCTCTGTTATTCGGCCGCCCATGATTCCGCACTGCACAGTGGAAGGCAGAATCGGTACATGGGGTTGCTAGTACCTAATTTTTCCAACTAGCCTACTGCCACCTGCCTTGATAAGAAGTACTTGTCCTGTCTATTGAGGAAGGTAGTTTGATTGTTTTGTTTTGTATTGCCTTGTCATTTTGAACTTTCCTAAAGCACGGTGCCCCCCCCCCCCCCCCCCTTTGCACTCTTGGTAATGTTGGGAAAGCCCTTGACGTATAAGTGTGCATCAAGGTGGTTTTGTATTATTTAGACTTTCTTCGCAAGAGTTATTGAACTTTGAACAATTTTGTCATTGAAAATTGGATGGAATCACATTTATGAATTATAAGGAAACATTGGCTTGAGATGTTGTTTTGAAACCCTTGATGAATAGGGTTGCATGGAGGTAATTTTGTAACTTTTAGATCTAAGGTGCAGAATAAACAAAAATTTGAATAATTTTTGACATTGAAAATTTAGTAAAAAAACATATTAAAGTTTAATAAAATTTGGATTTTCAAACTTCAGCTAAAGAAGGTATATCATTTTCCTTTTAAAATTCGTTCAATCTTTTGATATGTGCTTCACAACTAGGCCACACTAATTGTAATAATGAAAAGCTTAATGTTGGGTTCAATGTTGGTATTGCATAATGTGATGTGGTTCAAACATTGGATGTGTTGTAACAAGTGATGAAAATTTTGAGTGATACTTTGAAGCTCTAAATTTAAATTGTTTTACATGACAGTAGGATTTGAGTGCTTCCTCATAAGTATTTTAAATTTTACTCCAGGCACCCATATGTAACTCAACGGTCCTATCCAAATTCCAGCATATTCTTCTGTTTGCAGGTCACATATCTCAAGACCCTTTTAGTCTATGGTGTTCAAGTTCAGAGGATAACATAACTGGTAACAAATATGTCCATCCTTGATAGGTACACTATCTCTTCTGCAATAACTCAAGGTTTCATATGAAGAATTTGGAGAATTCTTAGTGTATTTGGAGAGCACCTTATATTTGTGAATAATGTATTGAAAAGAAGAGGCACATTAGGGTAAATGGGCCCATCATTAATCACCTGTCTATGACCGAATGCTTTGGCAAATCCTTCTGAATTCTTCTCCATTTTGAGTGATTTAAAAGGTTATAGGAGCACCTTACAAATCATCTTTGAAATGCAAAGCCATGGGACCAGCTAATAAAGAGCTCTAAATAAAATACGTTTTTTCAAATTGCAAAACACATTTTTTTTCCCTTGTGACCTCTTCTACTTTCAAGCCTCATAACTTTCTTATTTTTTATTCATTTCAAATGATTTAAAATGTTATAGGAGCCTCATTTAAAGTGTTACAAATCATCTTTGAACTCTAATAGCAACAGAGCAACATAACAATACAAGGAGTTTTTTCAGTGTTCGGGAATCGACCTTTGTAGTGTCCGATGGTTTGTTTCTTTGAGTTCTTGACCCCTCTACTTTGGGGGGCTGTAACTTTCTCAATTTTAATCCATTGTTGACAATTTTTTAATGTGCCAGATGTGCCAGTAGGAGGGGTTCAAATTTTGTTTGGACACCAGAAATAACAGAGCCCTCCCCTTGGATCTGGCCTGGCCTGGCCTGAGCACTTAAGTGCTTGGTCACCAGCCGTATTACCCTATGCCTACAAGAGGCCTTGCATACGCTTAAGTTGCCTCCCACTCCTATTGCCTGGTGATCTACATACGTTTAGGCTCATCAATAACAATCACCTCGTCATAGGATTCACCTCATGATTTGTGATGCCTATTGAGTGGGCAACATTCCTGAAATGTAGAGTTGGACTAGGCTACAAATTGTCCTAAAGCCCTTTATTTTCAGACTAGCCCAGCCATGGGGCATTACCCTACAAAAATAACTGTTTATCCTTTTCTAAAAGAAGACTTCAATTAAGTGGGTTCAGAGCAAGTGGACTTATGGATTAAGGTTCAGAGCAAATTGTGACATATTTCAGACATAAATACTTTTCTTTTGCTTTTTTTGGAAGCACAACAGCAGACCCCGCCTCCTCACAAGCCATTGACATTCACAAGTGAAGTTTATTAGCAGAGGGCCAACAGGAGTTTCACCTGCACACCACTGGGTTTGAATACGGGACCTTTTTTCCAGTCCCAGGGTACCAGAAGGGTCTATAGCGGTGAGCCATCACCCCTGGGGTTACATGAATACTTTTAAAGTACAACTTTCCAAAGGGCCCATGTGCCTCACAAGGGCCCACCATCTCGCCCATCTCCGTCAACCCCACATGTCTGTGACATTTCATTCAAGTTAACCCCTAAATGTCAGGGCCAACAGATTTGGTCAGCATTTCAGTGTATTTTTCATTTCACCGACATTTAGATTAAGTTATAAGGCTTTCTAGTAGGTTTTCTGGGCGTGTCCTCATTGCGGGCTTGTTTTTTGCTTTTTCCTTGAGACTACAATGATGTAAACCTGGCAAACCCTAACCTTACTGCAATAGATGTGGATATACAACGTCGGAGATTTGGCTGTCAATGTATGGAACACATGCCTGCCATAGCAAGTTGTCCTATGGTCTGTAAAGGCTGCTGTTATAGAAAGGAACTCAAATGCATGGACTCTTTCTTGCTGCATGGACAGGCACTTTGCATTCGAGAGTTGCAACTTGGCTGGAAATCTTTAAGTAATTGATGCTTGAAGCAATTCACATTTAGGGTAAGGTACTTTTTAGAGCATTCATATGTAACCAATGTTCTTGTCAAAAAGACAGATGTCATTTTGTAGACATTAACATGTTAACTTACAGTTCACAGAGCTTTGCATTTGGTCAATGCTTAACCTGTGAAGCTGAGGTGGTTGTGAGAATCTAGAAAGCGGAAATGGAAAGCGGCTATGGGGGCATAATTTGTGATCAGAGCAGCCTAATGGAAAAATGCCCTAAGTCTTAGATGTTGCTAAACCCAATATCTTCACCAAGGCTTTTTTTCAATTTTGTGATGCAGCACAGTGGGGATCATCGAAAAAAACCCCTAACACTAAAAATGTGTCCAAATCTCATTTTGTTTTTTTTGGAGTGTTGATGAATTTGGCAGGAATTAGTGACAAAACATTCCATTTTATCTTTTGAGGTTGAAATCTTGGACCTGTAGACCAAGGGAAAAAAAACCACTGGTCCACACCAGTGTTGGGCAGTTCTTTAAATTTTTAAAGATTCGTTAGTTCCAGTTCTTTCAAAACCCTTAAGAAATCGATGGTTTTCATGAAAGAACTGCCCAATCTTTGACTTTTTAAATATTTTTTGAGAACCTTGGTTATATAGCAAATCAATTCTGTTTATTTTTTGAGAACCAAGTAAGTGAGTATATACCCTGGTTGATAACCAATGAGTATCTGTCTCTGAATCTGAACTACAAATGGTGGGCATTGGAAATGAATAGGTATCTCATAGTCCACTTTGCAAACCAAATAGTTCAAACATTTGTCCACGTAAAACCCAGAATGATTACATTAGTTGTTTATGGCAAATCTAGGTAAGAATGCTTTTGAACAAACTGAATTGGGAGCATTTGAAGGGTCATAACATTTTAATTTGTTTGAGAGGTCAAGTACATGAATATATTTGTTGTACAAAACCTGGTTTGTTGAAGAGCTTCAACATTTAAATACTTCTCAAGGGGTGGAAACTAGTGTTTGGTGGCTGTGTCTTTTACAATTTTATATATCCATGGCCAGGGTGAATATTTTTTTTTACAATCGTACCAGTGTAGCTGCTGGTTCACCCAAGGCATATATGCACAAGTAAACAGTTGTGTAAGAATATACCTTACCCGACTTGTATATTCATATTGTTCTCCTTTTAAGTCATGTACACAATTGATGAATATTTCAGATCTATATTGTTTTCACCTTTCCCCCACTGAATATTTGAGGTTTATCACAAGGGAGGATTATTTTTTGAGAAGGGTGGAACAATGGTTTATGATGAAACCTTCTAATATGCCATATTATTTTGCCACACACATGATTATGATGGATTTGTTCAAATTATGGTGACTGACTAGTAAAGATATTAGCTTTTGATGTTTTAGTTCACTCATTGCACTAATTACCTTGCACAAAAGTCTTACCATATTATTTTGAAAACATTTTAGTTTTGGCTGCCATTTTGCAATTATATGTAGGTAAATGGGTAGGTTGAGGGCATTCCAAAATCATGGGCTTAGAACAAGACTGTTGCCAGGTCTCTGCCCACATTTTGGGAATGTCTCCCAACCATGGGCTTTCCCCATTGTAATGCATGAGGCAAACATGTATGAACCTAAGCCTACATAGGTCACAAGGCATAGGAGGAGGAGGGCTCTTATGCCTACTTAAGACTGGGAAAGGTCTTACTCCTATAAGTATAGAGGAAGGGCAGGGTATAGGAAGGGCAGGGCTAGAGGGCATTCCTTTGTTTGAAGGCATGGGAGTGAGGTGGTAGCCCAAGTTCCCTATGCCAGAAAACAAAGGAATGCCTTCTAGCCCTGCGCTTCCCCTATGTAAAAATCTGACCTCATCAACACATGAATCTTATGGTTAATGAACAGACCTTATAGATGTGTAAAATGCCTCCCATCTTGCATGAAAGTTCTACCCAAGGAGGTATGTGCAAATTACAAACGAAAAAATAAGGTTAGGTTTTTAGGTAGACATAATATCTCTCCTCTTTTGAGGAATCCATCCACAAATATAAGGTGCTCTCAAAATACATAAAAAATCTTATTGGGATGAGATAGTATTTACATGGTCATGTGTTAACGGGTTTTTCTATTCTCATTAAGGTTGTTCAACATCTGAATTTTTCAACAACAGGTTCTTAAAACAGCAACAAGTACATACAACACTCTAATAATACTTGAACTAACTACAATCCTAAATTACATGTGCACATATTGCTCAAAGCTTAAAGGAAATTGGTTGAAAGAAGAATTGATTCATGTTGCACGAATGAAAATTAAACACATAATCCAAAATGAAATTCAAAAGCTTTTCAACAACTTTGTCCTCCTAGTTCTTATACTAAATATTTCAAATACAATAATCATTATTGACCATTATAAATAGTCATTAACCAATACCAAGACTAACAGTCCAAAATTTCAAAAATTGCACCCTCCTGAATTACTTGTTCAACTACCAGTTCTGCCAAATACAAGTTTTGCAATTCACCTCTTGGCTAGCCTATCAACCTATCTTCCTAACCCAATAACATTACCTACCAAGTTTAGTAATTGCTTAGAATAATATTACAAGTTAAGTTAAATAATAGTTTAAGGCACATGTTAGGTTTAACAACTTGCTTATTCTATCAACTTATTAAGTCTCCTATTACCAAATATAGGTAACATCATGACAAGGAGGTGATGAAGGCCCAAAGGTAAGAACTTGATGGTTCATTTATTTGGGTTACAATTCGTGCCTAGTTCATTTTGATTCTAAAACCCAAAAGCATAAAGGCTGCAAATGTGTGTTAAAATTTTAATTTAAGTGCATTACAAAGGATTTTAAAGGCATTCTGTGAAGGGTTTTTTTTTCTCACCTTCTTATTATTTAATATTTTAATATGCACATATGCTTAAATTAAATTATAATTTTTATTTGTATCAATTTTTTAATCTTATATTTATTTGAATTTTAATATTTGAAGTTGTGAAAAGTGATGAAGATGCAACTCAACATGGTAAGATCATGTGATAAGATTACTATTTTTTTAACATACCATATTTACTTAACATTCTTCCAATTAAATAATGAAAACAAAATACTCATCAAAAGTGTAAGTTTTTCAAAAATGACTCAAATGTTAATGGTGTGAAGGGGTCCTTCATTTCATGTTCCTCCACATTCATTTCACATTCCTTCACAATCAATTACTAATTCATTTACATGAAGAGTTCATTTACAGTTTTACAAAAGGATTTTGGTTCAAAATAAGATAGTTTTTTATTAAAAATCATAAAATGTAAATTGGCCCCTTAATAAAACCTTCAAAATAATTATAAAATAAAAAATTGGAAAAATAGTTATTTTTTTTAATAATGTAGATATTCATCAATTGCTAAAAATACCATTTATATAAATAATCAAGATATATATTAATGTAACCATCTCAATTGTAATTAGGTAGCAAAATAATACCCTTTGAATGTAATGGGTACCTTGAAAATAAAAAGAATGATTTTTAGTGTAAACTTAAATTTTTAATTGAGTTTAAGGTGGTTTAAATATGTGGAAATTGAAATTTAAAAATAAGGTGAGAAAAATTAAAACCCCTTCACATAATAGCCCCCAAACAATACTTTCTTTGACACATGTAATGGGAAAAATTAACACCCAGTGTTCCTCCCCATGGTTTTGTTACATGAAATCTAATGTGATAATTTGGTTTTGTTTTTGTTGGCAATCTTGTTATTAATAAATATGTCCAAGAATTAAAATCTGATTTTTTCTTAGTAGGCGTTTAAATCTTTCTTATTGGCCTATATATTAGGAGAATTTTTAATTACATAACAACAAATAAATTTATCAAGTTTTCATCATTATGCACATTTCCCATTTCATGTAAGATGGACATATTTGGGTGAATTTAACATGTACAATAATAATCTATAAACAACAAATAGAAAGGGTGCCCAACTAGTGATATGGTCAATTAGGTACCATGTGTCCTTAATTAGCAACATTAATTGTGTAATATATAAATGCACCATACAATACATTTGAATTATACTTTTAATGTGCAATGTGATAGCATAATGTGCCATTTTTCATAGAACGTAAATGTTGTAGTGACAGAAGCACATGAATTGATTGTCTCTTTTGTTTTTGGTTGGTGGAACAAATTTGTTTCTATTGTGTTGTGCAAATTGTTTAATGCAAATGAGAGCTTTATGCTTGCAAATGTCCAAAGTGATTAAAAATTAATCACTCTTGTAAGTTGTAAATTTAAGTTTTTCTTTTAATGTATGGACCTTGTAATTAAATAAATAGCAAAGAAGATGCAATTGACAAACAAATGGACTTAAAAAATTGACAATTTTCATGTGAGAGTTGTTAAAAGCACAAGTCACAAATTTTATGCAAGATAGAAAATGTCCAAAATTCAAGCACATTGTTACAAAAATGAAACGTCTCATTGGGACACAAAAGAGACAGTGCATTTCCATTCTTTCTTTCTAGCATGCTTTGTCCCACTTAGTGTAACACATTGTTATGTTATTTTTTCCATAGCAAGCAACCTTCCTACTTAGTGTGCAGCCAATTGCAACAATTGCACCTTGTCCCACCTACATCAATTTGCCATCCCTCCCATCCAACAAACTTGTCCCATTCATTCCACTTGTCCCCACTTGTTTGGCCATTTTTGGTTTCATTCAAGTTTGTGTACCTTATTTATTCATCAAATGATTAATTTAATAGTCAATGAATTGTTTGATTTGGTCAAGATTATTGTGTCTCCTTAGCCAGACAAAAATATTATAGTACTACAATATACTAGACAATAGCTATAAAGATTACACTTTTTGGAATCCCAACTTATTTAGAAGGTTTGTTTCAAATTCCATGGTGCCCAACTATAATTTAACCATGTACATATGACCCCAAACAAGAAATTATTAAGCTAGATTGCTATATTTTTAAAATGTTAATATACAATATAATACAAATTATAAGCTTTAATATCAATTGGATAATTAAATACTTCATCAAACTATGGGAACAACCTCAAAATATTGTTTAGTATTGTTGTTATGTATGTGCAAATTTAAAACAATTCCTATTAAAACATTTTTTTCCTAATGTGAAAGCATGGTAAATTATACAAAAAAATATGGATGTCCATTTTTACCCAATTTTATCTGGTATCATTCATATGAAAACAATTAAATAACATCAACATGGGTGGTAATATAATGTAAAACCCTTGGGTGGGTCTATCACATTTATAAGAATTTACTTTCAAAAAAATAAAAATAAAAAAGTTTTGAAGAAAAATAGAAAAACCCATTTATTGGTTGATAAATTTATGGTTGGGCAACCTTCAAGAAAAAAGACTTGATGAAATGTACGTATATTAGGTTAGGATTTAAAGATCACCATGTTTTTTACTCACCCATCAAAAATCTATTTTATTTTCAAATTTCCATATATTAAAACATAATACATACTGAATAAGGATTTTACATGAATCCACATTACAAAAAGTAAACTTCAAAATCTAGTTGATTTTTAAAATTTTACTTTTCCAACACAAAATTTGAAAATTAATGCATAGTAGTGAAAAAAAATGTCTTAATTTATTCAAGTTAAAACATTCAATGTATAGTAAATATCTTATGATGAGTTTTGTTGCAAGTAGATTGCAAGATACAAATATTGTTCACTTTATCTTGCTTTCATCCCTTATTCCTAAGTCCTTCGGTTAATCCTACAACAAACAACTAAAAATTTAAAATGTAATACGATTGATAATTGAATTTTTTACATGTGCATCAACTTCACAACATAATGAAAATTTAGGATGTTTTCTATTTTTTATTGCACATTTCCACAAGATTTTCTCTAAATCTTTAAAAACTCACATAAAAAATGTGCTAAAATGAAAATAATCAAATTATGATTCCTTTTATGTCTACATAGTATGATGGAAAACACCTTGTTCATCAACTTGACCCAATGGCCAAGGTCAAAGCTAAGGTAGCGAAAATTGCACATCATTAATCATGAATGACAAAAAAACATCACAATTTTTAACAATGCATACCCATTATTTGGTCCATTTTCAATCATGTGAATTAGCATGGGTTCAACATTTGTAGGTGTTGTTTCTAAAAACCAATTCACCAAGATAAGAAAAACCTTTATGTAAAGACTACTTCACCATCCATAACTCCCAATTGGTACAAATTGGATTGGAGATTATAAACTAGTTACAGCAAAAATTAAAATAAAAATTTAATGTGAGGAACAAGAAATCATTTGAAGAACAAGAAGTTACCACAAAGGTAATAGGGAAAGAAATTTTGCAAAACATTTCCATTGCTACAAACTACCAATTGCAAAACTACAATGCAACTACAAATTGTTGAATACCCAAGAAATTTATTATTTATTGTTATGGAGAATAAGATATTACTACAAAGATATTAAAGGGAGGAGATTTTGTAACACATTTATGTTGATACAAACTACAATGAAATTAAGAATTTTAAATGCCAATAAACTATAAATTCACATTTTGATTCATGAAGAAGAAACATGATGGTTAATGATGATTCAAAGATAGACTACATGACAAAAAAATGGTACTTAACACTAAAATTAGGTTTAGAGAAGAGGGACTAGAGTGACCTAACAAAAATGTTAAATTGCCAAAGTTGTGACATTTTATGAGGTGTGGCACTTACTAGGTGAACATAAATTTTTATTTAACAACTAATTGTGAATTATTAATAGTTAAAATGATAAATTGGAAACAATCAACAATGACCATCAATGTTAAGAGAAAAAATAGCAATCAAATAATCAATAAGTGTGGTTACACCTTTATATTAATATTAAACCAGTATCCATCACACCCAGTGGTAGGTCGATTAGCGTAGAGTTGCTTAACTTTAGTATAACTTTAGTATAGTTGGAATGATGATGATGATACACCACATCCCAGAAGCCATTTGAATTAGTTGATTTACATTTGGTGTTACATACTCATTATTATATTTCATGGGTTTATAAATTATCCAGGTTGATTATCCTGTCCATCTTCATTAATGAAGATGTTTGTTTGAAGCTTTGTACTTAAATGACATGTGTATTTTTTTATTAATGAATTTGATCATAATTTATTTGACTATTTATTAAATCAAACATCCAATCAAGTTCAACAAAAATTGATCATTTTACTCCAAATTAATTAGCTAACTTTCATCTGTCAGTTTTGGCATAACAAGGCATCAAATGCGTAGCTGGGACTGAAAATATTACAAAATGAAATAATTGGGATCCAAACTAGTTTTTCCAGCAATTTTGGTGGTAAACTGAGTCTCATCCTGTCTTTCTTTTTTCCTGAGCGCCGCCACTGCTGCTACATATATTTTCATTGCTCCTACCCATACAACTATTATAACTATTCTTGAACCTTGTGCATTAAATGCTGAGTTTCAGCATTTCATACTGATTAAATTTCCTCACTTTGAGAGATAAGGGGTGAAACAGAAGGTAAAGATAGGGTGACTTTACGAATAACTGTAATATGTGTCAAATCTGACATCAGCAAAAGGTATATGAAATATTTCATTACAATTGAGCTAAGATTGTATGACATGTAGGATTCCACTTTAGCAGTTATGTTACTAAACATTTCATTTGTGAATAGACTTTTATAATTCCGGTTTGTAACACTATTTTAACATTGAGTTAACTCTAGGTGTGATTCATCTTTAGGTGTAAGTTCCCTCCCACACTCAAGGAGTATGTGTAATATATAACTTCCCTCGTAGTCTGTACACAGATACAACTTACCAGGAATCCTCCAAATAGACTTCCAAAATTTCTTGGGGTGCTTTATGTAGAGTGTAAGGAACGCATTTGAAGCTCTTCCTGGATTTGAGGAGGCTGGATTCTCGATCCCAAGAATATCCTGATGGGTTCCTTCTCCAAGGTAGATATCGATTTCAAATTTAAGAATCTTACAAAGTGTCAGGTGTCTCTTTGGAATTCATAAAATCCCTGAAATGAAGAATGGAAAATTTTGTCAAGGACACGTTTTCAAAAACAAAGACGCATTTGAAAAGGTCAGAGTGGATCCACTTATCATCTATCCTTCAGGAAGTGTTGGTGGGTGCTGGTTCACTCTGCCAAATAAAAATATCATACTAATACACGTTTTCAAAACACGTCTTCAAATTTTATTCGATAGTACACTAAGATGATTTGCATTCATGTGGATGCAAAAGTCCACTATTCTCTGTTTTTCAACCGCCCATATGGCCATTGATCTGTATTCTTCAACCTGACTAAAATTTTGTGGACTAGATACCTACTTTTAACTCCTTGGCACGCTTGCTTGCCTGTGAAAATCAGTGTTGTGTAGTTGTTCCTTTTGAAGAGAACCTTCAGTCTTTGGTTTCACAGTGTAAAATTCTCTGGGTGAGGTTTGAGCCTTTCAATTTTTGAATCTTTTGGTTTCGGTTTTTTTTAAATTCAAGAACTTTTGAGCTTGTTAAAAATTGAATCTGATTCCATCTACACACTCCCCAACGCTAAAAAATACATGGGTACAAATTTTTATAACAAATTAAGACAAGGGTCTATGTAAATAAACTTCAGCTTACTTATTAACTTTTATAAAAAATTCAACTTTACTTTCAAAATATTTTGACCTTGTTTTCAAGTATCTGTTCTCAAGGTTTTGAATCTAGCAAGACTAGTTTCCCTGTCTGGTTCTTGTGTTGATTCCAACAAAATTGTGTCAACCATTGAATCGAGGACAAATTGGAGGTTAACCCATAGTTAACCACAAGTCCTAGTGGGTTATCCAAAATTGACTAGATCTGATTTTTAGAGTTGAAAGCAAAAACTGTTTTTTTGAAGGACAAAACTTGAAACTAATGTGTGGAATTGGAACCATCCCAATTTGTTCTAAAATCAAGAATGAAGGTTCATACAAATAAAAAAACGCCCAACATTGATGTAAAGTTGTAAAGTATACAAAGTAATCATATTAGTCCATAAAAAATTTTAATATTGGAAAAGGGAGAACATTGAACACCCCTATTCAACTTTACAAGGGGTTTTAGAATTTTTTAGGGCATCTCACACAAATTTTGCTGCATGGTTTGACTAAAAATTTGAAAAGTGAACAATAATAGAAAGTCATATGCATTTGTTTCAAATAACAAGAATTTTGCAATTATTAAAAATCTTGAAGAAAAATTTGTTTGATACATATTTGCATCATGCATTACATCATGTAGAAAATATCTAGTAACAGATTACATTGTCTATCATTTTGAATTTTTATTTATTTGATTTATTTTTAAAAAATAAATGGAAGATAAAATGAACATAGAATCATTAATTCTAATTGTGAAATTCTTGAAATGCAATTAAATAACCTTCGATTATTTAAATTTTTTTTAAATCCCGGAATTAGCCTGGTTGTTTGATTTTGAACTTTTTTTTTTGGGTGCAAAACACAGAACTGAAGGTTTGGGGACCTAAACCCGTATACCGACCTGACAAAATATTTGGTCAACTGGGTAGACAGAGATATTATGAAGAACGGAGAGAACCGGTCAGGCACGTGAACGGAGAGAACCAGTCAGGCACGTGAACGGACTTCAACTTTTGAATGACAGCACGTGAAGTGATTGCTATGACGTCGTTGCAAGTTGCAAACGTGGATTGCGATCTCTGTTCCGAGGTTGTCTACTTAAAGACAAGCTGCTACTCAGTTTCCACAACCGAGCTTAACTTAGCTGCTGCCTTTGAACTTCAAGAGCAGTAGTGAGTCGAGGATTGAATGATGAAAATGGGGAGTTCAAGGAGGAGAGAAACTGGGTGTGAGTGGACAAGAGTGCAGCAGGCATGTTGGGTGGCGTTGCTATTATTGAGTGCTGCTGCGACGGTGGCGGAGTGTCAAACATTTCCGCCGCCGGGACTGGACGTGAAGTTCTACAGCGAAACCTGCCCGAACGTGACACAGATTGTAAAGAACCTGGTGGATGCTGCCGTTCAACAGGAGCCACGCATGGCTGCATCATTGTTGCGTCTTCATTTTCATGATTGTTGGCCAAACGTAAGCTCCCGGCCTCGCATGATCTCATGTGCTTCACCCCCATTCTACTTGCTGCTAACGAAACTGCCTAATGTCTATAGGCAGTAACTACTGGTCTTATTAATCCGCTACCCAACGTTCTGCTGAGGTTCTTCATTCACGTCTTCGTTCATGTTAGGATTCGTATTTCATACTGCAGGTCACTTTGAAAAAATATAAAAAATGTGAGTTGGATTTGATGCGACGTGTCGGTCGTGAATCTGCTATGTACAGGGATGTGATGCGTCAGTCCTGCTGGACGCCAGCAGCGATTTCGATACCGAGAAGAATGTTCCTCAGAATATTAACTCATTGAGAGGTTTTGAAGTCATCGACCAAATCAAGGCGCAGCTGGAGTATGAGTGCCCGTACACCGTCTCCTGTGCCGACATTTTGACGCTGGCAGGGTTGTTCGCGGTTACTGCGGTAAGGAGCTGCTGCCACTGATCTCCCGTGATATGGTCAATTTATTGGCGGATAGTCATGAGAGTCGAGACCACTCTTATAGATGTGAAGTTAGCATGTATGTAAAAGCGCAACAGTTCTGAACAGCTCGGTCAGTGCTGTGTGAGGAGTTGTGCAGGTTAATGGCTCGGGCTGGCCGGTTGCTCTGGGTAGGGGCGATAGCACCACCACTGCCGTCGAGGCAGCTGCAGCGTTTCTCCCTACGCCAGACTTGAGCTTCTTGGAGCTAGTTCAAAACTTTGAAAGGGTGAACTTTACGATCGACGAGTTGGTTACCCTCTCAGGTACATGTTTCTCCTAAATTAATCCCGTTAACTCATTTTGCATTGTGGATCACATCGATTCTTTTCACCGTACATGGTTTTGTCATATGACAAGAGGCGGTACTGAAATGCTCTTCTTGATGAAACGCTGCAAAATATGCTGCTTCAGGTGCCCACACAATTGGGAGAGCAAGATGTGCATCAGTCACAAGCCGTTTATATCCCGTACCCGACGCGGACATCAACTCGACGTTCCTCCAGACGCTTGAGGCGAATTGCCCCTTAAACGGCGACGCGTCCGTTCTCAACGACTTCGACCCGGTCACTCCCGACTTGTTCGACAACCAATACTATAAGAATCTGCAGCAGAGAGAAGGGCTGTTGCATTCGGACCAGGAGCTCCTCGACGGGGTGGGCGCCAATCCGACCACGGTGAATCTGCTTGCCACCAACCCCTCTCTGACGTTCTCGAAGGCTTTTGCTATCGCTATGATAAAGATGGACGACTTGAGTCCTATCACAGGAGAGGATGGCGAGATTCGTCTGAATTGTCACACGGTCAACAGTCCTGCAATCCGCGAGACGGATTCCACCGATATCGAACTACTAATTGCATTGCAGTAGTAATGGAGCGTGAGACGACATGCGCTGACTGCACACCTTGAAAAGGGCTACACATGTTTTGAAGACTTGGCCAGAGTGACTGCGAGAGCTTTTTTGCAGACCCAGTGTACTGCCATTTCAATACTATCACATATGAACTCTTTTTTGCGTCAGTACATTTTCCCCAGTCTTGCAAGAGTCTGGGTCGTCCACACTCACTCTTCTGTCTGTGATTGAAGCAGTTCACAAAGGGAGCCAATTGAATGTGTTTGAAAACTTGCAACCAGTTGACAATTTCAACCTTCAGTTACCATGCTCATCAGCTAATATGTTGCACACTAGCAGAAATTTCATAAGTGTATTCAGAGGGCACCTTAAAGCACCAGCAGAAAAGTCCAGAGACATACAGGCTATGGAGTTGAGTCAATACCTTGGCAAACTAAATACACTTCACATGAAAGCAATTTGAATTTTAACCTTTAGATTCCTGCAATTAGCCTTCAAAATTTCTACAAAATGCTTGTCACTGCATTTATCAATCCTCAACAACATTCCCTCCAAGAGCTGCACCTTTGTTGCAACCTCTTTCATTGACAGAGTTGGAGGGTTCGTAGCTGGGGCCTATATTGGAGTGATGGTCCTTATGAAATTGCTCACATGAGTTGCAATCCATGTATTTGGGGGTGGGTCATGGAAGCAATTTTCATTGGTGTTGACACCATGAAATTTATCTAGCATGCTGAAATTCTTACACCCCACTTTGGACTTTGAAGTTACAGAGCCACAAATTCGTCAATGTGGTTCTTACAAAGTTAAGATGGCAAAGCTTTTGCAAAGACCCTAAAATAATCATTTCAAAGAGTCTAAAAGCAGAACACCCTACAGATGTTCTTCTTTGAGGAGCAATCTTTTGCCTTCAAAAGACTAATTAAGCTCCACATTTGAGCTGCAAAGCCCCAAGAACCAATAAAACTGACTGTTGATTCCTCCAAATTTAGCAGAATCTGAATCCACAAGACATATGAAACTCAAAAATGTAGCATCTCATATTTTAGGAAGGATCAACAAGCACTGCTAGAAACTATCTTCCATATCACTTCATTGAGCGCTAAACTTGCTGTCAATAGTGATAAGAAAATACACAATATATTCTCTTGTGATGCAAATGCACTGCCCATGGTTCTTAGTAGTGTAGTCTATAAGAAATGGGCCTATCAAAAAACTTCATTTCGCCACAGTAGGTCAAAATCTCCACCACCCCAGTCTCACATAAAGTTTGGAAATCATTTCACCTGAAAGATAATACTACTTGAAGGCTGGCATTCAAAAGGTGCAGAAGAAAACTCATTCAAGAAGAACAAGCAGCTCATTCTGCAATGGCTCTGTGATTTATATCAGGAGAGTACAGCTAGGTCTGCAGCTGTCATTCACAAAAAGATACCGAGTTCAAGGCAAAATTTTATCCCCAGATCCTACACATATGCTAATCTCTTCCCTCTGGGCAGAGCCAATAATCAGTTTTCCCGAACACCAATTTGCTAATGGTTAGATAGATTGTACTGGCTCTTGCAATAACTACATAGGTCCCTGGATCTATCTAGAGGCAAGAACAGTGAAGGGTCATTGCCCAAAAGAAGAGAGATGAGATGGTTCCATATTTTGCATGGCACTACTCAGTAAGCCATTGCACGGTGGGAAGAATGAATCTCCCTGCGAGGAAGAAGCATTTGGCTGGATGCAGTGTTCCCTCCATGTCAATGGCACTTGATTCTTGACTATACTAGGACAGATCTCAGAAAGCTGTCATGGAAAAAAAAAGTTTCTTTGAGGTTCAACTTGTGGGACCCAATATGATCACCACCTCATAGCACGGATGGAATTTGTACATATGGGAAGTGTAGAACTTGCTGTTACCAAGAAAAGAGACTTACTTTGCTTTGCTTTGATACCATCCTTGCTTGTATCTCTGCAGTGCCCAAACAACTACTTAACCCAGCACAGAATTGCACTGTGAAGCAAGGAAAATGGCTCCCACCCATGTAAGAGAAGGAGAAAGTGAACAGATTGTGTACCTCCAAGCAGATAGACAGGAATGGATTTCCTCGATCTGCTACTGCCAATTACTCCTTGTGGTCCCCAAAAAGACGTTTCCGGAAGTCAGAAACCATGCGTGGGAGCCCATCTCTCAGAGCAATCTTAGGCTCCCATCCCAGCAGGTCCTTAGCTTTGCTAATGTCAGGCTTCCTTTTATGAGGGTCATCTTCTGTGTTCTCATGGAACTCAATCTTTGCATCAGGATCTATCACTTCCTTCACTATCTGTTGAAGAGAAAACTTAAAATTTCAGTATCTAAACAACATGAAGCATCCTTACACAGACTAGATCAAGCACTGCAAAATTGAGCATGCTGCAGAATCTGAGTGCACAAAAGCAACTTCTGCTAACCAAGGCTTTTGAAGGGCAGGAAAATAAGGCAGATTACAGATACTGTGCTTTCAACTTCAAGCTAAGAGAAATGTCCTCTGACCTCTGCAAGCTCCAACATGGTGAACTCCCCAGGATTTCCCAAATTGAAAGGCCCAACATGCTCACTCTCCATCAAGCGCATTAACCCATTAACCTGCGAGCCAATGTTGTTTGCTGTCACTCCAAGTCCATCTCTCATGCCTGTACCAATATGTTAGATGTTCTCCTTAACTTTCAGACTATTTGAAACTTTTCAAGTTTCCTTCTTGGAGCCACCCAGGGAATGCATCATTAATGTGACACATTGGATACAACACCTAACACTAGGTTTTTATAACCCAAATGATCATGGATTTGATGAAGATACCATGAAGCTTCCTGCTCAGAGCACAATCCAAGTATTTCATGTTGAAGTATCTGCCAGGACAGTCCAACATGTTTTGTAACAATTCAAGAAGAGGGCACTTTTAGACAAAGCTAGAGATTCTTCTGTTGAGTGCTGTCTCTGTTTGTCTCACTACTATTGAGAGGGATTTTATGTAGGAACGTACCAAGTCTGAGACATATTGGAAGCTCCGAGTTTGATTTCCATCACCATAGATGGTCATTGGTTCCTTGCGAAGTGCCTATCAATGAAACAAAATTAGAAGCTTGTTCTGACCTTCACAGATTAAAGACTGCTGCTCTCTTCCATGTGGTTGTTTATTTTGCACGTCCAGAGTTCAGAGAGCAGATCTAGGGTTTGACAGGGCACACACCTGGGCCACAAAGTTGCTCACAACACGGCCATCATCAATGCACATTCTAGGGCCATAAGTGTTGAAAATACGGGCAATGCGAACCTGCATACATAGCTTTGTAAGATACTTTTGACATTCAAAAACTTAATAGGTGACCCATCAGGATACAAATGAGCTCCAGAATGGACATGAAAAATATGTTCTCATCTTGGACAGCAAAGCTCGTCAAGTGAACAACAAGAGAAGAATTTTGAACAAATCATGTTGAAAACATCATCATAAGTACCAAGAACTTGTCCATACTTGCAATTGAAGAGAAAACTAAATACAATTGAGAGAAATTTCAGATCTGATGACATATCAGTAAATAGGGGAAAAATGAAGTCAACCCTAAAAAAAAGAGTAAAAAATTGAGGAAAAAAACTGAAGAACATTTTGAACAACAGCAACCGTCATGTACATATTCAGAGACCTTCAACAGCAACATGTTGGAAATGACAGGAATGAGCTTCAGGACCATGTAGATAGCAAGTCACAGGTAAAATCAGGGGTCTCCAGCAAAGTTTAAGGTATTGAGAATGAAAATGGACACAAACTTATAGAACAACTCAAGGAAACATACATTCACTAGTTCTCCTCTGTGATAATCCATTGCCAATGTCTCAGCTGTACGCTTCCCTTCATCATAACAGCTCCTAACACCTGCAAACATTATGAAGGTTTGAGAGCTTTCATGGGACGTGCTCCAGACCCCTTTCTCAAGCTAGCACAAGAAAATAAGTTGTTTCCTTCCAATATCATTTGTTCTGCAGTGGATAACATGGGATCATGCAGTAGTCATTGCAGAAAGGAACAAGGCACAATCCTGTTCTTCATGTCAAATCCCCTTGCTTTTGAATGTCCCAACCACAATTTACAAAATACTGAATGAAATCCATGAAAGCTCTCAACAATAGCATACAGTAAAACATAGGTCATTGAGCTTACCAATTGGGTTGACATTGCCCCAGTATTCTTCCTTCTGAGGATGTTGCAGGGGATCTCCATAAACTTCACTGGTACTGGTAAGCAAGAACCTTGCACCCACTCGCTTTGCCAGCCCCAGCATGTTCAGTGTCCCTACCACATTAGTCTTGTATACTGAAGGTCAAGGATTTTCATGACAAAGTCATTCTGCATGCTGGCACTTTAGCCTAACATATTAAGTGCAGATCAGCATCTCCTGCAGAATAGAGAAGCCTTCTCCTTAGCTTTTTTTATTCTGGAAGTTCAAATAGAAACCGTGAGCACACATGCATGGAAAGAAGAGGATATGATGGTTTTCACAGGATTGAACTTGTAATGGACAGGAGAAGCTGGGCATGCCAGATGATATATCTGATCAACCTCCAAGAGCAGCGGCTCCACAACATCATGGCGAATGAGCTCGAACCGAGGGTTACCTAAATGATGCATGACATTCTCCTTCCTTCCAGTAAAGAAGTTGTCAACCACGATGACACTGTCGCCTCTTGCAATCAGCTTGTCTACAAGATGACTTCCCACGAAGCCTGCTCCTCCTGTCACTACCACTCTTAATGCTTTCCGTTTCAAACCAAGAGGAATTTTGGCCCCGGTACTCATGTGTCCGATATGCTGTTGCTGTTGCTGCTTTCCGAATGCCGACCAACTGTCGTAAGCGTTCTCATAGCCACCAAAACTATCACTTGAAGAAAGCTCTTTGTGATAGCTGATATCGTGCCTCTCTGAGAGGGGAAGATGCTCGCTCTTACCTCGAGACGAAGAGCGAAAGCGGTACTGCGGCTGAAGCAAGAAAAAGGCAGAGGTAAGCGCTATGCCTAGGAGAATGAAGAAGAGACGCTGCTCCTTGAGCAGATATGGTACTGCCTTCTTCCACGCCCAATGCTTCCGAGCCTTCGTTGTGCACTGCTCGGATTCCCTAGGAATCTCATGCCGCCTATGATTCAAGATGAAGCTCGACATTCTTCTTGTTTCTCCGTTTCTTTTGCAGCGACGAGCCAGAGAGGAGATCAATTGGATGCGCTCCAGAACCGCATCAATCAAGAATCAACAGCCAGCGCCTGGTTGCTGAAGCCTAAACGTTACAGGAAGTTTAGTTCAATCGCAGCTCTCAGCTCCAGAGACTCTAGCAACAAAATCCGCACTCTCCAACTTCCAAGCGAGAACGAAAACAGCAGCAATGTCAAGAAGATGAAACATGGAAGAAACTCGGGATGTCGACTAAACTCCAAAAAACAGAGTACCACAACTGAGAGCAAGCAAAACAGCAGTCATATCACACCTTCCTTCAAGAAACCAGAAATTATACAAAAGAGGAAAACAAAGACCGATGAGGCTAAGTCAGATCCGTCTGTCCGTCCCTGCGTCCGTCGGCGGGAACAGTAAAGCAAGCCGTCTAAATTCTAAGCTCCACCAGCAGACGAAACCAGATCAAAGACACATACATACATACGGAAACTAAAAGAACATGGAAACAGACAGGGCTCAAAACAATAAGAAAACAAACAGCAACAACACAAATAACACCACAAACACGAGCAAAACACACGAACATGCGCGTGCAAATCCTTGACAAGACTCTTAGCAGCAGATCCCAATGCAGTTGCCAAGGGGGAAATGGCAACTCAGGAAACAACCAATCTGTGCACCGATCCAAAGGAGCAAAACTTTTTTGTGTACGTACGTCTCCGTCCGCTTTCTTCTCTTCTCTTTTCTCTTCTCTTGCTCTTCTCTTTCTCTTCTCTCTTTTTGGGCGTCTTGTTCACAGTCTCGACTTGCACTCGTTTGGCGCTTAACTTACTTTCCCCTAACTAAAACCCAAAAAAACCCCCGCAGGACAAGAAGGAAACGCAGCGTTTTTAATTTATTTCCAAGAGTCTAAACGAAGACTGGTTTCAACCAGGGTTTGTTTTTCCCCCAAGTAGGGGGACTGGCGATCATCCACAAGGGGAATGATTGAAATTTGGCTACAATAAAGTATGTATTTTTTAGATTCCTGCCTAGTTGTGACGACCAATAGGAACTGATTGTCTAAACTATGGCGACACGTAACTTTTTTTTCCTTCGAAATCTGGCGACTTTTGCATTTTCTTTTTTTAAAAGCTTTTGGATAATTTGCACTGGTTTGTTTTTGGGTCGCCACAGTGTGAAAATTCACTAAAAGAATAAAACACCGGTTTCAAGTTTCAATTGATTTGATTTATTGCTTTTTGTGAGCACCAGGGGTTTTTTCCTTCCCAATTTTGTGATATCTAAATATTTTGCGAATTTTTCAAAGAAAGTAGCAAAATTAGTCCAGTCTAAAACAGTGATTTCTCTAGTGGTGAATTTTCGCCATTTTGCAAAAAAATATTTCTAAATCGTTGAAAATCGCCAGAATTGCCTACAATGTGAAAGGATTCTTAAGATTTTCTATTTTCATATTTTGAATATCGCCAAATTTGACTAAATATACTTATGGATGATTAGGTATCACTTGAGCAACATCACAAAATTGGGGGAAAAAAAAAAAACCACTGATTTACACTTAAAAAAAACCCCCCAAAAATGTCCAAAACATGTCAAAAATTGTTTGGGGGAAAAAAAACATTGGTAAGGGGTCAGGGGTCCGAACTCAGAGTGATATTTTTTTGGTGATGAAATTTTTCAAATTTTCAAACTCAAAGATTTAAGACAAATATTTCTTGTTTTGAAAGAAGATTTCCCCTATTTTTTAAGAACAAATTCCCTGTTTTTCCACAAAACTTTTGTAAAGTTTTTGAGAAAATGCTTTTCTTCAGAGAATTTCTTTACATTTTGACACAGTTTTTAGTGTTGGGGTATTTTTTTTCATTAGTTTTCTACAATTTGGACGTGTTCTTTCCAAGCGTGTTGTCAATGAATGCTAAATCTTTTTGGGGATAATCTGGTAATGATGCTTCATCAGAAAACTGAAAATAAAAAACATGGGTTTGTTTGCCTCTGGAGTTTTCCTCAATCTTATTATAGTTTATGACCCAATCAGAGTAAGTATTTAATGCTATTTTTTAATTTTAAAACTGACAATTTTTAATAAAAAAAATTTCCAACTTTAAAAACATGTGTTTTGGATTCTTTTTCTCAAAAACTTGAAAAGAGTAAAAATTTGCCACAAAAAAATCAAACGTCTTTTTATTTCCTTATGGGCATTTTAATATATATAGGTACCTATAAAGCAGATAGCAAAAAGGCCAGCCATTTCCCATGCTAACGAATTATATTCTCAAAAATCTTAGGTCCCTAACCCAAGGTCGTGGGAGTATCTATTGCTAAAAGTATGAGTGCCCCAGGATTTGAGAATATTTTTGGTTGGAAACATAAAAGTATTTTGCACCTGAAATTTCATGTTTCACACTAGACCTAATTCAGTGCACACTTTCTCCTATACAAATGTGTTGGACAAATATTTCTCACATTTGTAAACCCTGTTTGGAAAACAAATGCTTAATCATCATTTTACCATGACCTATGAACTGAAGTCTGAGGCCAAGAATAATTTACCATCATTCATAAAAACACTTTATAATTTGGCGCAAAAAGAAAAATTCAATCTATCAAATTTGAATACATATCTAAAACATCAAAATGGACCTATCAATTTGAAGAAAGTTGAACTGAATGGTTTATAAAACAAAAGGAAAAACTAATTGGTGATGTGATCTTGCAATTGCAATGCTGGTGTCACTAGACTAGTGTTTTCTTTTGGGCGAAATTTCGTCAAATTTCAACCTGAAAAAAATGATTTTCACTTATCCAAATCATTTTTCATGGAAAAAATGGCCCACATTTGCCAGATTTTGAATTTTTTTTTCCCAAATCACCAGTTTATTATGATAAGCTCCAGTGGGTAGCCAAGAATATAGAAAGATTTTTTTTCCTTTCATATCTTGTATGTAACCAAATCTGGCTAAATCATCTTATGAATGATTGCACTTCAGCTACATCACAAAATTGAAAAAACGAGAAATGTGTCAGGAGACATCAAATGTAAGATCCTGGTCACATAAACTGTTTCACAATACAAAGTACATTAGACCACATATATAATTTGACGTTTGAAATAGAATAAGAAGTGAAAGAAAAAGAGGTATAGGCCTATGCATAATGTTAAAAATTGGATTTATATATTTCAAAAAGACAGCTTCATTTTAATATGATCTAGTGGCCTCTACTCCTCTCTCTACTGTCATCAACAACATACCTAGTCGACATGTTCTCACGGTGATGTTTGGGTTAATACGTTGGAAGTCTCCAACTTGAGATAGGGACTTAAGGGAGGGACATGGTGGATTTCTCAAATTGAATTTCGAAGACATACCTAAAGCAGTGGTGTAAATTTCTTTCACTGCTTTAACGTTTTATGTTGGGTGCTTAATGTTGGGTAACACCCAGGGAGCAGGGTGTTCCTGAAATCAGCACCCCTTTGGCTCTGCCTTGAACAGGCGCTTATTTTGGGAAAACCCCGTGCTCCTTGGGTGTTACCCTACACAAAAAGCAATTCAAAGCAATTTGTCCTGCGTATGGAAAGAGGCACCTATGTGGTGACATTGAACCAGAGCCAACCAGCTCACCATGCAGGATGGATGGTGTGTGGACAGGAAACACTTTTTCATTGAAGTCCTGTTCCGTAATAACCATCCACCTCCACCTACCTACCTAATAGTCACCTACAGCCTTACCTATTTACTTAGGTATGTAGTAATCATTTATATTCCCTACCTATTTACCAATGATATTTACCCACTTCCATAAGTAGTTTAATTAGGTGTGTGGTGGGTCACGGGAGAGAGGATACATCATGGAACCTTAGTAACTCAGTTGCGGTTCATAACTGGTTTCCAATGGACTGTGCACTGGTATTGGTTGCCAGGTCACAGAATCCCACCTCTGTTATGCTGGCTTGTAGCCTAATGTTGAATTGATTTCCATAACAATTTCTTGTAAGAAGTAAAGGGACTGCAATATGTCATGAGATGGAACTCCCTGGCTTACTTCTACAATTAAGTTGCCCAAGCTTTTCAAAATACATTGTAATGAAGCAGCAGACCTTTGGTCATCCTAGGGTTTTTAAGTTATTGCCTTCTCGCTGATTGTGGCTGGAGCCTCAAAGGGGATAGAAAGGTTATGGATGTGAATACGTGGCATACAATATAGTTATCCGTAAAGTAACCCTGTCTTTGGGCCTCCTTTCACCCCCTATCCCCTCTTTCAGTGGTATCTGCAAAGCAAAAACATTTTATTAAATCTCAGTATGAAATGCTGCAACTCAGTATAAAATGCTGAAACTCAGCATTCAATGCACGAGGTCCAAGACCAATTATAGTAGTTATACAGTTAGGAGAAGTGAAAATATATGTAGCAGCAGCGGAGGCGCTCAGGAAAAAGAAAAGACAGGATGAAACTCAGTTTATCACCAAAATTGATGGGATTCTGAGTTTCAACCCCCCATTGAATCCTGATGTACTTTTTGCAGTGTTTTTTTTAATCTCACCCTGTGTATCACCAAACTCAGGGTTCTGGTGCTGTATTTTTCTTACTTTACTGATAACTCTAACGTACATGCTTTGATTGTTGACCCTTTGAGATATAATGATCAGTGTTTTCTTTTCCTGGGCGAATTTTTGCACTGTGCAGTGTGGGGAGCAAAACAAAATCCCCTACGAAGTGTATAAAGGATTTTTTTTTTTCTAAATGCACAAAAATCAGAAGTCTCAGTATTTAGACAATGAGTTCCTAGAGGTCAACAGAACAAAGCAGGATACTAATAAACAATTACTTGCCTGTTGACCTCTACCCAAATTTGGTTTATTCCTCTTCTGGATGATTGCCACTCCACCACCTACCTGATAAAATTGAAAAAAAAAGAACACTGATCATCATGATGTTTGGGCATTGATGGGATTGAGATTTGCATGGCTTGAACCTTCAAGTGTGAGAAATGCTGTCATGATGAATTTCGTTCTAATTCATCCTTCTCCAAGAAGGTGATGCATTGATTGGAGTGAAGAACAAACAGGATTCTCACCTATTGTTTCGCTTAGAGGTCTTTTTTTTTTCTTTTCATTTTTTATCTCATTTTTGAATTTTCAATGTTAATTAGCTTCCTTTGATTCAACTTCCATTCGCATATTCGAAAATAATTTAAGGTCAAGTTTCTTACAACGTTTGGAAGCTCCCTTAGTTCGTTGATAAGTTTCTCTCTGCATTTTCAAAGGTGGGATAGATCCTATCTTTGTGATAACCATAGATCCTATCTTTGCAAAGGTTATCGTTCTAACAATGTACTTAAGGTGTTAAGAGCTTGTTGTCCCAATCATCACATCCAGAGTTTTGCAAAACAATCGTCTATATTTATTGGGGTTTGTAAAGATTGACAATTTAAGTCCATTTTCATTTTAAGCCCACCTTAGGTGGGCTCATGACCTTTTACTTCAAACTGCTCAAGATTCCATGCCTCCATTTCAATAGTTGTTATAGAAAGGAATGAATCATTTTTAGAAGAGCATTTCATAGAGCATGCATGAACATTCATTTTATAACATCATCTCAAAGTTGTTTTTAGATTATCATCACGCTTGACTAAAATCTTGCATAAAACTTAAGCTTGGGTGCTTGGCTTTCTGCTCACTTAATCATCCATCTTTAAGGATGATTTTCAAAACATTTTATCCTCAACATTATGCACCAAATTGGAGCTCCCCCATCCTACAGCTCATGGTATTTTTCAATGTATATGTGGTCAACCCATAGATTTGATAGAGATACATCTATTATGTTGTGTTCATGAGGGAAAACGCACTACCACACATCATGTAGTTTGAGAATTTTTGCCTTCGTTACTACGGATGTCAGGTTCCATGTTTTGCATGAACAAACTCATATTTTCTCAACACCATCTTTCTAGTCATCACGACAACAAATGAATATTGTGCTTACAATAAATGGTATTCACATTTTGACAAATGTAGTCATTGCTAAATTGACCCATGCAAATCTTGTTTCTCAAGCTATTTCTTGAGGAGTGACCATGACAATTACAATTCAAACAAAGGTTGTGTTATATCGTGATCAACACCCCAATGATTTCATCCCTTTAATAATAGAGATATTTGAATGTTTACATCAGCAAGCTGACAACTTTTTTCATCAATGTGCCAACATGGCATGGTTGATGAAGGGTTTTAAAGGTCCTCCTCTTTTGATTTTACGTTCATTTTATAGGCAAAAGATGTTGGTGGCTCTTCAAAAAGTTTAGAACATCACTATTTTGTGACAGGCAATTGGAGAAGCCTCTTCTGGGATTAGTGTTCTTCTAGGTTTTTCTGCTCGTTTGCTTACACAACTTACTTCGTGTTACAAATGTTGAATTTAGGTCCTAGGTTTCCCAATTTCTCCTTTTAGGGCTCCCCATTGTGAATTTCTCCTTTTAGAGCTCTATGGTACGCATACAACCCTTGGTTGAGTCTTGTAATTAGAATGCATTTATTGGTTTGGTGGCCATCAATATAACGTAGGACCCAGGGAACAGGGACTTCTCGAAATAACTGCCCCCAATGCAGGAGCTGAGTCGGTCATTGAAGGGACTGCCCACTCTGAGGGAGTTACCCCTGTAAAGGCAAATGAACGGATGCCTGTGAACTGTTCAATGAAGCTGCGATGAATTCATGGAATGCCCAATGAAGTTGGGATGAATTTGTGGAATGCTCAATGAACAACTAAAATACCCACGAACAATGGAAACCTGACAAAGAAACAAAACTCCATCCCAGCTCTTGTGAGCGAAATTCCACTTCATTAATCCCACTCCTCCTAGTGTTAGAAAAATGGCCAAGGGCTTTATGTGGGAATAGAGTGGAATGGAGGCTTTCTATTATTCCTTGTAATTGGAACGTTTTGTTGGTCGTGACACGATTGCACTGGGTACACATCACGAATCGAGAAATGGTACCTATCTACATAATACATGGGGCTTGCATGCATTAAAGTCTTTTGAGTATGACTGGGGTGCAATCAAATATTTTGGTGGTGATATCTTATAATTTAGAAGCTTTCATTGGTTAGCTGGGTCTCTACATAATATGTGGGGCCTATATATGTGTCCATTTATTTCATTGGGCATGTAGTTCAATGGGGTTTATAGTTTTTATGTAAAGACTGCAGGCCGAATTTGAGCTTTTGGAATGATTGCCCATATTTTGGGCACTTGGCGAAAAATGTTTGTGTAGAATTCCTATGATCAAGCTATCCTAAATTTCACTTGCAAAAAATTCACAGCCTGGAATGTGGTTGGAGCTACCTGGATCAGAGTTTTCTCTTTTTGAGTGAAATTTTGCCACTTGCTGATCAAAAAAATCTAGTGTGACTCATACCAACGATTTTTGTGATAAATTGCACCAAAATCGCCAGATTTTTTGGGGTTTTTTCTTTTTTTTTTCCTGAAATCGCTACATTCAGACAACAATAGCTTCCAGCAAGTCACCAGAATGGCCTTTGGTGAACTAGCATGTAGGCTGGTACCATAGCATAAACCCCAATGTTTTGAGGTTGCTTCTAACCATGGTAAATATCTGTACCTCAGACTTAGTGAGGGTCTCTGACTTCAAATTTAACGTTTCCCTGACTGCCAAAATCTACCAGATTTCTTTTCTTTTTTTAAAAAACTTTCCTCTATAACCTGTAGCCAAATTTGGCTAATTCCTCTATTGGATGATGACTAGTGTGGCTAGATCACAAAATTGAAAAGCAAACACTGAGGTCCTGATGCATGTTAGTGTTTATTTTGGTTGAATTATTATACTCGTTTGCAATGAGAATTTGAATTGATAGATTATTAGGTCTATGATTGGTGCATGGGGTTCATTTGCATTCATATCAGTTGGCTTCTTTTTTTCAAAAGGACTGAAAAATGTGTTTTTTTAGTAGCCAGATTTTGACTCTTTTTTTGTTTGGAAAATAATCAGATTTCTCTATTGGGTCCTAGCATGTAGCCAAAAATGTGAAGGGTTCTTAAAAGTTCTGACTTTCATACCTGGTCTATAGCCAGATTTGGCTAAATTTTATTGTGGATGAACACCAGTTTCACTATGGCAAATGAGAACATAAGAAGACCCAACCCAAAGAAGAAAAACAAAAGTAAATAATCAACAAAAATCAGGTAAAGATCTCATACAAAGAGGACTCATGGCTGAATTGATAATCAAGGATAACAAAAAAAAAACAAGACCTCAGATGAAAGAGCTGTCCAAAGACAGGCTGATAGTTGAGTCCAGCCCTGAATTTGGGGAATGGGCTGAACCATCAGCTTTACCATTGTCAAGCATGAGGTGTAGGCTATCACATACCTAGATCATGAGTTGTATGGGGGGGAAAGTTCTTAGGCCTAATTGGGTGTAAGATCCCTCTTCTTTTGTAGGAAGGATATTCCAGAACCTAAGTTGCCATCCAAATTCATGATGAAATTCATCCAAGTGCTTTAGATTTATGACAGTGACGGTTGTATGCATGCCCATAACTGTTGCTTGAATTTTAAGAAGCCCTTGGAGGCTATATTTAATATGCATGTTGATTGTGCATTTGGTATATATGCCATACCTTGCTTTGCCAACCATGCTGGATCAATCCATTCATCTACAAGCTTTTCAATTTGATTTTTGTCCCCGCATCTTTTGGTGTAATGGAACTTTCAATGTATGGATAGTTTTGTGAAGCTTTTGAAATATTTTTCATTGGTGAATTGCTAGCAAGGAGTTGGTTGGCTGAATCCACATAATTATGGGAAGAATAGGGAAAGTGTATTGATAACCCAGGTGAACAAAATATGAAATTTATTCAATTTTGTGATGTAGCTGCATTGGCAATCATCCATAAGACAATGTTGTCAAATTTGGCTATGAACAAAATGTGAAAGTAAAAATATTTAAGCATCCTTCTATATCATTGGCCCACTAAAGGAAACTGATGTTAGCCTCAGGCAACTGTTTAAGAATTTATTGTATTTTTCCAATTTTTGGCAAATAGAAAATGTATAAACAGCAATGCATAAAACTCTAAATTCTTTTGGTCATCATAAAACAGAGAAATTTGCCCAGCACAAGCAGTCTGTCAGATGCACACACAAGTTATTTGAAACCCTGCCAACCATAAATTAACCAAAGCGCCTCAAAGGAACAAAATGGAAGGACTTACATCCAAGAAGACAAATGAATCACCTAAGAGGGCGAACCACAAGAGGAACATCAAGTTCCCAAACTTCCTCCTGTTGTGAGAAGCATATCAAATAATGAAAGGGGAGGATGTTCTGAAAGGACACTTAGCCTAAATAAACCCTCATTTACTACAACAGCATCCCTCAAAATAGAGACCATTTGCGCACACTGCAACATCACTGACACCCTCTACCAACAAAATGTGTGCAACATTATTTACCTACACAAAATCACTGAACATGAAGAAAGATTTAGCATAATAAGTGTTGTTGTGACTTGATTCACTACTAGCATTCTGTTGGCTTCCTTCTTATGCTTCGTGTTTTTCTTCTATATTTTGCTAATTGATTATCAAAATCCTGCATTCCAATGCAACTCCTTTTGTTTCTTCATTTAAAGAAAGAAGATTGCTGACAGATTCCAATTTCCTGGGTGTCAGCCAAGGAACCACTGCTTGTTGTGCACAGAGGTTGCATGAAGCTGAAGATCAGGTTCCCAAACAGGAATAAAATTACCTTTACACTGTTCTCTGGATGAAGTACAGGCAGTCCCTTTCTCACTTCAAAAACTCACCAAATTGAAATACTAAAAGAAAATCGAATATTTTGTTGCAAATTCTCTTTTTAAATTAAAAAAATTGTCAAAAAAAATTTGCCCTCTTTTTTCTTTTCAGGGAGGGGGAGGCAGGAGACTGTCACCACAGTTCTGTCTACTGGCTACTATTTTAATGGTCCTCTACAAATGAGAATTAAACGAAGGCAAAATCTGTTTTGGGATGCTCACCACTGTGGCTGCATCACAACCAGAACCTGTTTTCCTTCTTTTTTTTCAAAAGTTACACTGTTTGTAACCTTGAATATAAAAGAGTTGCATTTTTTTATTAATATGTCAAGCCCAAAAGCAAAGAGTTTCAACTTCTTCCCTTATTTTTAAAATTTGGCAACATGTATTATTGTTGATGTGTAAATTGCTGGCAACATGTTAGGGATGATGATTAAATTTTTTGATGATTAAATTTGCTATACATAGAAAAATAAAGATAAAAATTTGGTTACAACTAATGCTAGGTAGATGTACATTGTGAGGGGGGGAGGTGTTGGGGGGGGGAAGAGGTATTGAGCCTTATTCCGCAAAGACTTTGCCAACTGAAACATAATGTTTATTTATTGCAAAATGTTGGTAATACACTTAAAAAGAACAAAAGGGAGAGGGTCAAGGTTCAAACTTGTAAAAGATAGTAGCTTGTAACTACCAACAGCAAGTGGTCACCCCAAGGGCCAAGGTTGTAATTTCAATCATTTAAAGCATATTGATGCTTCTTATCATAAGGAAACTTGTCCATGATTAAAAAAAAAATTGTCCCAACATGCTAACAGTTATTAAACATTCATTCATCCCCCATGGAACCCAACATTTATATCTAGCAATCTCTGTCAATTTTAACATAGTCTAAAATGTTTCAAGAAAGGATAAAAAAATTTGTGATCAACTTTCACATTTTAATGAAAGGATTGATATATCAAGAGGGCCCAAAGCATCTCAAGCATTGTTTTTCATCACCATTTTAAACATGGAATTTTAAAAATCCAAGTTAGATTCACACAAAAACTTATTAACCATCTGCTTAGCCTCACCAACCTACACCTTCTTTGGGGAGCAAAACAAAATTCCACCACATCAAAATGATTATTGAAAAGATTTATTATGTGTTAGAATATAACATACTAATCAAGATATTAAAATATATATATTTCATTTCATTTTATAAAGTGGAAGATTGGAATATATTTGTGAAAACAAATTTAGTGTACTTATGTATTTAAAAACACAAATATATTCCAAAAAATATATAAATAACTTTTAATCTTTATGGAAGTTGAAAGTATATTGAATCATATCATTTCACATAGTTTGAAAGATGTTTGAATACCATGTGACTCATTTGAAAATTTGACAATTAATCACATTCACACAAACGATGACAAGTATGGTTAAATGAGCCATATTTTAAATTCCATTCAAAATTATTATTTTAATGATTAGTGAAACCTTTAAATTAGTGTAGTTAAAATGAGGCAATGGTTTTATTATACCATTGTATACTACAAATATGTTCATGGATCCTTCAATATAAATAATGAAATTTATCATTTTAAAAAATTCATAAAATTAATTTTAAAGATTTAATAATTATACAGCCCAAAAATCAAAATTGATATTAAAAATGAAATGTACCATATTTTTGGAACAATTATATTGTATGTATTATAATATAAAACCCAAAAGCTCCCAAAAGGGGGTACTATATTGTGCTTTCACCTTGAGTATAGCTTTAGTGACTTAGGGAATGAAACTTGCAGCCATATTTGGACAAACAAAAAAACTCAAATGAACATAAAATTAAAATTTTGAAAAAAGAATAATTACATGACCTTTTTACATTCAGGCAAATTTTTGCAACTTGTTTAATAGCTAGTTCATTTTCCATTGTCCTTTTAACTAGCTTACAACTTGCAAATTTTTTTATTCCTCTTAATATTTTCTTGTTCAAAATTGAAGTGCCCATGACTTTAGGTAAATAGGTTTAGGTAATCTACCTATTTAATTCTACCTAACCAAGGTAGTAGTTAATTGCTTTGGCTAAACATGAAATGCCCAATTTGATTAAAAATCATGAATCATTTTCATCAAATGTGTCATTTTGCTTTCTTAAATTTGAGCTTGATTAAATATCTCACTTAATTATAACCCATTGACCATTTTGATTAAGGTGATCAAGTTTTTATTTAATTTGATTGAATAAGTCATTAGTCAAGTTCATTAATAAAAAAATACACATGTCATTTAAAAGCCCTAGGCTTGCAATAAAAATGAATGTGTTCATTAGTCAAGATGAATAAGGTAGTCAACTCAGATAACTTAAAAAATTATGAATTGTAGTAATGCCCATAGTGCAAACTTGTCACTCAATTGCAACACCATTTGAAGTTGTTCAATGTTCATGTCATTAACTCAAAAAAAATTTGCAAGCTTCCAAGTTCATTATTCCAAACTTTGTGTTACAACCTTTTATGATGTGCATGTAACACATTTAGATTTCAAACTCAAACTATGCAAAATTCAAAACAATTACAATTCAAGCAAACTTGCAAACTAGAAAGTTTTTCCAAGCTATATCAAAAAGCTCATGAGCTTTTTAAAGCTACAAGTTGCAACTTGCAAGCTCATTGCTTCACATTTGTGGCCCATATTGTGTTTCATTTTCATGCACTTCAAGCTTGTTGTTTTTGCCAAACTTCATGACACTCACCATTCATATGAATCACTCACATTATTCAACATTGCTCCATGCTCACATTTGCAAAACATTTTTGAAACTCTTGAAGCCTTGAGTGTTGAATGACAATTCTTTAGGAATCAAGAATGAGAGTTAAAGGTTGAAAGTCCAAGTTGAGATTCTTGTTGTTCTTGAATCCCCAAGAGTCAGAAGTTGTTACCGGTTAAGTTTATTACATTATGATGAACATCATTTGTAGGATGGCAAATTTTTGGTGAATCCAATAGCCATAATTGCACCAAATAAGATTGACCTAATGGCCTTGGATGATAATGTTTTGGTGATCTCAATCCTTCACAACTTGAACTTGCAACAATGTCGATTGTCAACATATAATTGGTTGGTGAATTTTGGGTTTGAGATGTTTCCTTTTTTGCAACACTTGTCATGGTTTGAGTGGTGAGCAAGATAGTGACTTGACATTTTTAAAAATTCAATTTGATGAATTTTCTCTTAAGTTTTCTTGGCCCTTTTGTGGAGGTTGCTCCTCAAATTTTTGTTGCATTTTGGCTAATTCTTGGCCAAAAACAAATCATTGATCACAACATTAAAAGAAAAGAAAAACTAATGTGGACTTGTAAATGTGCAAAAGATACAGTGGCCTCAAAAAGGTCCAGTTCAGAAAAAGGCTTCTTTAATTGGCATGGGGTTTGCATTTTTGTAGTTTCTCACTTTATACTGTCCAATTTTGTGTGTTTAGGGGTGGGGCTGGGGAGACAATAAACACTCTATGTTGGATGCGATAAAATTTGTAGAGGCCCAACCACCCCTAAAGACTTGAGACTTCACCCCTGGGACTTGCATCCTCTCTCTTTGTTTTTCCTTTCCCCCCTGGATGGGTGTTTTGTTCAGTGGAGCTTGCCAGGGTTTCATCAATTAGGGGATGTTTAGCGCTCTGTATCTGTGTCCCCGTCCTACCAAACCATGTGTGCCAATGCCTATCATGCACACACCTGGAAACCCCTCTCACTCAATGTAGACAAATACGGAAACATGTTGGAATTATGGCATGCCGATTATCGATATAGGTAATACCATAGTACCTTTACCATTCTAGCAGATATTATATATATATGTATATATTTATTTCAAATTTAGCTGCTCAAAATCTCAGATATTTGGGCAGCTTCAATTTGTATGTATTTGTTGAATTTTTCTCTGACCTCAATTGTAGCTGGAATTTCAGGAAATTTTTACTTTTATTGCCAGAATGAAACACATTGAGAAATTTTTTAAAAATTCTTCAAGAAGATGCTGGAATGGTAAAGGTACCACCATATTAAACTTCTCTTTAGTCTTGACTTGCCATCCAAATGTCCATTCTGGTGTGCAGTACCTATATACTTTCCAGTAGGTACAACCCTTGGAAAGCTGTCAATAATTCACCTGCAAACCTCAAAAGAAAAGGATTGATTTCCTTCCCTGACCAGCTGAAACAGGTAGGGTAGAACCACTCATCATCGAGCACATACTTATCATTGAACATTATCACATATTTTTCTCATTCCTCAACCAAATTGACCTATTTTTGTGTCATTTGACATGCAGACTGGAGCGCTACAAATGTTCTTTTAATGCCAGAAGTAAATGAGCAACCCAGAACACACAGGAAGAGATGAGTGATAGATTGCTTTAAAAAATTGAAAAAAATAGCTCTTGACCCCTCTCTTGCTCCAGCCCAATATCTTTCTCATTTTGAGTCTGTTCTGAATGATTTAAAACATGATGGGTGCGCCAACTAGGGATTTACAAAACTTTTTTGTATTCCAGAGGCAAAGATCAGCCATCCAAGATTTGAAGCCTTTAAATTTTTATCTGTTTTAATTCACCCATCATCAAACATTGAACCCCCTTACACCAAACACCTCACAGCTTCCTCATTCCTTTACCAAATTGAACAATTTTTACAATGCTGGCAGCACTATGTGGAGGGCTATAAATGTTCATTGTGCTTCAGAATCAGAGGAACAATGTGAACATTGTGTCACGATTTACCCTTGTTTGTGTTCTTAAGTGTTCACTAACCAGCCTATCTACCTTACCCTAAATCAAAATAAGGGGCCAGCTATCAGCCTAGTGAAAAAGAGATGCTGAACTCAGTGAGAAAAATATTTCTAAGCATCCAATGAGGTGAGCTGGTATGAATAAAAGAGGCTCAGCTTTGTTTTTCGTGGGGTTCAGGGTTTTAGAGCGTGTTTGTTACCAAATTGTTCCTAATAAAGTTTTATCATGCGAGTGTTCAAAAGAATTTGAACATTTTTTTTGCACAAAACAAAAGGGTTTTGAACTCCAGATGCAGTGATGTACTACTCACAACTAATTAGTAAAAATCACAAATGGATTAGATTTAAAATCATCTTCTATGCAAGGAAGAAAATTAATGTAGATATAAATTGAAGTCTAATTTTCTCTTTAGGCTTATTCTGACAGTGTTAGGTGCCTCTA
>Ga0116227_10002074_pt1 | contig 45731 bp, 35 predicted proteins | sample S1TSphgellanicum_FD_89693 | JGI IMG/M metagenome (GOLD analysis project Ga0116227, IMG submission 89693) | Host-associated microbial communities from peat moss isolated from Minnesota, USA - S1T2_Fb - Sphagnum magellanicum MG | ecosystem: Host-associated > Plants > Peat moss > Unclassified...
CAACCCCTATTCTAACACAAAGTTGTTAAACCCCCCTAATAACTTCACCACACTCACATATTCCTAACCCAATTTTTAAATATTGAGACTACTAGCCATGGCCATGTCGGTAGAGCTCACAGGTACCTGACATTCTTGCTAGCTTTGTTAATCAGAAGTCTAAATCTAGACGAAACACATGATTCAAAGCTCCATCTGCAAGATTTGACATGACAGAGGCCTTCTAATACTCCCCAACTCTTTTCTCAAAAAAATTGGTTTTTCCTTTGCACACAACACAGATAAATATTAAGACTCAATGAATTCACTGTTACATCATACAAAGAGGATGTGCACCAAGCAAGAAAATTATGCACAAAAAAAAAGATGTTGCTTACACCTGATTCTATAAGCTGGATCAGGACACTAGCAGCTATTCGTGGTAAGTCAAATCTTTTGGTATGCAAACATATTGTAATGAGATGAGTTCCATCCAATTAAATGGATTCTGAGCATTATAATGCTTGCTGTAGCCCAGAGTAACCTGCACATATATATTACGGTTCAGCAAATGAAGGAACTTATGGCATTATCAACATCCATACATATTGAAACAAAATCAGAGCATAAAATCAAACTGTAACTGAACGTACAGGATAGGTGGAAGTTTTACTAGGAGACGATCTGCCAGAATCTGATGTGATGACATGGTTAAGGTTGGAACACATGCTACTGATGATTTTGTTAATAGGAGCAGAGTGGCTTTAGAATTCATATTTGAGGACACCATGGTCCTGAGTTCTCATCTGGACCCAAAATAACCTCTGAGGTTGTTACATATAGGTGAATGCTTTATGTATAGGTACCTTGAGACCCTTTAGGTATTTAAACTTCTTGTAATGAGGCAGACACATTGAGGGTAGCAATGAAGATAATAAACATGAGTAATTTTGTTTGACCCCAAGTTTGCTTTGGATTTCACAAGTAATCCTAAGCACGAAATTATAGTTGGATTTGTGAGAATTTGAAAAGTTTTGCAAGGAAAACTTTTAGGTGAAAAATGAAAAGAAAATGACATGTGTTAAGCCATATGTGAGAATGTAAATAAAAAGTCTACAAAAGTAGATGTTCATGAATAAGTTTATGTTCATCAGACCTAGTTGAAACCTTGAAACTTTTTTATTTCTAATGTAAAAATGTTATAAGTTTTTGCAAAGAAATAAAAGAAATAAAAGTTTTATTTTTAGGACTAGTGTTTCAATTAAAACACTAATGTCAATGTTAGGAGAGATTTATGATTTTTTAGGCACATAATTTTTTCCAAAAAATAAACAATAAACCTTATCACTAACATTAGGAGTTATCGAGCTAAGTTCACATGTTAAAATATTTGTTGAATTAAAGAACTTGGAATTGTAGACGAATTAAACATGTTAGTGTCACAACTACATAGATGATGGGAAAAAATTAAATCTTAATTTGACCTTAAACTTATGAGGTAACACAAAAAATGATTACATCAAAATAACATTTATTCATCTGGTTTAAAAAGGAAGATGTAATTCCAAACTATTTTGAAACCAATAATGCATGACATGTGGAATGGATGTGTCATTCATATTTGTGATGACCATGATTTTGTAAATGTTGTCTTTTAATCCAAACATTTATATAGGATAATTAAAGGGTTAGATATGTCTAATCATTTTAAAAAGTTACATAAAAACGATAGGGAAAATTTTATTATGAGTGCAATTCGAACGATTAGGAGTTTTTTGATTCATGAAAAGAAATTGTGAAAACTAAATGATAGTTAGTCAAAGGGAATTAATTAGTTTAGTGTGTTTTTCATCTTTTATAAAAAAATAAATTAAAATCAACATGTTTAATTTAATTTTTAGGAGAAATAAGGTTGAAGACCCTTAAATATTTTAAGAGAATTATAAAATGATGTAATTTCTTTTTTGAATTCTTAAAAATTACAACATCACATTGATTTGAATGACAGATAGAAGCATTGAAAGAATTATGGAATGACATTACTAAAGCTTTAGGAGAAGAATTTTTTATGAAAAATGTTTACCAAAACTTAATACTTGAATTGAATCAATTTAAATAGGGAATTCTAGAGTTAATGAAAGAGTATAAAAAAAGAAAATGAAATTACAAAATAAATGTTAGTGTTGTCTTAGGGCACAAGGCCATGAAAGAATTGATCCACGATTTCATATTAGTAATTTAAAAAAATAATAGTTATCAATTCATTTACAATACTTTCATATGGGTTGGTTCAAATATTTTACTTATGACCTTCCATGATGATTAAAGTATATGCAATTAATCAATTTGTAAAACCTTAATTTGCTTGAAATTTTTTTATTTATGAACTTTTATAACGAGGTCCAAATTCAAACTTTAACCTTAAATTTTCTTGCAATACTTTCATGTTGTCCTTTGTAACATCATTTTTGACATTTACAAACTTGTGACAATTAACGAAAAAACAAATTGATTCATAACTTAACACATTGGATTTGATAGGTATGACCTTCCTGCTAAATAAAGAGCATGGGTAAGTTTAAGAGTTTAAAATTTATTAATTTAATTTCTCCCACCATTCACCCTTTTTTTCAATTCATGTACCATGATCATTTATTCATTTAATTAAACAATAAGGTTTACACATTCATTTATGCTCACACATTTGTTAAATAACATCCTTAGTATTAAATTACATAATTTAAAAACAAACATCAATTTTCATATTGCTCATGTATTATTAGTAACATTAAATTCACATTGATTTCATTTCATTAAAAATATGTTGCAAATCATTTCATTTTAATAAATATCCATGATGGAAAATAATTTAACATTTAGTCATCCAATACAAAACTAATCACATATGAGACAATAAGCTTATCAAATAAAAATTAATCAATAATTGAAAATTTCACATCATTAGAATTTGCATTGATGGATTCAATAATTCAATTTTCATATGCATATGTCATGTTCATTAATCAAATAATAAAGAAAAATTAACATTAAAAGTTCATTACTAAAATAATAGTTCAAAAGCAAGAGTAAAATGGTAAATAAAAGTATTTTCTTATTTCATTTAATCTTTTCAATAGTAGTATGAAATGTTTTTACATTGAACGAAATATCATTATGATTCATGTTATGATTCAAACTCATTTAAAAAGTGTTTCTAAGTTTATTAAATATCTGAATTCATATTTGTATATGGGCATAAACTTCAGTTCAATTAACTCATTAAAAAATTCAATGACTCAAATGCACACAATTTCGAACATCATATGGGAAAACCACATGACATACCAAAAAACATTTACCATTACTTTTTGAGGACTATCAATTTCAAAAAATCAATGTGTACAATTACAAATTGATAAGATAAACTAATTTAAACCAAAAATTATTGAATGTTTCACTAAATTAAATTTTCAAAAAAAAAACTAAAGTAGTATGAAATGCATTATTAAAAAAAATAAAATTATTTGTCATGATAATTCAAATGAGTTATGTAACCTATCATCATTCTTTATTTTAATTGGTTTCTTCTTTTCAATAACATTTATTTAGATTCAAAATCATGTTATAAAACAAGTGTATAAAAAAGTGAATTAATTGGAATTCTTAAAGATAATAAATGACCTATATAGTATAAGAAACTACAACTCATGAACCCTAGTGTGATCAAATTTGATTACCAAATCAAAAGTGAGGATGAAAAAAATACACAAGATAAATAGGGGATTTAATTGCTTTTCTCACCTAAATTGCTCAGTAGAATGAATGAATTTGTTGTACGTACACCTTCACTACTAATACTTTTCAAGAGATCAATTCTTATCAGGATCTAACCTTCAAAACTTGTGAAATGACACCAAATTTCATTAAACAATACCCAATCTTACTTACTATTTGATTTCTTTCCAATTAGGGACAAAATAGGGATTTGAAGCTCTAGAGGCAAGGTAAGGTGACTTGATAGACAACTTTAATGTCACATACATTGTTGATTCAACCTACATAGTTTCAATCATTTGTATGTCAAACTAAATTTTTTACAACATGTCTTAGTTCTAAATTTATTTTATCATCTATGTTTATCACATATGGTGCACATATGTGAAAAGAAAAAAGACAATAATAAATAATAAATCAAATATAAATGATTTTTTTGAAGGTTTTACAAAGTTTTCAACATTAATGGAAACCTTGTTGGCAACATAAATGGGAATATTTTACAAAAAATACTTGATGGGTTTTAAGGACTTCAATTGTTAAATTTCTAAACATCTAAAACTCTAACCAAAAGAAAAAAAGCTATTAATCTACATGTTTATTATGGAAAATATAGGAAAATTGATTCAAGATTTGGATTCCATTTTTTGATGATTAATTTAAAAGTTGATTGATTTACATATTGATTAAACTTTACTTTGTAGAAATTCAAACTCATGATCAAATTGTGAAATTGAACAAATGTGGAAAGCATTAACAAATGACATGTGTTGCTAATTCACATGACCAATATTTGGTACATATGTTTATATGCATTGTTCATCACAAAATTAATTTCACTCATTGGTTTTTCCCCTTACAAATTTGTAAGATCAATTGCAATCAATTATACATGTTACTATGTTTCTTGCTTGTTTTCATGGCAATCACATATCTTACATAGTCACTTGATTAAATGTGAATTGAATTAAATCATCATGGGCTATTTTTAGGAATAAATAGTTAATTTCATGATATAACATAATTGGTACAAAAGGGGATAAGGATGAGTCCTCCTTCTGTTACCATTAGTTTTTTAGGCTAATGTTTTTTGTCTAAGAGAAGACAGGTACATCTAGTTTTCATTGGGTTCTGGTGAAAGCTGCTACAATTTTATTATTCGCAAAAGTTTGGTGACAAAGTTTGTGAGACATGATCAAATTCCCAATTGAAGTTCATGAACAACGCTGAATCTCTTGCTTCTGAATATGCAGGGGATTGTGGAGAAACCTTCAAATGAGAGGGATTACTAGTCATGCACCTCATCAACAATTATTGTTGTGTTTGCCACAAACCCAAGGTCTGCCAAACTCTCCATGTCATCCACCAACGCAACGGGTAGGGGCGCATCCTACAAAGAAATCACTCACATATCAACACCCAACAATCTTTACCTCATTGCATGAAAGCAATGCATTATGACCATTGGCTAACCCAACTTATATTACTAGGGCGTCATCTTGGGTATCAGGTGTCACATGCTGCAATAGGCACCAAACAGAGTGGGAACCGAGACTGATGCTATCCAATACTGCAAGATTAATTTATGAAACAAGGAGAAAGCCATGCTGTTGCTATGACTAGAATGGGATCTATTGTTGCTGGAATTTTTTTGGGGTACCTGATCTTTGAAGAAAAGTTGCTGTCGAGCTGCCCTCAGCTTGAAGAGGGCCTCACAAACAACCTTCAACCTGCCAATCTGTAAGCCCACTTTACACCATTTATGCCCCAAATATTTTCCCAAGCAGTAGGGTAGAACACCCATTCCTTTATTCTTGATTTTTTTTCTGGTTATGGGAGACTACTAGCAGACTGTTGATTTCTCCATTGTGTGTCACTGCTGAGTGTCTGTAGAACATGAATTTAATTGCATTAAAATAACACAAAGAAGACTCTGACTTGAACTCCAATCAGATTTGACAGACACCCACAGCATCAGAACATCAATGCTTGAATTTGGACATGTATAAATTGCAAAATAGAAAAACCCCAATATACGCTTTCCAAGAAGAAAGAACATTTTGTAAGTGAAGTGGCAAACTGACAGTGGTAGAGCTTGGGAGTTTCTTGGTAATAGGTGCTCTCTCTCCAATTGTTGCAGCCACGCAAACAATGCTTATAGCTGCTTCAACCCACACATAAACCCACAAGTGCAATCCAATGTGCATGACATCACAAAATTGCTATTATCCTCCAAATTGCATTCACATGTTTTTTGCTGGGAAAAAACTCAAGCACTGGACCAATCCTTGGATTCAACCATTGGAAATGGAGAAACTTTACAGCTCTTTATGATTCACTGATCACAACATCTCTCTTACTTTTCTACATGTGAACAATGGCATTGGTTTTAGGTCTGTTGGTATTTTGGGAGGGTGTGTACAAATCAAGGAAGAGGCCATTGTGGAAGTCTTTCCAGTTGATCCACCGCCCAAGTCCATAGGCACATCATGCAACACTCGGAGATGTTCAAACCTGTGTCCCACACAATTCTACTGAAATCAGATCCATCCCTTACAACAGAGGCCGGTCTTTGATAGCCTTTTTGTCAAGTCTGTTTTCAAAGCAAGCTGCATGGTCTTTGGAACTTGCCAGGTGACATTTTCATGGTCCCAGGGTTTAGGGCTTAGGGTAAACCCTAAACCCTAAACCTGCATATGCAACACTCCAGAGCCGTAGGCTTAAGGGTGTTTGCTTTGTCAAAGAAAGCAACTGGTTTCGTACCAGAGACCTGAAGCAAATGATGGGTACCCTTCTTTCCAATAAAAATGGCAAGTTCAAGAAGAGAAAAGCACCTGGGGTGAGATTTCATGATCTCTTCCATGTCTTTTCTCTGCATGGTGCTCAGTACATGGCGCACATATCTGTGCATTATCATATAAAAGAATCATTTTCATCAAGACAAAAATCTGTGACCGCATTTGATGGAGAAATCCTGAATGACTGGAGGAGCAAAACATTCAAGACAAACCCACACACAAAAGATTCCTGACTGCATCAAGATGGAAAAGCAAAAGAAAGATAAATGGGTTAATAGATAGACCTGATTTCTGCATCTCTTCTCTCTCTTGGTTTGACCTGCACAAGATCCCCACCCACATAAGCTGAACAGAAAATGCATGTGAGATAGTTGCTACTCATGGCTATAGAGGTTTGCATCCAAACACCAAGGAGGCTGATACTTCTGCCCAATTCTTACACTAATCTTGTTTACAGCTATGAGACCCATAGGGCTCCTCCACATAGAAATCAGAACAAGCAGAGGTTTAACATGCAAAATACTTGTTTACTTACTTGACTGCCATTGAGGCTAGTGATTTTCCCCAAGTGTGCAATCAGCATGTAGCGGGGTGCAACACCATTTCCAGAATCTGTTAGTGGATTCTGAGAAAGCCGGACTTCCTGCACAGAAAAAAAGGAGAGATTCATTCTTCAGACAAAAGAAATCCCAAGAGAGGAAAGACGGACAGGCAGCAAGCTTCCCTCCAACACTTGACACTGTGACAAGCCCAGTGCTGTCAAACTGCTGTTTACAGGCATGAAGAAGTGGGGTATATTTTACAGCACCTCAAGAGCAGGAAATTGATCAAGTGCATCCACAGAAGACCACTCCGAGATTTTGTTCCCAGCTGCCATCATGCCATCACGAAACCTTAATATGGCAAAAAACATGACCATTCATATGGACTGTTGGCATCAAATTTGATGTGCCAATTGTCAGTGCAAGAAACAAATATTAAGTCTAGAATGATTGATCATGTTCTGGGGCTGCACCTAGAAGAAGGCATCGTAATGCTGCAAAAGGCTTGAATTCTGTATCCTTGTGATGATGATCAGCAGTAGAGCTAGAACAGTCTGGATACCAGAGCTGTTGAAGGCAGTTGCCACTCAGATATAGTTGCTGCAAGCTGCAGCCCCAAACAAAAAACAGCACAAACTCCACTCTCATGAATTCATGTTCATGTTTGGTAAGGCTGCAAATTTCAGAATCCATATTTCCACCCATTATGAATCTCTTTGAGCATCTCCAGTGGTGCTCAGTATGTGATCATACAAAAGTACTTTTCACATCCAAGTCTAGTTATTTACTTTTTTCCAACCCTGCCCATAAAACTAAAACTGGGATTGCAAATAGGTGGGAGACTACTAATAGCAACCCACCTGGACCAATCAAACTATCTAGCCAACCAACAGCAGGTGTTAGGCTTTGATGTGCCTTTTATGAGCCTCTACATCTTGTGCAAAAATGCTGGGCCAAAACCATTTTGCTGAGCCAAACTGGGCATGTTTTGACTTTTCTTCACCCAATTTTCTTTTGCAGGGCCACATACTGAGCACTGGTCGAGCTGCTCTGAAAACAAACCTGATTTCTCCACATATGGGTAGCCCTGAAAAAATTATGTAGAGCTGGAACTTTGCACTGGAACTCTATTTTAACGACCAAAACTCCAGCAAGGAGGAGTATTTGGAAGGCACAAGTCTTATTGGGTTAAAGTCTAATTAGGTGAGAAAGAAAACTATCAGATTCTATTGAGTGCACAAAGACCAAAACCACATGCATTTTGAAGGGATGAAATGCAACCTCTGCAATCGAGATAGCTTTACAATCTCATTCCAGTTGTCAAACAAGTTGTCTTCCAGGTTCAAAAGGCGCAGTGACTTGAATCCTCCAACAAAAGGCTGACTGGTGGTTGTTGTTTCTGTGCAGGTGGGGTCCACCTGCCTTACCCCACCCTCCCACATCAAACATGAAGACAAAAAGACAAATTGCAGCACTCAAATGAAAAGATGCTCAATCCAAAGAAAACAAGAACTGCATATGCAGCAAATGTCTACCATTGTTTCAGCAAGAACAATAAGCAGTTGACATGATGGCAGCCAACAAGTACCTCAATACTCTGCAACTTATTTCCACAAAGGGACAGCTCCTGAATTTTTGGAAGACACCCATTAAGCACTTCTACCTGCACAAAAAGAATTCAGCATTGAATTAACCAAGCTTAATGCTGCAAGGGCAAAAAAAAAATCAAGACATTGAACTCACACTGACAGCAAAACACAATCGGTAAGAAGCGTCAAAAGATTCCCAAAAACAACAGATACGAGGAGAATCTTTGAGACTTTTCCACTTTAGTATATGGAGGGGGGGGAAGGGGGGGCATGCTATACATGTTTCCATCTCATGGCACAGTGGTTGAGCACAAGTGTTGTCAAGTTTGAGAGCACTGGCAACCCATCTCTCGTGGTAATTGCAATGCGACTGCTGCTGAGATCAAGAAGCTTTAGAGCTGGTAGCTCTTCACAAATGCGGCCAACTTCCTGCCATAAAAAATAAAATCACTAACACCAAAAATATACTGCTGTTCAATCCTTTCATTCACTAGCTACAGTTGTTGTTGTTCAACATCTGTCATAAGTCAATAGAAGTTTGTGCAAACAAACACTCTTGTGATCAAAACACATATGTATCAGTTTTTTTCTCTCTTTGCATATCTCATTTGTTTACAGCCAAAGTCCTTGGGGAATTCTTTCTTTCTTGGATGGGTGGGTTTCTGTGAGAATTGTTGTCTCTCTTTACCTGCCAGTCTGGGATGAGATTCCCCGTAAGATCCAGATCAGTAATGTCTGTAGAAGCAGCAGCACAATAATATTCACAGTTATAGAAACCTTAATTTTGCTGTAGAAGATTAGAACAATTTGGGTACTACTGAATCACTCCAAGAAACAAATGAAAGAGAGAGGAAACATACGAGCATTTTGTGCATTTCAGTTTAGAAAGCCCATTTTTGCTGTAGAAGATTACAATTTGGGTATTACCCAATTGCTCCAAGAAAATTTTCAACAGAAAGAAAGAGGAAACATATGAGCATTTTGTGCATTTTGCGCAAGCAACAAACCATAGATACCATCATAACAAAAATTCCCAAAACCAATTTTGTTTTTGTCAAAGAGAAAAGATCAAATCTTTCATTTGCACAACAACAATAAAAAAGAGAGGAGGAGGAAGGAGGTGTGAGAGAGATATGAGAGGAAGAAGAAGGGTGAGAGAGAGATATGGGGTTTTTCTTTTTACTTGGAGCAGACGATCGGATCTCGCCTTGTGCTCCTGCAGAACATACACCAGTATATGCAAGAGTGGCAACTGTGAGCATCTCCAGATGTGCTTGATGCTCTGCCACCTGGTTCTTGCCAACGAGTTCAACTGCCACTCGCATCCTCCTCTGTGTTGTAACATACATGTCATCTGACATCCCCCACCAACACATCCCGCACCCACAAGATGTATGATGATGCTTGTTGTTGTTGTTGTTGTTTTTGTTCTTCTTTCTTCTTCTGGAAGTAGAAGAAAATGTGCATTTCACACAAAAAAAAAACCTGTATTTGCAGAGACAGAGTGGAGACAGAAATCTCTTCTGTTTGATGTCTTCTGCATGTGCATTTTCTCTTTGTGTGCAGACAGAGCGGTCGTCTACATGTGCATTTTCTCTTTGGGTGCAGAGAGAGATGTCTTCTGCATGTGAATTTTCTCTTTGTGTGCAGACAGAGATAGATGTCTTCTGCATATGCATTTTCTCTTTGTATGCAGACAGATTTGTCGTCTGCATTTGCAGCTTCTCTTTGTGTGCAGACAGAGATGTCTTCTACTTGATCTCTTCCAGTATCAACAAACAAAAGAAGCTAACTGAAGAAGAAGAAGAACAAGAGGAGGAGGGTTTGTTCCTTACCTTCTTCAGATTGTGACAAAGTTGCTTTGTAGCGAGAAGAGAGAGCATCCAGCAAGGAAACACCAGCACTCAGCTTGTTGGGTCGCACAAGGGAGCCTGATGGCAGCTGATCTTGTGTGCAGAAGTACTGAATCCCATTCACTCTTCCATTGTGCCGACCTTGTCCACTATCCCATTCCACTCCCACCCACACTCCCTCGTATCCTTCCACTGCTCCCACATACTTCACAGTTCCTCTTTCATTGCTGTTGCTTGTGAGAGACAACACTCTCTGCCCCACACAGAAGCAACAGCAACTCCCCTTCCTCTCTTCCATTGCCATGCCCACAACGGGTTGTTCTCCTTCTTGCTTCTCTTGCTGTCTCTTTTTGTTTTCTTCAGATTCTTGGCCGAGTCTGAGTAATGATCATCTGACCCATACCCATTACCAGAACAGGCAAGAAGAAGAAGAATCCGATGAGAGAAGAGAAGAAGAAGGGTTTTCTTTCTTGCATCCTTTCTTTCTTTCTTCTTCTTCTTCCTGTCTTGGGATTTGAATTTTGTCTTCTCTGGATTTTTGTAGGTCTTGAGGAAGGAACCAGAAGACATCAGAATTTTTTTTCCTTGGGTAGGTAGGTCTTATACATCTTCTGCTTCTTTTTCTTCTTTGACCAGTCTTCTGTTGTCTGAGAAATGATTCTGCATCTCCCAGATTTCGCAAAGATGTTTGTGGGCTTTGTGAAGAATGATTCTGTGAAGAAACTACAGTTTTGTAGAGCACGTTTTTATCCTTCTTTGCTTCTGTTGGTGTTTGATTGTGGTTGGTTTTTTTAGGGTTTGTGGAAGGTTTTCTCTTCTGTTTCTGTTTCTTTAGGGTTTTCGTTAGGGTTTGTGGAAGTGTTTTTGTCTCATGTTTGATGCAGAAGAGAAAGAGGGTATCTTGAAAGCTTGGAAAATGCACACAGAGAGACAGAAATAGATTGAGTAGGTACTTATTACTTGGTGGGAAGCAGCAGCAGGTGCACACAGTTTCAGATTTTAGGGTTTGAGGAAAAAGGTCAGAGGAGAAGGCAAGAAGATGGACATGACAGGAGCTGCTCAGGACATTCAAGAGCTTGTTCATGCATTTGCTCAAGTGAGTTTGGTTGTTGTTCTTTCACCATTCCACCCTAGAAAAACAAAAAAGCTTCAAATCCCCATTTCCTCTTTGCACAATTCTTGCACTTCTGCATGCAACTGTCATCAACAACAAACAAATTCCTTTCTTTGCTTGCTTGCTTTCCAATTATTGTGATCATCAACAATTCTTTTCTGGTGTCGGTCCACAGTTTTTTTGCTTCTGGTTTTGTGATGAACCAAAAAAATTCCCTGGTTGTTATCAACATCTATTCTGGGATTTCTTCTGGATTTGTGGTTTTGTTGTAATGTTGTGTTTTTTAGGGTTTTGTGAGCAGAGGGACAAATGATTGGGGAATTGGGGATCTGAAGATGGAGAGAAATGAGACCATTTTTGGTGTGTATGTGTGTGGGTGTTGGGAATTGTGTGGGGGAGAAGGTGGAAGGAAGAGAATTGTCGCATATGAAAGAGCTATGGCAAGCTCACAGATTTTCATTTATCCATGAAGCTTGTCCCAAGGATGTTACACAAGACTTCTTCATGCAGGCACTCTACTCTTCTGCACTTGGTAAGTAAAGCAAAATTCCTGTTTAACAAAAGTGGTGGGTTTTCTTTTCTTTTTTTTTTTGACAGGTGACCAACATCCAGAGCTTATTGTTGCCAAACAAAAACACTTTTTGCAAAGAGCAAGAGCTCATCAAATGTGCACGGAAGATCTGCAAAACACCCATTTTTATTCTGATTTGACAGATTTGGGAAGAAAGCTGTGTGTTTGCTTTGTGAGGAGCAAGGGAGGAGAGAGAAGGAAATAGGAAAACAATGTCAGTGAGAGAGTGTATATGTATGTATGTACAATCAGGTGTGTTGGTGCCTTTGTGATCATCATGCTTTTCTTCAGGTTTGGTTTTTGTTCTAATTTTTTTTTTTGGGATGACAGGTTTTGTAGTTGGAGATAGAGCAATTGCATGGAAGATCGGTGGCTTGTATGTGCTCTACATGTTGTATGAGACTCAATTGACTGAGAAGCGCTTCAAGATTTATCTGTCACTAGGTAAGGTGCACACAAAATTCAAAACTTTCCACTGACTTTTTTTGGGGTATGTAATCTTTGTCAATTCTTCTTCATCTACACTTTGTGAAGGAATTCCTTCAAAGCGTGTCTTCATCATAAGTTACTGTGTTATATATCCTCCTCTTTTTGGTCTGGACAACCAACTGACACCTGCTGGAGGTGAGATTTTAAGGCTAAGGCTGCTGCGGTTTGGATTTGTTTATACAGAGGAATTGGAGCAGCTTTGTATTCTGGTGAAGGAATTGAAGCGGCATGATTGTGTTGTTGCACTGAAGGTGATCAAGTTTATGCTTCAAAGAAAGGTGTTTCTGTATGGTTGTGTGGCCATCAACCAGAGAAGTATTGCTGACTCCTGTGATAAGCTTGCTGCTCAAGCTGCATCTCGCCTACATCATGCCCGCAACAGGTAATTTTTTTCACCTTGCTTGCTTCTCAAAACCTTCTCTGATTTGATCCTGCCTGCCACTCAAGTCTGCATCTTAGCTTTGATCTCAACATCTAGATGTGGTTGATCAGCATCTGAGGCTGTGCTAAATGGGAGAATTGAATTCTGAAATACAGAAAGTTTGACTTGCCAAGTGTATGTCCTCATATGGGTAGAGTTTCTTTTGTCTTGATTCTCTGCAGATTGCTGTCAAATCTGCCCATTCAAGAGCATTTGTATACAGACCTGGTGAGTAGTGATCTATGTTTTTCTGTTGCCCATATGTTGGAGAGAGCAATGTTGTGCATTGTTGGAGGACTAGCAGGAACCATTGCATGAAAGCTCTTTTGAATAGCAAGGTTTTGCAATAGCTTTTTGGCAGGCAATTTCAGCCTTGAATCATAAGGTTTTGCAATAAGTGTTCTTGCAGGTGATTACCCATGAGGCTCAATCGGGTTTTTGATGGTCCAGGGTTTAGGGTTTAGGGTTACCCCAAACCCAATTGCCAAACCACATACTTGGACTTTGATAATCTTGTGTCAATGCCTTCCAAACTTCTTGAAATGTTTTTTTGAGTGGTTGTAGACCCAGGATTTATCACTGGATGATTTCAAGCACATTGATCAGGAATATGAAGCAGCCAAAAACCATGTCCTCACAGGTGCTTCCAAAACACCACCCCTTGGAAATCTTTCTTGTTTCATGTGTAGCTATGTGGGATATCTATGCATGAGTAGCTAATCTCCCTCCTTTTGCATGATGCTACTAGGCCTTGGGACTTATGACAGAGTAGTGGACATGCCAAGCTTTCAAGATAGCAACACTACACTAGGAGAAGAACTCAAGGAAATGGTTTCGGATTGGGAGCTTCAACGAAAGCCCTTCTGCCCTTTGCCCCTTGACTCCCATGAGGAGGTACACTGACTTCGTGGCTTTCTCCACTTCAGAATCATCAATCTGATTGTTTTGGGTGGGGACACAAATCAGGATGCAGGTGGAGGCACAATTGAGGACATCCTCCTGTGTTTCCCAGCTTGGATTCAATAACCAAATTTTTTTCTTGTATCTTATTATAGTAGTATTGGATTTTTGTTCTTGGATTAAGGAATGATGCCCATCTGCACCTTTTTGTTGATGTTTTTGCCAGGAGCTAGTTCCACCAAAACGACAAAGACAAAAGCGAGGTCAGTAAGCTCTCTCTTTCTCTCTCTCTCGGTGGCTCAATCCTATCCTACAAATTTTGTTCTCAATACCAGAGCTTTTTTATAAGACTTCCAAACCTGTTGTGAATTGTATATGCTGAAAAGCTGGCAGTTGTGGATTTAGTAAGCAGAACAAAAAGGAGTGTGAGTATCACCTTGTCTGTTTTAGAAGGTTGTGGCAATACCATCAGTGCCATCATCAGATGTTGAAGTTCTTCACAAATGTGACTGAAAGGCCTTGTGATCTTGGATGTCCTTCCTGATGATGTTACTGTTGAGCTTTAAAATCAAGTGTCCTTGGTTTGAGTGTTCCTAGGAGCCTTTGGAAACTGATTCTTAATGCAAAGTGGTTGAGCTTGTGTATTGTAATCGGTTGTTGTTCAAGTTCTTAGCATTTGGGATAACAAGCTCCTACACTGAGGACGAGGAGGGATTTGATATTGGGGTGTTTGATTTGTAGGAGGAGAAGTCAGACCCCCACAGCAAGTCCGGACAGAGGATGACTTGCTTGCTGATGAGATCATGGGCCTCTTGGAATGAGGTTCCAATTTTGATATCTGTTAGTAAGAAAGATGGTGGTTTTTCAGCAAGGGTTGGGGTGATAAGATGGTAAAGAAGATTTGCTTCTCTGAATTGGGTATGTCTTCAAATCCTGCCCTGCACCTTATTGGCACATATCTTCCATGTGGAGTGCCAGTTGCTCTTTGAGTCTCCAAGTGAGGAAAGAAAACTCTGCAGATGGTGATCAGATGTGAAGTCAAGCAATCGCGAAGGATCTTTGTCTCCACTACCCACCAGGCAACAAATGGTTGACAAAATCATACCAAATACCATTCTCCACCAAAATAGTCTTTTGAAGAGAAAAGGTGTTGCTCTTCAAACTTTTTCCTTCAATCAAATCAAGAAATTTTGCTTGATAGGAGGAGAAAGATTTTTGTCTGATGTTTTTGCCCTTAATTCAAGGGCTAAGGTACTACTCAAGATCTCAAGGTTGATATTCAAACTGAAGCTGTTGATTGTTCAGCTATGCTATCTTCCTCAATTTCAAAGGATTCACATGAGCTTACAGACAATGTTCATTTCTTTGAAGCCAACGGGCAATGGCAATTTTTGTTTCTCTAGCAATGTTTTTTTTGAATTCAAGTGTCAATGGTAATGTCACTACAACAAAATACGACCTTGTACACCAAGTGATTTCATTGGATTTTGAGTGAATTTGTTAATCCGACTTAATGGCACCTAATCGGGATGTAGTGAATTCACTAGTCCACTAAATAGGGACTAGTGAATTCCACCCACATTTTTTTATAGTGTGTGCACATCCCTTAAGCCAAACATCTTGTCATTGTGGTAGTTTAATGTACTTCTTTTCAAATTGTTAATTTAATGACATCATTAGGTTTGAACATTAAATGAGAATTTACAAATTTTAATAGATTTTATCACAAGAAATTTTTTTAGCAATTTGTAATCAATTTGTAGTCACATTCTATTAAGCTTATTGTTAATTCATTACATAGAATTTTCACATCAAGTATCTACCATTGTACATGTTTATGTGTGAAAAAAATAACATGTTTTCAATTTACCACTACTAATACTCGTAGGTAAGAACTGACCATTATTTTTATATATTATCATTGGTAAAATACTTATTGTTATGGAGGATTATTGTTATGGAATATTGTATCAATCCTCTAAATTAATGAAAGGGAGTTGTAAGGTTTCACTATGAACATTTATGAAATTTAAGAACTTAGGTTGGAAATTAAGTAATACAAATTTTTTTTTAATGTTGAAACTAATTTCACATTTAGAAATTATAAAATTCAAAATTCAAAACATGAAAAGTTTTCTTTAAAAATTCAAAGCTCATAGGATTTATAATAACTTCAAACACCCTTTTGTATATCTATAGTTGATTTGTGAAGTGAGTTGTAATACATGTTTGTTGGGATTATTTTCAATTACAACTTGGCTTATAAGATTTAGAAAACATATAGTGTGCCAAAACATGGTTTTCATGACTAGGACAGCTTGCGACTACTATCCAAGTATCGTCATGTAGTCATATTTGGATTTTAATTGTTGTCATTATTTTGATTACAACCATCATTAGGACTACATGACTATTAAATATGACTATAGGTAATTATATGACTATAAATTACGACTACATAATTAATAATCATGTTGAATATAATTAACATTGTTTGACGAACTATAAATTTTTAAAATAAATATGAAAATGTAACTAAGTTTAGTACAAATTGGCCTACATTTAACCTAGGTTTGGCTTTGGTTTAACCTACTTTAACCTCTATATTTGATTTGATTAAATTTAAACTATGGGTTTTAACGTACTCAATTTAACTTCTAAGATTAACTTCCATTAAATTTAATTTATAAGTTTAGTTTAAGTAGCCTCATTTAGTCTATATATATTTGTTTAACTTAGTTTATCAAATAATTTGATCTTGCCCTAATTTGTTTCAGGTAATCCAATCCAACCAAATTTAAACTAAATTAACATAGTTTAGCCTAAATATCTTGAATTAACCATATTTAACCAAGTTTTGACTACTTCAATTTTAAGTATCCAAATTTTACCAAATTTTTCTTACATATTTAATTTTTTCAATTTTTGCCTAAATATCTTAAGTTTCAAAATTTGCCAAGTTTAATCCAATTTACTTCAAATAATTTAGTTTAGCCAAGCGTAGTCTAATTTAACCAAGTTTAATTAGGTTTTGCCAAATTTAACCTAGTATAATCAAGTATAACCTAAATAACCCATTTAAGCCAAGTTTAGCCTAAATAACCTACTTTTGCAAAGTTTAGTCTAACATAACCAAGTTTAACATAAATAACAAATATTTTTACCAAGTTTTGTCTAATATAGTTTAATATAGCTTAATATAGCTTAATATAGCCTAATATAGCTTAGTACAACCTAGTTTATTTAGTATAGCCAAGTTTAACTTAATATAGCCAAATATAGCCTAATTTAACCAAATATAATTAAGTTTAACCAAAATAATTTACTTTTGTCAAATTTAGCTTGATATAACTTAATTTAACCAAATATAGTTTAGTATAAACAAGTTTAACATAATATATCCAACTATAGCTAAATTTAACCTAAATAACCTACTTTTGCAAAGTTTAGCTTAATATACCCTAATATAACCTAGTTTAGCCAAGTATTGCCAAGTTTAACCTAATATAACCTAATTGAACTTAGGTTAAACTTAAATAACTTAGTTTGCTTAAGTAGCCCTAAGGTAGATTAGGTTGCTTAAATTTAACTTAAGAAAACCTAAGTTTGCTTAAAATAACCTATGGAAGTTTAGGTTAAATTGTTGGGTGGCCTAGGTCAGCTTAGGTCAACCTAGGGAGGTATAGGCTAATTTAGGTTAAAAAAACTTATTCTTTACATCTTTGTGATACCTTCACTTATTGCATAAAAAGTGTGGTGGTGTAATGGCAAAGGACTTTGCCCCTCAAAGTGGAGGCAAGGGGTTCAAATATTCTTACCTTCATCCTATGTGCTTCCTAGGTTCCTAGGGGAGTATTAGTGGGGTAGCCTTCCTAGGAAGAAGGTTTAAGTGGTTAGCATATAGCCTTGGTTAACATATAGCCTAGGTTGTTTTAAAACCTAAATTAGGTCGTTTAGCCTAGTCTAGTATGTAGGTTAGATTGCCTAACATAGGTCTCCTAGCCTAGTAGGTGGCCTATTTTAGGTCCTAGGTGTCATTATTTGACTAAAAGTTTATTGCCATGTGGCATCATATAATTGGGTAGGAAAAATAATTTCATTATTCTAGATTGCCATTTTCCACTCATAAATGGTTAGTAAATTTTTGAATTCATTTTAAGCTACCATATGGTAGCAAGACATTAATCAAAATAAACTATAATTATATTTTAAAATTAAATTTTAGCCATTAAAGATGTCATGCAGTCATGGAGGACATAGTTGCAAATGGCATTTACAACTACACCATTTTTTGCAACTAGTGGTAAATACCATAGGGCCATATGGACTAGTAGTCATGTAGTCATGGCTAGTCATATATGTGGTTTAGGCCTACAATGCTAATCACTTATGTAATCATATTTTCCATGTTTTGGCGTAGTGATAATAATAGCCTCATGAATACATTCAATATTATAATGTGTTTAATTGCAAAGGTCACAATATATGGATGAAGTAATGAATGTCACTAAGAGTTATACCTTCCCTTATAATCATTGTATGCTTCATGCATTTTACAAGGTTATATTTCATTGCTTTTGTGCCATTATTGCAAATTTGTTTTGAAAATACACAAGAATAGTTTTAAATGTGTCATAAGATGAATGAATAATCTAAAACAAACTTTTGTAGCTATTGTGAAAACACATCAAACTTTAATAACACACATAACACCCTTGATTGCCCAAAGGGCTTGTCAGTGAAAAGTGTGGACAAGAAAATAATCACTTTCCTTTGCCTTTTTCAACATTTGAAACTTCTACATGTAGATGAATACGAGATATCAATTGCATGGGCATATTATGATTTGATGTCTTCACACTAAGTTTTCAAATTATTTCTTTGCAATAAAAAAACCTAACATGTTAGTATACAATAGTAGTTTGGATGCAATTTTGCACAACCTCATGAATCTTATGATTATCCTTAAAAATTCAAATTCCACAAATTCTAGTCCTAAACTTCAATGACTAAAAATTCCACAAACTACAAATTATAATTTGTGAAACAAATCCCTTGTCAATACCTTTAGTATAGTTTTGTCATTGAACATCATAAATTATATTATTATCACTAAAAATTCATTAACTACAAATAAATTCCAATATCTAGAAAATTTTAGCCCTATAAATTTAGGTATAAGCAAGATAAAGTGAACAATTTTATTGTTTTGTTTTTTTACTAACAAAGTAAGTATAAACTAGCAACAAAATCCATCATAAAATTATCATACATTCATTTGCTTTACATGGTTGACAAAAAAAAACAAGATAGTTCTTCACTACCATGCATTAGTTTTCAAATTTTGCATCATAAAAAGTACATTGAAAGTAGCCTTTCCAAAATACAAGTAGCTTTGAAAATCTACTTTTGCAATTTAAACTTTTGTAAAGTATGTTTCAAGGAGGATATAACAAATGGAAAGTAGAATATATTATTGTTGGTCCCATCAAGAATCTAATGATATTCATATCTTGACCTCATATATGTATATTTTATTAAGTATTTTGTGTCAAAGGTTTCCCAATCATGAATTTATCACCCACTAAAGGGGGATTCTAGCTCATGTAGGACTTGTAATCTATGCAACTTTTAGAATTTGAAATCATTGAATTGTAAATTTCAAATTCCAAAAGTTGCATAAATTACAAGTCCTACATATTCTACCCTTAGAAACTCACTATTTACAAAATTTCCATTGCAAATTATATGGATTATATATTCTACAAATTCAAAGAGATGAACACTAAGCTTTGACATTCAACAATCCTTAAAGAAGTGAGTTGGAAAGAAATTTACTTTTCATTGCCCCTACTAAGATTCAAGGAACTATGAACAAGCACCTAAAAATTAAGGAATTACTATTATTTTGAAAGATTGAAACACTAGAAATGTACTTGTAGTATGCATGTGCTTGTTGTTTTATGACCAAATTTGGGAGATAATTTCATGTTTCCTAATTTAAGCAAACCATTGAATTTTATTTTTCGTATGTAATAATTTTATGGGTGGGCATTCCATTTTATGAGACTCCCATACTAGTATGGTGAGGCTTCATTGTATATTTTTGTGTTATAGATGCAAAAACTACCTTGACCAAGCAAATTTTCAACTTGTACAAAAACTCAAATGAACTATAACAAAAAAAAATGCAGAATCCAAATCTAGCCACAAGTGACAAGACATAATAATCTTTGAGAAAACCATGAAATTTGCAAGAAAAATAGTTAAATAAAATTTTATTGGAAACATGGAAATATTGGAAACATGAAACAAAAGGAACAAATCTAAATCATTAAACAAATTGGTCTAATAATGAATGCATGATCAAGCTCAAACAACTATGGCATTTTTGACTAATTTAAAATGTCATGTGTTCAACTTGAGGCAACAACTAAGTATAACAAAAAGAGTAAAATGTATAACAACACAACTATTCACAAGGAATGTGGTTTAAATAAGTCCAAATAAATATGAACCACCTTTCATTAGGCGAACATGTGACCAAATGGGTCAAGGAATTTACATCATGGATTCTTAAGAATCAATGTAAATGATAATAACAAAAGGCTAAAATATGCTAGGTGCATAAGAATGAAGATCAATGTATAAGCAATTTACTAATCATTAGTTACATGCTAATCAAGTCCATTACCCAAAAAGTTGATCCAAATTCTAAAAAAAAGGGAAATGAACCATTCAAAAAATTACAACTCCAATTTAGCTCCAATAAATGATAATGGAGACATTTACCCCTTTGATTGCATGGTTTTCCAAGTTGTTAGTTGGTAGTTTATAGTTGGTAGATGAACAATTTCTACCCAAAGCATATTGAAAATGATTATTTAAGTGTTCATAGTCATATCAAGTTCCACCAAAACAAGGCAACAAAAAGTTTCACCAAAAACTAGTTGCATTGCGACGTGACAAATATTTGTCTTTCCACTTAAACCTTGCATTATATGCATTTTTGGACCTAAAACATTGTAGAAATGTGCAAAAGAAAACAAAATGGAAACATTTGCTAAACGTAAGCATTTGAGTAAGGCTTGAAGATGGAAAAAATGAATTAAAAATTGAAACACTTTTTAGTAGAAGACAACTTGTTGATGAAACACCTAATAGTTTTGATGCAATGTTGAAACCCATCTTGCTTGAAGATCAAATTGTAGGAGACTTTCAAACTTTTAACAAGCACTAACAATGCATGTAATTTGAGACACCAAATTTCACATAGTTTCTTGTAAACAAAAAGCAAAAACCTAATACCTTAATCTTTGAACAAAATCACCAAGTGTTTGTTGAATAATTAATATAATTAAAATATTAAGCTTTGACACTAGATTTTTGAATTTTTGGAAAATTCAATGTAAAAATATTATTAGAAAGATACAACAAATTGTAACCACTATACAACAATTCCAATTTGTTTAAATTGTGTATGTGTGTTGGGTGTTTGGCCCCATAGACACGGATTCAATCCTAGATCTATTGAAGTTTTACTTATATTAATTTTTGCCATTCTTGGTAATTAGTTTTTTTTTAATTACAATTTTGAAAATGATTTAATTAACGTTGAATTTGTTAAAGGGGTATAGTAGTTGCTTGCAAAACAAAAGGTTGAAAAACTTGAAGTTGTTTACAAACAAAAGTAAAAAATCTAATATATGTTTCCTTCCAAGGTATTTGATTTTCATCACCATCATATCATGACTAAAAATGGATAGAGAAATAGGCACTTGAACCTTCAAATCACCATTAGGTCACTAGCAATAGTCAACACTGAAAATAGTGATGGGAAAAGTTTGATGGGAGTTATGAGTTGCTTTCAAAAGTTGATGCAAAAACTGAAATATAAAACAATGGGAAAAAATAATAAAGCAATGGGAGCTAGTATGGACCTCAAAACACCATGCACCACAAAACACAAAATTATATTATAAATGCCTAAATTGAAAACTAGCAAAAATCACTATGAACCTAGTGAAATAATTTATTTTCATTTTTTAAATGATTAAATTTTTATTTTGGTCCGAAATGAGTTCTTAAAAATACGTAGTTTTCCAAGTTCAATTTAATCACCAATTCATGCTTGAAGTAAAACTTTTAGTCTAGTGCACTAGTATTTAACCTATACTTGGGACTATAATTAGCAGCAAAATCAAAATTGGCCCATAGTGGTCATAACCTTATTCTAGTATTGAACATATTGAAAGTAAGGGGAAGGGATTATGATCTATTCATATATGTTTGGGAATTAGTTAAAAAAAATCTTCCATATAAGTTTTCATATGGCTCATTGTTCAAAGATTTTTTTCAAACATTTAAAAAACTAGATATTACGAATGAAAAAAGATGATGATGGATGAATTTCATCCATGAATGATGAATTAAATTTAATTAGTTATATATATTAAATTAATTATGAAAACCCTTATATATGTTTCATAATATATGTTAAAGTAGATTATGGAATGTCAGTCATGACAACTTTCTTCAACTAATATGTTAAATAAAGCCCCAACAACAAGACATTACACCCCATATCTTGGGCTCCACACTCAATTCACAAGGTGTAATCTTTTACTACCATGGCATTACCCTACACAAAATTTTATAGTCTTTGGTTTTGTGTTGGCATTTGATTTGGAATGTAGTGCAAAAATGTAATTTAATTTTTTAAAAAACCAAATGAATACATATATGGAAAAGAAAGCCTAAAAGAGTGATGAAACTCACCAAGGGAAGTTATGAAAAAATGGACATAATTACCTTCTATTTTCATTTTTAATATTTTAAGCTTTGAACCTTATTTGTTAGTTACTAATGACTATTAGTATATTCGAAGTTTAGTAAAATGAAATTTTGGTTCGAATATGCTCAAGTAACCATAGGATTGAATTTGAATCTACTAATTTGGTATCTTTTCATTAACTTCAATTGGTAAGGAATAACTTTTTAGGAATGCCAACCCTTATTGAATACCAAATTTCTATTGTCGTTTGACAAGCTATAAACATTTGAACTATGTATTAATTAGTCACATATCTACTAAAAACTCCCTTCCCCCTCCCCCAAAAACTTGCCCCATAAAAGCCATGTTGATTTTCTAGATGCCATGTCAAGTGGGTAGGTTTTTAATTTTTATTTTAAAATTAAGGTTTGGCAAATAAGTTATTGCTAACCAAATATTTTATCAATAACTAGCCAACATGGTTTAAGCTAGGCCTCATAAAATTAGGCGAACACCTAATTTAAACAAAATAAGCTAAAATAGGCGTTTCCTGTGCCGGCAAATTAGGCGTTTACTAAAAAAGGCCCTTTTGTGGTCATTTTGTCGAATTACTCGATCGGATTGAGTAAGCCAAGCATTTCGCCGATGGTGCCCATCTGTTTCATCTAGAACATGCCCTCCAGCGACAGTGCCATCAGGCACGTACAGTAGGCGTCCTTCTCGCACTTTAAGATTGAGAAGTCGCTCTCCATGCACGTCGTGTTGGCAAAGGCGTTCGCTAGGCCACAGCAAAACAATCGGAGATGGTTCAGGGCGGGCTGGGCCGGCAGGGTGTCCTAGGCGTCGTTGAACATTGTTTGGAAGCTCTGACTGTCAACTATATGCTTTAAAGGAGTAGAGCCACGAACCACCTCGACGAGCGCACGATGCTCCTGCTCAATAAGATCAACCAGCTCCTCGCCCCAAGCCTTGATCATCATCTCGCAGCGGGGACCCAGGATGTGTTCAATGAAATAACTCGTCCGCATTTTGTAGAGATGTTGAGGGAAGACGGGTGGTGCGAGCTGTGCTACTGCGTTGTTACGGTAGTCGCGCTCTCCCTGCACGAGTGATAGGCCTTTGATAAGGCGCAACGCGTACCCGGCGATCTCGCACAACATGCCGATTTGGTCTTCATCGGTCAGTAATAGGAATAGGTCCTTGACCCAGGTCCCCTGATCCTTGACATGCACGAGGACATCCTTGAACGTGACCCACCACACGCCGAGTTCGAGGTAACTGTTCTCCTCACGATCACCCTGCTGCATCACCTCGTTGTCGTCTTCATGCTGGATGTCGACCATTTGGAGAATGTTCTGGACCAACTGCTCAATGTATTCGGTTTGCTACGATAGGTAGAGGTTGCGTTGTTGCAAATTGACAAGCGTGACATTGCACGCCTTGGCGAGAAGGTTGATGGCGCATGCAATGATCCAGTATTCGACAGTCGACGACGAGGCGTGCTACTGCTGCTCTATCCACTCCAGCAACTTAATGCGATGTGTCAGTAACCACTGCAATTGGCCTTGGAAGTGTGCCTAGCGATTCGTGTCCTTTGGGCACTTGCTGCCCATCACGAGCTGTAACTTAGCATGTTGGCGGAGATGCACCGTGAAGCTGTGTATCGTTTTGGTGAATGCGCTGTCGCTGATCATGACCGTCGTGTCCTGAATGACGAGGTCCATCTAGTGCGCGGGACACCATACGCGTAGGACCTCGTTGGCGGATTCCTTGTCCATGAGCGTCACAAATCCGCCTTTCCATCTGGTCATGGTGTTCTCATCGTCTGTGCTGACCGACAACAGCTTGTGCCGCCAAGAACTGCAGAGCTAGTCGAGCAGCTTGCAAATCATCTTGCAGATGTTTACAGCCGAATGGCGATCACAGAATGGGACAACGACCAAATGGATGTTGAACAGGCGGTCACCGACATAGACGCGGATGCGCACATCAAAGAATGACACGCCTTGATGAATACTCCCATCGCCGGCGAGCGAGAATGCCCAGACATCGTGGTGGTTCAGGACATCCGACAGGACCTGCAGGTTGGCGCCGACGTTGACGCGGACCATCTTGTCGACCTCGTGATTGTTGAGGCCCACTAGTTTCCCGTTGCCAAACACGTCCTTGTGCTGCCCGATCACAGCCGACGTTTACCTGAACGACAAGCCGACTGACGTGTGCTGTAATGTCAGATTGTACAAGATCGCGTTGCTGACCTTGGCCACGTACGAACCGTCATCCTGCTGGTGGAACAACTTCAGGGTGTTGGTCTTAGTGATCAGATCCATCTCCTCGTCGTCCTTGTCTAGCTCCGGCTTAAAGAACATGTCGCTAATGATGACTTCGACAATACCCTTCGATATGGGGATGGTCAGCACCGTCTGCATTGAGTTAAAATATCGATGCATTGATTCCTAGACGCGCTTCCTGGCATCGAAGAATTTCTTCTTTTCTTGGTTACTGAGAGCCTTGTACTCGGCGAAATCATCAGGGTGCTGCGACGTGAGATGACCAGCAAAGTTCTCCTTGCAAAACGGCGGATTCCAATATTTGGTGTTGCTGGTCCGATTGCGCTCACGACCATCATTTTCCGTGGCGCTAGAGCGCCCAAGCCGCTTGCAGAACAAGCATACGACGCATGTCACAACGCTATTGTGCTCCGATTGTGTGATCTCGAGTCCAAATTCAAGCAAATGTTTTTGTTGAAACGGCGTTGTGCGAGACGGTGTACCGCTTGTCTTCCTCTTCTTCACAGTTTGCGCCATGTCAATTTGCTTGTGAATGCGTCGAGGCGGTCGAAGGCGTCGACTTGCCGGAAACTGCGCCAGGCGACGCCGGCCAGACCAGGCGGACTCTAGGCGGCGCCACTGCACCATCAATATCACTCCTTGGCGGCTTGGCCCCAAATTCCAATGCACATCAATTATGATTTTTCCTTATTTTAGGCATTTGGCTCATTTTAAATTAGGCTAATTAGGCGTCTATTTTTAGAACGCCTAATTTTATGAGGCCTGGTTTCAGCCCAATTAATACAAGTTTGGGAAATAATGGTTGATCGGGCACAAGTGCCCATTTACCCTCCTAATTCAATCTAAAGAGAGGTTGAATCCAAACATACATGTAGGTTAGTAGATTTTGACAAATCAATACTGGTTTAATAAAAGTTTTAATAATTTTTTGGATGTTACCTATTAAGTGAGTAAGTTTTTTTATTAGTTATATATATTGAAAATATACCCACAATTAATTAATTGCCCACAAAAAGGAAGAAAAATATGATGATTATTTATACTTTGACACATAATACCCTATGAACAACCACAACAAACATGGCACTAAATGTTGGTCATTTTCATTTATAATGTTATTATATACCAAATCAATAAACTTGGGCTCCATGCTACTTCACATTACTAGTGACAATCAACTAACCAATTGATGAAAAAATTGAATTGATTTTTTTGGAAATGAAGTTCCATTCAAAAATGAAAATATCAAATAACATTGCATGCACCTTGAATTTAATTGAATTCAAATACATTGATTCAATTAATTTAAATTTAAAAATTGGATTAAAATTGAATTGAATCGAATTCAAGTTCAATTGAATTGAAATGGGATCCAAATTAGTGGAAAAGGTATTGAAAACCTACTCATGAATATGGTGTTGGAAAAATAAATTAAATCCAAAAAAACACCTTTCCATGCCTCTTTATTGGGGAATGGGTAAAATAGATTCTAGGTTAAAATTAGTTGGTAGGATGAAATATTATGAGACCTTAAGTAGACTATTATTTGAATTGGACTAATGTTAATTAGCTCTAATGAATCATTATCACTATAATTAACATGTAATAATCTTACAAATTAATGTGACTAAAAATAAGATAATATTGGTTGTTGACATAGTATATTATTGACTTTATAATACAACATGAAATATTGATATCAATTAAAAATTTTATTTAGCAAGATAAATAAATATCTGTGCATTTTATTTATGTTAAAAATAATTATATTCCACTAATAAAATTGCAACTTGTCAAAACATATATCTCCATGAAAAAAATATTTCATGAGTTGTTATTAAACAAAAAAACTCAAATGTGTTTTTTCTCAAATAGTTTTGAATTTTTCATATTCATTTATTATATAGTAGACCTTTGAAAAAACTTAAAGAATGAATCCTCATTTGTTTTTCTTGAACAAATTACAAAGGAAAAAAATGCCAAAATTTAGATTTGTAAAACAATCTAGTGTAATTGTGATATATGTAATTTCTAATACCTTTAATCATAATGTGAAATGGTAATTGGTAATTGGTTCTCAAAGATAATGGATTGTTTCCAAGGAGACCAAGGTTCAAAATTTGATACTAAGAATGTATATATGCCATATAGTGACTATATATGAACAATATAATTTTAAAATATGATTAATAATTTAAAAATAAAGTAAAATAAATAAATATCAACTAATTCCATTGCCACATGTAAATTCACATTTGATGAAGTTTTGGTGAAATACCTATGTCCATATGAACCAATCCCCATTCATTAAGGGGCTAATGGATTCATTAAATTTTTTCATATAGTAAAATTGTCTTGATTTCACCCAATTTACCTAATGAAATTCCATGAATTTGGTTACATCCCCTATTAATATTTTGAACTTTCAATTGTCCCGATTTTGTAAGTTCATGGTCTGGATCCTATGTGTTTTTCGTGCATAGTCAAGCCTTAAGGTGGGGGGGGCATTATCAAAATAAAGGGCCTAGTCAAGTCTACATGCTTTCACCCTCAGCTTTGGAATGTTCCCCACTTGTGCCCGCTTTACCTTTTGTAAAATATGAGGTAAAAGTTATCATGAACCTAAACATAGGTATATCATGAGGCATAGGAGGGGGAAAGTTCTTATGTTTCCTCTTTAAAAATGTGAAGGACATTACACCTACACCGACAAGTAAGCATTCACATAAAATTTCTAATGCATTTGGAACATGGTAAGTTATTTTATGAATATCCCTCCTAGAAAAGAAAAGGAATATTATTCATATATTCCTCAAGAGTGTGTTAAGGGGATAAGTTGAGTATGTGATTTGGATGAACAAGGCAGTTAGGATTGGGACTAATCAGGGAACTTTGTTCGTTTGAATTTTGAATTCTTGTTGTTTTGGATTAGAATGATGTGACACGGGATGGTTCAAAAAGGGGGAGAATTCTAGAGAACAAAAGGGAGAAGAGGAGAGGAAGATGGAAGAGTTTTTTTAAATAGAGAAGAATAAAAGAGTTGGAGGTACTTGTGGTAGAAAACCACAAACTTTGTTTGGATATAGCAGAAATTTTAAGTGTTATTTTGGGATTTTTTTTCAACAAAACATGGGATTACGCTGTATTTTGGATCCATGTTTCAATAATATAGAGAAACATAGACTTTTATAGTGAATTCTATGTTCATCTTTTGTGTGAATTTTTTGTAGTGTTAGATTATGATGAAATGAATTGTAATATTGTTTCTGGAGTTTTTTATAATGTATTTCAAAGTGTAGATTTTGGTTATAAGCAATAACCATTAATCTAATGTGGGAATGAATTGTAGTGTTAAGTTTGTTGAGATTTAAGACATAAATAGTGAACATAGGTATGTGAAATGCAAATCTGTTATTATAGTAGTGTGAAATATTCTACAAGAATTTTAATTTCACTTCTACCATTTAACAACCATCTTGTGAGGAATTTTTTTTTCTATTTTTTCTTTCAGTAATGCAAAGGTTTCCTACAAATTTTGTTGAATATTATAGATGAGAGTGTTCATATGAATATTGTTGTTTTTTTTAATTCATAATTTTAAGGGGTATGTTTGAAAGTATCAGAGGTCTATGTGGTTAATGCCATAAGGATTGAAAAGCGATCTACAAATTCTAAAGACGAAAAATTGTGAAACAAGATGAATCAAATGGTGACCTGAAATTTATAATGATATTGGACTTGGAAGCAAATCAGTAAATTATTGAAAGACAAAAGACAATTTCAAAAATGGAGAGGAGTATGCAGGGCTTACAGAAACCCCATCTTAGAATCTGATGTTGGACAAATGAGTTTTGAGAATAAAGGAAAGGCCTACGAGGCATAGGTCATTTTTACCACAAGAAGTGGTACATGGGACATATGGACTTGGGGTCTTCAAAGAAAGACAGTTCCAAACAACAATTTCCATGGAAAGAGATGTAGTTGAGTACTCATCTGAATGAATAGATGCAGTTGATTTCTCAAACACAATTTGTAGTTTAGAGTCATAAAGATCAAGATGAAGTAGGGACTTCTATAGTACCTGAACAATCGCAAGAAATTTCAAGTTTAAAATTGGTGACTAATAAAAGGAAGGATGTTATAAGATGTATACAACTCAAGTTTGTGTATCAATTTGCATCTCTAGATTATTGTGAACAAGTGGAATCCTGGAAGGTGGATGAAAACACCAATATTGATGTGTTTGAGAAGATTGAGGAAAATTACCCAAGATCATCTAAATATGCAGAAATGTAGGTGAATGCCTTGGATGAAGTATCAAAATCATACTTTTATTAAGGGAATCCAAAGTTGGATCAAACAAGGCACATAGACAAAACACATGATCATGAATCAGTGGATTCAAAAGTGATCAGGTTACTATCAAGGGTCTGTGCATTCTGTGAGGAAGAAGGACATGTAATCATGGATTATCCTTTTGTGTTTTTCACATTACAACATGTATTGCTAAGCATGTGGAGTTACAAAATGTGGTAGGAGTAGTAATAGATAAACCATAGGATCAAGAATCAGGAATTCTTGTCGTCTAGAACAGATTTAGAGGCATGGAATTAAGAAGTTAATTGGGACTACAAAGTTGACAAATTTGTCCATCTATTCAAATTAGGAGTAGAGAACTAGAAGAATATTCACATCCACATACTACACCATAGAGGATACCAATGGGTAACCATAGACTGGAACAACGTGAATTTCAAGTCAACATAGCTTCGCCAATAGTGTCAGAAACAACAATTGTTGAAACCTGGAAACAATATGTTGGAATAGGAGTTATTTAATCATTTAATGCAGGTATAACAACCATAGGAATGGAAATAGTTGTTGTGCCTAACATAGATGTTGTCAAAAGGGGAGTACTAATAGGATCAGCAGTAAAATTGGGTAGTGAATCAAGTGGAGTCTCGGCATGAAGGAATTTGAGTCAAAGTTTAGTGCTATTAGCAGCTATTACTAGAGTTGTTGGCATACCTCAAATGGTGTTTACTAATCTGATAATGGCTACTCATGGGAATAGAATTACAGCTTGACCATTAATGAGCTCAATGGTTGCTAGAGGGTGTAAAAGTGCCATGCATTCAAGAGGTGGATATTGAAAATTAATTGTTGTAATTGTACCAATTTTCGATCACAGAGATGGCCATTATGTTAGGCCGAACAGGGTAGCTTTTAAATATCTTGATTTCAAAAAAGATGTTGATCCAAATGCTCATGTTAGAATGTTCAATTTTGCAGTAAAAACAAATGTAGAGACTTCTAAAAAATATATCATTAATGTGTTTAGCTATACGTTAAAAGATACAACATAAGACTTATGCCATAATTACATGTCAAAATTTCCTGACTATACTTTTTCGGAGCTTACCCAAGCATTTTGCAAACATCATTAGAAGATTCAAAATGACGAACAAGTATACATGGAGTTGAAAAATATGAAGTAGGAGGAGACTAAAAGGGTGGAGGTAACTATGAGTGGATTCAGAAGTTAGCTCATGGTTTACAAGTACCAACCATAGATAGTTTTTTAACTATTATGTTTAGAGCAAGTTTGCAATCATACCTTAGAATTGCATTTGCAAGGATGAAGTCGTCAACACTACAACAACATAAGGAGACAACAATGTTTTGTGAAGAAGGTATGACTATTGTGAAGCAAGGAGTGCACTATTAGTACCTTAGAGTACCAAACAAGTAACATCAACAAAAACACAAAGTAATGTAAGGAAGATTGACAAACATTGCACAAATTGTGGGTTTACAAATCACAATGTGGAGACAAGCCAAAAGAAGAAATAATAGACCATGGTGGCAACCACAAAAGCAGCATAACCAAGTAAAAAAACATAGAAGACATCTTCATATGCATGTCACATCTGTGGTTTGAATGGACATAAAATGATAGATTATCCAAAGTTTGTTGAGATGCAAAAAATGTTTCATGGGAAATTTGTGACAGTAGCAAAGGTTCAACCTATTGTTGGGACCTAAATAGTGATTGCAAATGTGAATGTTGTGGATGTTAATGTTACTACAAAAATTAAAGTAACTAAAGAACATGTGTTTAAGGATAAAGAGCCAAGAAAAACAAAAAGTGTTGATGATTAGGAGAAAGAAAAGTGGTTGGAGTAGTCTATGGTGGAGACAATTCAACAGATTTAGAAAACACAAACCCAAATCAAAAAGCCATCCACATCCATGGAGGGATGGAACACAACCTAGTCAAATATGCCAAATACTATTCTTATGGATGCATAAAAATCTCAAGAAGTGGTGAATTCACAAGGGAAATTGATCACAATAAAAGAGATTTTTTTGGACATTAGTAAGCATATGCTAAAAATAAATTATACTTTGAACTTAAAACAGTTGCTTAAAATAACTCCTAAGCTAAACAAATATCTTTGGTAGAAGTTGAAACTAGAGAAAATTCAGAATGTAAGTAAAACAACCATAGATAAACAAGTTGGTTCTTTAGTACTAGAAGTAAGGACAACTGCTATAATAATCGATAATCATATGGCAATTATCCAAGTACAAATTGGGAAGAATACAATAGAAAATGTGTTGCTAAATGGTGGTTCTAGAGTTAATATTATCACAAATGAGTTGAGATTGAGGTTAGGGCTTTCAAACCCTAAACCTGCACCATGTAATCTAAAGATGGCAGATCAAACAACCACAAAACCATTGGGGTTGATCAAAGATTTGAAGATATATGTTCATGGCATTCCTTACATAATTACATTTACTATACTTCAAAATAGTGTGGTAGATTCTATTTATTCCATGTTGGGGAAACCATGGTTGAAAGATGTTAAAGTGGTACATGATTAGGGAAGTAACATTGTTACCATATAAGGGAATGGGATAGTCCGCACAATTACAATTATCAAACATTTGGGAAGTGAATTAAGAAGACTAGAAGTGTTATTGTGCTACAATTATCAAAATGGCATCACAAATGAAGAAGAAAATATCATCTTTGCTACAAAGCCATAATTGTTCTCCATTGAACAATTAGTTTACTTGAGACAATTTAATCTATGAAAACCATAGATGTGGGGATCATGGATACAAATGTGAAGACTAGTATTTCAGAATAGGGATTTGATGTATAAAGTGCAAAAAAGAAAATACCTAGCGACATATATGAGCCAGACGTAGCTTTGGAAGATAAGGTGTATCTAAAGATGTACTACAAACATCAACTAAGGAATGTTGTAGTGGATGAAACTCTAGAAAATGTCAAAACACAAGGATTGTAGATAGTTGGATGGATGTTAACTAAAGATCAACAATTGATGAAACTCAATCTGGGAATTGATGTAGAATCACAGATGGTGAAGATTAATGAATGACTGAAAATAGGCAAGGTGATGGAAGTGGAATAGCTATTGAAGGAATTCAAAGATGTTTTTACATGGACATACAAAGATTTGAAAGGGATTCCACCAAAGCTAGCACAACACAAAATTGAGTTGGACATTACTATAATGTTGACACATCAGGCTAGGTACAGATTAAATCCAATCTATGTTATAATGGTTAAACAAGATATAGATAAATTGTTAGCAATTGGATTCATTAAATCTATAGAAAAAGCTACCTGGTTGTCACCCATAGTAATAGTACCCAAAAAAAATGGCAAGTTGAAAATCTGCATGGATTTCAGAAAATTAAATGCAGCCACAAAGAAGGATCCATACCCATTATCTTTTATAGATGAAATGTTGAACACAATAGCAGGGTATGAAGCATATTCCTTCTTCGATGGATATTCAGGATATCATCAAATATCTATAATTCTAGAGGAAAAATACAAGATTACATTTGTTACACATTGGGGGGCTTTTATATGGAAGGTGATGCCATTTGGAGTTTAAAATGGCCTTCTTACATATTAAAAAGTAGTGACCAAAACATTCAGAGAGTATTTGGACAATTTTATGACAATATTTTTGGATGACTTTATAGTGTATAATGACATGGAAAGTCACTTGCAAAAGCTCATATTATGTTTTCAAAAGTGCAAAGAATATGGCATTAGTCTGAATCCAAACTAATGTGCATTTATGGTATTTTTAGGGATGATCTTAGGTTTTATTATTTCCAACGAAGGGAAACTACCATATCCAAAGAAAATACAAGCAATCGTAAACATGTCACCACCTAAGCATCCCTAGTAGATTCAAGTATTCAATGGGATGGCACACTTTTACAAATGTATTATAAAAAACTTTGCTGCAATTATGGCACCTATCATTAAATTAACTAGAAAGACAAATTTTTCTTTCGATAGAGGAATGTCAAAAGGCTTGGGAATTGATTAAATAAAAGTATATTGAAGCACCGATATTGATATCACTAAACTAGCAAGTGGAATTTCATGTTCATATAGATGTGTCCTTGTTAGCTATGGGGGTTATGTTGTTTCAAAACGTAATCGAGAACCATAAATGAGGATCCTAGCTTATTATTTTGTGATGACTAATGTGCCTTAAATTTAATGAAAAACCCAATGCTACATACTAGAATTAAACATATAAAATTACGACACAATTTTAATGTATGTGAAAAAATTGAAAATGATGAAAGAAAACTAGTCTACATTCCCACAATAAAACAAGAAACAAATATTTTCACCAAACCATTAGGGAATGTAGATATGTAGTTATGAAAAGTCAAATAGGTGTGTTTTGATAAATCAAATTTCTACACAAAAGCTAGTGGGAATAATATTCCCTCGTGAACCATGGACCTAGTCTTCATACCAAATTTTTGACAACACTCGAACCTCTTAAATTTGGAAACATGACCTCAAAAAATTTACAAAACCTTTTGCTTGAACCATTCGAAAAGTTATTTATTTTTCCTTTAGAAAGTTTGTAGTTTTAGTATGCAATTTATGAAGTTTTGTACATCTTTTAAATAGCCGTAATGGATAAAAATGTACAATACAAACAAAATTAGTCAAGGAAAACAAATCAGATGTGAGGGAGGGTGTAGGATATAGTAATTGCATCTTGTTGGTCATGTGATTTATGGCCTTCTAGATGTTAAAAAGTTACAATCCTGTAATTAAGGGTAGTTAATAAATGGAGCCATCAATCAACAACTAATGTCATCAAAATACTAGACAATTTCGTCACTGTTTTAAAATAGGATTGCTCATGTATATAACTTTCTAATGTCTAGAATGCCCTAAGTCATGTGACGAGCTAGATGTGCTTGTTATATATCATACATCACCACCTCCTTTCAATATTGTTGCAAGCTTCAATGTACACAATGAATGGATCTATGCTAGAATCATACATCACTTGGTGTACAATATTTGTAAATTGACTTCTTTCCTACCAAACTACACTCTCTTTTAAATAAGCTTCAAATTTTTTTGATGAGTTTTTTGGGAATTCTTTTCAAATATACTCCTTTAATGTGTTATTTGAACTTTTAGGCCCACTTCAAAGGGCTCATTTCTTCCAGTTCCCTAGTTAACCATGGTGGTTAGTCAGTTGCTTTTTTTAACCAGCTATTTTCTAACAACCCACAAGAAGGTTGTTAGCAGGTAGGTAGAAAACAGCCTTTACCTATGTATAAACCATCTACTTACCTAGTAATTATCTATTTTCCTACCTATATAGGGGACCTTTTGCTACAAAGTTGGTTACCAGTGAAACCAAATATTAACGCAGTTCAGGTTCATCCACAACTGAGTAATATGGGGCATCCAGTGGATGGTGCACTGGTGGGTGCTGGTTCACTGTGGCCCTTTCCCCATGTGGCTTAAGTTTTTTTTAATAGGGGACGTTTGACGTTGTGTCCCTCTGAGCAAGTGTGTGTGAGCTTTCTGCCGCAATCATTTTCCACACAAATTAAATGATTTCCAGATCATGAATTCGATTTCCGTGATTCCGACATGTTCCAACGAATAACAGCGTTTGGAATCACTTTACCGAGTATGCTTGGCACTTGCTTGGAGGTATACTGTGAATGGGAAGTCCTTCCAAAGGGACTTCTTAGTGTGAGCTCCTGCTTTCTATGAGAGCAGGTTGCATCCGGAGGTATAATGTATAATAGTGTATAGGGAAAGTCCTCACACCGTGTGACTTCTTGGAATGCAGTTATGCCTACCAGGCCGGGTGGGCTACCACCCTAGCCCGCACTTATAGGCATGACCGTATTGCAGGAAGTCTGCCTAACAAGGATTTCCCCTAATGAACAATCAGTGGTGCAATAGATCATTGTCCGGGAAGTGGAGAGAAATTTAGTCCTTGTTCACTGCTGAAATCAATCAAAAGAAGCTTATCTTGTAGGTTAAAAGAAAAATAATATGTCATTGAAAGATGTCAACTAAGCTCAGGGATCTTACTGCAATTCCAAGTAACCTCATGGCACTCACAAAGGTGTAGCACAGAACACATGGTGGACCCTGATTCTGCATCAGAACACACCCTACAAATAAACTTGAAATTTTTTCTAAGGTTTTTAGATATGAGTGAGGTCCCCCATTCTGTGATACCAGTAGCCAGAAGATAGGGACCTAAATCTACAAGTTAGTCCCATGGGAAGAGGACTTCCCTTGCATAAATACCTTTACAATTTTTGTTCCTTTATTCTTCTTTTTTCCTTCTAGGTCAATGCTACTAACAATCTTATGCAAAAGTTCTCCCAAAGTGTTTTCATCAAACTTCCCATCCACTAGAGGCATTTCCATGTCTTCCACTCACTGGCTACCCAACTACAATTGATTTGTTCAAATTATGGTGAAAGGGTTTCTATGTTCACTTCACTATTTTTTTAACTAAGTTTGAAAGAACCCACATTTGGCAGTTGCAGGCATAGAGAGTTAATGCGACCCAGACCAAGTCAGAATAGTGGGAAATCTAGTAAATAGTGGGCATGTATCTCAACTCTCAACATTTTACATAAAAACCCTGACTATTTCTGTGGGACCAAGTACAAATAAGGGGTGAGTGGGGAGGGGGGGAGGGGGGATCATGGAAACATCAGCAGGTGTACCTAGTCGACTCAAAAGTCAGAACCCACGCTTGAAAATACACAATAGAAATTTGTAAAGGTGTTTATGTACTAAGCAACTGGCCAGGTAGTGGCCATTCCACTTAGAAATGTGGCAAGCTGCTGTTACATTAGGTGATAATAGGTTCTACCAAGGCCTGTTCCAAAGCATAACCAAACCTTTGATTCACATCTCAAGTTTCTTCTACTCGTCCACCAATTCACATTACAAATGAAACTGACTGCACCAAAACTAAGCCAATTAAGGTGAGGTACATTCAGTAACATGGTGACAGGTCTACCAGGGCCTGTTCTTGAGGAGAACATTGTCTCCATCAGGGACCGTTGCGTAACCAGCCTCTTTAAAGTTGATTCACATTACTAGTCCTATTTCTTATGTGGATAGTCTGGGCATTTGCACTGTATTGGATGTTACCTCGCTGAATAGCTTTACTGAATGGTGGAACATGCATAAATGGTTGGATCCTTAGCGGTCACCAACAGGCAGGGGTTTTTTTTCCCCTCAATTTTGTGATGTCACATGACCGATTGGCAATCATCTGAAAAAAGACTTAGCAATACTGGGAATGGTGATGTCTGTAACCTAGAATTTGTCCAAATCTGCAAAATTTCTTTCAGGTTCTTTTGGTGTGTAACAAAATTTGATAGGAATTTACAACAAAATATTTCATTTTAGTTTTTGAGAAGTGGCCAGGGTGAACCAGTACCCAAACAGGTACCTTCACCTTCTTGAGTGAGGCCTCAGAGTGGCCAAATTAAACCCAAGAAATGTTAGATTGGGACTAAGAGACCCTGACTTAGTCTAATCATGGGATATTTATGATATTTAGAAACAATTTAGATGAATTTTACAGTTTTTAGCACAGTACCAGTGTGCACCAACTTTCCCCGAGGGAAAAAGAAACACGGTGTTGAAGGCTAGTAAGCACTGTTGTGACCACCCAACACCCACAAACACACCACCCCTTCTTTGGGCCATCCAGTTGGATGAACACCAATTTTAGAACCAACCCCTTTTTTAGAACCCTGAGCTATGGGGGAGATTAGCCGGGGAACAAGAATCCCATGAAAAAAATTGTCCTGTCCACTTACCATCCATCCATGGTGGTGCGTTCCCGGGTGCTGGTTTACTCTGGCCACACTTGAAGTGCTAGTAAAATTGTAGATCTACTGTTCCCTTGTGAGAAGCTGTGCATCGAGAAGCGTACTTTGAAGCTTCGCTGCATTGCACTGTCGCCTTCGACGCTTAACCGCGTGGGTCTAACTTGGTCATCTGGTACGTTGTATCATATGTGGCTACTCCTCACCTGCGCGCACAGCAATTCTTGCACATGACGTTTGGGGAATTGTCTAAACGTCTATCCCATTGACAGTTTACATAACACTACCGCGAGCTTTCTCTTCGAATGTCGTTTTTGCTGTTTCGAACTCATGTGGCGTGATTAGTTTAGTAAGTGTAGAATGTTGAATCGGACTGCGAAATCCTTCACCTACAGCTGGAGGGAGGGAGAGTAACGAGAAATTGTTGAAGGAACACCGGGGAGAGAGTAAGGAAAAGCTCTTGCCCAAGGAAATCATTCACAGGCACCAGCTGCCAGGATCAGTATATTACTAGGAGACATTCGTTGCAGTTCCCAGCTGGCAGGGAGGATGTCGCCGTGTCAGCAGATCATAGTGGCAATGATCATGCCGCTAGTGCTGTGCGTGTATGTTCCATTGACACGGGGCCAACCAGGTGCGTTAGTAGTAATGCTTGAATGATCCCATGTGCAGCAGGCCTTTCCCTTCTTAATCAATGCGTTGGGGTTAGATACACACTTTGTTTTATACTTGCAACACTGGACATAGACAACCATGTTAAAGTGCGACATACGCTGGATGTCTAGCTTGACATCTGGTGTTAAAGTGCAGCGACATATATGTACTTCTTCTAATCTTGGGTCGAAGAAAATGGTCTAGATCTAATATAGATCGGAAAAAAATTCACAACTATATATATATTTATATGTGAGAAAATAAGTATGTTTCTCGTTTTGACCAATTTTGCAGGCTTTGTGAGCATCGACTGTGGAAGTTCTACCACTTACAACGACACGAATGGCATCACTTGGGTACCAGACACTGGCTACACTTTCACAGGGAGAAACTACGTTACTAATTCTACGACAACTAATCCTCTTCACAATTTGAGGTACTTCCCCGAGAACAGGGATAAGAACTGTTACGTCTTACCTGCAACTCCAAACAATTTCTATATGGTCCGCGTGAGTTTCTTGTATCCTGACTTTCTCAATTCAAGCTTCCGCCTCGAAATGGAGGCGCAGTTGGCAGCTACGATTACTTTCCAAGCGAATTCAAGTACTATTCCACAAGTCTACGAGGCCTACTTGTCCACGACCAGAGACACTATTTATGTTTGTTTGGCGCGCTCTACCACAGCGGACGTCCCTTTCATGTCTTCCCTGGAGTTGAGGCCGCTTGATACCAACAATATGTATAAGATTTTGGCTCAAGGGAACTACTTGTACAACGACTTTCATGCCAATTTTGGGAGCCCTACGCCGATCATAAGGTTGTTCCAATCTGCCTTAAACCCATGTATTCTCTTGTCATCCTCGACCTCTAAACTCCAAGCCCCTAAAACACTGCAAGTGAAAGGATTGACCATGCAAAACCCATTGTCTTCGCCCGCAGGAGGAGTATAGCTGATCCAAGGAGCCAGTAGCTTGATAAGAATAATAGCTAGTAAAGGATCATCCAGGTGCTTTCGCATGGTCAGCTTGATATAGTTGAAAACCAACTAGGCGTGTAAAAGAAACAAAACATAGATCAGGCTGCAAATCTGTCTTCGAACATTTCATGGGTGGTCAAGCTGTAGGACCATCCACAAAAGTGAAGAAACCTGATGTTTTCCCCAGTCCGTTTAATGCGAAGATTTGTGCCGACACATTTGGGTGCTAAACTTCTCTATGAGCTCTAACCATGTATGGCACGGGACGCGCAGGTACCCTGATGACCCATACGATCGTCAATGGAAGAACAATATACCTGGTGTCAATCCAATCTCCACCCATGCTGGCGATCAACACGACAAGTGTCTTTGTAGATTTCAATCATTGGAACAAGGTTCCAGAGATAGTGATGCAGACTGCGGACTCGTGGCCCAAAGGCCAATCTGTCACCATCACAACCTCATTCCTCCCGGACAACAACAATAACTACTATATTGCGTTTGACTTCGCGGAAATCTCTCCAGAAGCGGAGAACCAGTCGCGGAGTTTTAGCCTAGCTCTGAACGGCCAAACAGTTACTAATAATATCTTTGTTGCGAACCTTGCTGGTGGGATGTATGTGGCGCTTGAACTCTACTACTACGACTTCCTGCTCAACAGCACAGGAACTATGAAATTGAATCCTGATGCGACTTCGCAGCTCGGACCCATTTTGAATGCTCTTGAGCTATTCGTGTTGACTGATCCTGCACCAAATCGAACTTTCCTCGCAGATGGTAAGCCAAGTCCACCATATCTACATTGCAGATCGTCCGTGGAGATTGAACTTGGATGAAGTGTAGTAATGCAATCAAGGAGAAGTGAGACACTTCTTGTCAGTATGGTTCAACAACTCCACATGTGTCTCTAACATTTGTGGATCTCTAGAACTCTTGTAATCAAGGAAAATTCGAGCAACCATTGTCTTTGTAGCAAAATATGGGTTTCCTTTCAGGTAGCACACCTTGGCTCATGACATATGTCTGTGTGACCTAAACTTTGTGGATTCATTCAGTGAAATGCCAAATATACAATGGTGTTTGTTGTGGCACATATAATTGCACTAGTAATAATATTGAAAAACTTAAGTTTATGGCGCATATTAGAGTTATCCGTAAAGTCGTGCCCTGTTGGGCCTGAGTTGCACCCCTCATTCGATGCTTCATCCCCTCCTGGCTGTTGTCGGCAAAGTCATGAAATTTTATTAAAGAATGGTATGAAATACTGAAACTCAGGATTAAATGCACCAGGCTCAAGAACATTTAGAGCTACAGTACAACATAGCAGCAGTGATTGATTGAAACAGTTCACGAAAAGAAAGGACAGGGCGAACTCAGTTTAGCACCGAATTTGCTGCTAAACTGAGTTTCATGCCTAGTTGAAGCCCAGTGTACTTTTTTTTCCTGTTTTTTGAAATCATCCCCTATGTGACCAAACAGGGATTCCAGTGCCGTCTTTGCCTAACTTTACAAATAACTTTATTACACTAATGTCAAATTGTAATATTAATGTATAATATGTGCCACAACACACATCACATAATTTACATTGCAATTGATCAAACCACAAAGTTTATGATGAGGAACGACCACGTTGTGTTGTAGTGGTAGATTATGACCTTCATTCTTCTTGCTTTATTCTTGGACATAGCTAACACAAATGTTTGCCTTCAATGTGTAATTTTGCTAATATGGATTTGTTGTGCAATTGATGTCATGTTATAAAATAATTCTAATTTTGTTGTAAATTTTATATGCCAAGTAGAAAACTCTATCTCTTTCAAGTTTCTTAAGTGTCTCCTAGTATATTGTTAGGATTTGATCCAAGAATTATTTGAACATTTTAGGAGTCATAGCTGTAGGAAACTAATAAATCGTTTGTTTGTGGTTGATTGTCGTTGTGTAGCTCTTGCCATTGAGAGTGTAAAAGAATCTCTTAATCTCACTTCCTGGACTGGAGATCCATGTGTGTATACTCCATACAATTGGATCAAATGCAGCGATGACATCATTCCTAGGGTTATTACTGTGTAAGTAAAAATATTCCCATCAACCACGATTATGCTGTGTGAGTCTGCACATGTTGTTGGGGATATACAACCATTATTGGACATCACCTTGACCATAAGGCTTTTTACCATACTCAGAACATCTGTTTAAACTTGTGTTTAGAAGGGTAGAGAAAATTTCAAAATCATAGTTTGAAGCTAATGAATCATATCCAGGAACTAATGTTATGGGATGTTTTCACACCAAGGTGATGAACATTAAACAGATATGAAGACATGGAAATATTATGTTTTAAGCTGCATTGATGGTTAACAACTAGATAGACTTGATTAGTTTGACCAATCTCTTGAATGCCAATGTTCACAAACATATGTTCCAATGAAAATTATTCTACTGTGATTATTGAGTCAAATGATTTCATAGAGAATTTGGACTCATAATGTCATATTAAATTTATTCAAAAAATGTCAATTGACTGGGCAACCAATCTAAAGATCATGTGCAATGAGCTTGATATTGAAAATAAAGAAAAATAGAAAAAATAAATTATAATCAGGTCATGTCATTATTTTTGAAGGTGGTAATTGTAATCCTGGGGGTACTATCCCTGAAACGGACAGATACTCCTTATAGCCCGAGGTTTAATGCTTTTTGAAATTTCCATTGTTGGCAGGGATCTTTCCAACTACAATTTGACGGGTATTTTACCAGAAGCCTTAAACAATCTGACGGCACTTACTAAATTGTAAGCAGTGTATGTACATTGTTCACCCTTTTTTTTCTGGGCATATATGCAAATTTGCCAATAGAGTTCAGGCTTTAAATCAAATTCTAGATCATATACAATGATCCACGCAGGAGAGGGCTCTCTAGTATAATTGAAATCTATGCATGCATCACTATATATATATCCCTTCAAAGATGGCAAGTTCCACACTCAATCTTGACTAGTTTGAACTTTGAAAGGAACACATTTGTAAGTGATATTAGATTGACACAAGAGTTCATGGTGCAAGTACTAGAACTGGAGAACACACATCAATTAGATCGCATTAAGGGTTGAGTAACCGAAGACCTAATTTTGAACTTCACTGTACCTAGCACTATTTCTTTTTTGACAACAATGATTACAACATTAACCACCTTGCTGACAACATTGCAAATGATGTGTAATAGATGGCTAAACAATAATTCCTTGAGTGGACCCATCCCAAACTTAAGTGCTTTGACAAATCTTCAATCACTGTTAGTATTTTCAATTCCTTGTGTTATCTCACAAGTAATATATATTGTAAGTTGCATAGAAGTTCAATATGCCATCTATGAATGTTGGATTCCTTTTATGTGAAGTTGAATATTAGCTTGGTTTTGTTCCTACAATATAAACATTTGGTAAAAGCTAATTTTCAAACTCTGATTTTGACCTTTTGAGATTGTACAGAAGATTAGAAGATAATATTCTTACAGGGGATATTCCTACATGGCTGGCATCCTTACCTTCTTTGCAAGAATTGTAAGTGTCTTTTCTCATGTTTTAAAATGCCTTTGATATATTTGAATAGTCTATGTTTCTTAACAAATCTATGTCCATTGGTTGAAAATTTGAATACATATCATGTTTGAACATGGACATAGATTTGATAATATAACTAAACATTCTTAGCAATTTTTATTTTGTTCTTGCTTTGATATGAATTTGATAGCTATGAATGCTATGGGTATCAAAATTCTATATTGATCTAAATTATTATTCAACTTAATGTCAGACTTTTGTCAAACAACAGTTTGGCTGGACCTATCCCCCCAGCTCTTTTGAAGAATACAAACTTGACCTTCAAGTAAGACTTCCTTTTCACCTACATTTAAACATGAAGTGGATGTAATTATCATTTTAATACAATAGAATCAATTCAACATTTTGGTCAACATTGATGTTTCAAGTTTCCACAGATCCCTATGTGAGAGAGTATTCATGTGTTGTTTTCAAATTGTAGTTTGAAATTTTACAATGTCCAATTCTATCAATTTAATTCATTTCTTCTAGTATTGTAAATTTGCATCATGATTATGTGGGGCTCCTGATATGCCAGGGATTCTGGGAACCCACAATTATGTGATGCAAGTAATGCATGTCCGCCTTCAATGCCGCCCACAAGTCAAATTAATGGAGATCACAATAAAAAAAACAACATATTGGTATACATAATTCCTGGATGCCTTGGAGGAGGTTTGTTCATTATATTCACAATAGTGTTTCTATTGTTTTGTCGTCATTGGACAACATCAACAAATGAAAGGCGATCTGGAGAAATAGAACTATTACAAGAAGGTGTGTCGTCTGGTTGCTTTAACTGTTCATATTTCTAGAGATCTTAATGAATTCTAAAGTGAAATCTTTTCCATTAAATTTGTTTTGGTGGAACATTTCCACCTTAAATCCATGAGATGGTTCAACAACTTGAATCAATTTTGAAGTGAGATCTAGAACCTTGTTTGATCTTTTCCACCATAACATAACAATTTATCACAAAACACTAGATTAAATTATTACCCAAGATCTTGTAAGTCAAATGAATATAAGGAATAAAATTAAAGGTACCTTGCAAACATTTAAATAGATGGCAAACGTAGACATTAACTCGAATCGATTCTAGACTAGTTTGATTACTTTGGTGTCTATTACATATGAGCTAGAATTATGGAGGAAGTTGACATTTTTTTGTGGATTGCATGTATAGATGTTGAAGAATTAGGACGACGAGTTGAGCAACAAGTTTTGCAAAATGGCACACCTATAAACGGGTCTCCTCTGGTCCTAGTGATGACATCCTTCATTTTGCACATTAAAATTCTTTAAAATTCTTCATTTAGCACCTTGTCAAAACATTTTTGACCCGCGAATGTTTGCCAAATTACACTGGTGGATCTATAAAATTCGTTAAAATTCTTGCTTCTTTGGGCTTCCGTAACATTCTCGCACCAAGAATGTCATAACTATGCCTCTGGTCACTCCAGAAGTTGGACGGCAAGGTGAGCACCGAGTTTCACAAAATGGCATATCTGCAGAGGAGACTCCTCTGCTCATTCCTAGAGCTGGAGGATTAAAACGCCAACTTCAACGATACAATTTTGTGGATGTGTCTCATATGACGGACGTTTTTGCACGAACGCATTGGATTGGAAAAGGTGGTTCTTGCGAAGTGTATCTTGGAAAACTTGGTGGAAAAGAAGTGGCAGTCAAAAGGGCACACAAAAAAGAAAAACCTGACCCTTCACAAGATACCACTGAACAGTTTCACACAGAGGTACATTCTCACACACCAATTGATTATAACAATCTTTCATGTTTCAAAACAATTTTAATATTTGGATCCATTAGGCTTCCTTTTTCCTATGTCATTATTCCAAGTTATCTAGAAATTGTTTTTAATTTGAATGCCAACTCAATATGTAATCTTCAGAAAAATTGAGACTTGATCGGTTTCAGGTTTAACCCACTTCACACTTCATTAGTGCTTTGTAGATGGACAATCTATCTGCAGTGGACCATGAGAACGTGGTGTCTTTGCTCGGATATTGCCTAGAGCATGGGGAGAAAATATTGATCCTTGAGTACATGCGAAATGGAACTGTGCGAGACAAACTTTATGGTAAGACCCCATAAAGTCAGTAGGTGTTTAGTCATGCTAGACCTGTGTTATTCCATCTTTTGTTATAATCCATTGATTAACTAGAAATGTTGGACAATTGCCTATCTTTGTCTGATTTTATCCATGATTTGCACATAATATGTTTATGTTTTGCAAATGTTAAGTAGTTCAATTGATGTTTCAAGGACTCAAGAGGCACAGGAAAATCCAATGAAGTGGAATATTCGACTTGACATTGCTCTAAATGCTGCAAGAGGTTGAGAAAAATGTACTTTTTCACAAGTGATAAATTATCATTGCATTAACATGAATGTTTATTGTTGATCCCTCTAAGAAGGGCCTCATAACTAGAGGGATACTGAGTAGAAGTAAAAATAGTACGTTAATTGTACCTATTGTGAAGTCTTTGGGAAGCTTTTGAAATCCTGATGCATCCTATAACTAATTGTGTTGTCAATCCATTTTTTCTTGTAGGATTGGCGCATTTACATGGAGGTAGTGCACGTCCAATAGTGCACTGTGATATAAAGACAACTAACATTCTTCTTTCAGAGGATATGGTTGCTAAAGTTGCTGATTTTGGTGTGTCAAAGTTGATACTGGAACCAGATGCTTCCCATGTTCTCACACGTGTCAAGGGCACTTTCGGTTATATTGACCCAATGTATGTTTCCAAACGAGATTTACATCCTCTTTCAATTCGAGGTTTAGTTTAAATGTACAAGTTTTTTAGTCAACTTTATCTTATGAGATGCAATTGATAATCATTTTAGGAGGATTACAGTATCTGCCAAAACAAAATTTACTCACATTGTCATGCTGTGCAACACTTATTACATTCATCTTGTGTCATGTATGACAATTTTCTTCATTTACAGTCTTTTGCCTTGGAAATTTCTTCATATTACAAAAATTAGGCTAATTTTGATCTTGTTGATGACCACATTTAGAAAGAATAAGACATTTAGGTTTGATTTGATGAACAATTCCTTGAAGGTCTTTTTTGATATATCAAAATTATTTTTTACCACAATTTTTCCATGAAACAATTGCCTATTATGTAATGCTTCTAGCAAATAATGTCACTTTCAATTTGTTTTTAAAGTACCA
>Ga0116227_10002075_pt1 | contig 45724 bp, 24 predicted proteins | sample S1TSphgellanicum_FD_89693 | JGI IMG/M metagenome (GOLD analysis project Ga0116227, IMG submission 89693) | Host-associated microbial communities from peat moss isolated from Minnesota, USA - S1T2_Fb - Sphagnum magellanicum MG | ecosystem: Host-associated > Plants > Peat moss > Unclassified...
TAGCACACAAACTTAATAGATATATTGGTAATTGCAATGATCAGATTGCCCAGAAAAACAATTTTGCCAATAATAATAATATGCTGGATGCCAAAGGTATTATTATGATGCATGTGAAAATTGTCTGCACCAGAAACCCTAACCATTATGAACAGGGAGGGGGTCTGGATACTGGAACTTATCAACATACAAAAACAAAGAAATAATTTTCAACAGATTGATACCTTCTAAATAAATAACTTACTACTTACTTACAAGTTGAACAACGTTCGAGTATATTTGTTGTCTCCAGTCTATTCCCATGGTGAGCTGTATGTTGCTATCTCACGGGTCACAAGCAGTGCAAACATCAAGGTTTTTAGCAGCCAGGGTCCCGATGGATACATGCGAAATGTCGTATATAAAGAGGTTTTGGAAATGTAGTTTGTAATTGTAATTTTGTAATATGTACCATCAAATACACACACACCTGTGCATTAGGCACGGGGTTCAAACTAGTCTATTGTATTGCAGAGAAAACTCCACAATAACACTTTGAATGTAACTCTCGTGTCAATCCTAGCAAAAACAAAACTACCATATCAGGAATGAGTGTGGTCATACTCTTGGAAATGTTACTCACAAAATATCAAACAATCACCTTCATTGAACAGCAGTGTCGTATCTGCCACGACTCCCTAATGACTTCATCAGTTCTTGACTGTGGGTGTAGAATGAAGTATATAGTAATCTGCCCAAATTTCCAGGCAAACAATTACACAAAAATCTGCATCTTGAGATTTTGATGCATTTCCAGAACCAAGAAGAACACTCAGCCATGATGTTGGGTAGCACCCAAGACATAGCCAACAAAAAAGTCGGCAATATCCTCAGTCAAGTTTTATTTCATTTAAGCAAGCATCTAAGCCAAAGCACAGAGAGGTCTCAAACTTAAATACATGGAATTTCTTTCACAGAAGAGACATTGCAACTGAAAAGCAGTCCTTATGCAAAATTCATAGAAATGTAGCCTCTTGTGGTCAATCAACATGGTAAATAACCTCTAGCAACAAAAGGGCAACACATATGGCAAGAAGCTCTTAAATATATTTCAAATTGAGTTCACAACCCTGCCAGCAACAAAATCACCCCTTTTTAGTGAATGGGAATTTTCCATATAGACAACTACAGAGACTTTTCAGGATTATACAGAGTAAAGAAGCACGATCATGGACCATCATTAGAATATGCATGCCATGAATCAATTAGAGGCTGATCCAAGCTCTTGATTGACAGCATTGACATACATAGCTGCTTCCTCTTACACCATGATTGCAGAGAGAATATTCACAAAAACATGTAAGGGAAACCAAATGTTGTGTCAGATCTGGCCAAACCAAAACAAACACAACAATACTGAGTGCAGCCATCAACTGATGAATGTCAATCATAGAGTATCAGACCATCACCTTCAACATCATAAGCAGTGACTGTCTGCCATTATTCCCCACTCACTACATCTGCTCCCAGGATTAGGTGCAAATAAGCAGACAATAATTGGCTTAAAAACTTAGTGCAAACAGTTAACATAAATCTGCATCCTGAGTTTCTGTCACATTTTTGGAAGAAACAGGAAGACTCAGTCAGGATATTGGCAATTGCTCAAAATCCACAGCTAATAAAAAAAGGGAATATTCATCATCCAAGCTGCAACAAGCTTGTGAGATTAAGCTTCATTTCATTTCAGCTACCCCTGTACAAGCAAGCATCTAAGCCACAGGCATAGAGAGGCCTACATTGGGTAGTGGTCAGGGCCCCCTGCACCCAGAACATATCCCTTAAGCCCCTCACAAACCTACACAATGACTTACCAGGGTCAGGAAAAGAACCCACCCAGTTTCTTTGCAAACTCATCATCTTCATCATCAAGACCAAAATCCTCATCATCATCATCTGCAAAAACAACAGCCTTGTCCCTGGTATCTGCCTCATAACCATCAGTCCCTGCATTGGAGAACAAATTGCCAAGAGCCCTAGCTGAATCCAATTCTTCCACAACATTGTCATTCCTCAAAGCCTCCACAGAATTAACCATTTCCTCATCCTGCAACACTAGGTTTCCAGCCTGCAGCCTCCTTTCCTTCATGTAACTGAGGGATTGCTCCCCAACATCTGGATGCCCTGAGTCTTCTACCTCAGCACTTTTTCTAGGAACATGACAATCCACCACTGTGGATTTAATGGAACTGGAAACTGGAGATGTGGCACCCTCCACCCCACTCTGCCTCTGATTCTGGCCCCAGATGCCATCATCTGGGCTTCTTGCAGTCTCTGACACCGCCTTGCGTTTCGCCTGCAAAATAGCACTCAAAGACTTTGGGCCAACAAATTTTGGCACTTCTAAATGGGTCGGTACTGACTTCGCTAAATGTATCTTCTCTTCAGATGCAGTGCCACCAGTACGGCGTCGTGACATGGATGTAGCAAGTAGTTGATCCTGGTTCTTTGTTGTTTGTGCACCCAACTTGCCTTCATGAGCTCCAGACTGTCCAGCCAGAGAATTGAAGTCACCAGGCATGTCCTGCTGTGGTAAAGCTACATTACTAATCACATTTTGAGTATCACTTTCTATGGACTGAACACCCTTTCCTAAACCACCAGAAATCTCTGTCACTTCACTTTTCTCATCCACTGCTCCTCCTTTCCTCTTTTCGGCTAGAATTTGAGCTAAGGTTTTTGGCCCTGCAAAAGTAGAGGGTGGTTCCTTCCTGCCTTCACTTCCACGCACTTTTGTTAAGTTCCCTCCTGCATGTAGTGTTTCTGCCTCTATCATAGCCTCTACCTTGGAAGCTGCCTTCGGTCGCCCATTCTCTCTCTTCAGTGCTGACTGCCCTGCTTCTCTCCTCAGACGAGCCAGCTTGATGTCACTAACAGGGGCAGAGCCTTTTCGTGCCTCCTCATTTTCTCGACCATTGGGCAACCTTTTTACAATAACTTCTCCCTTCATGTTCTGGGATGGTGCACATCGAGCAATCCTTGCAGATTCTCCAGCAGATCGCTCACTTTTTTGCCGTGACGTGTTACTACTAAACTTATCAATACCCTGTTGCTGGACAAAAAGCTGCTGCCGCAAATTCAGCTCACGCAGTTTCTGTGGATTCTGTTCCATCCACCTCTGAGACAGTAATTCATCAAGCACACCACGCCCAGACTCAGTCCGCTGGCGCAAACGATTCTGTAGAATATGATGCGGAGGGCCATCAACCCTCGGCCGTTTCAACTCTCGATGGTTGGTGCCAAAAGCATTTTCTCCCTCCCTGTTTGAAATTATTCTCTCTCTTTCCCTCCCATACATTTCCTCAATCCCTCTGCCTCCATACACACCACTCCTTGGGTGGCTTTGTTGCTCATATGCCATGTCATGCTCATAACCTTGCTGCTCATAGGGCTCAAATTCCCCATGGTTGTATGGTCCAGCTGGATCATATGCTGCATGCTCAAACACACCTGGGTACTCATAGTCATACTGGTCAATCTCATCAAGCCCATGCAGACTTTTACCTCTTCTTTGAGCAGCTGGGCCTCGCCGTCCAGACTCTAATCCTTCATAACTGTCTTGAAGGTCAGGGTCTTCATTGTAGCGAGACCTCTCTGGACCAGCATCTACAAGGACATCAAATCCAGGTGAAGATTCTTCCCACCACTCATCAGACTCCATCCCATTCTGTGGCCATTCGTCTCCTCCAGGCTGCCGCACACGTAGGCGATTTGTGCTACCCAGCCCTGCATTATTAGATGTGGCTAGTTGGACATCTGCCCTCCCTAGCCCTGCACCATTTTGCAACCCTGATGCAGGAGTTTCACCATCTTTTTTTGGGCTCTGTCTGGAGATCCCAGCAGCAACATGTGTTGAGAGGCTTGCTTCTCTGGGGTGAGACGTGGGAATTGCAGGGCCCTCTGCAGCAAGTGGCTTCTTAACAACTGTTGCGCTCCCAATGGCATTCCCAGTTTTCTTTCCAGTGACCTCAAGTGCATTTGCCCTTGCAGGCTTCTGAAGAGGAGCAGGTACCTGTGGTGAGCTTGATGTGGGTGTTGCAGGCCCATGAAAGAAAGGACACTTTTCTCCTTTGGAACAGTAACCTTGAGAAAAAAAATAGCAAGGAGTCCTGGCCTTGTTGACACCTGCAGCTCCTGGAACAGGAGACCCAACTGTAGCCCCCACAGCTGTTCTGCCTTCTAAAGGCTGCATGCATCACAAATGCCACATCACATGTTCAAGCCTCCCATGGTTCAAGAAACGCACTGCAAAAACATATTCCGACAGATAAGCAATAAAAGGGCAGTAGATGGAAAGTACCGGATGGCGAAACGGGCAATCAGGCATGAGACATTTTCCTCCCAACCAATACCAGCAGTCCCTAGGGTTCACTCTCGCACTCTCACTGTGCCGAAACTCACAGTCATTACCCTGGACAATCAAAACAAACCACATCCCATGTTTCAGAGACTGCTAAAGAGAAACCAAAACCATCAGCTAAAGCCTTGAGAAACTAGAGTAACAGACCAAGCATCTGGGACCAAAAATAATAATTCAAAAGCCCAAACCTAATGTGTCTGATTCTAAGCTCATTGGCAAGAAACCAAATGAGTCAGATAGTGCCACAGAGCACAGGGGGTGAATCAACTTGAAAACTACAGACAGACATACACATTCCCAGTTTTGTTCATCATTGCTTTTGGAAGCTCCATGGTCAAGAAATAGACTGCCAAAAAAACAATGGAAAGCAGAGCTAAGTGGCTCCAGAATGCTAGAAAAAGCCCTTGACGGGAGCTAATTCTCACAACATGCCATTCTTCCCTTCCTCCCTCCAAACCCTAATTTACCAATACCAAAGCATGGCCACATGGCAAGAAAACCTACAGAAACGAGGTAGCACCTCAAGAAGTTGTCAAGAAACTACATGATTCTTGAACTGCAACTCTGTGCAGAAACCTACAAGCCGAGACAATCCAATTGTGCACCAAACCCTAAAATTCTTGCGCCCCAGAAAATGCACAGGAAGACGCGGTTGCGCGTTTGGAGAGGGAGGAAACCGAGGTAGGGGAAGGAAAGAAGGATGGTCTGGTCTGAGTGGGAGATTAACGGGGAAAGCCATGTGATAGATAAGGGAGAACACACGCTGCAACAGACATGCACACATACCTTCTTGCACGTCAAGGGAGAAGCAAGGAAATAGACGCAGTCAGTATTCTTCTTCAAAGCGTCATCATCTCTACTGGCGTGCGCTTCCGCCATCTTCCCCCCTTCCAGTCTCCCAGATCTCCACCCGGCCCACTCTTCGCCGTATGCGTTTCACAATCTCTCCGCTGCCAAGCTTGTTTGCAATCCGGCAGCCCCGTGCTTCTTTGCCGGGCACTATTAGCCCACTGAAAGCTTGCTACAGCTACTGAGATCCATGTAGCACATCAAAAACCCAGCACTGGAAAAACAAATCCCGAGCAGCAAAGGCGCTGCCGTGAGTCCTCGCTCATCTGCCCGCCCGCAGCGATCCCACCGTCTTTCGGAAGCCGCCGCGTACAGTACATGTGCAACGAAGAGGCTATGTGCAAGGAAAATAAGGTGGGTAGGTAGGGTAGGTAGGTGGGTACGTGATTTGTGACTACGAATTAAAACAAGGGAGTGTCTCACACTGAGGCCTTGCCATTTACATTAAAATTTTATCTTAAGGCAAAAGAAGATTTATGGAAACTCAAATATTTCACCACGCCAAAATATAATCTTCAAAAAATCCTCTAAAAGACACCCAAATCCTTCAAGATATCAGACTTATCTGCAAAGTAACCCTGTTTTCATCCTGTCTTTGGGCCTCCTTTGACCCCCCTATCCCCTCTTTCAGTGGTACCAATCCGCAAAGTAAAGACGTTTTATTAAATCTCAGTATGAAATGCTGCAACTCAGTGTGAAATGCTGAAACTCAGCATTTAATGCACAAGGTTCGAGACTAACAGTTAGGAGCAGTGGAAATAGGTAGCGGCGAAGGCGCTCAGGGAAAAAGGAAAGACAGGATGAAACTCAGCTTATCACCAAAATTGATGGTTTTCTGAGTTTCATCCCCGGATGAATGCTAACGTACTTTTTTGCAGGTTCTTTTTTGAATCTCACCCTGTGCATGACCAAACTCAGGGTTCTAGTGGTGCGTTTTTCTTACTATACGGATAACTCTATTATAACTCCATCAGTAATCTCAACTTTCAACACAAGCGAAAATATCATTTTTCAAAAATCCTCATTTAAAAATAGACCTATTGCCTAGGGGCCAAAATCCCTTAAGCTACTATACTCTGTAATGAATCTAAACACAATATCCTTGCCTTGGTAGGCAAGGCCAAAAGAACACCCAGGAGTAACGCAAACCCACTTCTTGTCTGTCCTGGTTTTGATTCTAACCTTGGTCACTTGTGATGGTTTTGTGTAGGGTATTAACTGAGGGCTGGGGCATTGTGCATGGGTTGAAAGCAAGGGGTTTTTGCTAGATGAGACCCTGAACAAGTTTTGCTCGATCCTGACTTGAAATTGGAATCGTGAAAAAACATTCTTAAAAACATGGACAAGTTTTTTTTAAGTAGACAAGTTGATTTTTAATTTTTTTGAAAATGTTAACATGTAGGCTTAATTTCAAAGTTTTTTTTTTTTAAAAAAAAGTTGTTGAACTCCATATGTTATAAACCTTAATTTTAATTTGATATAAAATTTTCAATTTATACAATATTTAGCATAGGGGAGTGTGTAATGTTGACATGGAAGGTAGTTTAATTGAACCTAGTTTTGAATTGGGCCTAGAAGGTCTTGAATTTGAAAAAATGTTTTCGAATCAGAACTGCATGATTCTAAAATGGGAAAACCCAGGTTCATTCAATGAATTAATGTCGAATGATTATTATTGTTATTTCAAAAGGTTCAACAAAATCATTAAAAGTTAATAAAATAATCAACAATATTTTCAGAAATTTTTAGGGTTTTTGGCATTGTAGCAAAGTATCAGTAAATGGTATATTTCATTATGTCGCATGTGACCTATAAGTTATTCAATGCATGACAAATTGTAATGACAGTTTAGATTTAATTTCAAGAATTTTAATTTATATTTTAGAAATTTTTGACAACAAGCTTTCAAAATATCAAAAAATTACACAATTCTTAAAATATGAATTGATTATTGCGGAACCTTTGTGCCTACTATGGTATGTTATTCATCAAATGTTTTTCACTTGGCAACATGTTTGACTAGAAGGAAGCACATGGTGGAAATTATTTCATACAAATAATAATGACTAATTGCTATGATGTGATCCAAAAACCTTGATAATATGCCCCTTGAATTTCGAGAGACAAAATAACACTTATTAAGATTGTTATGTTTTTTCATTTCTATTCATGAATTATTTTTTTCAAGACACATGAGGTCAAAACACACCCTAAGCATGAAGTTGAGACATGCATAACTATCACCCACTTGTTAATAACATTCAAATCAATTGGTTGTGAAGTTTTTGCACATTGCATTGGGTAGGAACTTCAATTATCTATCACATTCCACAAAGTAGGCCTATGGGCACCATTACCAAACTCATGTGTTTTACCAAGATAAACCAATGCTTGACCAAATCCTTCATAAAGTTATAATACAACAACAAAACATTTGAACTTACAATCGAAATTTACAAAAATGTCAAAATACAACTTTTGGTTATGGACTTCTTGTGAATAAAACATATAAATTCACCCAATTTAATGTAGCTTTGGCAAATAAAAATATTTTCTTTCCATTTAACATGCTTAATTGAAATAAAGTTCATTTAAACAAATTATTAGTGAAGCTAACATGTGAACAAGTTGAACTTCAAAATGTTCAATGTGGCAATGTGAGTGTTACCATACTAATCAAATGTGTAAGTTATGGATTGGTGGTTATCTTTGAAGCGTGAAACAATATGAAACATTGAAATTTTTGTTCACCTTCTTGAAGATTGAAAACATCATTCATCAACAATATGGGGATTTAAGATCTCTTGATATAAGGGGACAATTGGGTTTGAATCTCACTACACACATTTTTGTTGTTGATATTGCAATATGTGAAATGTAATGAATGTCAAGAATCGTAAAACTTTGAAAACTTGGAGCACACGTTGTAATATGGTTTATTATTCTAATGTGTGTAAGCTCCCAAGGGTGATATGGAAATGATATGTGTATTTTTGCAAGGTCATAACTTGTAGACTTCCTTCTTTAACTTTTTTTAAACTTTAAAATTTTCACATTGGATTTTGAAACTCGAATTTGTGACAATGCATGTGGCAAGTTTGTACAAACTTGTTCAAAATATAAAAGTTTATAATTGTACTACTTGATGTTTTCTTAATGCAATCATCAAAGTGAAAAGTTGTTGTGTGAGGTTCTATAATTTTTACTTTTTTAATGGTTAAAAGTTATTTTACAAACCATTCATTTAAAAAAATTGTGCACAATGGTTGTGTTAGGTTGTGAAACATACATGACATTTAAAGTGCAAAAAAAAAATCTTTATGTTACATGTGGTGGCTCACAAACTTTTACATTTTTGTAAATGTTGATGTGACCAAAACACAACCTAAAAACCAACTACCATACCTACAATTGATGTCTGGCAATATGATGTCAAAATATTTATTTATTTGAAAAAATGAAGTTTGGAAGTTTTTATTTTAATATTTTAATATTCTATCAATTATTAAGGAATGAGTTTTTTAAATGTTCCTTATGTTTTGTATTTGTAATGTTATCCCATTGGTTTGAACAATGGAAAACCCTGAAAAGGACGAGGGTTTAATTCCCCTAAATTTTGGCAAGAAACAATAATATTTTTTCTTTTTTTTAACCAAGCCTTGCATGAATAAATTTGTGTCAAACATTAGTCATAGGTATGGAATAAAGTTTGGAGGAAAATTTTAAATTTTTCACAAAAAAAAAACATTGCATCTACCCCTTTTTGGATTTTTTTTTGGTGGTTAAAAAAAACATTTGAGTTTATGTGTGCCTTTACATGTGCTAACTATTCCTTTATTTCAATTTTTGCCATATGACATCTATAGCACACAAATTACATGTAAAAGTGTGGATCTTTGTGGAAAGTCATTATAGATTCTTGAATTTGAAAGAAGGCCAATATGCACATTATTATCAAATTATTTGCTTTTGTGTATTATTCATAGTTAAAGGAACCAAAAGGTTATTAGATTAAAGTGAAAACTATACATTATAGTAATTTGAAAGTCATGATCAAGGCAAGTTGTGCTAAATGATTACTTGGTATGAAGGTTGAAGAATTCAAATTGAAAAGGTAAATACATCGAAATTTTGTTTTTAATAAATGTTGAAAGATTTTGAATTGATTGTTAACTACTGTTTTAAAAAATTATCCATTTTCTAGAAGAAACCTTTAGTTACATAATTTCAAACTTGTTGACATTTTTACAAAAAAGACATTATAAAATTGAAAACCACACTCAAATTCATTGTTGGAATTTTTGGAAAATGTTTGAACTTTCCAATATGTCCAAACTTTAAAAATTATTTGTCACGTGTAAATAAGGTGTGATGTAAATGACATACAAATTTGTAACTTATAATATCAAAAGAACCATGATCCAATGTATCTAATTTGATCTATGTTTTGTCCATTTTTCAAATGCGCCACAAAACAATATTTTGAAAATGAATGTTTTTTCTTGCCAATGATAATCACACAATGATTGATGTATTGGGGCAATGCTCAAAAAGTTAAGGAAGAGTTGTAAAAATATTCATTTAAAAATTTCAAATAAATAGAATTTAATTTTGGGGCCAAAGGACCTCGTAGTCCTTAATGAATTGACAATAAACAAACTTTTTTTTAAAATGAGAAAGGTCATTTGATGAATAAAAAATGTCATATATTTATGCAATAGGTCATTTTACACCCCTTGCATTAGGTGGAATAATTTCAAAAAGTAATAATTAATGGCATTCACTATTCGTTGAGGACTTTAAAAAAATTTCCACAAGACATTTCATTTAATGCCATTAAATTGAAATGACATTTATGACACCAAATATTTATATATTAAAATAGGTGTTTGTTTGTTTGTTTGTTTTGACCCATGTCAGCCAACACCCACAAGTGCATGCAAGATGTTATACTCCCCCTTCTAACTTCATGGGCATCACCATGGTGTGCATGATTAGGTGCAATCATGTAGTTGTTTTGTTAAGTTTGAGTTGAGATCTTTGTAACATGACAGTGGCACCTTGTTTGTCATGGCGCCTTGTTGTTGTGAGGAGTTTAACTCGTTGTAGAATGTAGTTGCTTTCTTCCTCTTTTTAATGATGAAAAGTTAAGTTTGTTCATCACTCCTTGCAACAACACAACACCATCATTATGTTGTTCAAGGAGCTTAATTTTATATAATTAAAAAAATTATAATTCTATTAAAACTCACACCCTACTAGGAGTCAAACTCTTTGCAAATAAAAAAAAACAAAACAAAACAGGTTTTTTTTCCAAACCTTTGAAGAGTTGTAACACGAAATTAAATCACCACACCTGTGTGAACACTTCCTGATCTTGGAAGTTAAGTCTGTGTTATTTGTCGTTTCTTTTGTCGCGGTTGCCTTTCCATTACTACTGCATGGGAGTGCATAGGAAATTTGTCTGGGTGTGTGAGATGTTGTACAGGAAGGAAGGAATGGCAGCTACTATTGAATGAACATGGAGGCGGATCGCGCATGATAGAGGAGGCGCCGAATTATGGTGAGGAATGGAGCGACAATTATGAGTTGAGGTGGTTTGGAGGTGCGAAAAAGGAGGAGCGATGGAAGGGGTCCTCATTCTGGGTGGTCGACAGAATAGCTAGTAGAGAAGATTAGAGCAATTTTTGGAGGGAAGGAAGGCAGATCGGGATAGAGAAGTGCAGAATACAAAGATAGGGGAGGGAAGGTTTTTGAGCTCAGGTTAGTTGTTGAATTTTTCCGCTGCACCAACGATTAGCTAGGTAGATGTGAACTGCTTACAAGAATAGTTGAGAAAGGTTATAGCCGAGGACTTTGCTTTCAATGAACGCACTAGAGTTAGAATGCTTGTACTCTCTGGACTTTGTATGAATGAAGATGTAAGCTCATGTTCGATGATCATAATCTGTTGGTTTTTGTAAATATAAGTGGCATCTGTGTGGGGGTCCGCGAATGTAAGCAGGAGAGTGTTGGATGTGTTCGGGAAGAGATTAGAAGCTTGTTGCTTGTTATCAGAATCGTTGAAAACACGATTAGGCAGAGGCATATCCGATCGGCAAGTTGATTGTCTAGTTATGCACCCTCTCTTTTCGGTTACAGAGTTTGGTTCATTGCATGGTTTTTTCCATATATAAATTCAAAAGTATATGAAGAGCTCAACTCATGGCAATGTTTATTTCTTCTTTTTCTTCATTTTTTTTGGAAGTGTGTAGCTTTGTGATGAAGACTTTAGATTGTATTTTTAACAAAAAGCTTTTTCAATTAAAAAAAGTTTACAACTTTGCATATGTTGTTCTTTGTATTAAGTCTCTTTTTTTATTGGTTTTTTTGTGTTGATTAGAAGGAGGTCGATCTCCTAGGATTGATAACTTTTTTTTTTGGTCTTGTGGGGAAGAAAAAGAAGATTTTTTTTTTTTCTCCTTCTTGGGAGCAATGTTTTTTTTCAAGTTTTTATTTTCACATCAATGGCAAATATGCCAAGAAGGATCTAACATTAAATGGCAATCAATCTGTAATCCCTATCCAAAAAAACTCCTTTTATAATTTGGCTACTTTATATAACCAGGAATTAAAATGTGGTGATTCTAATCCAAAAGTATCTTTTTTATATATTTATTTTTCAAAAAATAGGAATCTTGTAAAAATATATTTTTATTTTCCCAAAATAATTTGTAACAAGGTGAAATTTTTCACAAAAAAAAGATGTTTAGGAAGAGGATTTGGATGAAGAGAGAAATATTAATAATATTGAAAAAGAAGGAATGGAAAAAAAAAATTAATGTGGCTTTGTTGCGAGGAGCATTTGTTTTCATTTGCATGTGATAATAAGGGTATTGTAGTATTTTGGCCAATTCAACACTAATTATATATTTTCAAAAATGTTGAAAACTTGAAAAAAAATTAATCATTTTTTTAAGAAATAAAAAAACATTTGATGGTTCAATATTTGGGGATGTATCACATGTCAAAATGGAATCCTCAAAATTAATTAAATAATTGGCAAACATATGTTGAAGTGGCCAAAGAATTACGGTATTGCATTTTGTTGATTTGTTTAAGTCCCCAATTATACAATGGTTGATCATATGTGGATGTACCCAATATGCAAATATTGCAAAAGGCATTTGGGCTCTTATTGCAATATTAGCATTAGGGTTCACTACATATGATATCATTGGAGGGTAGAAGGTTAAAACTTAAGTCAAGGATGACAAAGTTTTTGCAATCTTCACATTTTTTGGTAGTGGCATCAAGTTTAGTTCGTCATTAAAAACCAATAGTTAGTAGGTAGGTGGGCCCTACATGTAAGTAGCACCACATGGATGGGTAGTAGTTAGATATGTGGGGAGACATAAACACCTACTTGTTCTTCATGCAATGTCGTCATTTTTTGACAACATCCCCTATGTAATGAATAGGTATAAATAAGCAATTTCATATAGGTAGGTAGGCAAGTAGGTCACTATGTAAGTTAGGGTGGTCGGCCTTTCAGTTGGTAAGCAAGGGGAGGAAGGAGGTTAGTAGGAATAAGAAGGGGAAAAAAAGTAGGAAACAAGTTTGAGACAAAGATACATGTATGTAGAATATGTATAAATGAAATAGACTAATTGTGCTAACCAAGGGTAGTTGGTTGGGGATTGGAACCTAACTAAAAAGAATTGCAATCCAATCATCATCCATGTTTGTGGATACTAGTTCATTTTGGATGTTTGTTTTGTGTTTTCTAATGTGTTTTTTAAAGTAATCCTCCCAAACCACAAGGCCTAGTTTGATTGAAATAATATTGGGATGCGTGGTGTCAACACATGACGTTTTAATATACTTGGGCCAATGGCATAGGGATTCACCAATGAGCTTGATGTGATTACATCACATATGTCAAATGACATGTTTTAATCACACCATTTTGGAGGAGATTGAGAAAAATATCCGTTCACTTGAAATTGTTTCTGGAAAAAAATTTCCAACCAACAAGAAAATTGTTCAAAAAGGAAATATCCATTAATGGGATAAGTAAATGTGGGGAAATTTTGGTTTTTCAAGATCCATTGATCTAAGATTATTGAAAATATTAGACATTCAAAATTGGCATAAAAAATGAAATTACATATTGGGTTTTATGAAGTGACACAAACCAAATTGTAATGTTGAAAAGGAATGGATGAGATAAAATGGCATGTTGGGTTGACTACTATTGGAAAATTGGTAAGAATGTGAATAGGAAATAAGTGTGAACACATACAAATAATTTAAAGGGATTTTTTTTAATTTGAAGATGTGGATGGTCCTTGGAGATACATTCCTTGTTAATTCATGATATCATCTGTGAGAAAGGATTAATTGTTTGAAAGGTAGTATCTTAAAGGTCTATAGATTTTGGTGTCTTTCTACACCATAATTGGTTAACTACATGTATTAAAAACACCCTATTAATGTTTATTTTGGTGAATTAGTTAAAATGATTCTAAAAGTCTTATATTGGGTCAAGCTTTGAACCCAAAAATTGATTAAGTTGATCAATAATTTAGATTGTTCAAAATATCACTATTACATAACATGTTTTTATGCTCAAAATTTCAATCCAAATGAACAATGGATAAAAGTGTCCTTACTTAAATACCAGTTGTTTTGCCAAAAAAACGATTTTCCTTTTTATTGAAATAACTACAAATACTAATTGATGCAACAATATTGATATAATTAAATAAATTATTATTTTATTATATGTACAATTTTATTTTTCCAAATTGAACCATGGGCGATTCCATAACTACATTGAACTCATGAGTCCAACTCCCAAAAACAATTATTTGGTTTTTGTGGATTCAATAAACCCATGATAAATCATCGTGATGATGTCCCAAACACATGTCCAAATTGAAGTTTGAACCTTCACCTCCTTGGCCACACCTCAAGGCTTTTACCATTTGATCACCACTCCATGTAGTGATAAAAATTGTTCTCACAAAGAAAAAAAACACATTTTTTTGGGATATCATGTGAATTATATTCTATAATTAGGTAATTTTCATAATGAAAATGATTATACATGTACATACTTGATGTCATTATTCAATTTAATTCATTTTTAAGTCAATGATAATTACATTAACATTTCCAATGTCTTTTCATTTCAAAATGTAAAAATGTATTACACTAATTTTAAATATCTTTAATTAAAAGTAATTTATTTGAATCTTCATTTAATTTAATTCTATATATTTCAAAATTAAAAATGGTAAAAATTTTCATTTTTATATTTCTATATTTTGGAAAATTAAAATATAATATTTTTATTTATTTATATTTATTTTAAATCTCACAATGAAATAAATTTCACTCCTGAAATTATAATATTAAAATTCAAGTATTTTAATTTTGTAAAAAAATATTTTTTAATTTCAAAATTTTAAAAACAAATTATTTCAAGTTTCACATGTGTTTTTTTTTAATTAAATTTTTTTAAAAAAATTTGAAGTTTGATCTTCCATTTTTTTCAGATGTCATTTTGTCATATTTCAAATGTTGTCTCTTTATTTTATTTTTATGTGAATAATTTAAATATCAAATGAAAACATGAGATTTTTCATTTCATTTCATTTTTCAGTAAATAAGTTTTAAAAAATAATTAATATATTTACATTATTTTCATATTGTCACATCATAAAAAATAGGATTATAGTCATAATCAGTCATATTTAAATGATTGATTTTAGTTACATTAACCACATTAATCAAGTCAAACTATTCAAATGGATGTTACATATGCATCTCCAAAGTGGTATATGTTTTAACTAGATAGTTAATTTTTTGAATTAAAACAAACATACTTAGTTTTGATTTTTGATAAAATCAAGCATAGTTAATTATTTCAAATAATGGAAAGTGATTCTACATTCATCTTAATCATGATGCTACTAGTAGGAAAAAACCATGTTTTTGTAGTGGTGGATGAGAGAGGAAACCATACACATTCTAATTTGAAAACTTAATCATGGTGTTTATCCCATTTGAATTTTGAACCAATTGTACTATGATTTTAATAGTGTTTAAAATTCATTCATCCCCCCATGAACCCCAAATAATTTATTTTTGAAAGTTTTGCAATTTACATAACATCATTTGATGCCCAAACCATCATAAAACCTTTGACCTATATAATGTGTCAAACATGTTAAGTGTTATTTTACTCCCAATAGAAAAGCTAATATTAGAAAAATAATGTTAAATATATGTTACTTATATTCTCTAATTGGGATAAGCATGGTTTTGAATTGAATCCAACAAGTTTGTGATATTTAACCCACAAACATAAATGGGTTGACCTTGTATACATATCATGTAGTTTTGTTATACATGATTTGTGTTTCCTCTAAAGGATTGTTATTTGTTCAAATATGCCAAAATGATCAGTCAAAAGATTTTGTGAGGTTGATGTTGTCAACCACATTTTAATGGTGATTTATTAAAATATAAATTTGAATGTTGTAAGGAACCAAGTTCATTGGGATTAATTATGTGAATTGTGTTAAGTGGTGTTTGAATCCATTGACGATAGATTGTTCATGCTAGTAGTTTAAGTTCTCAAGCTTGATAACAATTTTACCCTTAATATGATACCTACATTTCTTCTATATACAAAATAAACATAAAATTTGCCACCCTATAGGCACCTTCCCAATTTGTAAGGTACTTTCAAGGATATGAAGAAGATTCAAATAACAACACCATAAACCATGAATGCACTATAAACCAAGACTTATTGTGTCCCCAAAAATTATGCATTGTTTTTGGTGACATTATGTTTTCAAATGATTCACAATTTTAGATTTTTTTGAATGTGGCGATCCTACCCCACTTTGTGATTTAATAACAACATTTTTTTGTTAAAGGTCCAGAAGAAAGTGAAACAAAATGCAACTTTTGGTGCAACATTGAGAAACCTTGGGAATTTGAATTTTCTCTCTCCAAATAGGCATTCATGTCTTGCCCATTTAAAGAACATTTAAGGTTCCCACTACCCCAAACCTAACTTTCATTATTAATGCCATCACTATAACAACTATGTGTAAGCTTTAGGTATGTATTATAAGTACAATTAATGTTTGACACTAAATACCCTCAAGAGGACCTATTAAAATAAAAAAAAATTTAAACCAAACCTACCAAAAATTTAGGGAATTGAATGCAAGACCGTCCTTGTAGAGGAGATAATCCAAACCATTAAGATATCTCATTGATTTCATTAATTGATGATACACTTAGCGTACTTATTAATTATTGTCAAAATTTTAAAGTATTCAAATTGGGGACATGGAGCCTTTGTTTTCCAAAAAAAATTGTTTTGGCACAATTTTCCAATTATTCACCATGCATACAATAGTCATGTTTGTGGCCATCAAAACAATTATGTTTACATTTAGTTATGCTTGTGACCACAAGACTAGGGAAACATGTTAGATTTACAACAACATGGGTGTAATTACATGAAATGTAAAGTTCATGAAGACCAGATACATAAAAAATTTATGAAAAAATTTAATGAAAAAAATTAACATATATTAGGTGCATGGAAAAAAAAAGTAGATACTTATTTATTATTAACAAAATACATTATTTTATGCTTAATTGAAATTTCCAAATATAACCCCAATAAAAGGGCATTTAATCAATTAAAATTAATCATCATGATGAGGAATGAATTGTAATTTTTTTAAAAATATTAAATTCCAAAAAACCCCATATTTCCATTCAAATCCAACATCATGATTAAACCAAATTAACTATCAACCAAAACCTAAACCACTTAAAGGCCTAGGTTTCAAGTAAATAAGGCTAGTAATTATTAATTTAGGTAGGTAGGTGTAGCCCCCAATCATTATTGTCCTCAAAGAGGTAAGACTGAAAGAATAAAGTCAATGTTTTAGTATTCCAAAAAAAAATTACCTTCATTTGTTTACTTTATTACAACTATTCAAGTAATAGGTAAGAATTCACGCAAGATTGTGAACCATACCGACACAACCATGTGCGGTAATTTCAATTTTTAAAAGTTGCATCAGGGTTATTTGAATGGGGTAAGGTTATTAGGGGCTTTTAGCAACTTCATAGGGAATGATGAATGTGCTAGGTGCGTGGAAGGATTGTGTTTTTTTATGAAATGCCTTATTGGTGAATAAGGTTTGGGTTAGTTCTTTTTTTTAACAAAAAGCTAGTAACCATAGTTTTAGAAACTTTGTTGCATAATTAGGGGTGAAATTTTCTAGAGGGTAGGGGGTAAAAGTAAACACCAGAATTCGCAATGTTCAGCACAACATTGGTCTTGTTTTAATATTTAGTGAGTAGTAAGGATGTTAGAAATTATTGAAGCAGTTAAAAGGATGTTAGTGAAGGGTCCAATAGAGATAGAACAATCTTCAAGTTGTATGAACATAAAGTTAATTTTAAACAACTTAACGATTAATTAGATAGTGTGATAGTGTGTCAATGGCAACAAGAATTTCATAACGACTGAAACATTTATTTAGAATAGGGATAAGCTTAACAAGGAGCTGCAAGTACATGTAAAATCCTAGGCTATGCCATAGTTCATAACTATAAGAAATCTAAAATGCGTCGGATGGTGCGAACTAGGTAGGCCGCCTTGCTATTAGGAAGCAATTGACGAATCGGACCGCGCAACCAACGATAATGTCCAACACTGAGAACTAAAGACCATGCGAAGATAAAAATATTTCGTAACAACCTTCACAAATAGTTTTAGGTTCGTCACCAGAAACGTGGTTAATTTGCAACAAGATCACCAGGGCATGAAAGTTCGGAGAAATATGATAGTACTAGGCTCGAGGGGGTTCAATTTCAAGACGAGCACACACCTCTCGAGGTTCGAGTTCTTCATCACAAGGATGATATGTTAAGGTCAAATCTAGAGATGATTCCGGAGGCGGTTCTTCATTCACTTATGCGGCCTCGGGCTCGTAAAAGGTGACCATGCGCGATGCCATAATTCCAAGGAGAGGAAAAAGGTTAGATCTTCAATCAAAATCAAATCAACAATGAAGGTGTGAAAAACTTGTTACATTGAGGTGCGTAGTCGTAATTTATAGATCAAGGAAAAAGAAAGAAACGCGAGGGTAATGGCCTAGAACCATGGTAAAGTAAAACTGTAGGTCAAAGGAAAAATTGAAGGTTTAAGTAAAGTTTGTTGGGGGGAAAATGGGAAGAGGTGAAAAGGTGTTTTCCTTCACCTTCCATTGACCACCAAGCTTGAAACCTTCCATTGGCCACCAAGCATGGAACCTTCCATTGGCCACCAAACATGAAACCTTCCATTGGCCACCAAGTTTTGGATCTACCTTCACCTCCCTTCTCCTTTTCTTTAAAATGCGGATTCGGATCATTAGGAACTCTCTCTTTCATTGAACATAATTTCAATTGAATCTCGAATACTTGTTCCCACAAGCTTCTTGAGGAGGAAAAAATGATTAGTTTTGGGAGGTGGGAAAAATAAGGAAAGTATAGTGGAAGTCTTGTAATAATTTTGGAGGGGTTGAAGTGAATAGTGATAATATTGGGAAATTGTAACTTTAAAAAAAATCTCACAAACTCTCTCGAGTTTGGTAGTATAACTCCTTACTAGTTTAGTTGTAGAGCTTAAGATTCGGTAGCAAGTTGCGCCTTGTAGTTAGCTTCCTAATGAGCTAAGGCAAGCTAGATTTGAGTGACCTATGTGTTAAAAACGATATTTCAAATGATTGGTAGTCTACAGCCAAGTTGAATTATCACCTTTGTAAAACCCTCTCGGGTTTTGTAGCATAACTTCTTGCTGGTTTAGCTGCAAAGCTTATGATTTGATAACAAAATGTGCCTTGTAGTTAGCTTTCTAATGAGCTATGGCAAGCTTGAGTCTTTAAACATTGGTTTAAATGAATGACAATTTGACATAAATTCTTAGAATGTGGAGTGTGTGAGCTTGAAAAATATATCTATCAGTTTTGATCGCAAATGATGCATAGGAAGCAGGCTACTTAATTTCAACTATAAACGCAAGCTAACATTTTGAATTACACTTGCATTTTTCCTTCATCGATAACATTTGTGCTTTCAAGCATAATCACCTTGTAGAATCGGGAGTAGAGGGATGGAAAGTCGCCTCACAAAGATCAAAAGAAGAAGGTAAGGTCTATTATCTAAAAACAAACCTATCATTTTATCTATAAGCTACTCTAGTAATGCCAAAGGAAGAAAATATAAAAAGGAAGCATGGGAAACGAAAATAACTAGGGAGTAACTACCTTTTAAGGTGTACAATAACTTCAACCTTTAAATATTGCCACAATGGATCTATAGGTTTCCATAATTACCATCCCACCTAAACAACACTTGTAAATTTATTAGCAACATTGTTTATCGTTTGAAGTAACCCCATAATGCCTCCCCAACCTTGCCTACAACTTTTAGCCACTACACCCTTTTGTAGTAATTGCTTACCATCTATAACAGTCCCACCTATTTTGCAAACTTCAACATTAAATTATTCCCCTTTCTTACTGCCACATACTAGTTGCTACCTTCATGTGGCAGCAAGTGACTTCCTACTCTAGAGGTTAAATCTTAGTATATCATTTTATTATTATTTTATAAAAAAAATGCATAATTATTATAAACAATATATCAACACCTTATGTAAGCTTAAATTATACTACTTTTTGCATCTCCTAATAGAATAAACTCACACAAAATACATGACGATTTTTCAACCATTTTCCATTAAAATCACACACAAGTATAAATACATTTCCAACTACTCCCTCATTTCTAGTGTTACACCACACATTTCCCCAAAAGAGTTCCCTATTCCAACTCCAAATTATAAATTTATTGAATGCCATAGAAGTCCTTTAAATATCCTTCTATTCCTCCATCTTCACAAAGCCACATAAGGCCCACGTTGACACCATGAAAATAGGGTCCTTATTCTAATCCCTTGCTAGAAATTTCCTAGATGATTAAATGGATTACACCCAACCATTCACTAATGCGAACTATTTAATCCCATTAGCTTCACCCCTTTAAAAAGCGACAATAAATCTATCACTAGTAACTATTAGTTACTAATATGCCTATGGCACTAATTAGTCTAAAGATTTTTACCCCTTAATAATAGGTAAATAGGTAGGTAATAGGTAAGTAGGTGTGGGTTTGGTACAAAGTACATTGGTAGTAGGTACTTAGTAAGTTGGTTGGTAGGTTAGGGTTGGTAACAATGTTGGGTGGTTTTCATTTTTTATGAGAATCGTCAATTTTGATTTTTGGGGTAGGTTTTAAAAACCGCCTAGGTTTTTTTAAAAATTATTTTATTTTAAATTTCCCATTTTGAAAAATGCCTTGAATTTTAAAATTTTAAAATAAATTTGGTTAGGTAATTTTCAGGGTCAGCATGTTTCATAGAATTTTGAACCACTGGTTTTTGAAAGCTATTTTTATAAGTTGGTTTTCATAATTCAAGTTTTTTATATTATATTATATATATATATATATATATATATATATATATATATATGGGTTTGATTTATGTTTCTTTTCTTATAATCATAATAAATGATGAACTACGTAAATTAATAAATGATGGAACATTTTTTTTTTTAATATGAAGAGTTCATATCTACAATTTCCCCCCTTTTAAACTCCCCTTCAAATTTCTCCAACTCCTCTACAATTTGATCCTTCTTTATGAATTCCACCAAGGTTGATGGCATATTACATTCTACCCTAGGATCACTAAGCCAATTTGATTAATAAAAACTAATTTATTTAAATTTTTAGATTGTAACTAACAATTCTTATGGCTTGTCAAAATTCCAGCAAGAGAAAAAATGTGTTCAATTTCAATTTGGGAACTTAAAATTCTTAAAATTTGCTTCACAAGGAAACCAATTACAAGGAATCTAGACTCATGTTTCTCCCACCATTGGAAAAAGGTTTTTTATATCTTTCACATCCACATGAAACCTCTTGAAATCTAACAATTCCCTTGATACAATTTCATTTGTAGTTTCAATGTTGTTGATGGTCATTTGGAAAATATTTAGTCCATAGTCTTAATCAACATCCTGATTTATAGAACTAAAATGATTGTATGATTTGACCAACATGGGATACAACGCTCTCCTATCATATTGTTCCACAATATACACTCCTTGCTCTTTACCAACATATGAAAAAACAAAACAAACATTTTTGAACCTAAGATCGAACATTAAAGGCAACATGTTATGTGTTTTCTTTTCTTCACATGTCTTCAAGAATGAAAGGAAATAATCTAAAACCCCAAACACTTATGATTTAATGTTAAAGGTAAGAATTGTTAACCTTAAAAAGAGTTTAGTGTCATCATCCATGAGATACTCAAAAGAAGGTCTCAAATGCATTTCATCCCTAACTTTAGATGTCATGGTGATGATAGAATTCAGGGCATTTGATAATAACCAATGTCTAGCAGATTGGTTCAAGACACAAGTAAAGACAATAAGGCTCGAATAATCAACTATTGTTTTACAAATGAACCATGTAATAGGAGGAGTAGCATGGCTAGACATTCAAACATTAATTTGCCCACTATGACACATGATGATAACTCCATGAAAAAAAAAAACTTCTCAAAATAATATTAACTTGCTTGCAAATTTGCAAAAGAATTCAAATAGTCAATAAAAATGATGGAAAAAATTATTTACTCAAAAATACAAAGTAATCAACATAAAAAGAATAACAAAGAGACAATTACCATGTCTTAACAAATATATTTAGTTTCCTTGGTCGAATTTTAAACTTAATACAAGTTTTCGTCTACTTTTGTTTTCCCTTTCCATATTTCCTTGACCATGTTATACATTTTTGGATAAAGACCACACAAACTTGATTGAGACAAACTTAAGATGTTTGAATACTCTCTTTTTGGTAGTAGCATACTAATAGGTTCTGGAAAATGCATGACCAAAACAAGTGTTATTGAAACTTTCTTACAACCCCAAAACCTCATAATTAACAACATATTTGAGAGTTGTGGTCATAGAGTTTAAGTTTGCCCTTTCACCTTTTATATAAATAGTGATATTCTTATTTTAACCCATAAGAATCCAAAAGCTTTTTCAAATTTCTAGCTAAGGCTTGACCTATTGTTTCTATTGCTTCAAAGAGACCAATTGTCACTTTTTAAAGTTAGCAATTTTCATCCATAAAGTTAATGGCCAACGCAAAAATGTCATAAGTGCCTTTTGACATTCACAAATCAAAACTTGCAATAGTTGACATGTTTGGAAAAGTTCTGGTAAAATATAAACATTTTTTTTTTTGAACCAAGTTTGGCAAAATTTCTTACGAAAAAGTTTTTCTAAAGGGAAAAACAAGATGAAGATTCAATTGTAAAGAAAATCGCTTCAACCATGAACTTTCCAAAAGATGTACAAGCAAATGACTCTTAATAATTAGCAAGGTTAAGTCTTTAAGAAATTGTTTTTGTTGCATTTCATGTTTCTTGTAAGGAAGTTTTGTAAAGAAAAATTCAGAAATTTTAGATGAAGATACATTTTGCCTCTTTTTAGTTGGTTGTCTTTCAACTTGAGTTCTCCTTAAACTATTCACTTCCTCATTAAGTTTTTTGCAAACAGACCGTGTTTTTTCAAAGCTGGTATCCCATTAGTTTTATAAGTCCTTTCATTAGTTTTGTTCTTGGATTATATAGCACAAGTGTTTTGTAACACAAATGATATCCCATGACTTGGGGAATTTTACCATCCACTAATTTATTATCATTGGTCACATAGAAAGCCCAATAAATGATATTAGTGCCTTTAGGCTTCTAGAACAATCTTTGAGCATGTAGTTTTTGTATGTTTAAGATGAATATTTCATCATTAGTTTAATTCAGAAGCCATGTTTGCTTTAGTTTCCAAGCTTAAATTTTCAATTAAAGTTTCTGTTATAGATATATCATCCATCAATTCTTCATTTTGAAAAGGTTCAATCTCAATTTCCTTTCTAGTATTCTCACTTGCATTTGATTGTTCCATTATATGTAATGTCAAAAATAGTAACAAACAATGCAAACTTTCAATTCCAACAACCAAAATCTAAAACATTACAAGCTATTTCTTTGAAATCAAAAGGTTTCTATAACCTTTTAAAATATTTTTTTGTTTGCAGATTATAAAATTAATGAGCAAATGGGCAGAGGTAAAAAGAGAAATCAAGGGTCAAGGGATAAAACATTTACAAAGATAACAACAATAATTCACTTTTAGGCCTAATGCAAAGAATAAAAACTAAATGGAAACTATGATTGCCCCTTCAAATAAACACCAATCTCCTTGCAACAATCAAGGCTAGCTTGCAAATAAAATAAAATAAATGTTAAAAATAAATTTAAGTGGATTAATAAAACAAATAAGTTCAAATACAAAGGAATGTTTGAAATAATGAAATCAAACAGAAAAAAGGAAAATAACTTCACGGATTAAATAAATAAATAAATAAATAAATATATGAAATAAAACTTACAAGTTTTAGAGACAATTTCTTGTTTTTTTTTTTACAAAATAAAAATAAATAAATATTGTATTGTACAAAAAATTGAGAAATTAAAGCTAAAAAAAAGAAGCTTCAAAATTATTTTAAAAATGAAAATAAAAAAATTTACCTTGTTGTTCGTTGGTTTTTGCTTGTTGTTTGTAACTCCAAAGATTATTTGCAAAAGGCAAAGAGGGGAGAGTTAGTACCATCTGGGGAAACACAAGTGAGGAGCAACAATGGTCAAACGAAAGTAACAATAATAAAGGGGGCTAGAGGTACTTCAAAAAAATGAGGAGTAGCAATGGGAATAGTGATGGGCAATGAATAACGATGGGTGGGGAGTAGTGATGGCCTTGGAGTAGCAAGCGGAGAACATCAATGGGTGGGGAGCAACAAATAGGGAACAACATGAATGGGAGTAGCAACATAAGTGTGAAGAAAGCCCCAAAAAAAAAAAACACAACTAACGAATTACAAACCTTGTGAAACAAAACATAAAACTAAAACTAAAACTAAAAATAACACAAAACATAAAACAATTAAGAAGATTAAAAAATCCTAAAAAATCGAGAGTTTGAAAATAGAAGAGAACAAAAATTTGGAGGTGTAATAGTGAGTAGGAACAAAATGGATTCAAAAGGGAGCTTGGACCCTTTTTATCAGTAAACTTAAACCCTAACACCAAAGGGTGGCGGTCATCACATTAGGGTTAGGGTTAATGCCTTAACCCTAACCCTAATGTGATAGCTATTTCCATAAGTTTAGTTTTAAAAAAATTTAATTTTTTACTTTCATACATGATAAGTTTAATTTTAAACATTATTTATTACTTATTATTTACTATTATTCATATTTTTTACTTAATGTTTTACAATTTTTTATTATTACACTTACTATTTATTACTTACTATTTATTATTTATTAATTATTTTAATTAAAAAAAATTTACCATGAAAATCAGACCTTTTTCAAAATGTGAGAACTAGTTCGATTATTAGATTTGATGTCTAGTGAAACTTGGGCGATTCTTACTAGGCGATTCTCATCTCCAATGAAAACCGCAAAGCAAGTTTTCATGGCAATTTTCACTAAGAACCAGACTAAGAATTGATGCCATTTTGAGACAATGAGTGAGAATTGCCCAACATTGATTGGTAACTAATAGGGAAGTGATTAGGTAGGCAATAGGTGGGCAAGTTATAGTCAATGTAGATAGGTGTCTCAAAATATTGACCATCTCGCTACCTACTAACTATTTATCTAGCTACTACTCACCTTTATATTTACCTAAGGAAGTAATGTAAGAAGATGTGAAATAAACATGTACATATTATATGTTAACAAAGTTTTAATACTTCATGAAAATGTAGTGCATTGGTTAAGGATTTAGTTTTTTTTTTTCATGGAGGTGATTAGTATGACTCCCACTTATAACATCATACCTAGCTTAACTATGATTTAGCACCTTATTTTCATAGTTAGAAAGTAAACTAATTATTTGTTTTTAAAATTTAATATACACTATAGATATTTTCATTTGCCATGACTATAGTCATGGATATGCCATATGGAATGGCATACATGACAATCTAATTTGATTACATGATTATGAATTGATGTGACATATATGATTTACATTTTTGTAGTCATCAATCATAAAAGTTAGTTTTTGGAGTAATGTTTGCTTTGAATTGTCATGTTCATTTATTTCAAGTTTTGGCACACATGGCCTTGGTATTAAGCCCCAATAACATATGTGACCTTTAAGCTAGACTTAAATTAAACATATACCTAAGCCATGTGGCACCCATGTTATGTTTAAACTTAGGTCACATGGCATTTAGGCTAAGTTTAGACCTAGGCCATCTAGCACCTAACTAAGAAAAGCCTATTTTATTTTGAGCTTAACATTTGAGGTTCAACCTCTATTGCCTCACCTCAAATGACACTTGTTTTTGAATATTTGTTATGTTTTTTTGATGCTTGTAATGCACCAATTTATATTGTTCACAACTTTAAAAACATGACAAACAATATGAAATAAAATTTTGAAAAAAATAAACGTTCTCATATCCTTTACACCACCAAAACTTTTTATCTCATACAATATTATTCTAAGAAATTAAATAAGCACACTTATTAAATAGGTAAATAGATAATTAGAAGGTAGATGCATTAACTAGGTAAGTAGATAAAAACTTATGAGAGTATGTACATTAGATAGATAGATAGATAGATCAAAAATAAAAATAAAAAATACATTAAAATAGGGTCAATGTGGGAATTTTTTTTCCAATAAAACTAATACCTAATTACTTAATTAGACATTAATTAACATACCCTAAATCCTGACCATTCTTCCTCATCTCTCAACTAAACCTAGCCAATCTCTCTCATCCTTTTCACAATCTCTCAACTAAACTTGACTAAACTTCCTCTCCCAATCTCTTCCTTAAACTTACCTAAACATCTCTTCCTACTTCCTCTTCCCAATCTCTTCTTAGCTAAACATGGCTAAACAAAACAAGCACAAATAGCTTGTACCTGACATGTTCTTTTTCATAATGGGTTTCATGATTTGCACAATGGAAAACTAGAGTCAAATTGGGTAACAATTGTTGGCAGTGCTACACCCTTTCTTTTGTTTTTACAGGATTTTTTTTTTTCTTTTGAAAAGCGAAACTGAAAATAAAAGAACACAAAATGAAGTGATTTCGGAGGGGTTCAATAGCCAAAAAAAAAAAGGTAAAAATTTCCAGATTTGGTTAAATCTTCCTATCAACATGGCCAATTAGGCTACATTAAAAAAAATTCCTTAAAAAAAAAAGCACTGGGCAGTGGTCTTTCCTGATCACGTTCCCCATGGATGGAAAAGGAGCCGAGCCCCTTAATGACTGGTGTCAGTGGTCGTTCCCAAACAGGTTCCCTATGTATGGAACAAGATCGAATTTCGTAACAGTTGGTAGCGGTGGTGTCCTTTTCTTTTGCAGGCAGTACAAACGTACGGCATACTTCTTTTAAAAAAAAATTTACTTGGCTGCCCATTTTCCCGAACAAGACTTGTCTGGGTTCTGCCCAGACACATTTTGTTGCTGCCCAGACACACTTTGGAAATCGGGTGCTGTTATGCATGTTTTGGGCCTGGAATGGACGCTTAAAAGAAGTGGCCCAAAGTGTGTCTATCTAGGCAGGCATCTATCTTTTTCTCGTTGAGAAAAAGATAGATAGATCGGGCCAAGGGCAGACGAGGAAAAAAAAAGAAGCACGCAGTACTTTTGTAATAAAGACATGTTTTGTGGCAGGAGTCCTTCCCAGATACGTTCCCTGTGAATGGAACAGTAGCCGAACCGGGTAGCAACTGGTGGCATTGGTGCTTCCCAATCACGTTCCCCATGGATGGAACAAGAGCTGAGTCGGTAACAACAATTGTTTGCAGCTTTTGTGGTTTCTGCGCTCGATGTGGACCACTCAAAAGTTACGGGAACGTGGATATTTCCTGGACGAAGGAATATGGGAACCTGAGCGAACGAAGATATCATCTTCTTCTCCGCCTCTTTTGGCTCGCGCTTTTCCGAGGTTTTTAGGGTTTGAAGAATCCCAGTGTGTTTTTCTCTTTGGCCTTCTCCGAGCTCGCTCACGTTGTGGCTTCTCGGAGTTGTGCTGTTCTTTTTCCGTGTCTTGTGCCGTTCTTTTCCTTGTCTTGTGCTGTGCTTTTCCGTGTCTTGTGCCGTTCTTTTGCGTGTCTTTTGTGTGATAGAAATGATCCAGAGATGAGGTAGTGAAGAGCGAGTTTGGGGGAATCTTGAAGAATCCGTAGCTGTATAGTTGAGCGTTCCTTCAGGAACTTGGGAGAAGCTCTGTGGAAGAAGAAAAGGAGGAGGGGAGAAGAGTTTCCCATCAAGTCCTAGAGGGCCACAAAAGTGTGGCCCATGGATCAAAGCGAGGAGGTGGAATATGGGGGGAACTTGGATATGGGGGAGTTTATGGCAGACAACGATGCGGATGGTTTGCAGGATGAGGATTTCAGTGACGATGACATCGATGTGGACGAGCTGGAGAAACGGATCTGGCAGGACCGGTTGCGGTTGAAGCGAATCAAGGAGCAGCAGAAACTGAAGGAGGTGAATGAGAGGCCGAAGCACAAGCAGTCGCAGGAGCAGGCGCGCAGGAAGAAAATGTCCAGGGCGCAAGATGGTATCCTCAAGTACATGCTCAAAATGATGGAGGTCTGTAAAGCTCAGGGTTTTGTGTACGGGATCATACCTGAGAAGGGGAAGCCGGTGAGTGGAGCATCAGACAACATCCGGGCATGGTGGAAGGAGAAAGTGCGCTTCGACCGGAATGGACCTGCAGCCATAGCTAAGTACCAGGCTGACCATGCATTGCCAGGGAAACCAAAAGGTAATGTGAGTGCATCCCCTACGCCTCATACTCTTCAGGAGCTGCAGGATACCACGTTAGGCTCCTTGTTGTCTGCTCTCATGCAGCACTGTGACCCACCACAGCGCCGATATCCACTAGAGAAAGGCATACCGCCACCTTGGTGGCCCTCCAGTGATGAAGATTGGTGGCCTCAAGTGGGACTGCCTAAAGGCCAAGGAGCTCCCCCTTACAAAAAACCTCATGATCTCAAAAAGGCCTGGAAAGTAGGTGTTCTCACTGCTGTCATCAAACACATGTCACCAGACATTGCAAAAATTCGGAAGCTTGTGCGGCAGTCAAAATGCCTACAGGACAAAATGACAGCCAAAGAGAGTGCAACCTGGCTATCTGTGCTTGTTCAAGAAGAGGAAGTGGTCCAGTGGCAGAATGGAACTGGAGGCAATAAGGATACTGCAGCTACTGATAATGCAGGAAGCCTTGCCTTGAATACTGCAAATGAGTTTGATATTGAGGGCTTGGATGATGACTCACCGCAAGGGCTTTCACAGAGTGATGAAGGCCTGGATGCGGAGACAGATGACTTTGATCCATTCAATGGCAACAGACCTGCATACTCAACTCCAAATCAGGGAAGTCAGGGAGGCAGGGAGGGTGATTCACAGGGTGCTGACTATGACCAATCGTCACTTAGGCTACAGGATGGAGATGCAGTTGATTGCAGGATAAAGAAACATGGTATGGAGGATAGTTTTGTCCCAGAGCATCGGGTGTATATGTGCCCATATGAGAATTGCAAGCACAATGAATGGCGGAATGCATTCTCAGATCGGGACTTGCGCAACATGCACCAGTCAAGTTGTCCATACAAACCAGGTGTCCAAACTTCAAGTGCTCTTTATCCAGGAGCACAGGGGCAACCTTCACAGTCACAGGTTCTTAGTGGACAAGGGCCATATCAGACAGGTTCACTTGTAGGAAATCATGGAGTGATCCCTGGTGCTTCAGGATTCACACCTCTTGCTCTCACTGCATCACACAGTGTATCTAGTTTGCCAAATATGTCAGGAGGTGGTAGCCAGTCATTCCATGACCTTTTTACAGGTTTCTGGGTGTCTAATGGGATGCGAATGGATGCCTCCATGACTGTTGCAAACCTGAGTGGACCAGAAGCCCAAGGGCATGGTGTTCCTCGACTATCAGGAGAAGAAACTGGGCTCAGTGACCATCATCATCACCAGCCAGTGGACACATCTGAGCTTGTGTCTGAAGAGAGCTTGTTTGGGCAGGGTTTTGGAGACAACGCAGGTGTAAATGATATCAGTATTGAGAATTGTGGTTTGCAAAAGGATGGCAAGAGCTTTGATCATCCATTTGAACATGAAGGGGTGGTGATACCACCTGACTATGTTTTTAGTTCCCCATTTGACATAGGATTGGATCCTGCTGTTCCACTGACACCCCCCTTAGACTTACTTGATGAAGACTTCATTTGGTACTTTGGGGCCTAGGGTTGGCAGTTTGGGGAAACTGGAGTTTGGGTCTGTGAACCAGATGTAGTTAGAGAAATGTGGCTGTATAGGTGCTGCAGCTTAGGTCTCATCATTGTGACTGTGTTGTAAAACTGGTTAGTAATCCTGCAAGTGTAAGGAATACTATACTGGGATCATCATGCCTCTTGGTGGGCTCTTATAGGAGCTTGGGAGATGAAATTCTTGCCAGCATGGGTGAAGACCATCTCTTGAGGAGCCCTTCTGGCAGTTTCAGGGATGTCTGCCTTTGATGGACATGCGTTTCTGTAGGATAGTTCAAGCTCTCTCATTCTTGTACTATATATCATCACCATTCGTAAATACAGTGAAGGGGGGAAGGGGGTCAGCTTAGCCCAGGTTCTGGATAATTTGTTCTCTGACGTAGCTGGTGCATCCTGCAACCATGGGTGGCTGTTTAATAGGATGAAACATATTCTCCTACTGAATGCAAACAAGCATGCTTTAATGCCACAAGATAATTCAGGTTGGAGGTCTTTTCACTGATAGCTGTATAGCTTTATTCTTCTTTGATGCTCTGCATTGACTAATGTAGGTCCAACCTGTGTGAATTCTCACAAATTGTTCTGCTTCTGATGGTGATGGGGTTTGTTATTAAATGCTCACCCCTCAGGCCTTTGTTGCAGCTTAATGAGGATGCTAATCACTTATTTTTATTAGCTATGTCTCTTGTTTGCTAGCTAACCATCATCCTATTGCTTCTGGAAATGCAACAGAAATTCAGGTTGCAGTGTAATGGTTTGACATCCAATTTATTGGGCAGATTATCATGCACTTATCTACACCCAACATCTGGAGCTGATGAGTAGGTGGCAAGTCATGGCATCTTGTCATTGCTATTTATGATGATGCAACACTTTTGAGTGACTAATAATAAGGTTATGTGTGATGTGCTCACTCATTCTTGTTGTTTTAGCTTTGGTCTTGCTGGTACTCTCAGAAACAGTCGCCTCAAAGTGTTGCTGTGGAGATTTTGTGGATTCCTATAGATATGTTTTGTTCTCACATGGTCGCTTCAAGGTTACAAACACTAACCATGTTCCAAAAAGGGACTGAAAAGAGGAGTGGATTGTGAGGAGGAATTTGATGTTGTCAGATTTTGCTTGGCAAATGCTCATCTTAGTGCCTGTTACATAAATAGTTAAAATGCTCATCTGCTCTGCCATTCCTTGTTTTCCAAGGTAGCTATATCTCTTGTGCTCTAGCTATGCATCATTGCTCTGGATGTTACATGTGCCCTGATTGTATTGACTTTGGTACTGTACATCTACAGAAGGCCTTCAAAAATATGATCCTCAGCAATTCAACTTTGTTGAGAAAATATTTCAGGTGCCTACACAGGCATTGTACTTGTTTAATTCACTCTTTGCAAAAAACTACCTGCATTGCTTGAGGAGCCTAACTAAAGAGAAACATGCATTGAAGTTATCAAGTGTTGTTAAGCATAACCAACATCACACTGACACTCAGTCCAGCAAACTAAGGTCCATCTCATGACATCCATATATTGCAAAGAGGCCCAAAATCTGGCTCCTCTTTCAGCATCAAAGCACTACGATACATCTCCTTCAATTTGCTAATGTCACTTGCTTTTGAAGAAGTCACATGTGTATCAGTTGGATTGCTACTGTCACCATTTTTAAAGGATTTGCTGTGAGAGTTTCCATTAGGCTTTGCTGCTGCAATGGCAGATCCCAACATTGTGCGAAGAAGAGTCTGTAATTGTAGAACAAATTTGGTCACTATGTCAGAAGATGGTTTGCACCCTTGTTTCTCATCTGATGTGCAGAAAACTCTTCGCCCTTCTAGTAAGGTTGAAAGAGCTCGCTCCAGAACCTACAAAAAGAGGTGGGTAGAAAAGATCAATGCCTACTGAAGACATTTTTCAAAAAATACCAATCTATGCATATTGAATCACCCAAGCCACTCCTTTCTAAACAATTTGAAACTAGCTTAGAGTGATTTGAGATTCTGAAAATTCCACAAAAGAAGTTTAAGGAACTCTGTACACACAAGAAGCAATTTCATGAGTAGGTATCGTAAATGAAGAGAATCACATACTGTACTGGGAAAAGTGGATGGTGCAACAGCTGAGCAGATGGCTGACTTTTCCATCAAGATTTGAAGAAACATATCAGGGTGAGTCTCAGCTTGGTAATACTCCAGGGCCTTCTGCCAGTAGTGGTCAGCCATAGATGCAAAACGTTTGGCACGCTGGAAGTTATTTTTCTCAAAGTTACACTCCTCAGTGTGCATAGCCATTGCAGCCAGACAACAATCCCTCTGATGACAAGCATATTGGAACTGAGTGTAAGCTGCCTCTTGAGCCCGAAGAGAACCCATTGACTCATACAACACTAATGCTTTCGATATAGCTTCTTTTGCAGACATTACAGTTTTGGTCCCCAGAAACATTTGGCCCCGAGTTTCTTCCCTGCCAACTTTCTCTGGCTTTTGATCCTCCTTGACCTTCTTGTGTGCTCTTGCCTTCTCCTCCCTTGCAAGAAGCATCCCTAGTCTGAGATATGTATGTGCCAATTGAGTGTGGACCTCATTCCAAAGCCCACCCATCAAGCGTTCCGCACCATCACCCACTCCCATGAGCACACGCCGACCCTCCCCATAAAACTCCAGAGCTTCTTGATACAGGAATTTGGCTTCTGAGAGAGCTTGTGTATAGGCAAACAGGAATTGGGGTACCTGGCACTCCTCCCAAGCAGCTAGCTGAGAAGAAAACTTTTCAGCAGCTGCTCTTCGGCCATGGGCCAGATTGCAGAATACTAGCACAACATTGGTCAGATCCTTAACTGCTCTAAATGCAACAATAGCTGTCTCAAATGCTGCTTCTGCTCCTTTCACATCCCCATGTGCCAACCTCCGACGCCCTAGCTCATTACATGCCCATCCTTTCTTCCTTAATGCTGACTCAAGCTCCTGGGAACATTCAGGCAAATCAACAAATGCATCTACAGCAGCAGCATAGCAATCTACTGCTGCAGAAAAGTTCATCTCCCAATTGACTGTCAGTGGCCTTCCAAGGAATGAAAAAATGTCCCTTGAAGGTAGAGCATCAATCTTGCTTGTGCCCACCATAGGAGATGGTTCCTTGACAGTGGAACCCTTAGCTTTTGGTTCTGTTGGCAGTCTTTCTTTGTGAACCTCAGCAACAGGAGCATCATTGCTATTGCTAGACCTGCTTGCAATAGTTTCAACATCAGCTTCTGCAGAAAATTTCTCATCTGTGCATATCCCAGGAGTATCAGCAGTCCAAGATTTTCCACTGCCTTTCTTGGCAGGCTTACGGTTGTATTTTGCACTAGCCCCTCTTCTGGAAGGACTGCTGCTACTGCTGGCACTATTTCCACTGCTTGCACGATCATGCTGGCAGCTGCAGCTAGTAAGGCAGCAGATCTCACAATTCCCTCGGAACTGCCCTACTTTCTTCTTCAGCCGCTTCACCTCTTTCATCACTTCCTGAGCCATCTTCAGCTCCTCACACTGTGATGCTTCTTGATGAAGTGAGAGATCTGTTTCCCCAAGAGAGCGTTGAATCTCTGCAAAAACATCTCCAACAAGCATCCACACTTGCCCCCAGAACAAACCTCTTCCCCTTGAAACATGGGCTCCTCTTAGCTTATTGGACTTTAGCTGCACACTAAGTTCATTTCTCTGATTTCCCAAACCTGTACTGCTATTTTCAGTATTGAGCTGAGGTGCAGAACCGCGCACTAGACAGGCTAATTCCACAGCCTTCAAAGCTCGGCCAAGCTGCCCATCATCTTTATAGGCTTGTCCTAGTGCAAGATAGGACTCCCCAAGAAGTAACAGCAATTGCCACAGCTTTCGGTCCATTCCAAAACCTATCTCAATGTCTCGAAAGTCACAAATTGCAACACACTCCACCTCTCCACAGATACATTCAGGAAGCTGTTGAAGGTGCCTGTTTTGTGGAGGTGCAAGGCTCTCAGAATTCATGGGTTTCCCTCCCACCTCTTGAAGTTGCCTTTGCCATCTTAGAGCTTTAATGGCTTGTGAGACATGGTGCACAACAGCCAAGCATGCTGACACAGGCTCTGCAAGAGCCTTTACGATCTTGGGTGACAAATCTGGTACAGCAAGCTTGCTTGGTATCTCTGTAATGCCAACATCCAGATGCTCAGAAAAATACCTGTACCCACCCTGCAAATAGGACAATCTCTCTGATTCCTAGAGATTTGCAACAGTCAAATTAGAGGATTCTAGGAATACAACTTGAATTAAGCACTGGTACTTCTATAAGTGGGAGTCAAATGTCAAGATTTCTAACTGTACCTGCATCACATATGATTGGTCCAGAGATGGGATCATCTTGACCAGCAGCTTTTGATGGCGGAGATGGGAGTTGTAAAGCTGGTCGCTTGCAATCAGTGCTGATTGCAGAGTCAATGTCAATGGACTCTAAACAAAGAGGCTGCAGCATAGATCCCATCTGCTCATAGCATGCCAGAATAAGCCTTGCTGCATGCTCATGAGCAGATGCACGTATAACCTGCATGAACACAAAGGCACCTCAATACCACTGGCCTCAACTCTTTGCAGAGACAAGCGTTTCAGTTTTTGGAGATTCACAAAACTCAACATGACCTGACACAATCCAACTTTTCATTAACATCATATTCACAATAGAGCAAGATACCTTACCAGATGCTCTTGCTCATCCATAAACTCCAGACATTTCCCAAAAAGCTTTGCACATTTTCGCCTATCTGCAGGATCCTGCATAGGAACAAGAAGAGTCCAATTCATGTTCTACTCCATGTAGCTTAACCTAAAGCTGGAACTGTTCCACCTTGGATGTTTAAACTTGAGCCATACTGCCTGACTCCAGGGATACCTTCAATCCCCAGTGCCATGCTGAAATTCACACCTCTACCAGAACAAATTGTGACCTGAACTGCACAAGCAAGGTGAACCTACCTGGGAACGAGACAAGCGGTTGGCAAGTCGGTACAAAAGCATAGCCAATGGCAGCGAGTATTGACCATTGCCATGATTCCTGGATGAGGGTAAAGTGCCACAGCTTTTATCTTCCTTGTCCTCACAGGTGGAGCATGTTTTTGAAATCAATGACAAGTCAAATAATTGTATAAGATCCTCTCCAGCATTTTTGAAAAGCTGCCATGCAAGTACTGCCAGTCAGAAATTCAATTGTGACAACAAACTACAGACTTGAACCCTAAGTGGGAAGATCACTAGTGACTAATCAAACACAAGCTAATGTAAGCACCCATGAACTAGACAGGGATGACACAAAACCACAGTCTGGTGTGATTACTACCAGCAGCAGCCCTAAACCATCCAGGAACTACTTTCTCTTCTTGGGCAAGGGAGGAACTTTTGCTCTCCAACTCCAAAGCTTCAAAGAGATGACATATACCCGAGATACACACAACCAGCAAAGGAATTTTGCAGAGACAAGGAAACATGGCATGTATCCATGAGATTGCCAAGAAAACTCTACAAGAGCACTTTGAAGGTAGCATGAGAGCAACAAGTGCAGTCATAACCTTATGAGTGTCACTCACAAAGTGCCAGACCATCAACTTCATCATGAATAGCAGTGACTGGCAGTTTTGACTCCCCATTGACATCATCTGCTCCTGATGCTGGCTGAAGATAATTAAATAATAAACCACATCTTGGGTTAAACCTTATACAAACCTCACATCCTAAGTTTTGGCCACATTTCTGGAAGCAACAGGAAGACCCAGTTATGATGTTGGTCACCACTCACAAGAAATAGCTAATAAAAAAGTCAATAGTATCCTGGCATACCCAGTAAGTTCCAGGGTCTTGCTTGCAATTCTCTTGAAGAAATCTGAGGACAGATGAAGCATTTTGCTGCACAACATGAGGATGAAAGAAGGCAGTTCCATCCTTTGAAAGACCTTTCAGGAGAAATATGTCATCTGTTTTCAGCAACTCATAACCCTGGACAACTCCATTGCGATGATAGCACACTGCTATCTCTGGTATACTGGCCATTACATTGTCTAGCCATGCATCCAGCCACATCAATGGTGCAACCTATAAGCAAACAAAGTCACATAAAATCTCATCAAATTCAGAACTTTTAGAGCGCTCTAGTAGAGCAGCATCAAGAAATTATCAAGTAAAACAGACAGGAGAGCATACTTAACATACCTTCAGATTGATCTCTTTAGAATCTAGCCATGAGACCTATATGGGTTGAAATCAAGCAAATAATTTTTTTCTATCTACTTATAAATGGGTAAGGTAGACCGTGATTTTTAGTCAAGTAAGCATCAAACATTGTGCCTTCATTGCTGAAGAAAGCTACCCCCATCATCAGACTAAATTGACTCAACACTAGGCACTGTTCCTTACACCATAACAGGACCTGGAGGCAATGAAGAACCTCCCACCTGGCGTTCAATCTCCATCAAGTGTAAGCTAACAGCGGCATGTTTCTCATTGCTAAAGAGAAGCAAGTCACTTCCAAGAAGCATGCGGAGGTTCTGAAACTGCCAAAACAAAACCCGCAGGAAGCCCTCAGCTCTGGAAGGTCTTGACTGCTTCTCTGGATCTTTTGCTACAAATTCAGAATCCTGATTCTGTTCTCTCATAAACCTGGCCTTCTGGAACTCAATCCCTCCTCCACATTGATTACGTCGGCTTAATGAGACTCTCTGTTTGCCCTTCCTGGTTGACAATTGAGGAGCAGGCCTGAGATCATCTTCGCTGCAACAGCTTGCACTCTCAGAGATTGGTTCCTCTACCACTTGCCAGGGAACTCGCCCTGATTCCATGCTTGCAAAACCTCTTGGAACATTCTCAAATGATCGCATGTTACTAGAAGCACCTCTGGCCTCAGGAGTTTGCCGAAAGTCTGAGGCATCACAAGTGTCATGGTGTACTGAATGCTGCACAAACTTGGAGAATAAAGAACTCTCCATTGCCTTCATATGACTTTTCTTTCGCCTTGCAATCTTCTCACCTTCTTCAATATCAGGACTATGAAACAAACCACACAGCATAAGCTACAATGTTAAAGGAAAATCATAATGCAGACCAGCAGGTTCAAATCTCATCCCTTCTAGATGGTAAGAGGGCTTGCAAATGTAGGCAACTGAAACATACCCACTGTTCAATATAAGAGTGTGTCCAACTCGATGAACTGCAACAGATAAGCGACTTTTGCAGTATGGTGTCTTGAAGATCTGCTTCAATATGTCTACTGGGGCCACCACATCAATCTCATCCCCATATCCTGTAAGGGCACTGACAGCCAGTGTTTCACATCTTCTTGCCATAGGTTGGCTCAAGTAACCTCCTTCCCAAGCATTGCACAATCCTGCATTGTATGAGAACTCCAATAGCACATCAGCATCTGGTTTTTGGGAAGTTCCAAGAATTGTTCACTTGTAATTATGGTAAAATTGACCAGAATTTTTGTTCCAGATTCCTCCTACAAATCCTATGCTTTGAAGGGACACTTTGCAAAAACCAAAACTGCATTGTAGGGGTCCATTAACAACACTGACAAAGCCATGTGACATAGAAGAGGAAATCCAGTCCCATGGACCTTAAGCAAAGACCACTACACTCCACTCCATTCGACTCCAGTGAAGAAAAGTGAGGAGTAATTGCTACACTGTTGCTCAAACAACAAACAAAGATGCAGGGACCTGGACCCTTGAGAAGAAACATCTCTTGTTGAAAAGCATAGATGAGACTTAAAGTACATGTAAATCCTGTGGTGACTTCAGGATCTGAAACAAGACAAGAAATCCTAACTCCTAAACCCAGATGCCTGTTCTCTTTGCATAACTGGTCTGCATAGATGTGTAGCTTGTCTCGTCTTTCACATAGCTGTTACATCTACACACATATGATCTTCACTATGAGCACAGCTTTGACAACCATCAGCTTCAAAGACCAAATGGATGGACTCCTGATACACCCTCACGGGCTTTGCAAGAAACCCTAGTTGTGAATTATTATAGATGCTGATTCTACAGATGATAGGTTATTCAGCAAAGAAGAGGACCTGTGTCATGTGCTGCTGCTGCAACTGGCAATAACAACTCTGGATGAATCCCATTGGAAGGTGGTCTGTTGAGGTCTGTTTCTGTAGGCAGCAATCGGTATCGGGGTGCTACCGTTCTGTACACACACACACAATCCACAACAGTTGAAGCACTCAAATTTGTAATTATGACTGAGAATCCCTCTCAAGCGAGAGAGAGAGAAAGAGAGAACAGAGAATTGACATGTACCTCTGGCTTAGGAGATTCAGGGCAGGAACAAGGGCAGTTCTGGAAGGAGAGAAAGGAGTGCAGGAGGATGTAATGATGGAGGGAGTCTCAGTAGGCACAGGCAGACTGCCACACATGAATCCGACTTGCACAGTAGCGTGTTGTGCTGTCTGCACCTGCAACCTACCCACACATGCTTCTTCGTGACCTATTCTAGCAGCAGCTGCTTGCAGCTGCATCTCCCCTGGTGGATGGTGTCCCCACTCTATTTGGTTCTCCTCCCCCCCAACTCCTCTCCGTCCTCCTCCTCCTACAGTTGGGGCGTGCATTTTGCCTCTTCTGTTCAAGCGAACCAAAGCTTCACCCCTGCAAATTGCTGCCACGAGACAACATCAATGCAACAAGTCCCTCTTCCAAAACCCTAATTGCATAACACAACTTCTTTCGACGCAGAATCTCTCCGTCTCTCTCTCTTCCTCTCACAGCAAATAGACACTCCGGTGGGTTTTGCCCAGAGTAAGCCAGTACTGTACCCACCAGCGCACCATGAAGGATGGATGGATGGATAGTTGGATGGATAGTAAGTGATCAGGAAACAGTTTTTCTGTTGGGTTCCAATTCCCCAGGTAACCATGGTGGTTAGCTCAGTTGCTTTTTTTCAACTACCTACCGGCAGGGTTTTTTTTTTTTTTTTCCCAATTTTGCGGTTTCCAAAGTTTGAAATTTGTTTTTCAAAAATTTAGCAACTTTTTTGATTTTATTTTTCCAATTTTGTTGTTGCCACAATGAGAAAATTTGCCAGGGAAGAAAGAAGCTGTCAAAAAATGTTTTTTTCGGAAATTTTGTTTGTAACCAAACTGGCAATCATCCCTGGGAACATGTAGCCAAATCTGGCTATAATCCAATATGAAGTACAAATTTTTAATCATCTTTTTATAATTTTGCCTACACACTGAAAACCAAATATAGAAATTTGATGAATATTTGTTACTATTATTCTCATTTCCATATAAAATAGAAAACCTCCAAAATCACTTGAATTTTGAATTTGTAATTTCTACTTGGGGAGTATTAAAAGCATCATAACTTTTTTGGTGAAAGGGCAATCAAAGTGGTACATTGAGCTTTGGGATGCACCCATATTTGGATGTACCATAACTAATTAATATGGATTGCAAGTAGGTATAATTATTAAAATTATATATATATACACACACACATATAATGCTATGTAAATATATTTGACAAATATATATATGACTCTCATCTAAATATAAAATAAATGAAATTTATTGACGATGTTCCGTTGGAACTAGTTTATGTAAGATGGGTATTTTGGTGATCGTCACTGTGACAATTTTAGAATCATTTTGGATTATAATTCATCATAGATTAAATTCTATTTCAGAATTGTTGCTTATTGTTTGTCTTGCACCCTTTCATTGTTTTTGTCTATTTTTTATTTTGTTGTGAACTTCTTTAATGAATTAGACTTTCTTTGACATTTTGCCTACCAAATCAAGAATGCAAAAAAATACTAATGAAACAAAAAGACATATTGTGAAATTTACAAAATTTTATTTTTTGAAAAGACAAAATTGATTACAACAAAATTATTATATCCACACAAAATAGTTTAAACATTGTCTCTGGTAGTGTGAAGCATAGCATAGCCCAAATAAATAAATAAATAAATAAATAAATAAATATGACAACAATATAAGTGTAAGTGTAAAAAGTCTTGGTGTGATGTACACTTACACACACAATATTGGTCTAAACTATCTATTAACCTAGTAGGTACCTAGTCACCTTATTTTGCTACCTACATATAGGACCTACTTCTTGACAAAACAGGTTGGCAAGGTGAAACGCAGTTGAGCTTCATCCACAACCTGAGTCATACCACGTCCAGTGGAGGCTGTGCTGGTGGGTGCTGGTTCACTCTAGCTGGGAGGTTTTAGGTTTTGTAAAAAAGGAGGGATGATAATAAAGGCGAAAAGATACTGAAATTTGGGAAGAAAATTCAATTGTCTTTCGAGTTCGGTTATTCCTGTGAACATGCTTATAGACAGCTCTGTCAACATGCATTCAAATGTTCTGAAGCGAAGTTGCTAGAGTGGGTTCTGCTCCATCAACATGATAATTCATGTTGGAATATCTCCCACCAACACCAGGCTTTACCCATTGTTAAGAGCATGGGAAGAACATGATCATATGGTATGAGAGCATTACATGGCATAATGTCCAAGGCAGGCCAGTGCAGTGGGGCCTCCCACTCTTACTGACCTGTCTTAAACTCAGGTGTTTCACAAAACACAATGCCCATTGACAAGGACAAGGTCATTAGTCATTACACATGATTAAGACACAAAAGTGTTATGCTAGGATTGGATCGTCTTTTTGTTGTGTTTGTGGGTGTCCTTAACCCACAACAATATGCTTTGGAAAGACACAAAGAGTTCCTTGTAGATAGAGAGATGAATTGAAGGAACCCAGCTCCCTGAGTTGCCAAGTGAATAGTCCCACACATTTGTATATCCATATTAGAGAATGCAAATTCCCTAGTAAGGTAAAACCTCACGATTGGGGCATTCCTGAAATGATGGGCTTAATAATCAAGGTGTAGCAAAGCCTAGCAAGAATGGCCTCACCCTATGAGGGTTAACCTGTTCACCCACTGTAAAGTACAAAGCAAACCATGAATTGAACATTGGTAGACAATGAGGTGATATGAGTGCGCAGATTGGGAGGCAGCCACCCTTGTAGGTGCAAAGGCTACCCTTGAGGAGGCATTGTCCAAGGGCATATAATGTGCCCTCCTCTAACATGAAAAGAAATCGAGGAGTGCTTTCCATATAAGTGAACAGGCTGATTGGTCCCCCTGGCAGGTTCACCAGTCCCCTAGGGCTGAATCTCTAACCTTAAGGCCCATGCCAGGCCTCTAGGGTCCATTCTCTGTCCTTAAGGCCAGTGCCACTCTCATAGGGCTCATTCTCTTACATTAAGAGCACTGGTCCAAGTGTCAAGCACAGCCGAGCCTGCCATGAGCAAGTAGTCCGGCATACCCAGTGCCCCAAAAACCTCCCAGGCAGAATGAGACACAAGCGATCTTAACACCCATTTGTCCCCATTTGCACCCATTTGCAACAGGTTTGTGGAAACAGAAAGCTGAAGTTACAAAAGACAGATGACGCAACCTCCACACAAGGCTCTATCTTTGAGGGCTCAAGGTATCTAGCTCTTCTTGGCAGGCAGTTCTTCAATGAGACACTAAAATGGAACCCTGTATTGCACTAATCAAAGAGGATTAGAATGCATTTGACAACACAATACATTGAACACAAGTTGAACTCAGAAAATATACAGGAGCTGCATGAATCAAAAGCAGAGTAGAATGGAGCAGCAGACTTACTGATATGCAGTCTTGCAGAAGTTCCTCATCCCTCCAACCCTCAATGGTATCTGTAAGGTTCTTGCATCATTCTGAAGTGCACTATCATCAGTCAAGATAACATGCTTGTAATTATTAAGAAAAACAATAGACATTACCTGATGTGCTTTGTTAAATCTGGCTGCATTCATGCTTCTCAAACAAACCTAGAGGTTGAAACACAAACCTGGCAAAGGAGGTGGTGCACATGTGACAAACATACAAGATCGCACAATGTGCCATTGTCAGCAGCCATTCACAGTAGAAATCCAAATCAACAACCCATCTTTATCTGAGGGCAGTGATGGAATATCAAGAACTTCATATGTCAAAGGAGGAGCTGTGATAAGTGGAGACAGATAGAAGAACCATATTAGCTCACCAACAATGAGACACAAACAAGTGATCATGTGTGATTAATTTCAATACAAAACAGTGAACCCAGTACTAAGGTCTAGTTTTCCCCGAAGTCTCACAAAACTTCCATGCTGGAAGGCAGAGGTGCAAGTAAACAAAAAACAAAGGATGATACCCCATAGGAGGCAAATTTTTTTTTGAGACTTAAGAATACCAAAGCCCAATTAGGAAAGTGGAGAAAAATCATGGGCACAAATTGGAAAACCTAACAACAAGTCATATTGAAACAAAAGTTGGTTCAATCAGAGACAAGGTAATTGAAGAGGCCATAGATCTTATCACTGAGAAGGCATGTGAAGAGAAGAAGCTGCTTAAGGAAAACCCTTACCTTGCTCTCCTCACCACAAGTGCCTGATCAAGAGCAAGTGTTCCTAAGAAATCAAGTTTGACAATAGTTGAAGCTCTCCAAGCAGCATAGCAACCATTTGCACACAACCCTCTTCTCAAAACTTTCCAGTCTTCAGGTCTCTGACTAACAAAGTTGCATTAGCAAATGGCTAATTTGGAATGCACAGGGGCTGTAATGGAATCTGCACAGAGGAGAATGAATCAAACTCAAATGTGTAGAGAGGAAAGAGCACTACTGCTCAGAGTCTACAAATCAAACTCATCATCCTTCAAGGCTTCCTGTGCAGCCGCGTCTTCCTCATCATCATCGAGTCCAAGGTAGGGATTGCGCTCCACCGGCCTGAACTTGTATCCCGTATAAATGTAAAAAGCAAGAGCAGCCATCTCCTCAGCAAAATTGCGGGTCCATCTGTAGCGGTATGCAGTGACAGTGGCAAGAGCAAAAACCACAATGCGAGTGAAGTAAATGTAGCTCACTACCACAATGTAGTACTGGCGGAACAAGGTGAGCTTCATCAAGTTGCGTGCTGCTTTGCCATCAGTGTGAGATGCCTCTCTGAGATGTTTCATTGACCATACGATGGGGAACAGGACTGCACAACAGCAGATGATATCCAGAAGCAGAAACACTTGCTTCCATGTGGAAAAGTCTTTGGTGGAAGGCCCAGCTTCATCATAAACAACGAAAGCAGCATTGGCAAACACCTGGAGAGGGATGACAACCATGAGCACCTTCTTTTCCTTATCTTGTAGGAACGGCTTTAGAAAGGACCAGCCAGTGCCGATGAGAACAATCACACTGAACAGCATACCTCCCCTGAGAAAATTGAAGATGTAGTAGGCAACATCCCAGCCATGCGGTGTCCCCGTCCTCTGCACATATTGCTTGTCTTCAGCTTCACATATCAAGTTGAGCGCCTTGAGCACGAGCAGCACGCCCATGAGAATATGGATCCGATGCACAGAGACCTTCTGATTCCAACAAACGTAGATCCAGGTTCCTAACAGCACAAGATGCGCCAGAAAGAAGGTGAAAAACAGCGTCGGCAGCTGCGTTTGTCCCATCGGCAGGTAGTCCTTATAGCCGTCCTCTACATTGTACATAGAAGTCGTGACGTCCAAGGACACCGGCTGTCTCAAGCAATTCTCGAAATACAAGCTATACTCGTCGGCAATCGGTGTAGACCATGAGATGTTGAACGCACCTTCTGCGGCCTTCTCCAACGTGGCGACGGTCGTGATCCGAGTACTCTCCAGCAAGCAATCCTTGTGGTCTTGTAGCAAATCCTCGTAAGCAGGCACCAGATCCACTTCACGAGACAAAAAGAAGCCCGTTCGTGCGCCATCACCACCTTCTGGTAACTTCACATCCGAAACTTCGATGTTGATCATACCGTGAGCTTCGAAACCAAAAGTCTCGAACAAGATGAAAGGCCGCGCATCACCCGTAATGCTGAGGTGCTTGATTTCTGCCTCACAACAGGGTAACGACAACAACAAAAGAGCAACCACTGAGAACACCAACGTCGGCAGCACCCGCACCCGCGACATGCCGACCTTATTCCTCGCCATCTCCGTCGACAATCCCATGCCCTGACCGCTACAGATCACAACATTACCTCAAAGAGAGTGCAAGAAAGCACAGCGAAAACCACAATCGCAAAGAGCGAGCTGCAAAAGAGAGGAAAGAGAGAAGGCGGGGGGTGGGGGGGCGGCGCAGGACCAAAGGTCGGTACGAAACGCACTGTTTGTCCGCTGTGTCAGTCGAGAGCCCCGTTCACACCAGTGTTTTTTTCAGGATTTCTTTTTTTGTAAGTGGCAATCATCCATAGGAAGATGTAGATAAAATGGCGATCATCCCTATGGAAATTTAGCCAAAATCTGGCTTTAAATCAGCAGATTATGAAGTACAATCATTTTTTAATCAAAATTCTATATTTATGGCTACATACTAAAAACCAAATATCATTTATTTCTGGTGATTTTTCCTATTTTTTGCTAACTTCTGGCGATTGAAACCCTACAAAAATCACTTCAATTTCGAAATTTTGATTTTTATTTCGCTTTTTTTGCCAGTAAAAACAAGGATGGCTTATACTAGGGCCAAGCGATGAGTTATGGACTAGGTAACTGGGGAGAGGCCATCGATTACCAGACATGTTCTAACTTTCCAGTACTTGGATTGAGAATTTAATGAATGAGCACTCAGCAGTGCTCCATGAGGGATGGATGGAAAGTTGTCAAGAAACAGTTTTCTGTTGGGTTCCAGTTCTCTAGCTAACCATGGTAGTAACCTCAATTGCATTTTTTTTTTTTTACTACCTTGAAACAACCCACAATCATTAGGCCTTATATACCATCTCCTTTAACTAGTAGTAACCTATTTCCCTTAGGGTTACCAAGGTGAAACCAAATATTAACTTGGTTGAGGTTCATCAATAACTGAGTTATAACTGGCATTCAGTCAATGGTGCCTGGTCGAGTGTTGGTTCATTTTATGGCAGTCATTTCAAGGTATACCTACCAAGTGTTGATTTGTCACACTTTATAATTTAGAGCTTTAGATACAAAGGCTAAGGTGTATTATAGCTGATGTTATTTTGGTGGATGTAACTAGCCTGGGGCTCGTTACCTGTCGTATGTAAAGCCCTCCCACAACACATGTTGACCTCTACTAATGCTCCATTTGAAAATCAAGCTGACACATGAAACACCCTCAGAGTGGAGTATTTCTAAATGGCGGGCTAAATTGTAATGCCCTTTGTATGATTAAAAGAGCCCACTATACAGGGTAGCATATCTTGGTCGTTTGTAAAGCTTGATCTAATGATCAATCTAATGATCCAGCTTTACAAACAATAATGAGCTCTCTCAGAGTGAGGCATTTCCAAAAGGCAGGCCCACGCCTTGAGCAGCAGGCCCTCCTTTCAGAAATGCCCCAATACTTGGACATTACTCCAGAGGTAAAAGACTAAAAGACCTCCTCTGATTACCCTAGTCTATATGTAGAGACCACCTTCGAAGGATAAAATCTTGCTGGGTTTTTTGAAGTTTTTCCCACAATACCCTGTGGGTACCTGCTGGGTATCACAGATAAAACAGAACAAAAAACAAAATGCGAGATTTCTCTTTACACTCAGTAAGCACACAGGCAAGGTCATTACTGAAATTGGGCAGCACTTGGCTGCTGTTACCTCACCTGAGCCCTTATTTTGGTAATGCCCTTGCCCTTGTGCTCTATAATTTACTCCCATCTGAGATGTTCAGTTCAGAAGTTTGATGCAGTTATTTTCAGGTAGTCATTTTGTCTTTATTTCTACTAGTGGGTAACCCGTGACTACGCCACTCCAGCCACCCTCAACGCTTTGTGCTTTCATGTTTGGATTTGTAGCCAGGTTTGGCTAAATCTTTCTTCAGATAATTGCCCACTTTTTCCACATCTTCCTACAGATGATGGCCATTTTGGCTACAAACAAAAACA